>Ga0182021_10005197_pt1 | contig 15380 bp, 15 predicted proteins | sample 612E3MmetaG_FD_120493 | JGI IMG/M metagenome (GOLD analysis project Ga0182021, IMG submission 120493) | Permafrost microbial communities from Stordalen Mire, Sweden - 612E3M metaG (Illumina Assembly) | ecosystem: Environmental > Terrestrial > Soil > Wetlands > Permafrost | place: Sweden... | reverse complement strand
GGCGGTGCGCTGGAACTGCAAGGCCGGCAAGTGCGGCTCGTGCAGCGCCGAGATCAACGGCCGCCCGGCGCTCATGTGCATGACGCGCATGAGCACCCTGCCGACCGACCAGCCCGTCACGATCTCGCCCATGCGGGCCTTTCCCGTCATGCGCGACCTCGTGACCGACGTCTCCTACAACTACGAGGTCGCCAAGCTCATCCCGGCTTTCACCCCCGGGCCGCGCGACCCCGACGGCCTCTACCGGATGGCTCAGGTCGACATCGACCGCGGCCAGGAGTTCCGCAAGTGCATCGAGTGCTTCTTGTGCCAGAACGTCTGCCACGTCATTCGTGACCACGAGGAGAACAAGCTCCGTTACGCGGGGCCACGTTTCTTCGTGCGCCTGGCCGAGCTCGAGATGCACCCGCTCGACACCTTGGACCGGCGCGACTACATCCACGAGGTCATGGGCATCAGCTACTGCAACATCACCAAGTGCTGCACCGAGGTGTGCCCCGAGGACATCCACATCACCGACAACGCCATCATCCCGTTGAAAGAGCGCGTCGTCGACTCGCGTTATGACCCGGTCGCATGGCTCGGGCGCAAGATCACGGGACGGCCACCTCGAATGAAGTCGTCCGAAGCCCGCAAGCACACGGGTGCCGCCCACGCCCAACCGGCGGCATCGGGGCCTGGCGAGGCGGCCGAGGCTCCCCCCGCGCCCGGCAGCGGTGCCTGAGTTCCTCACCGAGGCCTGGTTCGAAGCACTGGCCGCGGCCCTGGAAAGCCTGCCAGCCACTGCCTCATCTGACGAAGGGGCCGGGCTTGCCCTCGGCCAGATAGTTACGGGCGTGCCCGAGGGCTCGGCCGTCACCGCCGGGCAGGACGGCGAGGTCCGCTACACCATCGTGCTGCGGGGCGACGCCGTGGGCTCGTTGGTGCGCGGTACCACGGCCGGCGCAGATGTCGTGCTCGTCGAGGATTTCCCGACCGCCGCAGCTGTCGCGTCGGGCACTTCCTCGGTCTCCGAGATGCTGAGCGCCGGGAAGATCAAGCTGAGCGGTGACGTCCGCGCCCTGCTCGCGGCCGGGGACATGCTCGCCGCGATCGCGCCGGCCATCCGCGGAGCCCTGGGCGGCGCCGAGCCGATCTGATCGACTGCGGCGAGCCACGACTCTCCCCCGTCGCGGCGGACGGTCGCCTATGGGCTGACCGTCAGGTCCTTCGTCTCCGGGTTGAAGATGTCCGGTCCGCTGACCGTCACGCCCGAGGCCAGGCGCCACGGCTTGCGCGTCTACGGCGTGAAGGCCGTTGACCCCACGAGCAAGATGTCGGCCGTCATGTACGTGCGTGCCGTCGGCGCCCCGCTGCCGGTTGCACTGACGGCCTCGTCCAAGGACTTCTCACTGTCCGCTGCGATCGGGTACTGGAACGAGCCCGTCGTCGTGCACAAGCCCATCGGGGCCGTTCCCCTGCTCGCGATGTGGGTGACGGCCGGCTGAGCATCGGACCGGCCGCAGACGCGAACAGCGCTGTCGTCGCAAGGGGTCCGTGAGCCCGACGCGAGGCGCCGTCGGACTAGACGCTGCCTTATGCTTCCGGAATGCTCGTCAGCCTCGTGACCTTCAGCTTGGCGGCCACGCTGGTCGTGCTGCTGCCCGGACCGGACACATTGGTGGTCGTCCGCAACCTCGTCCGGGGCGGTCGCCCTGTTGCTGCCCGCACCGTACTCGGGGTGCTCTCCGGGCTGACTGTTTGGGTGATCACGGCGGTGCTCGGGCTCTCGGCGGTGCTCCGCGCGAGCCACGACGCCTACGTCGGCCTGCGCATCGTCGGCGCGGCCTACCTCGTCTACCTCGGCATCAAATCCCTCCGGTCGCGAGACGACAAGGAGATCTCGCCTCGGAGGCTCCTCGGCACCGGCTTCACTGCCGGTCTGCTCACCGATCTGCTGAATCCGAAGGTGGGGGTGTTCTTTGTCACGGTCCTCCCCGGCTTCGTGCCCCACGGTTACTCGGTGCCGTGGATGTCGCTCGTGCTAGGCGCCATCTTCGTGATCCTCACCGGCGCCTATTTCGTCGTGCTGCTGCTCGCCTCGCGGTCGGTGACCCGCTGGCTGACCGAGTCCCGCCTGCGCCGGCGGATAGACCGGTGTGCCGGCGTCGTGCTGATCGGCTTCGGCCTGAGGGTCGCCCTCTAGGCAGGGCGCACGGCTTTCCGGAACCGGTCGCCGGGCTCTCTCCATGGCTCGAGGCAGGACGCTAACCTCCAACAAGCGCCATGCCCGACCGCACCTACCCGCCCGCCCGTGCCAGCGATCAGGTCGACGACCATTTCGGCGAGCTCGTGCCCGATCCGTACCGATGGCTGGAGGACACCTACAGCAGCGAGACGGGAGCCTGGGTCAAGGCCGAGAATGAGCTGACCGAGTCGTGGCTCGCGAGTGTCCCCTCCCGCGAGGAGATCCGCGCCCGGCTGACCGAGCTGTCCGACTACCCGCGCTTCGGCGTTCCCTTCTCGCGCGGCCCGCGCTGGTTCCAGATGCGCAACTCGGGACTGCAGGACCAGCCGGTGCTCTATGTCATGGACCGGCCGGACGACACCGGCCATGTTCTCCTCGACCCGAACACCCTTTCCGCAGACGGCACCGTGGCGGTCACCGGCCTCGAGGTCACCGAGGACGGGTCGAAGCTCGCCTACGCGACGAGCTCGGCGGGGTCGGACTGGAAGACCTGGCGGGTCCGCGACATCGGGACCGGCGCGGATCTCGACGATGCGGTCGAGTGGTCGAAGTTCGCCTCTGCCGCGTGGACCAAGGACAACTCCGGATTCTTCTACTCCGCCCTTGAACCACCCCGGGAAGGAGCCGAATTCCTCGACCAGAGCCGCCTGCCGAGGATCCTCTTCCACCTCCTCGGCACCCCCCAGAGCGAGGACGAGACCTTCTTCGCCGCCCCCGGGCAAGACGAGTGGCTGCCGCACCAGACGGTGAGCGACGACGGCCGGTACCTCGTCGTGTCGATCAGCCGCGGCACGAACCCGGAAGCCCGGCTGCAGGTGCTCGACCTCGAGGATCCGCACGGCGGCTACCGGATGCTCGTCGGGGACTTCGCCTCGAAGGCGGTGGTCGTCACCAACATCGGGACCACCTTCTATCTATTGACAGATAACGGTGCCGAGCGGCAGAGGGTCGTGGCCGTCGACCTGGACGAGCCCGACCGGGACAGATGGAGCGAGGTGGTCCCGGAGACCGAGGCCAATCTGGTGAGCGCCTACTTCTTCGGAGGAAGGCTCGTCTGCCACTACCTGCACCACGCCACCTCTCTGCTCCGCGTCCACGAGCTCGACGGTTCGCACGCACACGACATCGCCCTTCCTCCGACGTCGGCCCTCGCGGGCAGCAAAGTCGACGTCGAGGCGATCGAAGGACGGCCTGACAGCAGCATCGTCCACTTCCAGCTCGTGTCCTTCGGCGAGTCGGGATCGCTGTGGTCCCACGACCTCTCCACGGGCGAGATCCTGCTGGTGCGTGCCTCGAAGGCGCCGATCGAGCCCGGCCTTCTCGTCACCGAGCAGGTCTTCGTGACCTCCGACGACGGCACGAGGATTCCTGTCTTCCTGGCGCATCGCCGCGACGTCTCCCCGAACGGCGACGTGCCCGTTCTCTTGTACGGCTACGGAGGCTTCGACGTGCCGATCACCCCCGAGTTCTCCGCCCGGCACGCCCTGTGGATGGAGCGGGGAGGCCTGCTTGCGGTGGCTGTCCTGCGGGGCGGGGGCGAGTACGGCGGGCCCTGGCACGACGCCGGCCGGCTCGCCAAGAAACAGAACGTGTTCGACGACTTCTGCGCCTGCGCGCGTTGGCTCGCTCACTCGGGCTGGTCGCGCCGGGAGCGCATCGCCATCAACGGCGCCTCGAACGGGGGGCTCCTCGTGGGGGCCTGCATGACACAGCATCCCGAGCTGTTCGGCGCGGCTGTCGCCGAGGTCGGGGTGCTCGACATGCTCAGGTTCCACAAGTTCACGATCGGCTGGGCCTGGACGAGCGACTACGGAGACCCTGAGAACCCTGAGCAATACGGGTGGCTCCGGGTGTACTCACCGCTGCAGAACGTGCGCCCCGGCGAGCACTACCCGGCGACGCTGCTCTTGACCGGTGACCACGACGACCGGGTCGTCCCGGGCCACTCCTTCAAGTTCGCCGCCGCTCTCCAGGCGGCGCAGGCGGGCGACGCGCCGATCCTCATCCGGGTGGAGACCTCGACCGGTCACGGCGCGGGCAAGCCGACCACCAAGCTCGTCGCCGAGAGCACCGACGTGCTGGCCTTCTTGGAGGCGGTCCTGCCGGTTAGGGCCTAGGAAGAGCCGGAAGCCTCCGGCGCCACCGGCGGCTGGCTCACGCGCTCAGCAGGCCGACCGACGCGGTGACGACCGTGTTGCGTCCCGCTCGCTTGGCGGCGAGAAGCCGCGCGTCGGCGCTTTTGATCGTCGCCTGCCAATCTCTCGCCGGCCCGCAGGCAACCCCGAGGCTGATGGTGAGATGCAGTGCCGGCGCGATCGCCGTCCAGGCGAAGTCCGAGACGGTGAGCCGTATCCGTTCCGCGAACCCGGAAGCACCTGCGGGGTCGACGCCGGACATGACGACCACGAACTCGTCCCCGCCGTAGCGGATGGCCTTCTGCCCGGCGCGCAGCTTGCTCGAGAAGATCTCGCCGACCTGGCGGAGAACCGCGTCGCCGACGTCGTGGCCGAACATGTCGTTGACGTCCTTGAAGAAGTCGATATCCGCGATGATGCAGGCGACCTCGGTCTGCCGTTCGGACTCCTCGAGGAGGAAACGTTCGAGCTGCCGCCGGTTGCCGAGGCCCGTGAGGGGGTCCTCCTCGGCCGACCGCGTGGCCTCCGATGCCTGTGTCTGGAGCTTCTTGCGGTCCCGCTCCACATCCACGTACTCCCATACCTGTTGCACCAGCTGTCTCGTCTGGCCCCGGTGTATCGCCCACATGTGCCTTCTGACTTTGCGCGTGTCCTCCAGAGCCCCCTGGAGGTCGCCGGTGGCCTCCTCACATGCCGCCAGCTCCTCGAGGGCGAGCATCAGGTCGTGCTCGTCCCCGCTCGCCTCGACGATGCGCACATCCCGGCGGGCAGTTGCGAGGGCCTCCTCGGTCCTGCCGGCCAGCCGCAGGCAGCGGGCCTCGACCCAGGCGAGTTCCGCACGATCGGCGTGAGCGGTGCCCGTAGCCGTCCCTCTGTGGAACGCCTCCAGCACCTCGAGCGCATCTTCCGGACGGCCCAGGTCGCAGAGGACCTCGGCGAGAAGACGGTGGGTGCCGAGGCGAGGATCGGTCATGGCCCTTTCCTCGACGACCAGTCGACGCGCCATGGCTTCGGCCCGCCCGAGCCGTTCGGTGTCGGTTCCCAGGTTGGACATTCTCCGTTCCCGGGCGGCGCGCAGCAACGCGTCGACGACGTTGTACAACTCGCGGCAGATTCGCTCGCCGTCGCCCACGCGTTCGGCGGCGGCGAGCGAGACCTCGAACTGCTCGACTGCGCCGTCGTAGTCGAGGTAGTAGTAGCAGAACACCCCGAGCCGGTTCGTGATCTCCATCCGGAGACGGTCGTCGGTGACCGAGTCCAGTCCCAAGATGCTCTTGGTGGCGAGCTCCGAGGCGAGGGCGACGTTGTTGAGTCGAGCCGCGTGGGCCGCTCCCAGGCTCGCCGCGTCGACGGCGAGCTCCGAGTCGCCGCCCGCACTCTCGAACAACGCCACGGCTGCGGCGCAATCGTCGCAGGCTTCGCTGAAGTGCAGCTGCAGAGATCGCACGCGGGCTCGGCATGTCAGCAATCGGGCCCGCTCGAGCGGCTGCGTCGCGGACGCGAGCGCACGGGCTATGTCCGGCAGGCATCGTTCGCAGTCCGCTGGTGTCGAAGCCAGGAACGTGCGCTCCAACAACGCGTCGATGTCCGCGTCCCATCCGACGGTCTCGCCCACACGTTGTTTATCGGTCGGCGCGGGGCAGATACTGAGCCTTGCGGGGCTCCCACGACGACACGGGCAGGAATGACGGTAGGGCCGAAGGGCCTCAATCGCTCATCGCGCATGCCGGACGTGCCGATGCTCCTCCTTGCGAGCAGGCACACTGACAGCCGGTTGCCACAAGAGCCCCCGGCCGCTCGGGCTCGTCCCGTATCTCAGGCCGGCTCCAACAGTTGCGTCGCAGCCCGGGCGGCGGCCGCGCGTCTAGGGCCCGGACTTCCCCGGATTCGGGTTCCGGACGAAGGTCGAAGGCGTCATGCCGGTCTCGCGGCGGAAAGCGGCCACGAAGGCGCTCGTGCTGTCGTAGCCGAGGAGCCGGGCGACCTTGCCCACCGGCTCACCGGCGGCCAGAGCTGGCAAGGCTGCCTGCAGGCGCAGCAATGTGCGCCAGCGACCGAACGGGACGCCCGTCTCGCCGAGAAACGACCTCGCCAGAGTCCGCCCGCTCGCACCAACCTCACGTCCCCATTCGTCGAGGGTCCGCTTGTCCGCCGGGTGGCCGGCGAGCGCCCGCGCCACCTCCCTCGCCCTCTCGTCGTGCGGCATCCGCACCTCGATCGATGCCGCTGCGATGGGCTCGAGGAGATCAACGAGCAGGGCCTCGGCATGGCTGCGGCGGGCCGCGTCGCCTGGCTCGTCGCTCAGGAACCCGATCAGCTCGACGGGTAGCCGGCCGACGGCCACCGGGGTCGGGTCGGCCCAGCTGATCGGGCAGAGGCCTGGGCGGATATACAGGGTACGCATGGTGGCCTGCCCCGACGCCACGGTCTCGTGCTGGAGCTCCGCGGGGATCCACAGGGCCCGGGTTGGGGGCAGGACCCAGGTCGCCGCCTCCGTGACGACGGTGAGGACGCCGCTCGAGGCCCACGCCAGCTGGTGGTCGCGGTGGGTGTGCCAGCTGAAGGACGACCCGGCGCCCATGGCGAAGGTGGCGACGGTCATCGCCGCGGACGGCTCGGCGTCGGTCCCCGAACATTGTCCGTCTGGCGACACAACTTGGCAGCGTACGCCCTAGGACTCCGAGAGCCGCTTCCCTACGGTGGATGTCGTGAACGAGAACCACGCCATGCTGTGCTCGAGCCCCGGGTGGGCCGAGATGATCCGGACCGAGATGCTCCCGCCGCTGGTGCGCGACGTCGACCTCGGCCAGGACATGCTCGAGGTCGGGCCAGGGCCGGGAGCGGCCACGGAATGGCTCCGGCACCAGGTTCGCCACCTGGTCGCCCTCGAGGTCGACGGCACCGCAGCAGGGCTTCTCGAGAGGACCTACGCAGGGTCGAACGTCGAGGTCGTCGTGGGCGACGCCTCGGCGATGGACTTCCCCGACGCGTCCTTCGACTCGGTCGGCTCCTTCACGATGCTTCACCACGTTCCGACCGCCACTGCGCAGTACATGGTCCTGTCCGAGGCCTTCCGCGTGCTGCGCCCCGGCGGCGTTCTGGTCGCCTCGGACAGCCTGGCGAGCGACGAGCTGCACCGCTTCCACGTCGACGACGTCTACAACCCGGTCGATCCGTCGACCCTCCTCGTCCTGTTACGGGCATTGGGGTTCTCGCGGGTCACTGTCTGCGTCGACCGGGCCCTCGGCGTCGTCGCCCGCAAGCCCGACAACCACACGGAGAACAGCGGCACCGAGAACAGCTGCACAGAGAAAGGACCAGCATCATGAGTGACATCGAGACGCTCCGGGTGGCCGTCATCGGGCTCGTCGCGTTCGCCGGTGCCGAGGAGGAGCTTCTCCTCGCCCGAGGCACCGACAGCGGCCCCGACGAGGGCAGTCCCGAGCGATGGGCGGCCCGACCGCTCCTCGCCCACAACGCCGAGTTCAGGCGCCAGCAGGTCCAACGCCTCGAGGCGGTCCGCCGCGGCGAGACCCCGCCCGCCTTCCCCGATATCGACCACGGCGCGAAGGAGGTCTACGACCGCTGTTGCCAAGAGTCCCGTGACGTCGCCGCCGCGAGCCGGGCCGCGACCCTGGCGCTCATCGACGGGGTCAGGCGGGCCGCGGACGAGGACCTCGTCGACCCCTCGCGGAACCCCTGGCTGGACGGTAAGCAGCTTTGGCTGCAGGTCGTCGTCCGCGGCTTTTGGCATCCGACGGGACATCTCGGCGAGTACTACCTGATTAACGGCGAGCCCGATCTCGCCGTCGCCCTGCAGGCGCGCGCCGTCGCCACGGCCACGTTCCTCTCCGCGCCTGATGCCGCCCGAGGGATGGCCTTCTACAACCTGGCCTGTGCCCAGGGCCGCGCCGGCACGTCAAGCGCTGCACTCGAGGCGCTGCGACAGGCGATCAGCTTCAACTCCCAGCTGGGGCCGAAGGCGCTCGGTGACCCGGACTTTGAGAGCCTGCGGCAAGACGGCAGCCTGGAGGCGCTCGTCCGGCCGGCCTGAGCAGGGCGGCCACAAGGCGTTGAGGACAAGCGAAGAGGCCCGGAGCGCTGTGTCGCGAGCGGCGAACATAGCCGACCGACACAGTCCCGCCGACCTCAGTTCCGTCGCTCCGCGCATCTGCTCACCGGCGGCGGTTGCCCGTTGACGAGGTCTCGGAACCCGATTAAGTTCAGCCTGTCAACAAACTTGCGGAGGAGGTCCGGATGCCGGTGCCTACCTGTGGAGAGCGTCTCGCTTCGGACTCTGGACCGTGGGCTGGTGCGCCCGGGACGCCACCAGGGACGACCTCGACGTTGAGCTCGACGTCCTTGTCAGACGCAGCATGAGCGAGACCTGTCGCAGCTTGGAGCGCGACGAGTTGAACGCTCAAATACCGCGGAACCTGCCGAACGCCTTCGGCCTGGAGTCAGAGGTGCCACCGGGCACGGCCGGTCGCATGAGGGCGGCTTACGGTAGCGAGCATCGGCCGGGCGCCCCGACTCTTCGGAGGCGGCCGATCGCTGGTCGGCCTGCCTTTTCATCCTCTATGCGTGCCCGAGAATGAGTCCTGTTTTCGAACACATGTAGCGAGTCTTACGCCGAGATCATCCAAACAGATGCGATGAGCCGGTTCGGAGGGCCGGCAAACCTTGGAGTTGCAACATCGGCTTTTGCAGTAGCCATCTCAGCAGGGCATGACATCACAAAAGGGAGAGAGCGAATGACATCAGAATCTTTCGAGCAGAGTCGGATCAGCCGTCGACGCCTCCTCGGCTCGGCCGCCTTGGCCGGCGGTGGGTTGGCGGTCGGCTCCACCTTGGGGGGCATGAGCCCCGCTTTTGCATCCGCAGCCAAGGCAGCGGCCGGCCCGTTCCCGTCGCACCCGACCTGGACCTTCACGCTCGTCAACCACGTCACGACGAGCGAGTTCTTCGTCCCCACCCGCTACGGCGCGCAGGACGCCTGCAACTTCTTCGGCTGCAAGTACCAGTGGGTTGGATCAGTGAACTCGATCGTGAGCGAGATGGTCAACGCCTTTAACGCCGCCATCGACGCCAAGGTCGACGGCATCGGCGTTCCCGTCATCGACGGGAATGCTTTCATCGCACCGACGAACCGTGCCCTTGCAGCAGGCATCCCTGTCATCGCCTACAACACGGCGGCTCCGACGACGACGGCCAACAAGAACCTGCAGATGTGCTACATCGGCCAGAGCCTGTTCCAGGCCGGGCAGCTGATGGGCCAGCAGATCCTGGACAGGATGAGCAAGGGCAGACTCGTCGTGTTCAACCCCACTCCCGGGTCCCTCAACCTGCAGGCGAGGCAGAACGGCATCAACCAGGTCATAAAGAAGTCCGGCAAGCCGATCACGATCGACAACATCGCCAGCGGCGCCACGCTGGCGGAGGCCGTGTCCGCCGTCAAGGCGTACTACGCCGGCCACCCGAACGTGGCCGGAATGGTCTGCGTCGACACCTTGTCGATGGTCGGGATCATCGAAGTCATGCAGGCACACAACTTGAAGGGCAAGATCGTCACCGGGTGCTTCGACACCATCCCTCAGGTCGTCTCCGGCATAACCTCGGGCTACGTCGACTTCACGATCTACCAGCAGCCGTACCTGCAGGGATTCCTCCCCATCCTCGAGCTCTTCCTCTACAAGATCTCGGGTGGGCTGAACATCCCCGCCAGTGTGGAGACTGGTCTGTCTCTCATCACCAAGTCCAACATCGGCCAGTTCGCCAAGTACACGGACCGCTACGAGGGCTCGAGCGCCGCAGAGAAGGTCATCCCGGTGTCCGGTCCGATCAGCGTCTCCGCGGGCGACTACCCGCCGACCCAGCTGTCATAAGGCAGCGAGGCCTGTTCTGACATGTCCTCTGATGTGAGCGCCCCGCAGGGGCACTCGCGGCTCGAAGTGACGCCGCCGACGCGCGTCGGCGGCGTCGCCAGAGTCTCGGCGCTCTACTCGCGGCACCGGGAGATCGCGGCGATCCTGATCTCGGTCCTTTTGTTCATCTACTTCCTGGTGCGCAGCGGAAGCCTGTTCCTCGGTAGCAATGTCGCAACCCTCGGCCAGTTCATCGCGCCCATCGCGATCCTTGCCGTCGGGGAGGCGATGCTGCTGATATGCGGCGAGATCGACCTGTCGGCCGGCAACGTCTACGCGCTGTCGCCGTTCATCGTCATGTACCTGAACCAGGACCACGTGACGGTCGTGCTGGCGACCGTGCTCGCCATCCTCATAAGCGCCTTCATCGGGCTCGTCAACGGCTTGATAACCGTCTACCTGCACGTGCCCTCCTTCGTCACCACGCTCGGTATGTCCTTCCTGCTGCTCGGGATCGTCCTGGTGCTGACGAACGGCGCCACAGGTACGCCCCCGGGCGGCCAGTACTACGCCGACATCATGGGCGGAGGGAACTGGTCCGAGCTCATCTGGGCTGTCTTCGTGGTCATCGTCTTCGCGTACCTGCTCAAGTGGACGCGTTTTGGCACGTACACCTTCGCCGTCGGAGGCAACCTGAACGCCGCACGTGAGGCGAGCATCAACATCGCAAAGATCAAGATCTGGAACTTCGTGCTCATGGGAGCGCTCGCGGGGCTCACAGGGCTCCTGGACGGTGTGCGCATCGCCGCCCTCGACCCGACCTCGGGTGGCACATCGATCATGTTCAGCGCCGTCGCTGCGGCCGTGATAGGCGGCACATCCCTGGCCGGCGGCTCGGGGTCGGTCATCGGCGCCTTCTTCGGCGCTTGTTTCCTCGAGACCCTCTACGACGGCTTCACCCTCGAGGGTGTCAGCGCATTCGCCTTTGACATCATCATCGGCGCCGCCATCTTGATCGCCATGGTCGTGAACATCCGCTTTCAGAGGCTCCGCGTGGGACGAAGCAGCCAGGAGCTCGAACCCGAAGGAGACGAAGCGTGACGGCGGACCTCACCGGCACGGCCGACGTCCTGAGCGCCGACCACATCTCGAAACGCTACGGCGCCGTACTGGCGCTGCGCGATGTGAGCCTGCATCTGCGAGACGGCGAGATCCTCGGGCTAATCGGTGACAACGGCTCAGGCAAGACCACGCTGCTCAAGATCCTGTCAGGCTTCCACCAGGCGAGCTCGGGCCGGGTGACCCTGCACGGCGACGAGGTCGTGTTCCGCAGCGTCTCGGCGGCCCGCCATGCCGGCATCGAGATCGTCTACCAGGACCTCGCACTCGTGAACGGGCTCTCTATTGCCGAGAACGTCTTTCTTGGCCGCGAGCACTACCGCGGGCCGCTGCGGACCCTGGCGCACCGGCGCATGCGCAGGGAGGCCGACGAGTTCCTCGGCCGGCTGGGCCTCGCCAACCTGCCGGCGATGACCGAGGACGTCGCCAACCTTTCCGGCGGCCAGCGCCAGGCGATCGCCTTGGCTCGTGCGCTCTACTCACGGCCCAAGATCCTGCTCCTCGACGAGCCGACGGCCGCCATGGGACCTAGGGAGACGGCTCAGATCCTGGACCTCGTGCGCCAGGTGCGCGACGAGCAGCACGTGTCGATCCTCTTCGTGAACCACAACTACGCCCAGCTGCTCGAGGTTGCCGATCGGGTCAACCTGCTCCGGAACGGCCGAATCCGTTTCGACAAGGAGGCCCGGGACACCTCGCTCGAAGAGATCACCGAGCTCGTGATCTCTGAGGTCCGCCGGGCGCTCGCCCGCCAGCTCGGTGGCCCCACCATGACTCGCGCGGACGTGGCAGTTTCACCAAGCACGGAGGTCGAGCCATGACGAGCTCGCGGGAACGGGTCGACGCAGCGCTCAGCCATCGCGAGACTGACCGTGTCCCGTTGGATCTCGGGGCGACGAGTTGCAGTGGAATCCACGTCAGCTCCCTCTACGCCCTGCGCCAAGCGCTCGGCCTCGACGCGCCCGGCACGCCGGTGCGGGTCTCGGAGCCATTCCAGATGCTCGGCGAGGTCACGCCCGATCTACTCGACTACCTCGGGGTCGACGCCGTCCGGGTCGGCCTGCCGAACAACATCTACGGCTTTCGCAACGACGACTGGAAGCCGTGGACGACCTTCGACGGGACCCCGGTGCTCGTCCCCGGCCAGTTCCCGACCGAGCCGGAGCCCAACGGCGACCTGCTCATGTACCCCAAGGGTGACCGGTCCGCCTTGCCGTGCGCCCGCATGCCGGCGCACGGGTTCTACTTCGACTCGATCACCCGCCAGGAGCACCTCGACGAAGAGCATCTCGACCCGGCGGACAACCTCGAGGAGTTCGCCTTCGTCGACGACGCAGGTCTCAAGCACGTGCACGACGAGGTCGAGCGCCTCGGCGCCACCGGGCGTGCCCTACTCGGCGAGTTCGGTGGGACCAGCTTTGGCGACGCCGCCTTCGTGCCGGGTCCGACCCTCGCCGATCCCCGCGGGGTAAGGGACCTCGCGCAGTGGTACATGTTCCTCGTCAGCGAGCCGGGCTACGTCCGGGAGATCTTCGAGCGACAGTGCGACATCGGCCTCGCGAATCTGGCGAGGATCCACGACACGGTCGGTGACGCCCTGAGCGCGGTCTTCATCACGGGGACCGACCTCGGCATGCAGACCGGCCCGTTCATCTCGCCGAAGACGTATCGCACCCTGTTCCAGCCGGTCCACGCCCGGGTCAACGAGTGGGTGCACACCCACACGAAGTGGAAGACCTTCATCCACTCGTGCGGCTCGATCTGGAAACTGCTCGACGACATCGCCGACGCCGGCTTCGACGCCCTGAACCCGGTGCAGACCTCCGCCGCCGACATGGGTCCCCAAGCGTTGAAGGACCGCTACGGCGAGAGGATCACCTTCTGGGGCGGCGGCATCGACACCCAGCGCGTGCTGCCGTTCGGTTCGCCGGAAGACGTACGGGCCATGGTCCGTGAGCGGATGCGGATCTTCGGCGCCGGCGGCGGGTTCGTCTTCAACACGATCCACAACGTCCAGGCCCGCGTCCCCATCGGGAACATCGTCGCCCTCTACGAGGCCGTCAACGAGTACCGCTCCTACCCCAACGAGTCGGCCGGCGGCCCGACTTCGGAGCCGGGGAGCTGACCACCTGCGACGGCCGGAGGACGGCGACTTGCGTACAAATGTGGGCACACCGGGCCGGCGCGGTTCACCCAATCGTCACGCAAGCGCGACGAGCCGCACCGAACAGCGGAGCTAGGCTTTCCCAACGGCGTCACGAGAGGGAGAAAAGCATGACCTTGACAGGCGTGGTCGATGATCACATGCTGACCCAATATCGCGTGTTGCTCGACCGGGAAGACGAAGCGTTCGACGAGCTCGAGCATGCCTACGAGGACGGAGATCGCAGCCACTTCGAGGCGGACTACAACGATTGGATGCAGGCGATGAGCCGTCGGCTCGCTTATCTGAGGCGTATCGGCATCGAGGTCACCGCCTGAGGCTGTTCCTTCCCCCCAGCACGACGAGCACCGCCCACCGGTCGTGAGGTGACCGGGCCCGCCGAGCATGTACGCGAGCAGCGGCTGGTGTTCGGCGAGGTCGCCGAGACATACGACAAGCAGCGCTCCTCCTATCCGTCACAGATCGTCGACGGGGTCCTCGCTTTCGCGGGCCTCTTGCAGGACACCACGACGGCTGTCGCCGAGGTCGGTGCCGGTACCGGCAAGGCGAGCGTGCTTTTCGCCGCCCGCGGTCTCGCCCTCGAGTGCCTCGAGCCCAGCCCCGCGATGGCAGCGGTCGCCCGGCGCAACCTCGCCCCGTACCGCAACGCCGAGGTCCGAGAAGTCTCCTTCGAGGACTGGCGGCCCGCCGATCACAGCTTCGGCCTCGTCTTCGCTGCCCAGGCCTGGCACTGGGTGTCGCCCGAGGGCCGCTACGCCAGGGTTTGCCGGGCCCTCCGCTCGGGCGGGACTTTCGCCGCCCTCTGGAACACGATGCTCGGACACGGGGACAAGAAGCTCGAGAGGGCGATCGCTCTCGCCTACGGCGACCTCCTGGGCGGCCGGCGCGGACTGACGAAGGCCGGGCGGGCCGGGGGCAACGACTGGGTCATCAGTGAGATCGAGGCGTCCGGCCTCTTCGAGCCGGGTTCTCCGACCGTGCTGCGCAAGCCCTGGCACCGCGCCTTCGACACCGACGAATGGATCGGGCTCCTCACGACCCAGTCGGACCACCGCATGCTCGACGAGAAGACCAGAGCCCAGCTCTTCCATCGCATCCGGGCCGCCATCGATGCCCACGGCGGCGCTTTCGAGGCCGACTACGTCACCGTCGCCTTCCTCGCACGCACCAGCGAACAAGCGCCCCGATGAGACCCGGAGCCGCCGCTCCGCCCTTGTCAGAGGCGCCCCTCGCCGACTGGCCGGCGCGGGCCATCGGGGCGATCGCCGACGGTGTCGTCGTCGGAATCGTGACCTACGCGATCGCCAGCGCCGCGGGCATCCGCCTTCCCACGGCTGCCCATCGGCTCAACGGCTTCGTGTACGTGGACCTCGCCGTGAGCTTCGTGTACTCCTTCGCCATGATCGCCCTTTGGGGCCGTACGCTCGGCATGGCCATGATGAGGCTCTACGCCGTCGACGCCGTCGAGGGACGGACACCGATCGCCTGGGGCCGGGCGGCGATCCGGTCTCTCACGGCCGGCGTCTTCTATGTGGTCGCGCCTGTCGCCGTGCTCGACGTGCTCTGGCCGCTCTGGGACCCCCGCAACCAGACGATCCACGACAAGGCCGCAGGCACGGTGGTGCTCCGCCGAGTGCTGCCGGATTAGCGCCCCGGCCGTTCAGTCGAGTCAGTCCCCGAGCAGGTCTGCGACGTCGTGGCGCTCCCCCAGGAGCTCCTCTGTCGTCGCCCGGATCTGGCCCTCGGCGAAATCGCCGTGATGCAGTCCGGGGACCACCTCCCACGTGCTCCCGTCGGTCCTGACCGGGAACCCGAACTGGATCCCCTCCGGCACGCCGTACTCGCCGCGGGACACGACCCCGAGCGAGGCG
>Ga0182021_10005196_pt1 | contig 15384 bp, 14 predicted proteins | sample 612E3MmetaG_FD_120493 | JGI IMG/M metagenome (GOLD analysis project Ga0182021, IMG submission 120493) | Permafrost microbial communities from Stordalen Mire, Sweden - 612E3M metaG (Illumina Assembly) | ecosystem: Environmental > Terrestrial > Soil > Wetlands > Permafrost | place: Sweden... | reverse complement strand
CTCAGGTTAAATGCTTAGTTCAGGCTGGAAGAGACAATGGTCGTTCTATGAGAAGAAATGTTAAGGGCCCAATAAGAGTTGGAGACACTTTAATGCTTAGAGAGACAGAAATTGAGGCTAGAAGAATTAAATCTAATATTACAAAGGGAAGTTACAGTTAAAATGCCTAAATGTGTTTATTGTGGTACAAATTATGATACTCATAAGGGATTGACTCTCATAATGAAGGATGGAGTGATAAATTACTTATGTTCTTCTAAATGCAGAAAGAATATGCTTATGAAAAGAAGAAAAGTGAGATGGATTTCTAAAAAGAAAAGTGAATAGATTTTTCCGAAGAATATTTAAATAAAGATTTTTATTATATATAAGGAAGATGGCTGAAAAAGACAAGATTTTTTCGAGTAAGGTAAAGTATGAAGGACTTATGGATTTTAAAGAATTCTACAAATTCTGTTATCAATGGCTTTTAGAAGAAACGGTTTTGGATTTGGTTGAAGGGAAATATGCTGAGAAGATTTCTGGAGATTCAAAAGGCATAGATGTAGAATGGACAGGTACGAGGAAAATTACGGATTATTTTAAATTTCAGATTGATGTTAAGTTTAAAGTTTTGAATTTAACAAATGTTGAGATTACGCAGGATGGAAAGAAGATTAAGATGAATAAGGGAAGTGTGGAAGTTGGAATTAAGGGAACTTTAGTAAGAGATTACGATGGTAAATTTGAAAAAACTTCAAGTCAGAAATTTATGAGATCTATATATGAAAAATGGATTATATATTCAAGAATTAAGGAGTATGAGGGAAAACTTGTTGAGGATTGTAATGAATTTTTATCTCAGGCCAAGGCATTTTTGGATTTGGAAGGAAGAACATAGAGAAATTTTTAATTTTTCTTATAAATTTTTTTAATACTTTTAATTTAAATGAAAACCGAAATCCTTAAATATCAATTTCGTTTAATCTTTTTATGAAAAAGGTTGTATTATCACTATTATTAATTTTTTTAGTTGTTCCTTCAGTTTTAGCTTTAAATTTTGACGTGCAAAAAGTAAGCAATGACGAAGTATTTATTATAGGTTTGAATCAGCCTGCAACTTTTGATTTAAATGTAACCAATCTTGGGGCTAGTGATGATTTTACTTTCTATAGTTTCTTTGGTCAGGATCTTTTGCCTAAGGGAGCTATACATATGGAGAGTAAAAAAACACAGAACGTTATACTTCAGATTTATCCACCTGCAAAAATAAAGCCAGGCTATTACACTTTTGATTATTATATAAGAAATAATTATGGACAGGAAGTTACTCAAACATTAACTGTGAATGTTATTAATTTTGAAGATGCTTTTGAGATAGGAGCAACTGATTTTGATCCTCAATCTAAAACAGTTAATATATACATACATAACAAAGTAAATTTTAATTTTGAAAATATAAGTGTTGTATTCACTTCTCCCTTCTTCAGCTTGAGAAAGGACTTTAATTTAGGCCCGAATCAGAGAAATGATTTTACAATAACTCTTAATAAGGATGATTTCAAGAAATTAATGGCAGGATATTATACATTCCAAGCTGATGTATCAGCTAAGGGTATTGAAGGAACTGTTGACGGAACTTTAAAATTCTCTGAAAAAGATATTCTTACCACAAACAAGAAAACTTATGGTGTTATAATAAATACTAATCTAATTGAGAAGACAAATGAAGGAAATGTTGTTGTTCCTACTGAGACTGTTATAAAGAAGAATATAGTTTCAAGATTATTTACTCACCTTAGTCCTGAACCAAATACTGTTGAGAGAAATGGATTTACAGTGTATTATACATGGTATAAAGATATAGCTCCAGGAGAAGTTTTCAAAATAACTGTAAAGACAAATTGGCTTCTTCCTTTGGCAATTGTTTTATTGATTGTATTAGTTGTTATACTTGTAAAGAAAACTTCAAACAGAAATATAATAGTAAAGAAGAAAGTTTCATTTGTGAATGCTAAGGGTGGAGAATTTGCACTTAAGGTTATGATTCTTGTTGAAGCTAAGAACTTCATAGAGAAAGTAAGTGTTATAGACAGATTGCCTTTCCTGACAAAGGTTCATGAGAGATTTGGAGGAGAACAGCCTTCAAGAATAGATGAGAAAAATAAAAGAATGGAATGGAACTTTGAGAGAATGCAGCCTGGAGAAAGAAGAGTATTTTCATATATAATTTATTCAAAGATAGGAGTATTAGGAAAGTTTGCATTGCCCCCTGTTACTGCTGTTTATGAGAGAGAAGGAAAGGTTAAGGAAGCACAATCAAATCAGGCTTTCTTTATGCTTGAACCAAGAAACAGAAGAGATATGGAAAGTAATTAAGTAGAACGTATTTTTATCTTAAGATTTATAACAATAACTTTTAAAAACGAATTGTTTCTTTAATATTCATCCCTCCATAGCTCAGTGGCTAGAGCGCTTGGCTGTAGCTTATAGCCAGCGTGGACATTCCATATTGGATTAGAATGAAGCGTGAGAAGCCATTCCTGAAGGAATCTGAATGCGTAAAGCAAGCAGAACCCGAGAGATCCCAAGTTCGATTCTTGGTGGAGGGATATTTTTTTCCAAAAAATATCTCAATATGCTCACGAAGATACATTTCGCATAGAGGAATTTTATTTTTCTTTAGATAATTATAAAAATTATATAAGTCTTTAACTATGTATGAATAAAATATTGAAGAGGAGGATAATTTTAGTAGGTTTACTTTTAGTTATATTCTTTATAATATTCTTTTTCATATTTTGCAATCACAAGCAAGAAACTTATGGATATTCTTCTTCATATTTTAACAGGCCAAAGTCAGAATATACAATGGTGTTAAATTATTCAAATCGTTCTGTGGATGTTTATTCTATTAAGTTTAAGAGTAAGGATTTTATGGATTATAAAACTTCAATTTATGGGTTGTTATTTATATCCCAGAATAAGAAAAATATGCCAGGAGTTATTTTTTTACCAGGAGGGGGAGTTGCCAAAGAAGGATTTACTACCAGATCTCAAGCATTGGCAGAAGAAGGATATGCAGTATTGGTTATTGATCAGAGAGGAATAGGACAAACTGGAGGACCTTATCCTTCACTTCAAGAGGACTATGGAATATATGCTTCCGGAAAGGAACCTATTCAGCATTTAAGTGTATATGATGCATTGGCAGCATATGATGTTTTGAAGGGGATTAAGGATGTTGATAGCAATAACATTGCAATTATTGGAGAAAGCATGGGTGGAAGATATGCAATAATTGCTACAGCTCTGGAGAAAAAATTAAAGGGGGTTATTGTAATAAGTTCTTCAGGGTTTCATTTTCAAAATGATTCTCAATCATATACGCCTTATCTTTTGTCAATTGATCCGGATAATTATATAAGTAAGATATCTCCTCGTCAGGTTTTGATGTTACAGGGAGATAACGATACTATTGTCAAACTGGAGGATGCTAGATATACCTTTAATTTGGCTAATGAACCCAAAAGATTTTTTATAGCAGGGGGTTGCGGCCATGGATATTGTCAAAAAATGTCCGATGAGTTCGTAAAAGACCTGAATATTCTATACGAAAAAAATTGAATAATTTACCGACGCTGTATTACCTTATTTAAAATCCCTTTTTCAATATACCCTATGCAAAACAGAAGAATTTAAAAACTAAAACATATATAAAAAGTCATAAAAATGAGGTTCAAAAATGAGTGAGGAAGCAGATGTCTTCAATGATGAGGAAGACGATCTTGAAGATTTTATTGATAACGTCATTGACGAATAAATTTTCTTTCTAATTCTTTTATTTTTTTATTTCAAAGGTAACTTGGTTATTGTCTTTGTTCAGTTCAGAATAATTAGTGTTTATTATGAATTGTATTTCCTGAACATTTAACTGCTTTATCCATATATTTTCTATGGAAACCTTTCTTCCATATCCTATTTCAGTTGTGGGTATGTCAATATTATCAATATCTTTCCCATTAGCCATAATCTTTACATTTGTTTCAGGAGCATCTTTTAATCCATCGTTTCTTATGCTAAAGTTTATGTTTAAGTATTTTCCATGCATTGAAGCAGAAGCATCTTCAAATAATAAATCTGGCTCGTCTGGTATAGAATAAATTGTATTTATAAAATTGATTATATCATCTCCTATTGTCTGGTCACATCTGCTTATTTCGTACATTATATTCTTTGGATTTTTAGAATGGTCAAATCCAAGGACATGAAGCAATTCGTGTATAGCTATATTTGGTCTTTGGCATGTAGAATCCTGCATAAGGAGTATTTTTCCTGACTCTATAACATTAAACTCCCCTGCAATTGTTATATTTGTAGGTCCCCCTTCTCCTGCAATGAATAAGTTTCCTTCAGTTTCCTTTTTATCTTGACATGTTACTATTATTTCTTCCCCTGAACTTACAGGATAGAAATGAAGTATAGTTTCATTTCCTAATATACGGAATGCCCATTGCATATCATTTTCTCTCTGTAGAGGGCAATTTTCAATTCTATAGGATATTTCTGTTGTGGGGAACCTCATATTTGTGTAGAATTGCAAGCTATTGTTTAGAGAACTATTAAGGCTAAAATTTGAATTTGATGGGGAAGAAGAGGTAAAGTCAGTTGTATTGAATGGAATGAAAAGGTAAATAGAGAATAGCAGAAGGAGTATTACTGCTATTAAAAGAACATTGAATGCTTTTACTCTCATAATTAGGAATAATCAATTTATTTTATAAATCTGTTGATAATTTGCCTATCGTAAGGTTTAAAAGTATTTTCTGTATAAATATTTTAGTCGTTTAACTGCCTCGATAGTTTAATGGCTTAAAACACTTGCCTGTCGCGCAGGAGTTCCGGGTTCGATTCCCGGTCGGGGCGTAATATCATTCTGTGACTTTTGAGGGCGTCAGGATTCCCTTTATAATTCTATGATTTAGAATAAAAATTTCATAAATTAATAAGAAAGTTCAACGCCCTCGCGGAGCGTTCTATTAATTAAAAATTATTTTTCCCAGGTTTTGCTTTTGCTAACCATTCTTTTTTATTCTTTGAAAAACTGTCCTCTTTAGGATATTCTTTTGAAGGATCCCACTGATCATAGATTATATGTTTTTCATCTCCAAGAGATTTAATTTTCTTTTCTATCTTTCCTTTTAATGAAGATCCAAAAATATCTTCTAGATCCCATTCATAATTAAATCTCCAATCTCTATCCCATTTAGCCAGATAGGTTGTAGGGTATCTCTCTCTAAATCCATATCTTCCAAATTCTCCAAAACCCACTTCAAAAGTTATTGGTTTCATCATATTTTTATTATACTTGTAAGTTCCAATTGCTCCTAAACCTAACAAAAGTCCAAGAGAAGAATACTTTATTGCTTTTCTGCCCTTATCACTCAGGTCAAAATCTTCATTAGATACTTTTGAAACAACATTTTCTATTTTACTTTCAAGAAAATCTGCCTTGCCCTTTTGTTCTGATCTTTCAGGATTCCACAATACTCCAGTATAAACTAATCCTGCAATTATCCCGCATTTCGCTATTTTCATAAGTTTATTTGTCATGATTAAGTAATAGTGTGACCATATTTAAACAATATTTGTCTAAAATAGACAAAAATTTATAAAGAACAAACGACAAAGAAACATATGGAGTTTAATGAACTGAGAGAATTAGGGTTGGATGAAAATGAAATACAAGTTTATCTCACCTGCCTTAGAGACAAAAGTGCTACTGTTAAAGAAATTGCTAAAGAAACCGGACTAATAAGAACAACAATATATGGTGTACTTGATAGTTTAACTAAAAAAGGATTAATTTCAAAGATAAAAAAAGAGGGCGTCTTTGAATTCCAGTCCGCTTCTCCAAAAGAAATCTTGAACATTCTTGATACAAAGAAGGCACTTATCGAATCTATACTTCCTAAACTAAAACAACTTGAAGAATTTTCTAAAGAAATAAAAAAAATTGAGCTATTTGAGGGCATAAATGGGGTTAAAACAGTCACAAATGATATAATCTCTAAGGCAAATGAAACAGTAAAAATCCTTGGAGCAGTTAACAATTGGATTTCGTTTTCTGAGATATTTAGTGCTATCTATTATAGGAAAAAGAAAGAGCAAAATGTAAAGACAAAAACAATTTTAACAGACAATAAGGAAGAAAGACTGAGTGTAAAAAATCCAGATATAAAAAATTCTACATTCAAATTCATAAAAGACGTTGATTTAACAAAATCTTCAATATTTATCTATCATGACAAAGTCTCATTTGTAGAATATGAAAGAGAAAAAGCAAACGGGTTTATTATTCAGGATAAAACATATAACAAAGTTATGAATGAAATATTTGAAAAACTATGGAAACAATCTAAAGATTAAGGAGTTGGTCTAGTCCACAGTGCTGAAGCCTTTGAGAAATTATAACCCATCCATTCCATCTCGACAAGATTTATAAATCATCGCCATCACACACAACACCGATGGAAAATCATATTAATTTAATAAGCCCAAGGGAGATAAACAGATTCTCACTAAGGTCACACACTAGCCCCTTGTTCGGTCGGGGCGTATATACTTTTTGTAATGCAATAATCCTTTTAAATAAAAAGAAAATGTATCTTTATGGCAGATCAACATGGTTCAATAAGAGTGGAAGGGGTTGTTTCTAAATGTGAAAAGGATAATGATGGAAATTTAGAAATATCTCTTAAAGTAGATTCATTTTCAAGTCTCCCAAAGCTAAATGCAAAGGAAAATAAGGTTTTAATAAATGACATAAAGAATATATCTATTTTAATCTATCCTATTTTAGATGATGAAGAAAGACCTGAACTGGAAAATCAAATGAAAGTAAAAGTTGGAATTCCTTATTCTGTTAGCTCTTTAAGAAAAGAATCTTTTAAGTTAAATGGATCGTTAGTAAATTATCTATTTATTGTGGGTGCTGATAAAGAAGAAGATAGATATTTTCCTTTAGAAATGTAATTTTTTGAAATAGGTAGTGTGATATGGGTGGAATAATTGAAGATAAAATATACGAAGTTCTTATGGGAAGAAAGCTTACTGTTAAACAAGTTGTAGAAGGCTTAGAAAATAAAGTGCATTGTGAAAGAACATATAATACAGTAAATCATCATCTTAGAAAAATGGTTAGCACGAAAGAACTGGAGAGAGAAAAGAATGACAATGGAAAGTATGTTTATTGGAATCCATGTATGTTGAAGAACAAGCAGGAACACATATAGTTTATTTAATAAACCATTAATTCTTTATTTAATTATAAAAGAAGGGGAAGGTGATGCAAACTTATAAGAAAATTATTGCAATTTCAATAATAGTTGTATTTATAGCATTTCTTATTGCTGTCATATTCTTTATACATCCTGAGGAGCTTGTTGCAAAGATTGGTGTAACAAATGCTTACATTCTTTTATTCATTATTTCATTCTTTGGGGGATTTTCTGCTGGTGGCTCTGTCACATTCATAAGTGTTTTAGTTACTTTTGTTTTAGCAGGACTTAATCCTATTTATTTAGGATTAGTGGCAGGAACAAGTTTGTCAATTGGGGACATGATAATGTTCTATGTTGGTTCTAAGGGAAGGGAATTAGTAAGAAATAAATGGGATAAAAGAATAGAAAGATTTTCAAAGGCAATTGAAAAAAGGAAATGGCTTAAAAAATTAGTTCCTTTTGTTGCGTACATATATATTGGTATATTGCCTTTGCCTAATGATATATTAATTCTTTTCATGGCAGCTATAGAATATCCTCGCAAGAAGATGAATGCAATAATATTTTTGGGAGATTTAACTTTTGCATTAATGATTGCTGTTTTGACTGCAAAAGGTATTATGTCCTTTGTATAGATATTTCTTTGATATGAATTAGTAAGCCTTAAAAGTCTATTTTCTTTATTAATCCCATGAGAGAAAAGAGGCAATTTATAGTTGTTATAAGTATCTTCATAGTATTATCTTTGCTTCTTAATTTTTTTATAATTCATAATATATTTGTTTCTTTGAGTTTACATAGAGGAGTTATATTTTATGTAATACTATTATTTTTATCTCTTTCTTATCCTGCAACTGCAATTCTTGAGAGATATAAATCAAGTCCCTTGACAAAAACATTTTATAGATTTGCTTCAATATGGATAGGAATAGCATTTTTTTCACTTATTATTTTCCTATTGTACAAATTCATAAATTTGTTCTTTAGAATTAATGGGGTAATATCTTCTGCGATTATACTTACTCTTATTGTAGTACTTACTGCTATATCTTTGATAAATGGAGAGAGATTAAAAACAAATTGGGTAGATGTTGAAATTAAAGGATTGAAAAAAGAACTGAGGATAGTTCATTTAAGTGATTTACATATAGGTGCTATACACCAGAAGAAATACTTAGAGGAAGTTGTTGACAGAACAAACGCAGTGAAACCAGATGTAATAGTGATTACAGGAGATTTGGTTGATGGAAGTACTCTAATAACAAAGGATATTCTTTCTTCTATAAACAAAATAAAATGTCCTGTCTATTTTATTATAGGAAATCATGAAATTTATGAAGGATTGTACAGAGTTATACCTTTGCTTAAAAAGACAAAGATGAAGATATTAAGAAACGAGAAAAGTAAATTCAAGGAAATTACATTTGTGGGTGTTGATTATTCTGAATCAAGAAGAGAAGTGCATAAAAAATTAAATGAAATTGATATTGATAAAGATAAAGTAAATGTTCTTCTTTATCATGCACCTATATTTAGGACAAAGTATTTGGAAAAGAAGGGTATTGATTTGCATTTAGCAGGCCATACTCATGCTGGTCAGCTTTTTCCTCTCAATTGGCTTGTTAGATTAATGTTCCCTTATGTGAGCGGTCTTCATCAATCAGGGAATTCAAGCGTATTTGTATCTGCAGGAGTTGGAACATGGGGACCGCCTATGAGATTGGGCTCAACATGTGAGATTGATGTGATTAATCTGAAGAAGAAAAAGTGATTCTCTATAATTAATTTCTTTAACAAAAACATTTAAACCTTCATTTTTGTTGATTTCATTATGGAATATGATATAATATTTATACTGGGAGAGAAATACTCTGACCATCCTTTGTGTGGAGTTGCCTTGTTGAAGAGGTACTTGGAGAAGAATGGATACAAGGTTGGAGTTATAGATGTCCCAAAGACAGAATCGGATATAATTAAGTTGGGAAAGCCAAGATTATTCTTTGGAATAAGTTCTGGAAGTATAGATTCAATGCTTAGAAATTATAATGCTTTGAAAAAGTCGAGAGAGGAAGACAAAAATGTTAAGTATATAAAAGAAGTTCCAGACAGGGCTGTTATTGTATATAGTAATTGGGTGAGAAAAAATTTCAAAGATGTTCCTCTTGTTATAGGGGGTGTTGAGAGTTCTCTTAGAAGATTTACTCATTACGATTATTGGTCTGATTCACTCCGAAGGTCAATACTTCTTGATTCAAGAGCAGACATACTTGTTTATGGATATGGAGAGAAGCAGTGTCTTGAAATTGCTAAAAGACTGGATAAGAATGAGAGTCTTTTTGGTATTGAAGGAACTGTGATAAGAGATAGAGAACTTCCTAAAGGTTTTGTAGAAATGCCAAGTCATTTAGAAGTTTCTTCTTCAAAAGAAAAGTTTTGTGATATGCAAAATATTTTAGATAGTGAAAAGAACTTGGCACAAAAGACAGATAATTTTTATATATTACAATTTAAATTTCCGGAATATACACCAAAAGATTTAGATGAATATTATGAAATGCCTTTCACAAGAAAAATTTCAGGAGATAATCTTAAGGGATTTGAATTTAGTGTTGTAACGCACAGAGGATGTATAGGAAATTGTAATTTTTGTTCTTTGAGATTAATGTGTTCTGGAAATATTACTTCACGTTCAGAAGAATCAATATTAAGAGAAGTGCAATACATAACAAAATTACCTCATTTTAAAGGAAATATAGACGATTTAGGAGGACCATCTGCAAACATGTATGGAATGGATTGTAAAAAATGCAATAATAACACATGCATAAACTGTAAGAATCTTGATAGGTCTCATTCAAGATTAATTCATTTGTTAAAAGAAATAAGAAAAATAAAAGAAGTAAAGAAACTCTTTGTGAGAAGCGGAGTTAGATTTGATTTAGCCACTGATGAATATCTTAAAGAATTGAAACCTCATATTTCTGGAACACTTAAAATTGCACCAGAACATGTAAGTCCAAAAGTTTTAGAGATGATGAATAAAAGAACAGGAAATGTAGACCAGTTTATAGACAGATTTAGAAAATTGGGATGTGGGGAATTATCTTTTTATTTTATGGTTGGACATCCTGGAACTACAATGAAAGAAGCAAAAGAACTTGCAGACAAAATGAAGAATATAAAGAATACAAAATCTGTTCAGATTTTCACACCAACGCCTATGACAACTTCAACATGCATGTATTATACAGGATTAAATCCTAAAGATAAAAAGCCGGTTTATATTCCTCGTTCTTATAAGGATAAAAAAGACCAGAGAAGAATATTGGGAAGTAGAAGTTGAATATAAGTTATCTATAATTTAATCTTGTAATAATTTTAGGTTGATATTATTTAACTTAATATAAAAGCAATACTGTTTAGGATAACTGAGATATATTACTAATTGAATAAAATCCTAAATACACAGACTTATAAACCCTCAAAATTCATTTAGTATATAACAAACAGGTTAGTAAGTCTTGAGCAGTAAAATGTCTTCACGGACTTACGCTCAAGAATAAAGATTGTTTTCGTATAATTCTTGAAGATTTTTTGTTAGTCGCTTTAGTAGCGTAAATACTAGTAAGCATGTTAGCATGCAGAATGGAGTAAATCATATTCAAAATGGAACAATTCACAAAATTAGGATTAAGTAAAGAAATAACAGATGTTCTGAGACAGTTTAGTTTCAAAGAACCATCTGAAATTCAGGAGAAGGCAATTCCTCTAGCATTAGCTGGAAAAGATATAATTGGAGGTGCTATGACAGGAAGTGGAAAGACTCTTGTTTTTGCCTCTGCTATTATAGAGAATCTTAAACCAAACGGAGAAATTCAGGCTTTAGTATTAACTCCCACAAGAGAGCTTGCGGAGCAGGTTGCAAATTCAATAAGAGACTTTGGTAAAAATAAAAAATTGAAAGTATTAGCTATATATGGAGGAGTTAACATAGAATCTCAGATAAGACAGCTTCGTTCAACAGATGTTATTGTAGCAACTCCTGGAAGGCTTATAGACCATATGGATAGAAGAACACTGAGGCTAAATCATATTAAATTTCTTGTTCTTGATGAGGTGGATAGAATGCTTGATATGGGATTTAGAAGAGATGTTGAAAGCATAATAAGTGAATGTCCAAAAGATAGACAGACAATGATGTTTTCAGCTACAATATCTCAAGATATTGATTACTTAGCAAAGAGATATACACACAATCCTTCTGAAGTTTCAGTAAAATCATATGTTGATGCTTCTAAACTAACTCAAGTTTATTATGATGTTCCTGATTATCAAAAATTTTCACTTCTTGTAACGTTGCTGAAGCATGAAAATGCTGATCTGGTAATGGTGTTTTGCAATACAAGAAGAAATGTAGATTTTATATCAAAAAATCTTATAGGAATAGGAATAAATGCAAAAGCAATTCATGGAGGAATTGAACAGACAAAAAGAATAAGAGTTCTTGATGAATTTCATAAGTGTGGATTGGGTGTTTTAGTTTGCACAGACGTTGCTTCTAGAGGTCTTGATATAAAAAATGTAACCCATGTTTACAATTATGAGGTTCCATCTGACGCGAAGGATTACATACATAGAATAGGAAGAACTGCAAGAGCAGGAAAAGAGGGAAAAGCGATAACCATACTTGCAAGCAGAGATTATGAAAACTTTAGAAATTTATTAGGTTCAAAGGATATTAATATTGTAGCTGAAAAACTTCCTGAAATAGAAACAGTGAGAGTGGAGATAGATTCTGGAAGAAGAAACAGATTTAGTGGTAGAGAAAGCAATAGAGATGATAGTAGAGATTCAAGCAGAGGAAGTGGAAGAAGTGGCAGCAGAGGCGGAAGAAGCCCAAGCAGAGGTAGTTACGGAAGAGAATCGCCAAGAGGAAGAAGGTACTAACCTATTTATTATATTCTTATTCTAATTTATTATTCACAATTTCTTCAACAAGATTATTCTCTTCATTTGTTAATTCAATGTTTCTAACTAATTTGAATATTATCTTCTTTAATATATTTTCATTGGTCATTAGACTAGAAGAAGTGTTAGGGTATATAAAGAAATTGGTTATTCTTCTTATATAATTGCTAAATATATTATGGGATTATTTTAATTGATATCCACATCTAAATGCCTTGTTCCGCAAGAATCTATTAATTGATTATAAATGTCTTTCATAGAATTTTTCAATACTTCTTTTGGAGATAGTACAATTGCTTCTGTTATCAAACAATTGTTATTTTCGTCTTTTATTTCCCTTTCTCTATCTACGAATTTTTCCAGTTCTTCCATGTTTCTAAATCCTGCAAGATATCTAAATTCTCTTTTTCCGCTTATTGTTTTTAGAAAAGTAAAAACTTCTGGATATTTTTTAATCTTATTCTCTAGTATTTCCGCATATTTATTGTCACAACTCCCTATATCAATTACTATTATTGCAAGTATGTTTAATCCAAGCATTTTTTGATCCAATTCAAGAGTGTAACCTTTTATTAGCTCCATTTCTTCTAATTCTTTTCTTATTCTTCCGACTGCCTGACTTGTTATATCAAGTTCTTTTGCTATATCTGTGTCCGAAAGCCGAGCATTTTCAATGAGAAGTTTTAGAATTCTTTTCTCGTTTTTTGTTAGCCAAATTTGATTCATTTTTATTTTTGACCTGCAAAATTAAATTATTAATATAATTTAATTTTAAATATTTTTCTATTGAAATTTAAAATTCAACTTTACTATTAATTTAGAATATAAAGAAAACTTGAAGTTAACTACTTATCTGTTGAGTATTAAATCAAATATTCATAAAAAGTTTCATTTTGAACGGCAATGTATATAGCATAGAGAACATTATCATTAATAACATTAAGGATAATGATATGATTAATATTGGTGATAATGCTCTGAAGAAGATTGTTTCTGTTTTGAAAGATAATACCGATGGACTTACAATTACTGAAATTGTTTATAAAACTAAATTAAGCCGGTCTGCAGTAAGAACTTCACTTTCTAACTTAGAGGGTGGAAATAAAGTCTCAATTAAAAAAATAGGAATGGCCAAGGTTTATTCCTTGAAAAAATAAAATGAAAAATAAATTATTGTTTGTTCCTTTATTAATTTTATACGGATTTGCTTTTGTAAATGCTTTCAGTGGGAATGGAGACGGTTCTTCTGGAGTACCATATGAAATAACAAATTGCACTCAATTGCAGGAGATGGAAGATAATTTCTCTGCTAGCTATATTTTGGTTAATGAAATTAATTGTTCTGATACAATAAATTGGAATGACAGCAGCGGATTTTCACCAATAGGCTCTGGAGTTGGTGATGAAGATTATTTTTTCGGGACATTTAATGGGCAAGGTTATAAGATTATCAATTTGTATATAAATAGAAATATTGAAACTTATATTGGTTTATTTGGATATATAATAAATGCAACAATTTCTAATATTAATTTAGAAAATGTAAATATTCTAGGAAATGCTGAAGTGGGAGGATTAGTGGGATATAATAATGGTGGAACAATCTTAAATTCTTCTGTTTCTGGGAATGTAACTGAAATTGTTGATTATCAAAAAGCAGGTTGTTTGGTAGGAGAAAATACTTTAGGAACAATTGATAAATCCTTTTCCAACTGTTCTTTAATTGGACATGGTTGGGGAACTGGAGGATTACTTGGAGCCAATAATAATGGATTGATAAATAATTCTTATTCTATTGGAGATATAACTGGAACAACTTGGGTTGGAGGATTATTAGGTTATAATACTGGAACAATAGTTAATTCCTATTCAACTGGAAATGTAAATGGTGGTGGATTACTTGGTTATCCTGATAGTGGTGGATTACTTGGTTATGCCGATACGGGTTCATTGGTAGAAAACTCCTTCTGGGATATAGAAACGTCAGGGAAAGACATATCAGCTGGTGGAATTGGTAAAACAACTTCTGAAATGAAAAATATAAGAACATATACTCAAACAAATTTTAGTTCAGGTTTATTATATGCTTGGGATTTTGTTGGAAATCCTTTGGATGATATAAATGACGAAGATATATGGAATTTAGATAGTAATAGAACAATAAATAATGGTTACCCCTTCTTTTCCACTTTACAATCTATTCCGCAGTATAATATTAGTGAATTTCCAGCTGATACAACTCCACCAATAATGGAGATAATATCCCCAACGGAAAATGGAATATATAATTTAAGTACTTGGACTGGAGTTACTTTAAATTACGATGATTCTGTAACTTGTGAATATAGCTCTGATAATTTAACTTGGTATTCTTTTACTTCTTGTGATAATACTTCTAATTATGTTCCTACAAATGGAATTGATCAAACACTTTATGTTAGGGGAATAGATGAAGCAGAGAATATAGGATATGTTTCACCCGTTACATTTACTTATGATAATTGTGCTGTATGCAATGAGATTTGTTCTCCTTGTGGGGGAGGATGTACTGCTACAGACATGACTTCTATGTTTGCAGGGGTTACTGATTGGTCTAGTATTGGAGATATAACCCAATGGAATACCTCTTGTATTACGGATATGTCTGGTATGTTTTATAATTCTAATTTTAATCAAGATATTAGCTCTTGGGATGTTAGTAATGTACAAGTTATGGCTTGGATGTTCTATGGAGATACTGCTTTTGATCAGAATATTGGTAACTGGGATATAAGTAATGTAAGAGAGATGGATGATATGTTTACAGGTATGAATTTATCAACTACTAATTATGATGCTTTACTCAATGGGTGGTCTGTTCAATCTTTACAGTCGTATGTTATCTTTGGTGCTGGTAGTTCGAAATATAGTTCTTTTGGTATAATGGGAAGAAATATTCTTACAGATACTTATAAGTGGATAATATATGATGATGGTGCAAATGATACAACTCCACCAGTAATGGAAGTAACATTTCCAACGGAAAATGAAATCTATAATGCTATTAGTTGGACTGGAGTTACTTTAAATTACGATGATTCTGTAACTTGTGAATATAGCTCTGATAATTTAACTTGGTATTCTTTTACTTCTTGTGATAATACTTCTAATTATG
>Ga0182021_10005195_pt1 | contig 15384 bp, 4 predicted proteins | sample 612E3MmetaG_FD_120493 | JGI IMG/M metagenome (GOLD analysis project Ga0182021, IMG submission 120493) | Permafrost microbial communities from Stordalen Mire, Sweden - 612E3M metaG (Illumina Assembly) | ecosystem: Environmental > Terrestrial > Soil > Wetlands > Permafrost | place: Sweden... | reverse complement strand
GTCCCGACAACCGCATTACTGGAGGCAAGGTTATCAAACGCCGCAGTCGCCACGTGATCAATCGCGCCACTCATTCCCTGCGCCTCGCCGCTGCCACTCTGCGCAACAGCAAAAGTGCCCTGGGTGCAAACTTCCGCCGTCTTAAATCTCGCCTCGGAGCACCCAAGGCCATCACAGCCATGGCGCACAAGCTTGCCCGTCTCGTCTACCGAATGCTTAAATACGGTCAACAATATGTCGACAAAGGCATGGATCATTATGAACAAAAGTTCCGCGAACAACGCATAAAATGGGTCAAAAAACAGGCAAGAGAACTAAATCTACAACTCATTGAACAGACTCAATTAACATGAGCAGTTTCTGGGGAGTAAATTGGAGACAGAGGCGCCGGTCACCGAATCTGCCTCGACATACTATTAGTACGCCTGAGGGGTCCTCGGTCGTCTTTCTAATCCGATCAATGTGCCTACTGCATGACCAAGCCACACCCCTCTCCGACCGTCATTGCCGGCGCTGGTATGGTGGGCAGCTGCGCTGCTGCCAGCGAGGCGTTTATCGAACCCAGATCACTCTGCAGAAACTGTCGAAAGCGCTTGAGCGCTTCGTCGGCCTGCCCGCACTTCTCGCGCAATGCGATGACGGTGCTACCGGTCGGTTTCATATCTGCGAACTCCAGCGCCGCCAACTGGCTGGCCAGCGCGCGATTCGCTGTGAGCCCGCCGATCACACCAGCGGCGGCTTTATCAAACGCCTGTGCAGCCGTGACCACATCCGGCTGCTGTCGAGCCGAGGCCGCACGATCAGACACAGCCTGGCGCAGCGAACGAACCTGCTCGATCGCGTTATGGCTGGCCGTGATACCCGATGCCAGGGCTCGCTCCCATGTCAGTTGTGCTTCGAGATCCTGTTGTGTGATATTAACGCGCGGGTCGTTTCTCACGACCAGCGGCTGCGCCAGCGTCCGGCCGTTGACGGTGAGCCGTATCTGATACGTCCCCGGCGCGACCAGCGAGCCCACCGGTTGCTCGCGTGGCGACTGCCCGATGATCGCGGTGGCAATTAGGCCATACGACATCGAATATGTTGGATTCCCGTCCGCGCCGTAGTTGAGCGTTGGTGGTGTTGGATAGCGCAGGTCCCAGACAAATCGATGCTCGCCCGCAATGGTCGTCAGAACATCCGGTTGTTTGAACCAGTACATTGGCACATTCGGCATCGTCGTATCCGGCGCCGGTGAGACGCTGCTTAACTCGCGCACGAGCCTGCCTTGGGCATCGTTAATTGAGAGTATGACCGGGCCTGAAGCCGGAGTTCGCAGGTAGTAGTCGATGATCGCACCGTCGGGCGGATTTTGTCCCACCGGCACTTCCGGCGGCAGCGGCGTGTCCTGATTGTTGTCCCACCGCACACGCATAGCGGGCGCGGGAGGGAACAAAAACGCGGGATCACTATTGGATCGCACTGCGTCGATCAGTCGCAGCGGCGTGACGTCGTCAAGGATCCAGAGTCCACGGCCCCAAGTTGAGATCACCAGATCGTTCTCGTGGACAGTGATGTCGTTGACGGCCGCAGTCGGCAAGTTGAGTTGCAGCGGTTGCCACGACCCGCCGCGGTCAAACGAAACGAACACGCCGGCCTGTGTGCCCGCATAAAGTAAGTTGGCCCGTTGTGGATCTTCGCGGACGACACGAGTGGGTACGGATTCGGGGAGTCCCTGGACGATGGTTTGCCACGTACGTCCGAAATCGCTCGTGCGGAAGATGCATGGGCCGTGGGTATCCGACAGATCAATCGCTGTGACGTATGCGACTCCAGCATCATGCGAGGAAGCTTCGAGCGACCAAAGCGTGAGGGTCGATTCGGAGACGAGGCGCGGGGGTGATACCTTCGTCCAAGTCTTTCCTCGGTCACGCGTGACATGCACGAGGCCATTCGACGTACCCGCCCATAGCAGGTCCAGATCAAGCGCCGAAGGTGCGAGCGCTACGATGGTCGCGCCACCAGCGCGTCCGCCCGCTGCGGGTGCGACCGCGGTTTGATCCAAGCGAACGGTCAGGTCCGGGCTGATTTGCGTCCATGTCACGCGGTCATTCGATGCGATGACGTACTGGGCGCCAACGAACATCCAGCGCGGATCCTTGGGAGAAATCTCCATCCCGGGGCGCGGGCCGAACCGGTCCTGTGCTCGCGGCGTATACACGGGGCCTGATTGGCCGGTCTCCCGATCGAAACGTACTATGGCGTGACCATTCCCGTGCGAGTAGACGAAGCGGGGATCTAGCGGATCGGCGAATATGTGTCCCTGTTCGAACCCGCTCACCGGATACCAGTCATTAGGGCGGATCGCACCGAAGTCGCTGCGGCTGCGAATTGCCACGGTGCCGCTGTCCTGTTGGGCCGAGTAAACCCAATACGGGAACTGATTGTCCGTCGAGACAAAGTAGAATTCGCCGTCCGGGACTGTGTACCAGGGCGTCCACGTCGTGCCGCCGTTCATTGTGATCGTCGGGCCCTGATCTGCGCCCATAATCATGCGCTGGGGATCCTGGGGATCAATCCACAAGGCATGCGGATCGTCGCCGCCGGGCGCCCCCTTGAATGATTCGAGGGTACGACCACCATCAGTCGAGCGGTACATCGAAGTGCCCATGGTGTATATGAGATCTGGATTCTTCGGATCCACGTAGATGTGGCCTGACGCGCTCGCGATATGCGACGTCGTAAGTGACCAAGTCTCTCCGCCGTCGTCCGATCGAAAGATTCCTCCACCACCGCGACCGCCGGCGATTGCATAGATACGGGGACCTTGGGTGCCGGGTGCGACCGCGATGTTGGCTGACGCCGCCCCGGCAGGCAGGCCCTTGGCTTCGAGCCGTTCCCACGTGACGCCTTCGTCATTCGATCGATAGATCGGCGGTCCCGACTGTCCGTTACGCCCTCCGGCAGTACAGCTGGCAAATACAACGCGCGGCTTAGCCGGATCGGAAGCGAGATCGACGAGACCGCTTTGATCGTCAACGAAAAGCGTGTGCGCCCAGGTGCGTCCGCCGTCGGTCGTGCGATACACACCGCGCATCGGTGATGGGTTGTTGTTGTAATAGACCATCGATCCGAAATTGCCACCCGACCCCGAGCCCGCAAGGACGATGTTTGGGTCCAGCGGATCGATCAGAAGTCCGGTAATGTATTTCGTGTCTACGAGTCCGACATGCTGCCACGTCGCACCTGCGTCGTTCGATTTGTAAACGCCACTTCCAAGGAGATTATTCCCGGTTCCAACATACACAACGTTGCTGTTGGAGGGCGATGCGGATACCGTGCCAATCCCGGTGACGGGGAGCCCTCCCGTGATCGGCTCCCAGGTTGTGCCACCGCTTGTCGTTTTCCATAGGCCGCCCGCGGGCGTGCCGATATAGTAGACAGCCGGCCGGCCGGCAACTCCTGCCACCGCCCATACTCGTCCGGCCCGATTGGGTCCTATGAGGCGCCAGCGCATGCTGGCATAGTATCCTTCATCCTGCTTTTGCGCTGTCGCGCGAGGCTCAACGAATACGAAAGCACAGAGAGCCACAGATAGTACGATCGAAAATTTCATTGCCGGTCTTGTGGAAGTCATATGTGCCACTTCCTGATTCTCGGGACTGCTCCTGAAAATCGAACGAGGATTTGGAATTACTGCATCTCTGCCTTATCAGAACTGCGATCACCTGCCATTGGCATTCCCCTGAATCTGCTTGCCGATCCAGCGCATCGGTTTTTGTTCGCTTGGGCTGTCGGGCCTGTCCACACGAATCTGCGCCGAATGCGCTTATCCAGGTTTGAGTTTGATTCTGAACGTGAAAACGCGGGCTATAAGCGCAGTCAAATAAGGATGTGAGGGGAGGAACATGACACAGCACGGTTCCTCCCCTGACGACGTATAGGTTAGTTAGTAGTTGATCCGAAGAACGATCTGAATCAGTCGTCCGCCCGGATCAAATTGTTGGTTCGGATCCGTATATGCCGATGTGACCTGGCCCCAGGTCTGGCTGCTGCCGGGGTTGGCGACACCGTAGAAATTAATGTTGTTGAACGCGTTGAGGAATTCGCCGCGCAGTTCTAGGTTCTTGGACTCGGTGAATCTGATTCTCTTCACAAGGCTCAGATCGAAACGCGTGAACCCCGGCCCTCGAACAAAGAGGTTAGTTGGGGCGCAGTCACCGGCCACAACCTGGATGCAGCTACCAATATTGGGGGGAGCAAGGTAACGTCCGGTGGGTACCCCATAGGCAGTGCTGTAACCGGTCGGGGTTGTCGCGCTTGTGTTGAAGGCCGCGATCGTGTTGGAAATGATATCCGCCGGTTCGTAGTAGACTTTCTTGTTGGCATCATCGAAGCGCAGCCCGACCACATTTCGGAGGTCTTGTAGCGTCATTCCGACCGGTGTGACATTGCCGAAGTTGAGCAGGTTGCCGGACTGAATACGGCCGGTACCCTGGAATTCCCAACCGCCAATAATGCGGTCGAGCACACCACGGGAACTGGCAAACAGCGTTCTGCCGCTTCCGAAAGGCAGTTCGTAAACCCAATTGACTTTGAGAGCATTTGGCAGGGCGGAGCCCAGAACTTTGAGAAGGGGGGTGCGAAATGAGATCCGCGACGAGTCAAGCTGTTTGGAAAAGGTGTAACTTGTTTGAACCAGCAACCCCTTGGCCATTCGGCGGCGCAATTCCACCACTAGAGCATCATAATGGTTGAAACCGTTATTCTGGTAAACATATGCAGTGGCAACGTACGGGTTAACCAGGAATTCGTTGGCCGGCAAACCGGCAGTCAGGGCGTTGCCACGACGGGTCGCATCGCTGTACAGACTGCTCGCGAAGGTGGTCGGAGTCGGGTTGTATTGGGCAAGCGTGTTCACGAAAGTGCTGCTTGTGAACTGAGAAGATGTGTACTTGGATGAATCACTGGCCTGGGAAGTCGGGATTCCGGAGAAGTAGGCCAGGGTAATGGGCAAGGGTGAAGTGCCGGTTCCGGCCCCGGCGTACTTGAAGGTATTTCCACGCCCGGCTGCTATGTTTGACTGCAGGTTTGCCTGGGCCAGCTTAAACTCGCTCAGGAACCCATTCTCGACAACGTTGATCTCATTGAGATTCAACCCGGTGAACATCTGGAGGTTGCGAGTGCCGACGTAGCGCACCTCGAGCGCCATGTCTTTGCTGAGCTCTCGCTGCAGGCCGAACGTCCAAGACATGGTATAAGGCGTACGCATACTGGGAGAGAAGGCTCTGACCGAACTCGTGATTGCCGGCGTGAGAGGATAAGTCGGTGTCGTCGGGAAAGCGGGCGGGCTGAGACGGCTAGTCTGACTGAACAGGAGCGGCCAAGTATCGTTCCCGACATTGCTGACCAGGTTACCGAGAGTTGTGTTGCGCGAGGCATCAATTGTGACGCCAGGGTTGTTAGCAAATACACCGGTAAAGGTGCTCATATCATAGCGATTGTAGGCCATCGAGTAACCGCCGCGGATCACCGTCTGCCCGCTACCTCCCACGATGCGCCGAAGCCAACCCCCCGTCGCACCTGGACTCCAGGCAAAACCGAAACTCGGAGCAAGGGCTTTGTAGTAGAGGTTGTAGGCTTTGTCTCCCTGCAGGAATTGAGTGAACTGCGTCGCCTTTCCGCCGGTTGAGCCAGGCTTGAACAGATTGCCGGCGCCTGAAGGCCCCCAGACATCCGCAGTGGTCGCATAGGATAAAACACCGTTATCCGGAGTGAAAGGTAGTTGCAACTCATAACGCAAACCGTAGGTTAGCGTCAGAGTCGGAATCACCCGCCATGAATCCGAGATGAACAATCCGATTTCACGCTGATGCTCGCGTGTAATTCTATTCCCGTTATAGGTGTACTGAAGGTTTTTCTCATTGAGAACGCCGCTGCCTGTGATGGATGTGACGCGCCCGGTCAATGACGCATAGATGCCAGCAGCCTCGCTGATCTGCGAACTGGACGCTCCGGGGAAATTTTTCGGCCCATTCGTCGCGTCAAACATGGTCCTGGCCGGGTCGTAGGTAGTGTCCACGCCAAAGCCTATCGTGGGCACCGGAGTTGAGACTTGAGTGATATCTCCATTGTGGGTGAGGCTGGCACCAAAGCTAATGCTGTGTGTGCCCTTGGTCCAGCTCAACTTTTCATCGAAGATGAACCAAGGCGAAGTTTCAGGTTGAGGGGATGAAAGAGCCTCAGTTGCGTAGGGCGCACTAGTGCCGCTAAGTATGTATGCATAACCACCCAGACCCGCAAATTCACTGGTACTGATACCCGGAGCATAGGTCAGGCGTCCACCACTGCCGCCGAAATGCGCTTCGTTTACTAGCTTTGGAGTCAATGTTGAACGAAGCATAAGCGAGTACGAAAAGCGGTTATCCCTATAGCCGCCGATGATCGGAGAACCCGGGAAGGCTGGGTCACCACTATTTAGGAAATCTTCGTCAAAGTGATATTGTGAAAAGTTCCAGACCCCCTCCAGCTTCTGCTTACCTGTCAGGTTGACGTCGAACCGGGTCGTAAGGAACTTGCGGATATTCATGGCCTTGTTTGTGACGTAAAAGTACTGGTAGCTGGGGTCGCTCGTGTTCGCAAGGCTGCCTTGGGCCGTCGATTTGCGGATGGTGGCCACCAGGTTTTGGATAGTCGGATCTATGGTGGAGGTTTGCCCATTTGCTGTTGCCAGCGCAAGCATGTCCCTTTGCTGGGTGACACCTCCCGAAGTCCACTGGAAGATACCTTGCTCGTCCAACGGACTTAGAATCGTCCTTGTCCGAATCTGTTGCTGGGGCAGTCGAAACTCCTCATAATTTATAAAGAAAAAGACTTTGTCGCGGCCATCGAAGCCCAAGGGGCCGAAGAGCGATTTTGGAATCTTGATGGGCCCTCCGATGCGTCCTCCATATTGATTGAGCAGCACTCGGCTGCGCGGCGCCTTGCAATTATCGAACTGTGTCGCCATCTGCTGGGGCGTGCAAGGATCGCTGCTATTGTTGTAGGTGGGCGACGAATCGCGGTTGGCAAACCAGTAGTTGGAATTGAGGTCCGGGTTGCGATGATACTCGTAGAAGCTGCCGTGATAATTGTTGTCTCCTGAGCGGGTGACGAACCTGATTTGAACGGCACCGTAACCTGAGCTCTCAGACCCCGGCGTGGCCGAAGACACAGTGACTTCCTGAGTGGCGTCCAGGCGCGGGGTGATCCAAGCGTAGAAGCCAGTGCCTCCCGGACTAGTATCGGTGCTGACGCCGTCAATTGTGACGTTCATCGTGTTGTTCGGCATGCCGTTCATCGTGGAACCACGGTTGGTAGTCGTGGTGGTCACGCCCGGCAGAAAAATCATGAAGTCAATCGCATTACGGGTTGCGAGCGGAAGGTTGGCGATCTGGCGAAGGGCCATCGTCGTTGAGATGTTTGCCGTTTGCGCCTGCAACATTTCAGCGTTTGCCACCACAGTGACAGTTTCATTACTTCCGCCGACTTGGAGAGTAACGCGGAGAGTGCTGGGCGCGGCGGCAACGATTTTGACATCTTTGATGATTGCCTGTTTGAAGCCGGTCATCTCGATGGTAGCCGTGTAAGTCCCGGCATCCAGGGCCGGAATCGAGAAGGTCCCGTTTTCAGCGGTTATGGTCTTGAATTCCATGCCGGTGGCATCGTTCTTGAGTTTTACGTCGGCGCCAGGTACGACGCCGCCAGACTGGTCGATCACTACTCCTGAAAGCGAAGAACTGGTTCCCTGCGCAAATGCACAGCAGCTGATCGTCGCAAGAAGGAGCATTGTTAGCGCTACTTGAAATAGACGATGTTTCATAAGGGATCCTTGCGTGGAGATGGTTAATCCTTGAGACTGGGATGAAGGGCCCAGTTTGACTCTCACAATCTCTCTGTGGACTAGCAGTATTAATGAAAGGTAATCAGATGTCCTCGCAAGCCTAGGGAGCATAGGGACTCCAAGGATCGTGGGATCGCCAAGGAGACCCGCCTAAACCAAACGTGATAGCCTGGCAACCTTCGCAAATGTTGGTCTTGAACTTGTGCGCAGATCATAGCTATCTCATCTTTGCAATACAAGCGCTAAATTAACGGGTCACGGGAGCAATGAGAGTGGCGGAATCAACCGACTCATGCTATCCTCGGCCACACAATTCAAGAAATAGAAATCAGGTTCTGGTGCACAGGTCTATCCGAGGAGGAACACATGCATCGAATATCATATTGGAGGGCAGCCATCACTCTAGTTGCGTGCGCAACCGCATTGGCGGTTCCGGTTATCCTTTCACAGGCGCCAACGCGAGCCGGCATTGAGTTCCAACTGAAAGCATTTGATACACACCAGGCACTGACCGCCGCTTCGCCTTACAAGGCGATTTCGTGGCAGTCGATCGGCCCATCCAACAATACCGGGCGCATGACTTCGATCGCCGTAGCCGACGACAATGGCAAGCGCACAATCTATGTGGGCGCCGCCAGCGGCGGCGTCTGGAAGTCCGACGATGGGGGCCAGACGTGGAGGCCCATCTTCGAACACGAAGCCACGGCGAGCATCGGGGACGTTGCGGTCGCGCCGTCGGATCACAACATCGTGTGGGTGGGCACGGGCGAGGACAATTTGTTCCGCGCCGGCATCGCAGGTACGGGCATCTACAAATCCATCGACGCGGGCAAGACCTGGCACCAGATGGGACTTACTGACTCCGGCACCATCGGACGAATCCTCGTGAACCCCACAAATTCCAACATCGTATACGTCGCGGCGGCGGGCCACGAGTGGACGCCCAACGAGATGCGCGGCGTGTACAAGACGACTGATGGTGGCAAAACATGGGCCAAGGTCTTTTATCGCAGCCCAAACACCGGCGCCATCGACCTCGCGATAGATCCATCCGATCCCAACACGATTTATGCTGCCATGAATCAGCGCATGCGCAGGAAATGGACCGATCCGAGAGTGGAGCCGGGCAACAACGAAGGCGGTATCTGGAAAACGACGGATGCAGGCAAGACCTGGTCGGCGGCCAACGAAGGACTCACGCCTGCCGAATTCCGCGGGCGCGTCGGCGTTGACGTCTCCCGGTCCAATCCGAATGTGGTTTACGCCATCATCGACAGCTACGATCAGGGACGACCGACCAAGGCCGGTGAACTGGACGCCTACAGGCGTCCCCTTCCTCCCGGCGGATATATCATCAAGGGTCTCGAGGTCTATCGCAGCGACAACAAGGGCCAGTCCTGGAAGAAGGTTAGCGGGCTGACACCTGAGACGGCGCTCAATATGATGAGCCTCGGAAACACCTACAACTGGGTGTTCACGCAGATTCGCGTGGATCCTAAAGACGAGAATACGGTTTATTGCCTGGCGTTGGGCGTTACCGTCTCACACGACAGCGGAGCCACGTTCGGCCGCTACGGCGGCGGCGGCGGCGACAATCATCGCATGTGGATCGATCCGGATAATCCGAAGATTACCTACGTCGCCCACGACGGCGGTTTTGTCATGACGAACGATGGAGGCCTGACGGCAACGCGGGCAGTAGGCATCCAGGGCACTCAGTTCTACAACGTAGAAGTCGACAACCAGTCGCCGTTTTACGTCTACGGTTCGATCCAGGACAGCGGCAGCCGCCGTGTGGCGCTCGATTTGAGCAAAGGACGCGACAGCCTGCAACCGCTCAACTGGGTAGGCGCGCCCGGCGGGGAGGGGAGTAACCAGGCCATCGATCCGGTGGATCCCAACATCGTCTACTCGCACGGCTATTATGGCGACTTCACACGCACAGATTTGAGTCCTCAGGCGGTAGCGGCCGCGGCAGCAGCCGCGCCGGCAAAAGGCGGTGGCGGCGGTGGCCGCGGCGGCGGCGCAGCCAAGAACATCCGGCCGCAGGTTGCCCCGGGTGAAGCAGCACTTCGTGCTCAATGGATGGCGCCGATTATCGTTTCTCATTTCGACCACAACACGATTTACGCGGGTTACCAGTATCTCTATCGCTCGCAGGATCGGGGTGACACCTGGGAACGGATCAGCGGCGATCTCACCGACCACAACCCGACTCAAATGGGCGTGAATCCCTTTGCAATTCCGTATCAGACCATCACGCAGATTGCGGAATCGCCCCGGAAACAGGGACTCATTTATATTGGCACAGACGACGGCCATGTGCACATGACGAATGACGACGGCAAAACGTGGACAGAGCTGACAAAGAATGTACCTCTGACCACACGCAAGTGGGTCTCGCGCCTGGTGGCCTCAAAGTACGACGACGCGACCGTGTACCTCGCCCAACGCGGACGCGAAGACGACGATTTCGCGCCGTATTTATGGAAGTCCACGGACTACGGCAAAACGTGGAAAAGCATCGTCGGAAACATTCCTTCGGGATCCATCAATGTTATCCGCGAGGATCCGACCGTGCAGACTCTCTTGTATGCTGCCAATGACTTTGGCGTCTACGTGTCGACCAACGGCGGTCAGAAGTGGAACGTTCTGGGAGGCAACCTGCCGACAAATGAAGTAGCCGATTTACAGATTCAGGCGCGCGACAACATGATCGTCATCGCGACCTACGGCCGGGGCATGTGGGTCATGGACACCACGAAAGTGCGTGAGATAAAGTGACGGCAGCCGCTCGGCAAGGCGGCAACATATCCGATGTACACCGGATAGTCCGCCTGTGCATGAAACGACAACAGGTAACTGCACTCTGAAGGGGCCGGGCGTCGAGGCTCGGATGGTCGCTAACTCCAAAGTGTGGCAACGCGCATGGAGTTCGACGCATCTTGGCAACGCTCGCCCCTTTCGCACTGGCTCACAAGGGACTGGAGCTTCCCGACCATCTGGGACAACTATCCCAGGTTTAACCTGACTTCCGCAGTGTGAGTTTGCAGAAATCTTTTTTTGGCCCTTTTCGAGTGTTTTCGAATAGGGCCGATACCTGCTTCCAATCACTTACAGCCTCATCCTTCCATTTTCTCCGCCAAAAGCGCGTGTAGTGACCACCAACCTGTGCTCCGCAAAAATGTCAGGAAAACGAATCAACGGCCGCTCGATCTTCCGATTTTCAGGCAGCTGCCTGGGCGAGTCGATATTCATGATGAAGACCGTCAAGAATAGGTTTGGCAACCACTTGATGATCACGTGGAATCTGATGTCTGGAAGGCCCGACAGCCGACAGAGCCACCGAGGAACAGGAATCCCCGGTCCCAGACTCGAGTGCGGTCTGCCCTTGTTGTAGTGAGCTACGCATTCCGTAAGAAGCCGTCGCAAATGCCTTTCATCGAGCGGAATAGCGATCAACGAAGAATCACGTCGGGCAACGCTTCGATCTTATTTTTCTTACTACCACGACAGCCGCTGCCATCTTGCATTGGACAAGGATTCATCAGATACGAGACAAGTGCAGCCACCTGAAAGGGGTGTGTTGGTTGAGATCTCCAAAGTGGGTGGGCTTCATCACTGCGACGAGCGACGCGCAGCCTAATCGCGTATTTCCTCTCATCAGCCGGGCCAGATTACATCTAATATACTGGTATGCCGAGGTATCCAACGGCGTTTTGAAGCTGCTTCCTTTTTGCGTGCTGTAAATCAGTTTCCATCCTATTCATGGCTTACCATAGTCTGAAACGGCTTGCCCTGCCCCTGTCGATTTTCGCTCAGATGGATTTATTAGCGAGGACAGCCCGCGAAAACAATCACGAAATGCACGAAAGACACAAAACTCGCATCCTCGAATTTCGTGTCTTTCGTCGTTCCTTCTATGGATCAGGTCGTCGGCTTTTCCGGGCCGTACTACTGCACACGGATTTGGGTCAGCCCCGCTGTTTTGAGCGTCGCATTGAGCGCAGCGAGATCCGCCGTTTTCAGCGCGGTCCAGCGCGTCATCACGGAGGCGGCGGCCTGCCGCGCTGTTGTGATGGCCCCCAACTGAATTACCGTCGGCTGCACATCGGCGGCCTGCAGGGAGTTCATTACGCCGCTGAGCCCGGCACTGGCGGAGCCTAAGGTTTCCGAAGCCGTCGCCGTAGTTTCCGGTCCGCCCGCGCTGCCGCGCCCGCCACGGCCTCCGCCGCCACCCGAAGCCGCGCCCTGCAACGCTTCCGCCTTCTTATCGAAGTCCGCCAAAGCCTGTGCCACTGCGCCCTGCGCCTGCGGCTGCAGCTTTGCAATCTGGTCTCGAATTGAAGCCAAGCTGGCGGAGGCCGCCCGCGCGTCGACGGCGCCGAAATACATCGCATCGGTCAAGGAGTACAGCTGCTGCATCACGGCCGCAGGCGTTTTCAAGCGCGGATCTTGCTTGACCACGATCGGCTGGGTATAGCTCTTGCCGTTGACCGTGAGTTTTACGGTGTAGGTTCCCGGAGAGACCCACGGCGTCGAAGCCGCCTGCGTCGAGCCCGCCGGCATGCGGGCGCTGAGCGGCTGATAATGCACGTCCCACATGAACCGGTGCATTCCCGCTGCCGTCGAGAGCACCTGTGGAGGTTTGAACCAGTACAATGGCAAGGATGCAGTGGCCGCATCCGGAGGGGGCGGGACCGGATCTGCGCTCGAGTAAAACCTCACGATGCGGCCGGTCGCATTCAGGACCTCGATCGTCACCGGTCCCGATGCCGCGGATTTCAGGTAATAATTGAGAAATGCGCCTTCGGGAGGGTTTGCCCCGGTAGGCTCGTCATTTGGGATCGGGGTGCCGTGGTAGTTGTTCCAACGCACGCGCCACGCCGTCGTTGGCGCAAACAGCACTGCATCCGTATCCGCTGTCTTAGGCCCGATTTGACGCAGCGGCGTGACGTCATCGAGAATCCAGAAACCGCGGCCGTGGGTGGCTGCGACCAGATCGTCATCTTTGATGACCAGGTCGCGCACCGAGGAAGGCGCCATGTTCAGCCGGAGCGACTGCCAGTGGTCGCCGTCATCGAATGACACGTAGACCTGCGTTTCCGACCCGGCAAACAGCAGCCCTTTCTTTTTCGAATCTTCGCGCACAACGCTGACGACGGCGCCATCGGGCAAGCCGTTGACGATTTCCGTCCAGGTCTTGCCGCCGTCGTGGGTCCGATAGATGTGCGGGCGCATGTCGTCGATGCGTAGCGTGTTTACGGCCGCATAGGCCGTAAGCGCATCGAAGCGGCCAGGGTCGATCAAGAAAACCTTCTGGAACGGCGTCATCTGCGGCGGCGTCACATCCGTCCAGGTCTTGCCTCCATCGGCCGTCGTTTGAATCAGCCCGTCGTCGGTGCCGACCCAGATGCGGTTAATGTCCAGGTACGAAGGACCGATGGTGTAAATGACGCCCAACTGCCGCGACTGCGCGCTCGGCTGATCCAGGTATCTGCCAATGCTCTTGGGCGGCGTCCACGATTTGCGCGTCAGATCCGGGCTGATCTGGCCCCAATGAACCCCGCCGTCGATGGTTTTCCAAAGAACATTGTTGGCGTAGAACAGCGCATGAGGGTCAGCTTGGGAAAAGACCACGGGCTGAGTGCGCACGGTGCGGTAATTTGTGGGGCTGGGTGCGCTGCCGCGGCCGCCGCCTGTTGGGCCGACATTGGAAACCTCGCCGGTCCTGCGGTCGTAACGCGTGACCTTGCCGCCGTAGACGAGGTCCGGATCTAGCGGGTCGGGCACCGCATAGCCATATTCTTCGACGCCGACCGGATGCCACTCGCGAAATGTAATTTCGCCGTCAACGCTGCGGCTGGCGACACACGCGGAGCCGCTATCCTGCTGGCCGCTGCACACCCGGTACGGGAAGGCATTATCCGTCATCACGTGGTAGAGCTGCGCCGTCGGCTGGTTAAACCAGGAACTCCAGGTCTGGCCGCCATTCAGCGATACTACCGCACCCTGATCGCTCACGAGCAAGATGATGTTCGGATCATGCGGGTTGATCCATGCGTTCTGGTAGTCGTCGCCGCCGGGTTGGCCCTTGAACGGCACCCATGTCTTGCCGGCGTCTGTGGACTTGTAGGTCACAATAGTCACCATCAGCAAGGTGTCCGGATCGTTGGGAAAAACAACAGGCACCGCCTCGTCCATGCGTCCCGCAGGCCGCGTGTCCGAAGTGGTGCGCACCCAGCTTTCGCCGGCATCGTCGGATCGGAATATTCCCGTCTCGCCGTCGTCGGCACTGACAGCGGCATAGAGGCGCCGCGGGTTGCTGGGCGCGATCGCCAGTTCCGCCTGAGTCAGGCTTGCAGGCAATCCCTGAGCCAGTTTCTTCCAGGTCGTGCCGCCGTCGGTTGATTTGAAGATGCCGCCCCCGGTCCCGCCCCATACTGCATTTTCCCAAGGCCCTTGCCGTGTCTCCCACAGGGTTGCATAGACGATATCCGGATTGGCCGGATCGATATCCACGTCCTTGCCGCCGGTATTTTCATCCTTGTAGAGGACCTTCTGGAAGGATCGGCCGCCGTCGGTCGAGCGGAAAATGCCGCGCTCTTCGTTCGGACCGTAAGGATGACCGAGCACGGCGACAAACAGACGGTCCGGATTGCGGGGATCTATGTCGATCTTGGGAATCTGCTGCCCGTCGCGCAGGCCTAAATGAGTCCAGGTTTTGCCTGCATCGGTGGATTTGTAGACGCCGTCGCCTATTGAGAGATCGGGCCGCGGCAGCCCTTCGCCGGTTCCGACGTACAGGATGTTCGGATTGGATGGGGCTACCGCGACCCATCCGATCGAGCCGGTCGATTGATCGTCGAAAATCGGATTCCACGTCCTCCCTGCGTCATTGGTTTTCCACACGCCGCCGTTGCAGGCCCCGATGTAAAAGGTGTAGGGCTGGCTCGGCGCTCCTGCCGCAGACTTGGTGCGGCCGCCACGGTGCGGTCCGATCGAACGCCAGCGCATCTCTGAAAAGAGCTTATCGGTCACCTGCGCCTGCTGCTGCGCCGGCAGCGGCCCGAAAGCAACAACGATGAGGAGGTACACTAAGAGTGCTGAAACAATGAGCTTTGGAACTGACATGACTGTCCTCCGGGTTGATCCTCTTATGGCCTCGATTAAGGCAGATTCGTTTTGCGGCGATCCGCGACCGCGCGCCCTGGTCACGATATGCTGCACGGATTCTACAACGTCATGGTTGCGGGATTATAGACAATCTTGGCGCCATCCGGGCAAATGTCGAGATTGGTGGAATCCTTCAGCGTCTTCATGTAGGTTGCCTGCCAATAATCCCGTCCAATCTGAAGACATTGAACTTACGAAATCGAGATGATAGCTACCCGATTCATGTATAGCATCCTGATTTCGCTAATGTCAGCCGTCCTCGCCTGCTTTCGAACACGCCATGTGCTCCAGACCGAAATCCTCGCCCTGCGACATCAAATCATCGTCTTGAGGCGTTCCGTTTCCAT
>Ga0182021_10005194_pt1 | contig 15385 bp, 12 predicted proteins | sample 612E3MmetaG_FD_120493 | JGI IMG/M metagenome (GOLD analysis project Ga0182021, IMG submission 120493) | Permafrost microbial communities from Stordalen Mire, Sweden - 612E3M metaG (Illumina Assembly) | ecosystem: Environmental > Terrestrial > Soil > Wetlands > Permafrost | place: Sweden... | reverse complement strand
GCCCGACGTACCTCAGCCCCTCGGCGCCGGGGACCCCGAGCAGGAGGGCACCGAGATCCCTCTCCAGGCGTCCCTGGCCGACCGCCCAACCCCCGACCACGACCGACTGGGTGCGGAAGTTCTTCACCTTGCGCCAGCTCGGGTCCCGCACTCCGGGCCGGTACGGGCTGTCGAGCCGCTTGGCGACGACACCCTCGAGCCCGCCGAGCCGCGCGGCTTCCAGGACGACCTCGCCGCCGCCGGGCTCCGACGGCGGCGTCGCCCAATGGCGCCCTGCGAGCTCCAGGCTCTCGAGCAGCCTGCGGCGCTCGGCGTAAGGGATCTGGAGAGCCGAATGGCCGTCCAGATGCATGATGTCGAAGATCATGTAGGTGACCGGGACGTTCTCGGCGAGACGGCGCACCCGGCCCGGCTCGGTGGTGTTCATGCGCGGCTGCAGGGCCTCGAAGCTCGGCCGGCCCTTGTCGTCGAAGGCCACGATCTCGCCGTCGAGGACGGCCTGGAACGAGCCGAGGGCCTCGCCGAGGCCCCTCAGCTCGGGATAGGACGCCGTCACGTCGCGGTCGGTACGGGAAAGGGCCCGGGCACGGCCGCCGTCGACGTAGACGACCGCCCGCACGCCGTCCCACTTGAACTCGTACGCCCAGTCCCGATCGGGCCCCGGCAGGTCGCTCGCCGCCGTGGCGAGCATCGGCCTGACCAGCCCCGGCAGGGCCTCCCATCCTGGCGGGGCAGGGTCGATGCGATGGATCATCCAGTTGTCGCCGTCGGTGTGGAACAAGCCGTAGCGGCCCTCGGCCCGCGTGCCGTGCAGGGTGACCTTGACGGACTTCTCCGTCCACTCGGTCGACTCGTAGGTGCCGCTGTCCCAGATGGTCACTGTGCCCCCTCCGTACTCGCGGTCGGGGATGGTCCCGGCGAAGCTGCCGTACTCGAGGGGGTGATCCTCGACATGGACCGCGAGGTGGTTGACGCCCCGGTCGGCAGGCAGGCCCTTCGGGACCGCCCAGGAGACGAGCACGCCGTCGCGCTCGAGGCGGAAGTCCCAGTGGAGCGACCGGGCGTGGTGCTCCTGGATGACGAACACCGGGTCGCCCTCGTGCCCGCCGCGCGTTCCGACCGAGTCCCCGCGCTTGTCCGCGGGCGGGTCCGCGGGCGGGATCGGCTCCGGGGTCCTGCTCGGGTCCCGTTTGGCCCGGTAGCGATCGAGCGGGCTCACGCGGCCGAGATCCAGTCCGGTCCGGCGGCTTGGTCAGCTTGCGGCCAACAGCTCCACAGCGACATCGGCGGCTTCCCCCCGCGAGACCCCGAGCACCTTTGCCGCACGGCCGAGGAGCCCGTCCACGTAGACCGCCAAGTTCAGCACAAACATCACCCGGTCCGGTACGCGAAGCGGCACCGGCTCGCTGGCGGCGTCGAGCCCGGGGAGCGACAGGAGCGCCCTGCGAAGGCTCAGGACCGCGGCGATGGTCTCCTCGAGACCGAGCCCGTGACGCTTCATGGAGGCGCTCAGCCCGAAGGGGAGGCTGAGCGAGACCGCGAGCGGCCCCTCTTCGGTCAGATGGACGAGAAGGCGCAGCACCTCGACGGCGAAGTCCGCCGCTCCTGCTCCTTCATCGACCGCTGTCGTCGTCGGGGACACTGCTCGTGGGCTCCAATGCTCGGGGCTGCCTCGTCGCCAGTGTCGCAAGCGGGTGTAACAGAGTGGTGGATCCCGGGCCGCCTCGTTTGCCGCTCGACCTCGGGGACGGGCGACATGTGCGGTGAGCAGGACCAACTGATCGCCCGGCCGGGGGCGCCCGGTCCAGGTCCTGATCATGCCGCGGCGGTATGGACCTGCCGGATCCGGGTATCCTGCTTCTTTGCCCGAGAGGGGGGAACCAGGATGGCCAAGGCGATCTGGACGGGGTCACTCAGCTTCGGTCTCGTCAACGTGCCGGTCGGCCTGTACTCGGCGACCGAGGACCGGTCGATCCACTTCAACCAGTTCCGCGCGGGCACGCCCGAGCGGGTCCGCAACAAGCGCGTCGGCGAGCAGAGCGGCGAGGAGGTCGCCTACGCGGACATCGTCAAGGGCTACGACCTCGGAGGCGGCGAGTACGTCATCTTGACGCCCGAGGAGCTCGCCTCGGTCGCACCCGGCCCGTCGCGGACGATCGAGGTCACCGACTTCGTCGAGCTGGCCGACATCGACCCGATCTACTTCGACAAGCCGTACTTCCTCGCGCCCCACGGCAAGAACGGGGACCGCGCCTACGAGCTGCTGCGCCAGGTGATGGCCGAGACGAACAAGGTGGCCATCGCCACGTTCGTCATGCGCGAGAAGCAGTACCTCGTCGCTGTCCGCCCGGAGAAGTCCGCGCTCGTGCTCGAGACGCTGCTGTTCGCCGACGAGGTCCGCGACCCGGTCCAGGAGATCGACGTCCTGCCTGTCAAAGCGACCTTCGAGGACCGTGAGACGCAGATGGCCAAGCTCCTCATCGACTCGATGACGACAGACTGGGAACCCGAGCGCTACCAGGACACCTACCGCCAGCGTGTCGAAGAGCTCATAGACCAGAAGCGCTCCGGCACCCTTGTGGTCAGCGAGGGCCCGCGCGCCGAGCCGGCGCCGGTCGTGGACCTGTTGGCCGCCCTGCAGGCGAGCGTGAACGCCGCCCGCGGCCGCTCCGAGGTGCCCGCCGCCGCGACCGGCAACGGGCGTCGTAGCGAGCCGGCCGCGCGTGCCGGGCGTTCCCGCCCGACCGCGACCCGAAAGGCACCGGTCCCGGTGCCCAAGGCAGGCGGCCAGAAGGCGGCGGGCGCGAGCCGGGCAGAGCTGCTGCGGCGGGCAGGCGAGCTTCTCATCGCCGGACGATCCAAGATGAGCCGCGAGGAGCTCGAGCAGGCCGTGGCCGAGGCCTCCTCCGGCACGAGGCGCCGCAGGGCCTCCTGACGGCCGCCACGGCGTCGCCGGGCCCGTTCCCGCCCAGCCGTCCGGCAGCCGTCTGAAGGCCGCCTAGGCTGGCTCGCCTTGAGGTCCTTTGCACCAGCCAGGCTGCGACACCGCACCCTGCTCGGCACGATGGCCGTCGCGGTCGCGCTCGTCGGGAGCCTGCAGCTGACCTCGCGGCCCGCCGGGGCCACGGCCGGTGCCTCGGCCCGCGCCCGCCCTGCGGCGGGCTACGGCTACGGCTGCGGCTCCGTCGTCCTCCCGGGCTACGCCTGGCTCGGCGGCAACGGCGTGGACGTCTTGAGCAACGGCGCGGACGCCGGCACCGGATCGAGCTGCGGAGGGGTCTTCCGCGTCGGAAAGATCGTCACCGGCGAGGAGTGGCAGTGCGTCGAGCTCGTCGACCGGCTCTACGTCGAGCGCGGCTGGATCGGCGCCACCTGGAACGGGAATGGCGCCGACATGTACGCCACCGCACCGGGGGGCCTCGCCAAGCAGCCCCAAGGCTCGATCTCGTTCCTCTCCCCCGGTGACGTCGTCAGCTATCAGAGCCCGGGCGGGGTCGAACCAGGCCACGCCGGGATCGTCAACGCCGTGACCCCGATCGGCCCCGGCACCTACTTCGTGCAGCTGGTGCAGCAGAACGGGTACCTGTACACCACGGGCGTCCTGTCCGGCGGCAGGCTGACGATGACCACACCCTGGGTGAGCGGCTTCCCGGTCATCGGGGTCATCCACCATCCCGGCGCCACGCCGCCTGCGGCCGGGGCGTCTTTGAACCTGCTCCAGAACGCCAGCTTCGAGCACAACCTCACGGGCGGCTGGCTCTTCCTCGCCGCGCCCGGAGGAATCTTCCAGGAGCGCGCGGCCAAGGTGCCCGGCCTGCCCGAAGGTGGCAACATGCTCGAGGTTCGAAGCTCCAAGGTCGCCGGCTCGGTCTACCAGGACGTGCCCGCGCCGCTGGCGCCAGGTCAGAGCTACACGTTCTCGATCTGGGCGCGGTCGGCCTCGCCCGCGAAAGAGCACATCTGCCTCGTCCTGTGGGGCATCGGCCGCGGCCGCCAGGCCGGGCAGACCTGCGCCGTGCTCGGCCCGACATGGTCCGTCGTGTCCGCCCCCTACGACGTGACCGCCTCTGGCCTCGCCACCTTGCGGGCGCAGGTCTTCGTGGACACGGCGAAGGCCCGGCTCGATCTCACGGGCGCCTCGCTCGTGAACGACGGCCTGAAGAACGCCAGCTTCGAGGGCGAGCTGTCCTCCGGTTGGCATTTCCTCGCCGCCCGCGGCGGCAGCATCACGGCCTATGCGGGCCGGGCGGCCGCACTGCCGGAGGGAAGCAACCTGCTCGAGGTCCGCAGCTCGAGAAAGGGCGGCTCGATCTACCAGGACGTGCCCGCAGCGCTCTCGCCCGGCCAGAGCTACACCTTCTCCATCTGGGCGCGGGCAGCTTCCCGCGAGGCCGAGCACGTCTGCCTCGTGCTCTGGGGCGTGGGGAGGAACAGCCAGTCAGGGCAGACCTGCGCCGTGCTCGGTCCGGCCTGGACGCTCGTGTCCGCCCCCTATGACGTCACCGCTGCCGGCCTCGGCGCGCTGCGGGCGCAGGTCTTCGTCGACACCGCCAAGGCTCTGCTGGACCTGACGGGGGCCTCGCTCGTGAACGACGGCCTCGAGAACGCCAGCTTCCAGCACGGGCTCACCGCCGGCTGGAGGTTCGCGCCGGCGCCCGGCGGTGGGATACGGGCCCATGCCAAGACGGCCGGCGGCCTGCCCGAGGGCAGCGACCTCCTCGAGGTCCGCACGTCCAAGGCAGGCGGCTCCCTCTACCAGGACGTCGCGGCGGACATGGCGCCCGGTCAGAGCTACACCTTCTCGATCTGGGTGCGGGCAGCTTCGCCCGAGGCCGAGCACGTCTGCCTCGTGCTCTGGGGCATCGGCCAGAAGGGCCAAGCAGGCCAGACCTGCGCCATCGTCGGCTCGGCCTGGACGATCGTCTCCGCGCCCTACGACGTGACCGCTTACGGTCCCGACGGGCTCCGGGCCCAGGTCTTCCTGGAGACCACAACTGGCCGCCTGCAGCTCACCGCCGCCTCGCTCGCAGGGAGCCAACGGGCCGTGTCCGCAGCTCAGGGCCCTGCCCTGTAGGGTGCCGCCCGGCCGTCTGTAGGCTCGAGGTGAGGACGGGTCGCGCAACGCGCGCCCGCGAGGCACGAAAGGAAAGCCGATCCAAGACCAGGTCGCCAGAGACGTCGCCCCACCGAGGGCCGTCCCGATCGTGATCTCGGCGCCCCGAACGGCCGGCGGCGCGATGCCGGCGGCCGGCCCACTCGTCGACTCCTTCGGCCGTGTCCATACCGACCTCCGGATCTCTGTGACGGACCGCTGCAACCTGCGCTGCGTCTACTGCATGCCCGAGGAGGGCGTGAGCTGGATGCCGCGCTCGGAGATCCTCACCTTCGAGGAGATCGAGCGGGTCGCCTCGGTCGCGCACGAGCTCGGAGTCGACTCGGTCCGCCTCACGGGCGGGGAGCCGAGCGTGCGCGCCGGGATAACCGACCTCGTCGCCCGGATCGGCCGGATCGGCTTCTCGGATCTGTCCATGACTTCCAACGGGACCGGGCTCGCCCGCTTGGCGCCGGCCCTCGTGGCCGCCGGCTTGAAGCGCGTCAACATCAGCTGCGACTCGCTCCGGCCCGAGCGGTTCGCCGAGGTCCGCCGCCGGGGCAACCTCTCGAACGTGATCGAGGCGATGGACGCTGTCGAGCAAGCCGGCCTGCCGCCGGTGAAGATCAACGTCGTCGTCATCGCCGGGATCAACGACGACGAGATCGTCGATCTCGCCGCCTTCGGCCGCGACACGGGGAGGGTCGTCCGGTTCATCGAGTTCATGCCGCTCGACGCCGACGAGTCGTGGGAACGCGAGAAGGTCGTCGCCGGGGAGGAGATCCTCAGGCGCATCAACGCCGTCTGGCCCCTGGAGCCGGCGAGCGAACGAGCGAGCGACCCGGCCCCGGCAGACCGTTACCGGTATGCGGACGGCCGAGGCGAGGTCGGAGTCATCACGAGCGTGTCGCGCGCCTTTTGCGGCACTTGCAACCGCCTCCGGCTGACAGCCGACGGGGCGATCCGCAATTGCCTGTTCGCGAACGGGGAGCACCCCGTGCGGGACCTCCTGCGATCCGGGGGTGACGACGCCGAGCTGGCGATGGTCTTCCGGCGGGCGGTGTGGGCCAAGCGGGCCGGGCACGGCATCAACGACCCGGCCTTTTTGCGGCCGACGCGTTCGATGTCGATGATCGGCGGCTGAAGCCCGCCTGGCGGCAAGCGATCAGACGACGGTCAGGAGGCGAGCGCGGTCAGCCGTTCGCCCGCCGCCACGTAGGCGTCGCGCCGTTGTCTCTCGAGCGCTGAGTCCACTACCTTGCGCAAGCTGCTGATGAGCGCTTGCACCTGCCGGGGACCTGAGAAGACCGCCCCTTGCACGTGCAACGCGGGATTCGACGACGTCAGGCCGCGCACCAAGGTGCCCATGAAGTCGACGCGGACCGTCGGGGTCGGGCCCGCGACGAGCGCCACGGCGGTGCCGCTCGCAGTCACCTGGGTGACCATGATGTCCTCCGCCGACAGTGGCACCGAGGTCCACGACCAGGTGCCGGCCGAGGGAACCGCCGGAGTGCGACTGCCACGCACCATGTCGTTCAGGATCCGGCGAAGCTCGGCGGCGAAAGATGCGGCGTGCTCCAGCTTGAGCACGGCCCCTTCCTGCCGTCTCAGGGTGTGAGGATCGGCGGTCGCATGCCTGAGCTCCACGCCGGTCATGACTATCCGCGCAAAGGGCGTGCTCTTTCCGCCGATGTTCGCCTCTCCACCTTGGACCGAGATCGCCTTGACGAAAAGGTCATCGGGCCGCGGACGCGAATCTCCCGGGCCGGACAGCTCAAAGGTGGTCGAAGACGTCGCCTCTCGCAACCCTCGACTTTGCGTCCACGACGTTGCCCTCATTGCCACGATCCCCATACGGACTTTCTGGTCCGGTCACACCACAAGGGTGCTCCGGTGGCGCCTGTATGAGTCACGTCATCTTTCTTCCTCTCAGGCCCCTGATCAAGGGGAACATCTTGGCGCGGCACGGGCGAGGGCGGCCAGGGCGACGGCTCGCCGAGCCCGGAGAAGAACCGTCTCAGGGAGACGAAGGACTTGGCGGGCGGGCTGCCGGGCCCGGTGTTCTGCGAAACTGGGCTGCCCGCGTTTCGCCCTCCTGGCGAGCGTTCTGCAGGGCTTCGACCTGCGAACACAGGGCCGACCTCATGTCCCGAAGCCCGGCCATCGACAGTCGGCCGCAGTTCGACAGGAGCCCATCGGGGTTCTGACTGGAGAAAACTCGCCACATCCGCTCACTTTGCTCGAAGGTCCGAATTCACCTTGAATATCGAGCAAGGCCGGGTTCGCTATTCGCTCCGCCCAGCCCAAGCGACCACATTGGGGCCAGGTATCATCGCTTCCCTCGCAGTCAGACACACTGGCATGCCTGGCGGTTAATGTCAAATGACCGTCCGGGTGACATTCAGCTCTTGGCCCGGCGGCGCTTTCATCTACCCGGGTTGAGCGGGATTCCGGCCATATGCCCCTATGAGCCGAGGCACTTCATGTGGCCACTCTCTGTGGTCCTGTCTCCGGCGCACCCGATGAGGCTCAGCCGCTCGGGCCGAAGCGCTCGACGCGTGTCTGCCCGGAGGGAACCCCAAGGCGCTCGAGGAGATCCGTGGCGTGATCGGCGAAGCCCGACGACCCGCAGACATATGCCGTCGCGCCCGCCACAAGGGCTCCCTGCAGGTCCGCCTCGCGCAGACGACCCGCCGGGCGCCTCGAATGAGGGGGCGACTCCCTTGTGTAGACGATGCTCGTCTCGGGCCCGGGGAGCTCGCCGGCGTAGTAGAGCTCGTCCGGGCGCCGTACCGAGACGACGAGGCGCACGAGGTCGGAACGCCCCGAGCGGCGAGCCAATCGGAGCATCGCCATCAACGGCACGATGCCCGAGCCGCCCGCGACAAGCAGAGCGGGCGTGTCGCCGCGCCACACGAACCAGCCCCCGATCGGGCCGCGCACCTCGATCTCGTCCCCCGGGACAGCCACGTCGTGCAGGTACGACGACACCTCGCCGTCCTCGAGGCGCTCGACGGTGATCTCGATGCTCCCCGAGTCGTCCGGAGCCGAGGCGACCGAGTAGGACCGCGAGGCCGTGTAGCCGTCCGGCGCGGTCAGGCGTACGACATAGTGCTGCCCGGCGAGGTGCGCTTTCGCGTGAGTGAGGGCGAGGCGGAAGCTCTTGGCGGTCCTGGTCTCCTGCACGATCGCCGCGACCGTCGCCGTCTGCCAGCGGCCGGGCGCCGGCGCGTCCACCTCAGTCGCCCTGGTAACGCTGTTCGAGCCAGGGGTCGCCGCGGTCGTGATAGCCGTTGACCTCCCAGAACCCCGGTTCGTCGTGGTCCAAGAGCCGCAGGCCGGCCACCCATTTCGCGCTCTTCCAGAAGTAAAGGTGGGGAACGAGCAGCCGGGCCGGCCCGCCGTGGGCGGCCTCGAGGGGCCGCCCCTCGTACTCCCACACGAGGAAGGCCTTGCCTCCGGTGACGTCGTCGAGGGGCAGGTTGGTCGTGTAGCCCGTATGGGACCAGGCCACCACGAAACGGGCCGACTCCGTGGGCTCGGCGGCAGCCAGCAAGGTGTCCACCGACACCCCGGCGAAGTGCACGCCGAACTTCGACCAGGTCGTGACACAGTGGATGGCGCCCTCGTAGGTCGCCTCCGCCAAGGCGTGGATCTCATCCCATGTCCAGCTGACCGGTCTGTTGACCAGGCCCTCGACGGCGAAGGTCCACGAGGACGTGGACAAGCTGGGCGTCGGCTCGGCCGCGAGCACTGGCCAGTCGGAGCCGACGTCGTACTGGCCCGGCGGCAGGCCCGGGTTCCTCTCGGCGTGACCCCGGCCTTCAAATCCCCGTGTGAAGCTCACTTTGCCCCCCTGATCCGCGCTCGGCGAGTGGTCGACCCGGTCGCGACGCGTCCCAAGATTAGGGCGCCGGCGACGCGACCGGTCCGAGATAGACGAGCTCTTGGACCTCGGGATGGTCCCCCCATCGCACAGTGACCTGACCGGCGCGAACCCAGCCACAGCCCTCGTAGAGGGCTATCGCCCCCTCGTGGCCGCTCACGACGTCGAGGACCGGCCGGAGCCCCCGGGCATGGGCTTCGCGACCCGCCTCCTCGAGCAGGGCGCGCCCGACGCCGCGGCGACGATGCCGCACGGACACGAGCAGCCGGGCGACGACGCAGAGGCCGTCCTCCCCGAGGCCGGTGGCCCCGGCCGCCAGGGCCATCACCGAAGGCGAGCTGCGCGGATGCAGGGCGACGTGGCCGGCGATCTCGCCGTCGAGCTCGGCCACCCAGGCGCCGAGCGCCCCGGGCGAGAAGAGGAACGCGCCGAGATCGCCGGGGAGATACATGGGGTACCGGTCCTGATCGTGGACCGCCTCCGCCATCTCCACGCACTCGGCGCGGTCTGCCTCGAGCCTCTCGCGCACCAGCACCGGGACACACTCCCATACCGAGGTGGGCCCCGCCTCCGGCTCCGAGAAGCTCCTGGCGTCTTAGCATCGCGACCCATGCGCTTGGAGAAGTGGTTGGGCGCGCTCCACGAACGCAACTTCCGGCTCTACTTCCTGGGCCAGCTGACCTCGGCGGTCGGCACGGGCATGACCCCGGTGGCGCTCGCGTTCGCCGTGCTCGCCCTCCCCCACGGCTCGGCTTCGGACGTCGGCGCAGTGCTCGCGGCCGAGACGGTGCCCCTCGTCGTCTTCCTCCTCGTCGGGGGCGTCGCCGGCGACCGCCTGGGACGCCGCCGGGTGATGCTCGGAGCCGACGTGCTACGGGCCGCGGCGCAGACGGCCCTCGGCTCCTGGATCCTCTTCGGCCACCCACCGTTGTGGGGTTTCTTGGTGCTGTCCGCCCTCGTCGGGACGGGAACGGCCTTCTTCGTGCCTGCCTTGACGGGACTCATCCCCCAGATCGTCTCGCCCGAGCGCCTGAGGCAGGCCAATGCGCTCAACGGGCTGAGCTTCTCTATCGGAGGGATCGTCGGGCCGGCCGTGGCGGGCGTGGTCGTGGCGACGGCCAGCCCGGGCTGGGCGATCCTCGCCGACGCGCTCAGCTACGCCGTCAGCGTCGCCTCGCTCGCAGCCCTGCGGATGGGCCCGGCCGTGCCGAGCGCGCCGGAGTCCTTCCTGGCCCAGCTGCGGACGGGCTGGAGCGAGTTCTGGGGGCGCACGTGGCTCTGGTCGATCGTCGTGGGGGCGTCGATGTTCAACCTCATGACCATGGCCCCGTACTTCGTCCTCGGCGCCGTTGTCGCCAAGCAGTCCCTGGGCGGGGCGGCCGCCTGGGGGACGATCCTCGGCGCCCAGGGGGCGGGGGCGGTGCTGGGCGGGATCACGATGCTCCGCCTGCATGTGAAAAGGCCGCTCGTCGTCGGAGCTCTCTCCCTGCTCGTGTGGCCCTTCCCGATGCTCGCGCTCGCTTATGTGGCGCCGGTCCCGGTCATCGCCGCCGGGGCGTTCCTCGGCGGGGCGAGCTTCGCCGTCTTCGACACCCAGTGGCAGACCACAATGCAGCGCGAGGTGCCCCGCGAGGTGCTCTCCCGGGTGAGCGCCTACGACTGGTTCGGCTCTCTCGTCTTCCTGCCTCTCGGCTACGCGATCGCCGGGCCGGTCGCCTCGGTCCTGGGCATGCGAGCCGTCTTCGTCGCCGGGAGCGCCTACATGTGCGTCTCGGTGGCTGCCGCCCTTTTCATCCCCTCGGTACGGAACATGCGGGCGGGCACGGGACCGGCCGGCTAGCGGCTTTACTTGTGGGCGGCCAGCTTGGCTTACAGGTAGCCGCTTTGAAATGGGGTGCTCATGGTCTTCGGCTTCCGCCACGGCCTTCACCACGGGGGCGCCGTGTCGGGCGTCCGCAGCCGGTATGCCGACATCGTGAGCCCCAGCCCCATCATGAGAAACCGACCCCTCGCGGCACTCGGCCTTCTCGCCACCATCGCCCTGCTGCCTGCCTGCAATGCCACAGCCACCTATACGCACCCGCCCGGGATGGCGAACACCCCCGGCTTCCTCGACGTCGCCACGACCCCCACTGCAACGGTCCGGGACGAGCGAGCCGAGCCGCTCCCGGTCACGGCCTCCCGCCCCTGCGGCTACCGGGTTCCCGAACCCCGTTACAACCACGTCATATGGGTCCTCATGGAGAACGAGAGCCTGTCCTCGATCATCGGGATGCCCGGCTCCCCGTACGCGACACAGCTCGCCCGGCGCTGCGGGCTCGCCACCGGCTACAGCGCCATCACGCATCCTTCACTGCCCAACTACCTCGCCCTCACCGGTGGCACGACCTTCGGGGTGACAGACGACGGAGAGCCCTCGACGCATCCGATCGCCGGCGCCTCGATCTTCTCCGAGCTCGGGGCGCGCCATCTCACCTGGCGGTCCTATGCCGAGTCGATGCCCACGGCGTGCGACACGGTCACGAGCGGGCTGTATGCCGCCCGCCACAACCCGGCCGTCTACTACACCGCCATCCGCTCCACTTGCGCCCATGCCGACGTCCCGATGGGCCCGCTCAAGACCGGAGCCCTCCACCGGGCCCTCTACGGCACGCTCGCCAGCTTCGTCTTCGTCACACCTAACGTCTGCGACGACGCCCACAGCTGCCCGGTCCGACAAGGCGACCAGTGGCTCTCCGAGTTCTTCTCCGTGGTGTTCGCCAGCCCCACCTACCGGCTCGGCCACACGGCTGTGTTCGTCGTCTGGGACGAGGGCAACCTCGACAACGTGGTGCCGGCCATCGTCGTCGCTCCCTCGGTGCCGGACGGCAGGAGATCAGCGGCCGCCTTCAACCACTACTCGCTGTTGAGAACCACAGAGCAGCTGCTCGGGGTGCCCCCGATCGCCAACGCGGCGAAGGCGACCTCGATGGTGACCGCCTTCGGTCTCTGAGAACCACCCGGGCGCGCCCGTCCATATCGGCCGAAGGTCACTACGGTGTAGCCGTGCGAACGCGGACCAGCTCGCGGCGACGGACAAGCCGGCCGGCGCCCCTCGGCCGGCCGGCGCCCCTCGGGCTGCCGGTCCGCCTCGGGCTGCCGGCCGCCCTCCTCGCCCTCCTCGCCCTCCTGCTCACCGCCTGCAGCAGCACTCCGGCGGCGCGTGCCCACGCGACCACCCAGCCGAAGCCGAAGTCGAAGCCGCACAAGCCGGTTCCCGCGAAGCTCGTGACCTTCCCGGGTCCGTACGGGAGAGAGGCAAGCTGGGTCGTGGCCGAGAACAGGCTGCCGGGGACCGAGGCGTGGAGGATCACCAAGGGCGCCTCCCCGCAGATCTCGGGATTCGCCAACAAGACGTATGCCCCGGAGGGCACCAAGGTCACGTTGTACGTGAGCACGCCGGCCCGGAGCTTTCGCGTCGAGGCCTTCCGCATGGGTTATTACCAGGGAAAGGGCGCCCGGCTCGTCTGGGAGTCGAAGTCGCTGGCAGGTCACCTGAAAGCCCCCTGCCAGCTCACGCCGGGCGTCAATATGGTCAGCTGCGACCGTTGGGCGCCGACGCTCGTGGTGAAGATCACCCCGGCGTTCGTCCAGGGCGATTACCTGTTCAAGCTCGTGGGAAGCGGCGGCCAGCAGAGCTACATACCGCTCACGGTCTGGGACCCGACCTCGAGTGCCGCCTTCCTCGTGAAGAACGACGTCTACACCTGGCAGGCCTGGAACCCTTACGGGGGCTACGACTTCTACTCCGGGCTCGGGACCTGCCCGAGCAACGTCTACCCGTTGTGCTCACGGGCGAGGATCGTCTCGTTCGACCGGCCCTACGGCTACGGCGAGGGAGCCGGAGACTTCCTCGGCAGCGAGTACCCGTTCGTGCGCTTCGTCGAGGAGCACGGACTCGACGTCACCTACGTCACCGACGTCACCGTCGAGCAGCATCCGAAGATCCTCCGGTACCACCGGGTGCTCCTCTCCCTCGGCCACGACGAGTGCTGGTCCCTCGGCGAGCGCCGGGCGGCCGTCGCTGCCGAAGCCGGCGGGATCAACATGATCTTGTTCGGGGCAAGTCCCATCTTGCGCCACGTCCGCCCGCAGGCCTCCCCGTTCGGAGCCGACCGGGAGGAGGTCGACTACCGGGACGGCTCGGCGGACCCGCTGAACGGCAAGGCAAACCCTCTCCAGGTCACGGGCAACACCTGGAGCAGCCCACCGGCCAGCTGGTCGGAGGTCGGCTTCGTCGGGGAGAACTACATCGGCTTCGTCGCTCCCGGCGGGGGGACCTTTCCTTTCGTCGTCGCCGACGGAGCCGCCTGGATCTTCAAGGGAACGGGCCTGCGCACCGGCTCGAGCGTGCCCGGGGTGATCTCCACCGACCTCGACGAGTTCGACTCCGGCGACTACCCGCCCAACCTCGAGATCCTCGGCCACTCGCCGGTTCCCCTGAAAGACGCCGTCAGCGAGGGCGGCTATCTGCAGGGCTACCTCGCCTCGGACATGACCTACTGGACCGACGCAGCCAGCCAAGCCGGTATCTGGGACAGCGGGACCACGAACTGGATCCCGTCGCTCGCCCCGTGCCCGGCGACGGCCTCGTCGTGTCCCGCCACCATGGTGGGCAAGATCACGGGCAATCTCCTCGCCCTTTTCGGGCGGGGCCCGGCCGGCCGCCACCAGCCCTCCAAGGCCAATTGGCGGTCGATCTACAGGTAAAGCCCCGCGGACAGCCCGTCCTCGTCGGCGGGCGGCCCGTCAGGCGGTCGTCATGGCGACGACGGGTCCCTGCGTTGCTCGGCGAAGGCGATCGTGCCCTGGCCGACGTGGGCCCCGATGACCGGACCGAGCCAGTCGACGCTGATGCGCTCTCTTCCCACCGCTGAGGCGAGGAGCCCGACGAACGAGTCGACGTCGGACGCAGCCGCGTGCACGACGGCGAGCCGGTCGATCCCCCCGGCTTCGCGCGTCTTGGAAGCCAGGTACTCGAGCGATCGCGATCGCGTGCGCTGACGCGACTCGAGCTCCAGGACGCCGTCTCGGACCTCGAGGACCGGCTTTATGTCAAGCAGGCCGCCGAGCAGCGCCTGGGCGGATCCGAGACGACCGCTCTTGCGCAGATTGTCGAGGGAGGCGAGCGCCCCGTAAAGGCCTATCTTCTCCCGGCTCGACGAAGCCGCTGCCGCGACCGCCCCGAGGTCCCCGCCCGCCTCGGCCGCCGCGACGGCGTCGAGCACGACGATCCCCTCGGCGACGGTCGCGAGGAGCGAGTCGACCACGCGAACCTCGATCCGGTCGGCCACGTTGGCCGCACCGAGAACAGCGGCCTGGAACGTGGCGGACAGTTTCGAGGACAGGGTGACGCAGACGACGCCCTCGGCCCCCTCGTCGGCCAGCCGGGAGAAGGCCTCTGCGAAAGCCCCGGGCGAAGGCGCCGAGGTCTCGGGCAGATCGGGGTATCTGGCGCAGTTCTGCCAGAACTCCTCCGGCGACCACTTCGAGGTGATCTCGGGCCCGAATTCGCCCAGGCGGACGTCGAGGGGCACGACATGCACGGAACGCTCGTCCAGGACCTGCCTGTCGAGGTCCGCGCCGCTGTCGGTGACCACGCGGATCGGCGCCGCCGCCCTGCCGCCGGCCGGTGGAGCGCCGCTTCGGCCGAGAAACGGAGGCCGATCGGCAATGGGGGCAGCTTCCGACATTCCTCGAGCTCCAATCTGGGTTGCCGACACCATAGGCCGGTGCCGGCTCACCCGGACAGCCCGGGAGCGGACTAATCCGGCGCGGATGCCCTGACTTGCAGCGGGAGCTCCTCGGCCGCCGGCGCCGGCGCGGGAGTCGTCTTGTCCTGTCCGGCTGACTTGGCCGGCACCAAGAGGGCGGCGAGGCCGGCCGCGACGGCAACCGCCGAGGCAATCCGGAACGCAAGCGTGTAACCGCCGGTCAAGGCGACGAGCGGGCCGGCACTCCGGGCGAGGTCGTGCGTCCGCGTGGTAGCGACGGTCGCCAGCACAGCGAGCCCGATGGCGCCGCCTATCTGGCGCGAGGTGTTCACAAGCCCGGAAGCGAGGCCCGCCTCGTTCCGGGGGACACCGGCCGTCGCCGCGTAGGCCAGGGGCGTGAACGAGACGCCGAGCCCGAGGGTGACGAGCACGCTCGGCACGAAGAAGCCGGACCAGTAGGACGTGTGCACGCTCAACCCGGAGAAGAGAAGGAGCCCCACTGCCGAGAGCCCGGCACCGACCACGAGCAGGGGCCTCGGTCCGAGGCGCAGCACCAGCCGCGACGAGACCTGGGCCCCGACCATGATCGCGAGTGTCTGGGGTACGAAGGCGAAGCCCGTCCGGAGGGGCGAGTAGCCGTGCACGAGCTGCAGG
>Ga0182021_10005193_pt1 | contig 15386 bp, 11 predicted proteins | sample 612E3MmetaG_FD_120493 | JGI IMG/M metagenome (GOLD analysis project Ga0182021, IMG submission 120493) | Permafrost microbial communities from Stordalen Mire, Sweden - 612E3M metaG (Illumina Assembly) | ecosystem: Environmental > Terrestrial > Soil > Wetlands > Permafrost | place: Sweden... | reverse complement strand
GACGAATACGCGCAGCAGGTGCCCGCGGGTGATCCATTCTTTTTCGCGTGGGCCGAATTCCAGACACAGGCAGCGGCGCGCGGTATGGCTTTGGTTAAGGTCAGCGAGGCTGAGCCGGGGTTTGGTGTGCCGTTGCCCGCGCCCGTGAACCCGGGGAACATCCAGCATCCAACATCCAACGCCCAACAACCAGAGATTGCCCCAATAGCAGGCATTGGATGTTCGATGTTGGATGTTGGATGTTCGATGTTGTCGAGCGGTTCAGAGGCTCAAGACGGAGTTTCCTCCGCGGAACCCACGGCTTTCCTCGCTTTGCAGTTCGAAAGTCTCGAAGCTTTCCGGCCACTGGCCGACCGGCCCCCGGAGCCGCAGGTCGCCGAGGCCCAGCGGCGCGAGTTCTTTGCCCAACTGCATCGCTGGCTCCGCCAGGGCTACGCGGTGCATGTGTTCTGTAATAACGACGGCGAACGGCAGCGCTTTGCCGAGATATGGGGGGAATACGGATTGGAAAGTCCGAAGTCCGAAGTCCGAAGTCCGAAAGGACGCGATACGCCGGGACTGTGGACTGTGGACTGTGGACTGTGGACCCATTTAGGCGCTCTTGCCCGCGGCTTCCTGTGCGACGAAGCCCGGCTGGTCGTCGTCACCGATGCCGAGATTTTTGGGCGCTACAAGGTGCCGCGGCCCCGCCGGCTCAAATCGCCCCATGCGCTGGCGGCCCGCTCCGCGCTGGACATTGACTTCACCGAGTTGGAGGAGGGCGACTATGTGGTTCACTTGCAGCACGGCATTGGCCGGTATGTCGGATTACAGGTTTTGCCCGCCGGCTTGGGCACCAAGCCGACAGAGGGAACGGGCCCAAACGCGGCTTCGGGGCAGGAATGTCTCGTGATCGAATACGCCCCGGCGGACCCGGCCCAGTCGCCGCCCAAGCTCTATGTGCCCGTGACCGAAGCGCACCTGGTCAGCAAATACGTCGGCACCGGCAAGGCGCACCCCCCGCTGAACACCCTGGGCGGCACGCGCTGGGCCAAAGCAAAGGCCCAGGCCGAACGCGCGGTGTGGGATGTCGCCAGCGACCTGTTGGCCATCCAGGCCGCGCGCGAATCCGAACCCGGTCATGCCTTTGCCGGCGACGCGCCGTGGCAGCGCGAATTCGAGGGTGCCTTCCTGTACGAAGAAACCCCCGACCAACTGCGTGCCATTGTCGAAACCAAGGCTGACATGGAGCGCCCCAAGCCAATGGATCGGTTGATTTGCGGCGATGTCGGCTTCGGCAAGACGGAAGTCGCGCTCCGCGCCGCCTTCAAAGCCGTTCTGGACGGCAAACAGGTCGCCGTGCTGGTGCCGACCACCGTGCTCGCCCAGCAGCACTACAATGTCTTCCGCGAGCGCATGGCCGATTATCCCATCCGCCTGGAACTGCTCTCCCGCTTTCGCAGCCGCCGCGCGCAGGAACAGGTGGTGGCGGATTTGGCCGCCGGGGCCGTGGACATCGTGATCGGCACGCACCGCCTGTTGCAGAGCGACATCGCGTTCAAAGATCTGGGCCTGGTAGTTATTGACGAAGAGCAGCGCTTTGGCGTGATGCACAAGGAGAAGTTCAAGCTGCTGCGCCGGTTGGTGGACGTGCTCACGCTGAGCGCCACACCCATCCCCCGCACCCTCTACCTCGCGCTGACGGGCGCGCGCGACATGAGCACCATCCAAACGCCCCCGCACGACCGCCTGCCAGTCGAGACCATCGTGACCCCCTATGATGAGCGTGTCATCCGCGATGCCATCCAGCGGGAAATCAACCGCGGGGGCCAGGTCTTCTTCCTGCACAACCGGGTGATGACCATTGAGACTATGGCCCAAAAACTCAAGGGGCTCCTACCGAATGTCCGGATCGTGGTCGGCCATGGGCAGATGCACAGCGATGATTTGGAGGAGGTCATGACGCGCTTTGTCAACGGCCAGGCGGACGTGCTCCTGTCCACCACCATCATCGAGAGCGGTTTGGATATTCCGAATGCGAACACTATCATCATTGACCGCGCGGACCGGTTCGGCCTGAGCGATCTTTATCAACTGCGGGGCCGGGTTGGCCGTTACAAGCACCAGGCCTATGCCTATCTCCTGCTGCCCCGCCACGGCGGGCTGCTCACTGACGTGCGCAAGCGGCTCAGCGCGATCAAGCAGTATTCCACGCTCGGCAGCGGGTTCAAGATCGCCATGCGCGACTTGGAAATCCGCGGCGCGGGCAACCTGCTCGGGGCTGAGCAGAGCGGTCACATCACGGCGGTCGGCTTCGAGCTTTACTGCCAGTTGCTCAAGCAGAGCGTCGCCGCCCTCAAAGGCGAGAAGGTCAAACCCCGGGTCGAGGTGCTGGTACGACTGGATTTTCTGGCGCTGGGACCGGTCGGGGAGAGTCCACAGTCCACAGTTCACAGTCCACAGTCCGCAGTCCACGGTCCACAGTCAGAGGACGGGAGACGGGAGGCAGAAATCAGAAATCGGACAACAGAATTCAGCACTCAGCCTCCGGCGGCTGCTTACATTCCCTTTCGCTACATTGCCGACGCGCGGCAGCGTATCGAGATTTATCGCAAGCTGGCCCAGGCGACGGACTTCGCCGCGCTGCGGAGCTTGCAAAAGGAGTTGCGCGACCGCTTTGGCCCGTTGCCGCCTCCTATGGACGTGTTGCTCCAGGTGGGCGAACTCAAAGTGCTGGCCGGCGACCGCGGCGTGACCGCCATTGAAGTGAAAGAAGACCGGTTGATGCTCACGCGAAACAACGACTACCTGATGGTGGCCGGCAAATTCCCGCGCTTAACGCGGAAAGCCGCTCCTGCCCGCCTGCGGGAGATCAAACGATTGCTCTTGGCGCTCTGAGCGGGGTCACGTTTCACGTTTCACGCTTCACATTTCTCCTCGCTTCCTGGGCCACGGGGGGATTACTATGCGTCGCAGCCGGGCCGAATACCGGGCCCGCTGGAAGCGTCCCGAGTGTGAGCTGTCGCGCTGGCCGCAGGCACGGCCCTGGCAGCGTGAGCTAAGAATGGCTAATCGTATGAAACCGAAAAAGACACGTCGTTCGTTCATGAAGGAAAGCTTGCTCTCCTCCGTCGGGCTGGCGCTGGCCCTGGATGCCCGCGGGGAGGACCAGCCGAAACCAACAACCCCGACGCCCCCCGCGCCGAGCGCGCTGCCCAAAGGCAAAATCGGCAAGCTGGAGGTGAGCCGGTTGATCCTGGGCGGCAACCTGCTGACCCACTACACCCACAGCCGCGATTTGAAGTATGTCTATGGACTCGCGGCGCATTACAATACGGACGAAAAGATCCTGGAAACCCTGGCCAAGGCCGAAGCGGCAGGGATCAACACCGTGACCATGCACAACCCCGAGCACCCCCTCTCGCTCCTGCGCCGCTACCGCAAAGAGCGCGGCGGCAAAATCCAATGGATCATCTGCCCTACCGCACCGGTCGAGCCGGACATGGTCAAGTACCGCGAACACGTCGAGGCCCTGGTGAAGGACGGCTGCGAGGCCATTTACCTGTGGGGCGTCCACGCCGATTCACTGGTGGCCCAAGGCAAGCTGGACCTCGTCGCCAAAGCGGTTGAACTCCCTAAAGAGTTCGGCGTGCCTTCCGGCGTCGGCGCCCATTCGCTGGATGTGGTCAAGGCCTGCGAAGCGCAGGGCGTGAAGGCGGATTTCTACATCAAGACGTTCCATTGCCACAATTATCCTACCGCGCCCAAACCGGAACAGATCAAAGAGGCCTACAACGAGTTCCCCGGCTATTGGTGCGCTGACCCGCAGGCGACCGCCGATTTCATGAAGACAGTGGATAAGCCCTGGATCGCCTTCAAAACCATGGCCGCAGGAGCGATTCCGCCCCAGACGGCTTTCCGCTATGCGTTCCTCCATGGGGCGGACTTTGTCCTGGCGGGCATGTTCGATTTTGAGATCGCCGACGATGTCAAGACCGCTGCCGAAGCCCTGGACCGAACCAAAGAGCGCGAGCGGGCCTGGAAAGGCTGACTGGCAACTAACGCCTGATTACTGATTACTGACAACAGCCGAATCGTATGAGCAAGAACATATTGAACCTCCCCCTGCTCTTGAGCGCGGCGCTGCTGATACCGGAAGCTGGCGCCCAAGCCGCGAACGCAAAGACGAACGCCTTCTTCCCCTTTTGCATTGACACGCATGACGCAAAGAAGCGCAACCTGGACCAGCAGGCCCAGATGCTCAAGGAGCTTGGCTACGAGGGCGTCGGCCACCTCTGGCTGGACAACCTTCCCGAACGGCTTAAGACGCTCGATGCCGCCAGCCTCAAGCTATTCCAGATCACCCTCTCGGTGGACATTACCCCCGGCAAACAGGCATACGATCCCAGGCTCAAGGAGGTCATGCCGCTTCTGAAGGGGCGCGGCGTGCAGCTTCTGCTGCTGATGAACGGGCTGAAACCCTCCGACCCCGCCGGCGATGCGCGGGCCGTGGAGATCATTCGCGAGATGGCCGCCCTGGCTCAAGACTCAGGCGCGCAAGTGCTGCTCTACCCTCACAGCTACATGTGGCTGGAGCGGATCGAGGACGCCGTCCGCGTGGCGGACAAGGTGGACCGCCCGAATGTCGGCGTGATGTTCAACCTCTGCCACTGGCTCCGCGTCAGCAAGAGCCGCGAGTATGAGCCATTGCTCGCCCAGGCGATGCCGCGGCTTTGGGCGGTCTCAATCTGTGGCGCCGACGAGTTCGACGACAAGCCCGGCTGGGGCCGTTACATCCAACCTCTGGGCCGCGGCTCGTTCGACATGGCGACCTTCCTGAAAACCCTGCGCCAACTGGGTTACACCGGCCCCATCGGCCTGCAATGCTACGGCATCCCGGGCGACGTGCGCGATACCCTCGCCGAGTCCATGAAAGCCTGGCGCAGTTATTCCACCGCTATCGAATGACGACAAAAGTTCCGCTCTCGGAATTGTCGGACCGAATGAACCGGTTCCGCGCGCGGATGGATGCGGAACACCCACGCTGGCAGCTCGCTGCCATCTTCAGCCGGGTGAACCAGTACTACTTCACCGGCACCATGCAGGACGGAATGCTGTTGGTGCCGCGTGACGGCAAGCCCACCTTCTGGGTCCGCCGCAGCTTCGAGCGCGCCTGCAGCGAATCCTTGTTTCCCGACATCCGCCCCATGAAGGGCTTTCGCGACGCCGCGCAGCCTGGGTCAGCAACACGTGACGTCATCCATCTCGAGGCCGAAGTGGTTCCCCTGGCGCTGTTGGAGCGGTTCCGGAAGTATTTCCCCTGCCAAACCGTGGCGGCGCTCGACGCGCAGGTGGCCAGGGTCAGAGCAATCAAAAGCCCGTACGAGCTTGCCATCCTGGAGCGAGCGGGGCGGATTCACCAGCGCGCGCTCGAGGAGGAGGTGCCGGCGCTGCTGCGCGAGGGCATGAGCGAGGCGGAGTTGGGATGCGAGTTGTTCTCGCTTATGGTGCGGCAAGGGCACCAGGGAGTCGCGCGCTTCGCCATGTTCGGCGTCGAGGTCATGTTCGGGCTGTTTGGCTTCGGCGAGAATTCGCTCTATCCCACCAACTTCGACGGCCCGGGCGGCTGCGTCGGCTTGGAGCCCGCCGCCCCGGTGCTGGGCAGTCGCACCCGCACGCTGCGCAAGGGCGACCTCGTGTTCATAGACATCGGCTGCGGCGTCGAAGGCTACCACACCGACAAGACCATGACCTACTTCTTCGGCGCGCAACCGCCCGAGGAACTCGCCGCCCTGCAACGGCGCTGCGTGGACCTCGAACGCTGGCTGGCAACCATGTTGAAACCGGGGGCCGTTCCTTCTCAAATCCATGCCACGATCATGGCCAGCCTCGACCCCGAGTTCCTGCACGATTTCATGGGATTCGGCAACCGGCGGGTGAATTTTCTCGGGCACGGAGTGGGCTTGCAGGTGGACGAACCGCCGGCCATTGCCCAGGGCTTCGACGAGCCGCTCACCGCGGGCATGGTCATTGCCCTCGAGCCCAAAAAAGGCGTGCCCGGCGTCGGCATGGTCGGAATCGAAGACACCTTTGTGGTCACCCCCGACGGCGGCAGGAGCATCACCGGCAACCACCCGGGCCTGATCCGCGTGGGCTGAAACCGGCAATTGCGGTTCCTGGCCGTCCGGGCAGGCGGTCACTCCCATTCAATTGTGCCGGGCGGCTTGCTGGTGATGTCGAAGCAGACGCGGTTGACGCCTTTGACTTCGTTGATGATGCGGTTGGACAGCTTTTCGAGGAGGTCGCACGGGAATTTCACCCAATCGGCGGTCATGCCATCCTGGGATTCGACGGCGCGGATGGCAATGGTGTAATCGTAGGTGCGCTCGTCGCCCATCACGCCGACACTGCGCACGGGCAACAGCACGGCGAAGCTCTGCCAAATCCTGTAATACCAACCGCTGTTCTTCATCTCCTCAACGACGATGGCATCGGCGTTGCGCAGAATCGCCAGCCGCTTGGGGGTGACTTCGCCCAGGATGCGCACCGCCAGACCCGGGCCGGGGAACGGCTGCCGCAAGACGATCTCGCGCGGCAGGTCCAACTCCAGGCCCAACTGGCGCACCTCGTCTTTGAAGAGGCACTTCAAGGGCTCGACCAACTGGAACCGCATCCGCTTCGGCAGGCCGCCGACGTTGTGATGGCTCTTGATCATCGCCGCCGGGTTGCCGCCGATGGGCACCGACTCGATCACATCCGGGTAGAGGGTGCCCTGGGCGAGGAACCTGCCTTTGCCGGCGCGCCGGGCCGCCGCCTCGAAAACCTGGATGAAAGTCCGGCCAATGATCTTGCGCTTACGTTCCGGATCGGTGACGCCCTTCAGCCGGCGCAGGAACAGCGCGGAGGCGTCCGCATACTGCAACTTGATTTTGAAGTGGCGGCCAAACACCTCACGAACGACAGCGGCTTCGCGCCCGCGCAGCAGACCGTTGTTGACGAAGATGCAGGTGAGCCGACGCCCAATGGCTCGGTGCAGCAACGCCGCCGCCACGCTCGAATCCACGCCGCCGCTCAACCCAAGCAGCACCCGCTCCCGGCCGACCTGCGCGCGGAGGGCTTCGACGGCCCGGGCAATGTAGTTGCGCATGGTCCAATTCCGGCCGCAGCCACAGAGCTTGTGGACAAAGTTGGCAATGATCTCGCGTCCGCGCGGCGTGTGGGCCACTTCCGGATGGAATTGCAGGCCGAAGAGTTTTTGGGCGCGGTTTTCGATGGCGGCGTAATTGGAGTTCTCGGTGGCGGCTACCGATTTGAACCCGGCGGGCAGCTTGGTCAGCCGGTCGCCATGCGAGTTCCAGACTTGCATTTGCACGGGCAGGCCGGCGAACAAAGGGGAGGAGCGGTCTTTAATGCGGAGGGTGCCTTTGCCGTATTCGCGTCTTTGGCCGGGTTCGACTCGGCCGCCGAGGTATTGGGCCAGCAGTTGCACCCCGTAGCAGATGCCCAGCATGGGGACCCCGAGCCGGAAAATGGCGCGGTCGGGCAGCGGGGCGTCCTTCGCATAGACGCTCGACGGACCGCCGGACAGAACGATGCCTTTGGGCCGGAGCGCGGCGATTTGGGCGGCGGGCGTGTCGTAACGCAGGATTACCGAATAGACGCGGCACTCGCGGATGCGGCGCGCGATGACCTGGGTGTACTGCGAACCGAAATCCAGGATGACGATTTGCTCAGGGGTTGTCGGCACGGGCAAACCGACAGGCTACTGCTTTACGACTTTGACTTGGCCGGATGCGGCGTCGTAATCCAGTTTCATGCCGAAGGGCGCGGCGGGAAGTTTGGGGATGTATTTCTCAGTCACCAGTTCATTCAGATCTTTGGGATAGCGTCCCTTGTCCACGTTGAACATTTGGATGGCTTGATTGAGCGAGGTGGTATCAACGGTCTTGACCGCCGTTTGCTGGGCCTTGCCCAGGGCGCCTACGTAATCCGCCGGGGCGTTCAAGGGACTGCTCCCACTGGTGTTGGCATTGGTCGCGGGCGCCGGCGGAGAGGACTGCTCACCGCAGCCGACCAGCAGCAGACTGATCGCCAGCGAAAGGCAACATGGCATTCTCATAAAACAGAACAACCGCTCCGCCAGCGGAGATTCTACTGGCGAGCGAATGTGGCAACAGGCGCGGGCACAACTGTACAACCCCAAGTGCTTGCGCCTCGGCTCACCATCAGCCGGGACGCAAAAGGTGCCGGGCGTAACCAAGCCCGGCGTGACGATGGCATTCCCCAAGGAACTTGGGGAATGCTGTCCTACTTGTTCGTGCTGGCGGGAGGCGCAGCCGGCGCGTTCGTCGCCGCAGCGCCGGTGTCAACGGGTTTTGGTTGTTCATTGCAGCCGGTCAGCAGCGCGCCCAGCACGAAACCCAACATGACGATCAAAGCGTATATCCTTTTCATAATGCGTTGAGTCTTTACCAGGATGGCGAGGCGCACAAGAAAAATCTTTGCTGCGGAGAACTATCTGGCCGCCAACGGCGAAGCCAGGCTGCACGTTTGGAGAATCAGGGACAGCTTCCGCGACCCTGTGCCGCGCAGTTGATGGAGTTGGTCCATCCCTAACCTACCGACCGGCTGGCGGAAGGCAACGCCGTTTGCGCCTTTGGGGCGCCAATTGAGGTGCCCGCCAATTGCGCGGCCAGGCTGCGGGCTTGCAGAATCAGGGGCAGGTCACTCGCCAAATCGCCGAAGCGGAACCTGGGCAAACCGCTCTGCTGCTGGCCGAGGAGTTCGCCCGGGCCGCGCAGTTTGAGGTCTTCCTCCGCGATGCGGAAGCCGTCGGTGGTTTGGGCCAGCACGCTCAAGCGTCGGCGCGCCTCCGGGGTTTTTGCCGCAGCAACCAAGACGCAGTAAGACTCATGCGCTCCGCGGCCAATGCGGCCGCGCAGTTGATGGAGTTGGGCCAGGCCGAACTGCTCGGCGTTCTCGACCAGCATGATCGTCGCATTAGGCACATCCACCCCAACTTCGATTAGCGAGGTGGCCAGCAGGGCGCGGACATCGCCGGCGTGAAACGCAGCCATGACTTCTTCTTTCTCCCGGGCGGGCAGCCGCCCGTGGAGCAGGCCGACGGGATAGGGCGCCAGCACCTGTCGGATATGCTCGAATTCCTTCGTGACAGCTTTCACTCCGGGCTGGCCAGTCTCTTCGACGCGCGGATAGACGATATAGGCCTGCCGGCCTTCGGCCAGCCGGTCGCGAATGAACGCCCATGCCTTCGGCAAGGTGTCCGCCGCGCGCACGAAGGTCTCGACGCGCCCGCGCCCAGGCGGCAGTTGGTCAATCACGGAGACGTCCAGCTCGCCGTAAACCGTCAAGCCGAGCGTGCGCGGGATCGGGGTGGCGGTCATGACCAGCAGATGGGGGTAACGGCCCTTGCGCACGAGATGCTCGCGCTGGGCGACGCCGAACTTGTGCTGCTCATCAATGATCACCAGGCCAAGGTTTTCCAGCGCGAACCCAGCTTGGATGAGCGCGTGCGTGCCGATGGTGAGAGATCCGCCCGATGTGCGGCACGATTTCAAGCCCGGAAGGGCGGGTGGCGATTCCTGATTTGCGTCGCCCGCGGTTTTGTGACTGCCCGTCTGGAGCTGAACGGCGACGCCCAAGGGAGCAAACCAATTGGTGAAATTGCGGTAGTGCTGCTCGGCCAGAATCTCCGTGGGAGCCATCAACGCGACGCCATAGCCGCTTTCGAGTGCCATCAAGGCGCAGCAGGCGGCTACGACGGTCTTGCCGGAGCCGACATCGCCCTGGAGCAGCCGCCGCATCGGGTGCTGGCCGGAGAGGTCGTGGCGGAACTCGCGCAGAACCCGGATCTGCGCCTGGGTCAGAGGGAAGCCGAGCTGGGCGAGAAAGGGCTTGATAAGGCGGTTATCGCCGCCGCACGGCAGCGCCTGGGCCTTGGTTTCAAAGTTCTTCCGGCGTTGAATGATCTGGCATTGCAGGGTGATGAACTCATCCAGCGCCAGGCGGCGCCGCGCCGCTTCAACATCTGTCTCGGCTTCGGGAAAGTGCAGCAGTCGAATGGCCCGGGCGCGGGTCGGCAGGGCGGCGGGGAGGGCGCAAGGCGCGGCGCGCGTGCTCGACCAGATCGCTGCCGGCCACAGGTCGGCGATTTGAGCTTCATACTGTTCGAGGGTTCGCCAGATGAGCGCGCGGAGCCAGCGTTGGGGCAATCCCTCCGTCAGTGGATAGATCGGGGTGAGGCGATTGAAATGAACAAAATTCTCTTCGCCGGCCTCGACGAGCTCGGTTTCCGGATGGTCCATCGTGCGGGGCTTAAGCGATAGGGGTTTGCCGAACGCGACCACCTCGTCGCCCACGGCGAAATACTTTTCCATGAACGGCGAGTTCCACCACCGGCAATGCAGCCGGGCGGTGCCGTCATCGAGAATGATCTCAAAAATGGATTTGGTCCTCTTCCGCATCCACTTGATGCCCAGCGCGACGACTTTCCCCCGCGTCGTGGCCGGCTCGTCGAGCCGCAACTGGGCAATGGGCCGGAAGTGGCGGCGGTCTTCGTGCCGCCGCGGACGATGCAGCAGCAGGTCTTCGATCGTGAGAATCTCCAGCCGAGCCAATTGGGCGGCGCGTTCCGGACCGACGCCGCGCAGGGTGCCGACCGGCCGAGCCAGGGGCGGGATTGCCTGATTGGGCGGCGTGGCGGTCATCGGCCGGGATGGCATGGAGTCCACACCGGGCTCACTGGCGGATGAATTGCTCGAGCGCTTCGCAGAGCGCAGCGGCATCCGGCAGGGGGGTGAATGGATGGGCGGCGGGCACCAGGCCGAAGCCGGCGCCATAGGCCGGCCCATTGGCGACGCAGGCGTCGGTCCGGCATTCGGCAATTTGCTGCCGGGCCAGCCGAATGACCTCGGCGCGGTCCCCCTCGACTTCATATTTCCATCCAATCAGGCGGGCGCGTGGAAACCATTGCCGCAGCTCGGGCAGGATCTTGGGCGTGGGCAGCAACTCGGCCAGCAGAGCGCCGGCGCGGCTGGGGATTTTGCCGCGTTTGACCTCGACCCATTCGGCGTCCGGGGAGCGCTGACAGATTTTGCCGAAAGCAAAATCACTGACCGCCGCGGCGTGAAACACCGCATCCACAGACCGGGCGGCGAGGGCGCGCAGGCGGTCGCGCAGGTCGGTGGTGGTGGTGAAGGTTTGGACTTGGAGAAGGGGACGCTCGCCGTCCGGCGCAGACAGCCGGGCCTGCTCACCGATCAGCAGGGTGGTGTCATGCCCGCGGGCGGTCAGAAACTCCGCCAGGCGGGAGCCCAGCCGGCCGGTGGAGAAGTTGGTCAGCCGCCGAACGGCATCCAGCGGTTCAAAGGTCGGTCCGGCGGTGACGACGCACTGCATGAGCGGAGGATAGAAGAAGGTGAAGAGCAAAGGGAAGTTTTATCCTGCGTCATCGGCGAGATGGCCCAAAAGCCGCTGGGCAAACAGCGGCGTGCTTGACATCATGACCTGGAACGGTACGCTGCCAGCCGGCCTCGTCAATAGTGGCCTGATCCTCGACCGCAGTGCCATCAAGGTGCAGTCGTGCGCCGTGCAGGGCGTGGCACTTTAGTGTCGTGGTGACCGGTTACGACGGCCACAGCTATCGGCTCCAGTACTCGGACGATCAGGGTCAAGGGGCATGGATGAGTGTCGGAGTTCCTGAGCGTGGAAACGGCGCGCTCCTGGCACTGCCCCGTACCAACGGCGTTGCTGCCCGCTGGACATTCTATCCCGTAGTGGTTAATTAGCTATGAAACGAAACATGAATGAGAGATGTGCCGGGGTGTGCCGACCAAGCTTCACCCTCATCGAATTGTTGGTGGTTATCGCCATTATCGCCATCCTGGCGGCGCTGCTGCTGCCGGCTTTGGCCAAGTCCAAGGAAAAGGCGCTTCGGGCTCAATGTGCCAGCAACCTTAAGAATTGGGGCATCGCGCACATCATGTACGCCGGAGACAATTCGGATCGTTTTCCCGATAATACGACCGGGGGTGCCATGGACCTGGCCTGGATGAACGTGGCCTTTAACACCAATTTCTATCCTGCTTACCTGTACAAAAACCGCCCGGGCAGCACCACGACCGGCCAACGATCGCCAAATGATGTCATCTACTGCCCGACCGAGCAGTGGCACCGGATTTATGAGAACCTGGAGAATGTCGTGGATCTCATTGGCTATGACTATTTGCCCGGTCGTGCCCAGGCCTCCGAATATGATGCCGATGGGCTGGGCCAATGGTTCTATCGGACCAAGCTGGGCCGCTCGTACCGCAATGCGCCCACCATGGTTGACATCATCCAGTGGCGCAATCCCGGCGGCTGGACCGATCCCGGTCTCGGCACACCTTACGCCACCTCCGCCCATCGCGGCCCCAGCGGTGCGCCCGTCGGGGGCAACTTCCTGTATGAAGATGGCGGCGTCAATTGGAGGAAGTTTGTCTTTGGCAATGTCAAAACCATCGCCGTGGGCGCCGATAACGGGACCTACCAGTATTATCTCAAGCCCGGCGACCTGAGCCCCGGACCCTGGTGACGGCTGAAATATCTCGTGCAGGGCGGATTTTCTCTTTCGCGGGGCGGAGGTTCGAGAGAATCGCGTTGAGCATACTGAGCGCTCTCATCCGGAGTTACCAGCGTGGGCGCCAGCTCATACTGCTGAGCACATACGTGATGAAGCCCACGACGGCCACGACGATCAGCACGAGAAAACCGACGAGCATGGGCGCGCCAAACTTGCGATTCAATCGTCGCCACTTTCTGCCGATTCCCGAATGAGAGCGCATAGCGGGATCATAGAAGCAGCAAGCAATTGAGCAAGGCGGTTTTGGGGGGAGTACACCAGGGCTGCAGGCGCGCGCGGAGAAATTGAAATTGCGGCCAGCCGGGGGATTGGCCCAGTCTCGTGTCGGAACGATTTGCGCGCTCTTTGCAGAAAAGCGTTTCCTAATCATCATGCAACCTCGTGTCGCCAAATGCCTGGCTGCGGTTTTGACCGTAGCCGCCGCCGCGGCTGGCCTGCACGGGGAGACCGCCGAGCCGATTTGCTTGTCAGGCAACGGTCTGCGAGTGGGGATTGAGCAGCACAGCGGCGGGCTGGTGGAGTTGAGAGATGGAAAGGCGAAGCGCAACCTGGTCGGCGGTGAGGGCGGGGCGCTGTGGGAACTGGAATTCCTGCCCGGGCATGGGCTTAAGGTCCTCGGGCCAGAGCAGGCGAAGTCGTTCCATGGTGAGCGTGTAGGCCGCAGTCGGGCGCGGCATTTGAAGCTTGCCTGGGATGAGTTCAACCTGGCCGCCGCGCCGAGGCTGCGCGTCGAGGTGACCGTCCGGTTGGACGAGAAGCTGCCGGTGAGCCGATGGCAGATCAGCGTTGACGGCTTGGGGGCATTGGGCCTCCACCAGGTCCGTTTCCCGCGCCTGCTCGAATTGCCGCGGCGGGAGAAGGAAGTGTTGGCGGTGCCGGCTTGGCTGGGGCAGCAAACCCGCAGCGCGCGTGAGATGCTTTCCCGGCCGGACGGCGCGCGCCGCCTGGAATGGGCCTACCCGGGCCTGCTGTCGCTGCAATGCCTGGTGTTTGGCGAGCCGGGGGGCCCGGGCTTGTATCTCGCGTGCAATGACACGGAGGCATTTCGGAAGTCGTTTGCGTTCTTCGGCGAGGGTCAGGACACCATCAATTGCGAACTGGTCCACCCGCCGGAAAACTCCGAGCGGCCAACCGGCCAATGGACGCTTCCGTACGAGGTGCAGGTCGGGGCGTTGGAGGGTGACTGGGGCACCGCGGCGGAGTGGTATCGGGGCTGGGCGACCAACCAGGCCTGGGCCAAAGAGAGCCGGCTGAACCGCGGGCTGGTGCCGGATTGGGTCCTGCAAACGGGCGTATGGGTTTGGAACCGTGGCCGGTCGCCGGAGGTGCTGTCGCCCGCACTGGAGCTGGAGCGGAGCTTGAATTTGCCGGTGAGCGTCTTTTGGCACTGGTGGCATGGGTGCGCTTACGACACAGGATTTCCGGAGTATCTGCCGCCACGCGAAGGAGCGGAGCCGTTCAAAACGGCGTTGACGGCGGCGCACGGCCAAGGGGCGCACGCGCTGGTTTACATGAACCAGCGACTCTGGGGAATGACAACCCTAAGCTGGGCGGAGGAGGGCGCCGCGCGTTTTGCCGTCAAAGCTGCGGACGGAAAGATCAACCCGGAAGTCTACAACACTTTTACCCAGGCCCCGTGCGCCTCGATGTGCTTGGGGACGGAATTCTGGCGGAACAAATATGCCGGGTTGGCGGAGCGCGCCGTTCGGGAATTGGGCGCGGATGGGATTTACATGGACCAGGCCTGCAGCAGCCTGGCCTGTTACGACGCCGCACACGGGCATCCGATCGGCGGTGGGACCTATTGGATGAAGGGCTTTCGCTTGTTGGCGGAGGATATTCGCCGGCGGTGCGACGCGCCGGCCGGCGAGCGAACACGGCCGCCGGTCGTGCTGGCCGGGGAGGGTTGCGGCGAGGCCTGGCTGCCATATCTCGACCTCATGCTCAGTTTGCAGGTAAGCCACGAGCGGTATGCCGCGCGGGACGGGTGGGAAACGATCCCGTTCTTTCAGGCGGTTTATCACGCGTATGCCGTCACTTACGGGAATTACTCGTCGCTGACGATGCCGCCTTATGATGATTTGTGGCCGGCGGCCTTTGCGCCGAAAGAGCCGCTGAAGCTGCTCGAGCGGAAGTTTTCGCGCCAGTTCCTGCTCGAACAGGCGCGCGCCTTCGTGTGGGGCCAGCAGCCGACGATTGCCAACTTCCGCCCCGGACAGTTCGAGCAGCGCCCGGAGGAGATGGATTCCGTGATGCGCCTGGCCCGGATTCGCAGCCGCGCGACGAAGTACCTCCTGCGCGGGACCTTTCTTCGACCGCCGGTACTCCACGCGCCGGAAGCGACGCTGGACATGTCGCGTCTGTCAATCTATGCCGGGCAACAGGGCGGGCTGACGGCCTTTCAAGGGCGGTGTCCGCTGGCACTGGCGGGAGCGTGGCGCGCGCCCGATGGTGACGTGGCGGTGGCCCTGGCCAGCATCGCGGATGAACCACTGGACCTCTCGTTCAACCTCGACGCGAACTATTGCCGGCCGCCAAAGCGGGGAAGGGTTTACCGCACGGACGAAGCCGAACGTAAAGAGATTGGCCGGATGAGAAGGAACTGGTCGGCCATGAACCTCAGGTTGCCGCCGCGCGGCGCATGCCTCATAGAGTTTTCCAAGGAGTAGCGACGAAGCCTGCATTACCGGAACCTCAATCCTCGAGCCACCAGAATGAATGGGTGACGTTTCCGGATGAATCTGTGGCCGGTATGAATTTTTTCCTG
>Ga0182021_10005192_pt1 | contig 15387 bp, 9 predicted proteins | sample 612E3MmetaG_FD_120493 | JGI IMG/M metagenome (GOLD analysis project Ga0182021, IMG submission 120493) | Permafrost microbial communities from Stordalen Mire, Sweden - 612E3M metaG (Illumina Assembly) | ecosystem: Environmental > Terrestrial > Soil > Wetlands > Permafrost | place: Sweden... | reverse complement strand
TGTAATGGAAACAAATAAGCGAAGCGTAGAAAAAGGACTTCTAATAACAACAGGTTCTTTTGCAAAATCAGCTTTGGATATTGAAAAGAATAATATAAAACTTGAACTTATTGATGGCGATAAATTGGTTGAAATGTTCGAAAAAGTTGAACTTGGTGTTACACCAAAGACAATCTATGAACCAAACATGACATTTTTTGAACAGTACCGTGAAAAGAAGAAGGAACCACTAGATTAGCTCTAATACTGAGAGTAAGATTTCTACAATCATAACAAAAATGAGATTAATCACTTGGAATTGTCAAGGGGCCTTTAGGAAAAAAGAAGACATAATTCTAGCCTATCGGCCTGACATTATGGTGGTTCAAGAATGTGAGAATCCAGACAAAGTAGTTTTGAATCTGAAGACCCCTAAACCCTACAACCATTATTGGTATGGTGACAATGTTCACAAAGGCATATGCATTTACTCTTTTACTGATTATTTAATTAAACTGTCGCCTAATTTCAATCCTGAGTTCAGATACATATTGCCCTTTCTTGTCTCTGGACATGGACATACTTTTACTCTTTTTGCTATCTGGGCTATGGGTAATAAGGAAAACTACGAGGCGAGATATATTGGTCAGGTTTGGCTAGCCATAAATTATTATGCAGAATTGTTAGGGGGAGCGACGATTTTAGTAGGTGATTTTAACAGTAACAAAATATGGGATAATAAGGCAAGAGTCGGAGATCATTCAGCCGTGGTAAACAAATTATTGGAAAGCAATATTCAAAGCATATATCACAGACACTTTAAGATAGACCAAGGAAAAGAAAAACATCCAACTTTCTTTCTTCAACGAAATTTTGATAAGCCATTTCATATAGATTACTGTTTTGCATCAGCTGACATACTTGACAAAGTTCAAAATATTGAAATCGGAACTTATGAAAATTGGAGTACATGCAGCGATCATACTCCTTTGATAATTGACTTTGACTTATGAAGATAAATATGTAACCGAAACGCTTAAAACAAGTTATAGCTAATGAGCAGCAGAATAACTAGTTGGATCTTAATACCAAGACTCCTTGATTTAGCACGACCTCTAATTTGGCACATTTGCTTTTGCGCAACACAAGACCCACTTCACATGCAAAAGCAAAAGAGCTAAATTCCCATACGTACTCTGAATTATAGCAAAATAATCTCCTAAATAAGAAACTATGGTAGAACTAAACTGGAATCTTTTCAAAACGAAATTCAATGGCAAAGAATCAACTATGTTTGAAAAGTTAGCGTATCACCTATTCTGCTATGAGTATAATATTAAGCAGGGAGTATTCCGATTCAAGAATCAAATGGGGGTTGAAACAGAACCTATTCAACAAGGAAAGGAGGTAATCAGTTTTCAAGCGAAATTTTATGAGACTAAAGTGTCTAAGAATAAGGATGATATTATCGATTCCATAAGTAAGGCTAAAGAGAAAAATAAAGAACTTACTAAAATTATCTTTTATTTAAATAATGAATTTTCAGAAAGCACCAAAAAAGATAAAAAAGATCCAAAATATAAAATCGATATTGAAAATAAGGCACAAACAAAGGGTTTGGTAATTGATTGGAGAGTTCCAAGCCATTTTGAGATACAACTCTCTGTGCCAGAGAATAATTATTTGTCTGAATTTTTCTTCAGTCTTGAAAAAAATTCCATTGATTTTATTGATGAACTTAAAGAACATACAGAGAATATTTTATACTCAATTCAGAGTGAAATTAAATTTAATAATCAAACAATAAAAATTGATAGGGGACCAATAATTAACTCGTTAAAAGAAGAATGTAAAAAATCTATTATAACAATAGTCACCGGGGAGGGAGGAAGTGGAAAAACTGCCATTATTAAAGAGTTGTACGATAATATAAAAGGCAAAATTCCTTTTTACATCTTCAAAGCAGCGGAATTTAATGTCCCTAATATTAGACAGTTATTAGGTCTCTATGGAAATTATGCATTAAAAGATTTTTTGGAAATACATGCTCTTGAGAAACAAAAAATTTTTGTTGTTGATTCTGCGGAAAAACTTTCGGATATCGAGAACCATGATCCGTTTAAAGAACTTCTATCAGAATTATTCAAAAATGGTTGGAGTTTAGTATTTACTACTAGATACAGTTATCTTGATGATTTGAGATTTCAATTTATCGAGGTCTATAGATTACCATTTAAACAATTCCTAGTAAACAGCCTTTCTGATGAGGAGTTATCCTTATTATCTACAAGATATAGTTTTATATTACCAACCGATCAAAAGCTGTTGGCATTAATAAAAAAACTCTTTTACCTAGATGAATATCTACGTAACATTCACAGTGTAGATAAAAATATGAATCTCACATTGTTTAAAAATATTTTATGGAATATCAAAATAAGAAAATCCTCATATACTAGAAACAACATTCACATATTAAGAGAAGACAGTTTACTTGGTCTTGTTATATTAAGATGTAAGAGTGGTCTATATTATATTAAACCTGAACATTATTCTAAGGAAGCACTTTCAAAACTTGAAGAAGATGAAATTATTAAATATGATTCAAACCATGGCGGATATTTCATTACTCATGATATTTATGAAGAATGGGCTCTTGAGAAAATCATAGAAAGAGAATATATATCATCAGAAAATAGCATTATCTTTTTTGAAAAAATTGGCACCTCTTTGCCTATCAGAAGAGCTTTTAGAAACTGGCTTTCTGAAAAATTAGTCCATGATAGTCAAAATATTAAGATGTTTATCGATACAGTCTTTATAGATAAAACAGTTGAATCATTTTGGAAAGATGAATTGGTCATTTCTGTTTTATTGTCTGACTATGCAAAGACATTTTTTGATCAATTTGAAAATGTTATTCTGGAAAAAGATCAATTTTTATTAATTAGAATAGTTTTTTTACTTAGAATTGCTTGCAAAGAAGTTAATACTTCGGTTTCAGAATTAATTAATTCTTCTGAAGAACTCCCAATTGATATTAATTATTTATTCACAAAACCGAAGGGTAGTGGATGGAATTCTACAATTGATTTTATTTATAAGCATATAGATATGTACAATCCTTTAAATATCCATATTGTAATACCATTACTTCAGGATTGGACTAATGATAATAGAAAGGGTGAAACAACTAGAAAGGCTAGTTTATTTTCATTACATTTTTATAAGGTGACTCAATTTGACCATAAACATAGGTATGATAATGAAATAGAGAAGGATCTGATTAAAATTATTCTTCTAGGAGCTGAAGAAATAAAGATTGAATTAAGCGAGTTAATTGATGAAATAATTAAAAAAGAATGGAGTAAACATAGTGATCCTTGTTTCGAATTGTGTGAGACCATTTTAATATCTATACATCTAAATATCACAATTTTAAAAGCACTCCCAGAAAAGGTGCTACAACTAGCTGATCATTTTTGGTATAAGTCCAATAAAGACAACAATAATCATGAATATGACGGAATAGGTGTTGATAAATCTTATTCTTTAAACTCACATTGGGAACATGAATATTTTCCAGCAAGTGCTTTTCAGACACCAATATATTGGTTATTGAAATTTTCTTTTAAAAATACATTAAATTTTATATTAGATTTTACCAATAAAACGGTACAGTCATATGTAGATTCTGGACTAGATAATTCTGTTGAAACAGTTGAAGTTATATTTAATGATTTAACAGTTAAAAACCAGTTTTTAAGTCATTGTCTTTGGACAATGTATAGAGGTATTGGCTCTCCCATTACACCGCATTTGTTACAATCTATTCATATGGCCCTAGAAAAGATTCTTTTAGAGTTCTCAAAGACATATGATGAAAAGATAATGGAGATTTGGTTGATATATTTAATCAAGGGATCAAATTCTGCTTCAATCACTTCAGTAGTTGCTAGTGTGGTCCTGGCCTTTCCTGAAAAATATTTTAATGTATCAAAGATAATATTTAGGACAGTACAGTTTTTCCAGTTTGATAATTCACGGTTTGTTTCAGAGAGCCATACTCTAAGCCTATATTCTTTTGGCGCTGGATTAAATTATAAAACCAAGATTTTTGAAGAGGAAAGAATAAAGTCATGTAGTGATGATTTTCGAAAAACCTCACTTGAGCATTTAATACTAAATTATCAGTTAATAAGAGCTAAGAGTATGACTGATGATACTTGGGATTATAGGCAAAAAGAAATATATAAAATTATTGACAACTATTATGATAGAGTGCCCGAAAAAATGAATGAGTCCCATCAAGACAAAGTAATTAGACTTTTCTTGGCTAGAATTGATAAAAGAAAGATGAAGCCAGAGTTTGAGCAAAAAGGAGATAAAATATTCATTAATCTTAATCCAGAAATTGATCCAGAATTAAAGAAATTTAGTGAAGATGCTCAAAAAAAAGGTATTGAAATGATGAAATACTCCTCATTAAGATTTTGGTCTCTTTATAAATTTGATAGGAATACTAAGTATGCTGATTATGAACAATATGAAAAGAATCCAAGACTAGTAATTAAAGAGTCAAAAGAGATAATTGATGGTTTAAAAAATGAGAATGATGAATCTTTTGTTTTATTCAACCAATCTATTCCTGGGTTTGCATGTTCTGCTCTAATTAAGGAGTACTCAAAAGAACTGACATTAGAAGAAAGACAGTTTTGTAAAGATATTATCATTGAATACGCAACGGCTCCGTTAAATCCAAACTATGAATATCAAATATCTGACGGAGTGGAAGCCGCAATTAGTTCTATTCCTTTTCTGTTTGACTTATTCCCAACAGAAAGAGGTGATTTTAAATTAATTCTCTTACTTATTTTATTTGACAATTATCCCATTGGAAATTACAAAAGAGTATGTGATTATTCAATTGAATCTATCATTAACAATTTATGGGATCTTTCATTTGACGATGCTCATGAAATATTTCTTGGCTATTTGAAATTAGCACCATTATTTAAAAAAGTTGTTGAAACAGACAAAACTATAAGTCCAAGAAATTTTGAATATAAGAGTTCAAGAAGTCAAATTCTTGATGATTTTAAGAAAAAATATAAATCAGAAATTAGGAATTTCCAATTAAAAAAAAATCAGACTAACGAAAACGAAATCCGAGAATCCCCATTGATAATTAAAGAAACTGCTTTCCAATTGCTTCCTGTTAAAACTACAAATGAAATACACTTAAATTTTGTATTAGCTATCCTTCCAGAATTTTGTAAATCTATCTTTGATAATTTAAAAGAAATTGATTTTTCCATGCGACATAGGTTTTTTCGTAAGTATGCATATTTTGTACTGGAAAGAGAACCGAAATATATTTTTCAATTTATTAAACCATTTGTAGAACATTTCTCTATTACTGAAGAGATGGCTTCTTTTTTTCAGGAAATAATTTATGCTGAAGATTATCTAATTAAATATGAACAATTTTGGTTAATATGGGAGAGCTTTTATGAAAAAATAGTGGATTCATGTAAACATAACAGGTCTAATCACTACCTGAAACAGATATTACATAATTATTTCTTAGCATGGCCTTGGTGGAAAAAGACAGCTAAGAATTGGCATTCTCTCAAAGAAAGAGAAAAGTTATTTTATAGAAAAGCGGCCAAAGATATGGGTCATTGTCCAACTGTTCTATATTCTATTTCAAAATTTCTAAATGAAATTGGGTCAGGATTTATTACTGAAGGAATATTTTGGATTAGTAATATTATAAGCGAAAATAAAAATTTGACATGTGATATCCTAGAAACAGATACTGTTATTTATCTCGAAACTATAATAAGGAAGTATGTTTATCTAAATCGAACAAAAATTAAGACTGAAATTATTATCAAGAACAACGTCCTTATAATATTGAACTTCTTAATTGAAAAAGGATCTGTAAATGGTTATCTCCTTCGGGAGGATATTATATGATAATTAAAAATATGAATAACTAAAAACAGTAAGTTTGTAAACATCCGCTCTGCTACCTATTGTTCAACCTGATAATACCGGTTATTTTACCAAAATTTTAAAATCCGGTTGGAATTTCTAAAGTTCTTTGAAATCTCTTGGAAAAAACCGCAGGTGTCTGACCAATTACAACTATTTCTAAGTAATTCCGGATTCCGTTGTAATTTCCTGCTGACTTATTGAAGCCTTCCAATTATGCGGCAGCAGATCTGCCAGGTCTTTACAGTATCCTTGTTGTAATTGTGGATGCTGTTCAGGAAGAAGATAAGCTAGTCACGGAAGTTCTTCCGCTTGCTTTGCAACCCCAGCCTTGAATACATGATAGTTGCATTTTCGGCTGCTTCATGATCTATCCCCTAATAGTGTTAATATTTGTGATGATTGTTGAGTTATGATTGAGTATATGCCAGATGATATGTCAGAATTGTATAGTGATGCTGATCCAGGACTTTAATTATCAATATTGTCCTAAATTACAACCTCAGCTTAATTACACACACCAAAGTATCTGATATGATTATTACTAGAAAGATCATGGATCCAAGGACATTGTATCAAATATATTACATAATTTTAAGAAGAATTTGAGATAGAGGCAAGCTGAAAAGAAGCACTTTTAAGTAAGTCTATATACCTATTTTGGCAGTTATATGATTACTTTGAGTACACAAATAAAGGAGTTGCCGCCAAGTGTGAAAAGACAGAGACCACAGACATATATTGAAAGGTAACCCATAGTGAAAGAACTAAAAGAAAAAGAAATATTGACAAGACAAGCAATCAGCCTACACACCTAGCCAACGCTATGGCAAAAGACAAAGAGACATTTCTTGTCGCCGCAATGGGAAAATGCTTACTTTAGTAATTCAATTTTATCTATGCCAAATCAAGACCCGGAACAAGTAGCAAGAGATATTATAGACAAGCAACTAATTGCTTGTGGCTGGGTTATTCAGGACAAAGACAAAATTAACCTGAATGTAAGCAGTGGCGTGGTTGTGCGTTATTATCTGACACATGGCGGAAAAGAAACTGACTATGTAATGTTCGTTGACAAGAAACCAGTTGGTGTAATTGAAGCAAAACGGGAAGAAGAAGGAGTTCGGCTGACAGTTCATGAAACACAATCAGAGGAATACGCTACAAGCAAACTAAAATATCTTAATAACGACCCATTGCCTTTTGTGTATGAAAGTACGGGTGATGTAACTCGGTTCACCGACTTTCGTGACCCGAAACCCCGTTCAAGACCTTTGTTTACTTTTCACAGACCGGAAACTTTTCGTTCATGGCTGAAAAAAGAAAAATCACTCCGCAACAGTTTGAATGATTTGCCGATACTTCCAAAAGAAGGACTTCGTGAGTGCCAGATTATCGCCATTAATAAACTTGATAAATCTTTTAAAGAGTATAAACCAAAGGCTTTGATTCAAATGGCAACCGGTGCGGGAAAAACTTATACAGCTGTCACTTTTATTTACCGCTTGCTGAAATTTACAGAGGCAAAGCGCATTTTGTTTTTGGTTGACACTAAAAATCTTGGTGAACAGGCAGAACAGGAATTTATGTCATACTTACCCGTTGATGACAATAGACTATTTACAACTATTTATGGGGTTCATCGTTTGAAATCAAGTTATGTTCCGGCTGACAATCATGTTTATATTAGTACCATTCAGCGCTTGTATTACATTCTGAAAGGAACCGAATTGGACGAAGCAGCAGAGGAAGAAAATCCAAATGAAAGATGGCAACCAAAAGAACCAATGCCTGTGGTTTATAATGAGAAATTACCGATTGAATTTTTTGACTTCGTTGTAATTGATGAATGCCACCGCAGCATTTACAATTTGTGGATGCAGGTTTTGCAGTATTACGATTCTTTTCAAATCGGTTTAACCGCAACACCCGACAATAGAACTTTTGGTTACTTCAATCAAAACATAGTAAGTGAATATAGCCATGAGCAGGCTATTACCGACAATGTAAATGTAGGCCATGATGTGTTTTTGATTGAAACGAAAATAACACAACAAGGCGCTACAATTGAAAAAGGTGAGTATGTAGAACGCAGGGAAAAACTCTCACGTAAAAAACGATGGGAGATGCAGGATGAAAACGAAACTTACGGAGCAAATCAGTTGGATAAAGATGTAGTTAATCCAAATCAAATTCGTCTTATCATCAAAACACTTAAAGAAATGTTGCCGGATATTTTTAAAAACGAGAAACGGTTTGATGAAAATGGAGTTTTTGAGACTCCTAAAACATTAATCTTTGCCAAGACAGATTCGCATGCTGACGATATCATCAACATTGTACGTGAAGAATTTGGTGAGGGAAATAGTTTCTGTAAAAAAATTACTTACAAAAATTCAGATGAAGATCCAAAATCAGTTTTAGCTCAATTCCGAAACGACTATTATCCAAGAATTGCAGTAACAGTAGACATGATTGCCACGGGTACAGATGTGAAGCCTTTGGAATGTTTACTCTTTATGCGTGATGTACGAAGCAGAAATTATTTTGAGCAAATGAAAGGCAGAGGTACAAGAGTAATACCGTTAGATGATTTGAGAAAAGTTACTCCTACTGCAAAATTTACGAAAGACCATTTTGTAATCGTGGATGCTGTAGGTGTTACTAAAAGTTGCAAAACCGATAGCAGACCATTAGAGAAAAAGCCCGGTGTACCATTAAAAGATTTGTTGAATGCAGTTACCGTTGGCAATCGAGATGAAGATGTATTTTCATCATTGGCAAACCGTTTGTCTCGATTGGAAAAACAAATTTCTGAACAGGAAAAACAACAGTTCAGTGAAATGACAAACGGAAAAAGTTTGAATCAGGTAGTGAAAGAATTGCTTAATGCATACAATCCTGATGTGATAGATGACTTAAAATCGAAAGTAGAAACGGAACTTTCAGGAGAATCACCAATCAAAAAAGAAGAAGCGTTCAAAAAACTGCATGATGCATTGAAAGAAAAAGCTGCCGATGTTTTTACAGGCGAACTCAGTAATTATATTGACAATGTTCGCAGAGCACACGAACAAACTATTGATATTATAAACCCCGACGCACTAATAAATCAAGGATGGGCAACAGACAGCAAAGAAAGAGCAGAAGGTTTAGTTGGTGATTTTAAAACCTGGATTGAGCAAAACAAAAATGAAATTACTGCATTACAGATTTTTTATTCGCAACCATTCCGCAGGCGTGAACTCACTTACAAAATGATTCAGGAAGTGTTGGGAAAATTAAAGTTGGATAAACCATTGCTAGCACCTATGCAAGTGTGGCGTGCATATGAGCAACTGGATAAAGTAACTGGCAAACCATTATCAGAATTAATTGCTTTGGTCTCTTTAATCAGAAAAGTAACGGGTATTGATGAAATATTAACGAGCTATGACAAATCAGTTGACAGGAATTTTCAGGAATGGGTTTTTAAAAAGCAAGCCGGAGCAACAAAATTTAATGAAGAACAAATGCAATGGTTGAGAATGATTAAAGACCACATTGCAACTAGCATTCATATTGATGCTGATGATTTGGACTATACTCCTTTTGATTCCAAAGGGGGAAAAGGAAAGATGTTTCAGTTGTTTGGTGAAAAAATGAATGATATCATTCAAGAACTTAACGAAGTTTTAGCTGCATAATATACTACTTTTAAAGAATGATAAATGATTGTAAAATATTAAAAGAGTTACCGGCAGGCGGTCAAAAAACCGTTCATTTAGCTGAACATCCTACGATTGGATTGGTGGTTATCAAAAAAGGGGCAATCAAAAGTTTCACTTCGCTTGAAAGAATTAAAAGAGAGGTAGAACTTCTTTCAGAATTGAAATCGGAATATTATCCACAGCAATACCATTTCAACATTGACATAAAAACAAAGGAGTTTGAAATTGTAGAAGATTATATTGAAGGTTCTACTCTTCGTGAGGCAATGAAATCTTTTACAACCGTTGAACAGATTTTTCAACTCCTACAATATATAACAAATGGACTTTCCATTATTTGGGAACGAAACATTGTCCACCGTGATTTGAAACCTGAAAATATTATTATCAGGAAAAGTGGAATGCCTTGTATTATTGATTTAGGGATTGCCCGTTTCTTAGATTTAGAATCACTCACTAAAACCATTTCGCCGATGGGACCTTGCACTCCCATATATGCTGCACCAGAACAACTCACAAATAATAAAAACATAATTGACCATCGCACAGATTTTTTTGGACTCGGAATTATTTCCTTAGAACTTTTTTTAGGTGTTCATCCGTTTGACCCAACTTATTTAGAAAATCATTTTTCAATTGTTGAGAATATTCTGCAAAACAAATTTTTATTGGAAACCAAACAGGTGAAAAGAGATGAACGAATGGCTGAACTTGCAAGTAAAACTTTGCAAACACAGCCCTTTGAACGGTTCAGAAATCATCAATTATTACAGTCATTTATTCAAAAGCATTTACAGAAATGAAAGTATATCACCAAACTGGTTTTAGGCATAATTGGAACATTGACAGTTTCCAGCAGCATGTTGGCGATGGACTGATTTATTCACCAATAAATATTGATGCAGATAAGTTATTACATCTTGACGTGAGTGTAAAACAAACTGGTTTTCTTGACCCACAACTTTATTTATTAAATGAAGCCAAAGGTAATTTGCCAACATATCCATATTTCCCCGGGAATATAAAACCTGACTATGCCACTCCTGATTTAGACACAAGCCACCTTCAGCTAGCACAATTGTGTGTAGATTTTCAATTGCAAAATAGTTTTGAGTATATAGTAATCCCAACAAGATATTATGCTGATAACCCAACAAGTTATTTTTTGCAGAGCAGTGATTATTTTGTTTTGCCGTTTTGCGACTACTTGAAAGAAAAGGGAATACAGAAAAAGATTTTGCTCTCTGTTATTGTAAAAGGAATAATGCTTACTGATGATGAAAGAAGAAATGAAGCATTGAACTGGATTACCGGACACATGTGCATCGATGGAGTATATCTGATTTTTGAAGATAACTTTACAAGTAAGCAAATTAAAGATTTTGATTTTTTATTGAATGCATTAATGTTTATAAAGGTTTTAAAAGATAACGGGATGGAAGTGCATTTGGGTTACAATAATACTGAGGCAATTTTATACAGCATTGCAATGCCTGATTCAGTAAGCATTGGCTCTTACGAAAATTTGCGGTCATTTGGCATTAAGCGCTTTCAGGATTTAGAAAACGGACCCATGAGAGGACCAAGAGCAAGGTTATATAGTTCGCAATTATTTCAATGGATGGATTACCAATACATTGATGCTATGAGTAAATTGGTTGAACACTACGAAAATTATTTTGATGAATCAGAGTATCGTCCATTGATGTTTACTCCTGATTACAATTGGCAATTCCAAAAACCTGAACCATACAAACATTACTTTTATGTATTTAACAGGCAAATAAAAAGTTTACCTGTATCGCAAGGCGACAGAATGGAAACAATAAAAGCACAAATAAAAAAAGCATTGAGCCTTTTTAGAACAATTGAAGAATCGGTTTTGTTAGATGAGGATAGCGATGGCTCACATTTGCCAACATGGTTCAATGTTATTAACGCATTTCAAAAAGAGGTAAGCAAATAAAAATATGTTTGAAACGGAGCATGAAATGTCGTTACGGTTTGAGAAGTATCTGAAATCTAATTTTGGAAATACTTATCTCAAAGAACACCCGGGTTTATTCGGTGTGCCCGACTTTGTTTTTTATGCCAAGCAACAAAAGGAAATTTCTTTTATATCATTTGAATTGAAATTGAAAGATTGGAAAAGAGCTGCCAAGCAAGCATTCCGATATAAAAGTTTTTCAAATATTGCTTATGTTGTAATTGGAATTTCCAGTGCCAATGCAGCGATGAATAACATTGACCATTTTAGAAAATACAATATTGGTTTGGCATCCTTTGACAGCAATAGTTATTTTGAAATTCTTTTCAAGCCCGAAATAAGCGAACCTTATTCCGAAAACTTAAAGCAAAAATTGGTAAACACCGTTGCCAGAAGCCGCAAGAAATGCAGAAATATTAGAATTCTTTTGGGCTAAACTATTTTACTGAATGCAAGATTCAACTAATGGAACCGATCTGCCCGAAGGTTGGGCAATTGCTAAGTTTGAAGATTTGTTGGATTACATTCAACCGACTGAATACATTGTGGAATCAACAGAGTATGATGATAAATACAAAACTCCGGTGCTTACAGCAGGTAAATCATTTATCAAAGGATACACGAATGAAACCGCAGGAATTTTTAAAGAACTGCCTGTAATAATTTTTGACGATTTCACTACATCAACACAGTTTGTAAATTTCCCTTTCAAAGTAAAATCATCAGCAATGAAGATTTTACAACCGACAAGTGAATTGGCAAACATCAAACTTCTGTTCTACTACATGCAAACCGTTCACTTAAAAAGTGAAACACACAAACGGTACTGGATTTCGGAATATTCAAAACTGCCAATCCCACTTCCCCCATATAAAGAACAACAACGAATCTTTGATAAGATTGAAGCCCTCATAACAGATCTTGATAAAGGAATTGAATATTTAGAAATGGCTCAACAGCAACTTAAAGTTTACCGACAAGCAGTATTGAAGTGGGCTTTTGAAGGGAAGTTAGTTGATAAGAAAAATGTTGAGGGTGCATTTCCAAAAGGATGGAAGCATTATAAGTTAAAAGATTTAGTTCAAGATAAAGTTGGTTTGAGGCGAGGTCCATTCGGAAGTTCTATAAAAAAAGAATTTTTTGTTCAAGAAGGTTATAAAGTATACGAACAGGGTAATGCAATTAATGATGACCCTTACAGAGGAAAATATTTTGTTGATGAAAATAAATACCAAGAGCTAATCAATTTTAAAGTTATTCCGAAAGATTTAATCGTGAGCTGTTCTGGCGTAACCCTTGGTAAAATTTCAGAAATACCAGAGGATGGCAAACCGGGTATAATCAATCAAGCGCTGTTAAGAATTCGCCTAAAAAAAGAGTTAATTAGTAATAAGTATTTTATAATTCATTTTCGTGCTGCCTTCTTTCAAAGGAAAATATTTGAGCAATCTCAGGGAACAGCTATGCCAAATCTTGTTGGTATTAAAGATTTCAGGGAAATTGAAATTATTGTCCCCCCTTTTGATGAACAAGATAAGTTTATTCATGAAATAGAAAGTCGCCTTTCGGTTTGCGATAAGATTGAAGAAGCGATTGAAACCAGTTTAATTCAATCGGAAGCTCTACGTTTAAGCATTATTAAAAAAGGTTTTGAAGGTAAGTTGGTAAAGCAAAATCTGAAAGATGAATCAGCAGAAATTCTTCTAGCGAAAATAAGAGCAGAGATAAATAGGAATTACCCTGATAAACCGGGGAGAAAATAAAAACCAAAAAAATATGTGTCACATTGAACCACAGCAAGCTATGAGCTTTAGTCAAGTTTTGCTTATCGCAGCAATACCTTCAGTAATTACTGGAATTATTTCCTATTTAGTATTTCATCAGCAGTTGATGTCTTACAAAAGAGAAACGATGGCTGAAAGGACTGCAAAACATTTTCTAAAACACAAATCTTATACAGACCGTTCTTTTGAAACGCTAAAAAAGTATTTGGGTGGATGGGACAAAGATGAAGATGAATTAAGAAGAATTTTGGTAAGAGCAGGAGCAATAAGAACCTTTCGTGATAAGTCAAACGGAAAGCAAACCGAATGGTGGACATTGTTAAGCCGTATGCCAGAAAAAATTAACAAACAGAAAAAAGAATCATGAACGACAACAACACCTCAGCCATAATCAGTAAAGTCTGGAGTTTCTGTAATCCGTTAAGAGATATTGGCGTTGGCTACGGAGATTATCTTGAACAACTCACCTACCTCTTATTTTTAAAAATGGCAGACGAGTTTTCAAAACCACCATATGACAGAAAACTTCCTATACCCAAAGAATACACCTGGGAAAGCTTAACCTCAAAGCGTGGTGATGAACTGGAATTACATTATACCAAATTGTTAAGTGAATTATCAAGACAAAAAGGAATCCTTGGGCAAATCTTTGTGCAAAGCCAGAACAAGATAAAAGAGCCTGCAATGCTTTACAAAATCATTGACATGATTGACAAAGAGCAATGGGCAACTTTGGGAGCAGATATAAAAGGAACGATTTATGAAGGTCTGTTAGAGAAAAATGCAGAAGATACAAAAAGCGGTGCGGGTCAATATTTTACGCCACGAGCTTTGATTCGTGCAATGGTAGAATGTATCCAACCGCAACCAAAGAAAACTATTGCAGACCCGGCTTGCGGTACAGGCGGATTTTTTCTTGCTGCCTATGATTTTATTGCAAAAGGAAGTTTAGATAAAGAGCAAAAACAGTTTCTGAAATTCAAAACATTTTTTGGAAATGAAATTGTTGCAGGCACAAGAAGGATGGCTTTGATGAATATGTTCCTGCACAATATTGGCGACATTGATAGCGATAATTTTATTTCACCTGCCGATGCTTTGATTGCAGCTTCGCCAACTACTTACGATTATGTTTTGGCAAATCCGCCATTCGGAAGAAAAAGCAGTATGACATTCACTAATGACGAGGGCGAACAGGACATAGACGATTTAACATACAACCGCCAGGACTTTTGGGAAACAACAAGCAACAAGCAATTTAATTTTGTTCAGCACATAAGAACCATGTTGAAGTCAACAGGTCAGGCAGCTGTTGTTGTTCCCGACAATGTTTTGTTTGAAGGAGGCGCAGGTGAAACAGTTCGCGAAAAACTAATGGAGACAACAGAACTCCATACTATTCTTCGGTTGCCAACAGGAATATTTTACAAGCAGGGAGTAAAAGCCAATGTATTTTTCTTTGATAATAAAGTGGCATCAAAAGAACATTGGACAAAAGAAATTTGGTTTTACGATTTCAGAACCAACATTCATTTTACTTTAAAAAAAAATCCATTGAAGTTGGAAGACCTCAGAGATTTTATCATTTGTTACAATCCAAGCAACAGACATAAACGGAAGGAACTTTATAACGCAGAAACAAATCCTGAAGGCAGATGGCGAAAGTTCTCTTACGATGAAATTATTTCAAGAGATAAAACATCTTTAGACATCAGTTGGATAAAAGATAAATCACTTGCAGACCTTGATAATCTCCCCGACCCTGATGTGTTAGCAGGAGAGATAATTGAAAATCTTGAAGCTGGTTTGGAAAGCTTCAGAGAAATTATGTTAACGATAAATGGAAAGGAATAGTTGGCTTATTTGCAAGCACATTGCCAAAGCCATACGATCCAACGCTCAACCCAAAGCTTTGTCAAAGAGCTTG
>Ga0182021_10005191_pt1 | contig 15387 bp, 16 predicted proteins | sample 612E3MmetaG_FD_120493 | JGI IMG/M metagenome (GOLD analysis project Ga0182021, IMG submission 120493) | Permafrost microbial communities from Stordalen Mire, Sweden - 612E3M metaG (Illumina Assembly) | ecosystem: Environmental > Terrestrial > Soil > Wetlands > Permafrost | place: Sweden... | reverse complement strand
CATACAAAATATTAATTAAGTACATAACAATTATTAGAATTATTTTTTTTAAGGAGATAATGTGAATAACCATGAAAGATCCAAAAAGAAGTGCTTCTACAGATATATATAATCATTTGAAGGATGAGAAAAGTCCATACTTAATACAACACTCTAAAAATCCTGTTGATTGGTATCCTTGGGGTGATGAGGCCTTCAAAAAAGCTCAAAAAGAATATAAACCTGTTTTTTTATCGATCGGATATTCCACTTGCCACTGGTGCCATATGATGGCTCATGAATCATTTGAAAATCATGAAGTAGCGGCTCTTTTAAATCATGTATTTGTTGCGGTAAAGGTTGACCGTGAGGAAAGGCCCGATATTGATAGTATTTATATGACAGCATGCCAAATAATGACCGGAACTGGAGGTTGGCCTTTAACAATTATAATGACACCAGATAAAAAACCATTCTTTGCAGGGACTTACTTTCCAAGGGAAAGTGGATTTGGTGCCATTGGCTTGAAAGATCTGATACTAAATGTTCAAGATATTTGGAAAGAAAACAGAGAAGAAGCACTGAACTCAGGAGATCAAATATTTAAAGCACTACAAGATGTTTCCAAACCAATGAAAGGAGAATATTTAGATGAAAGAATTCTAGAAAAAACTTATGATGAACTTTCAAAAGTATTCGATGATGAAAATGGAGGATTTGGAGATTTCCAAAAGTTTCCAACACCACACAATTTAATGTTTCTTTTAAGATACTGGAAACGAACAGGAAATAATAATGCACTACACATGGTTACAAAAACACTCGATTCAATGGCAATGGGTGGGATTTATGATCATTTAGGCTTTGGTTTCCACCGATACTCTGTTGACAAGTATTGGCTAGTACCCCACTTTGAAAAGATGCTTTATGATCAAGCGCTAGTTGCAATGGTGTACACCGAAGCATTTCAGGCAACTGGAAATAAAAATTACAAAAAAACTGCTGAAGAGGTTTTGGAATACGTTATTCGTGATATGAAATCTCCAAAAGGTGCATTTTACTCTGCTGAAGATGCAGATAGCGAAGGTGTCGAGGGTAAGTTTTATATATGGACTGTTGACGATATGCGTAAAGTTCTGGATGAAAGTGAATTAAAATTCGTTTCTATTGTTTTTGATGTTAAGAATGGCGGAAACTTCAATGATAATTACTCAAAACCCTCCAATAAGAACATAGTTCATATGAAATATGATATGGAAGAGCTTCATAATTTATTGAAACTTGATGAAACGGAAATAGAAGAAAAAATTGAAAGTATACGTGTTAAATTATACAATGTACGAGAAAAACGGATCCATCCACATAAGGATGATAAAATACTTACTGATTGGAATGGGTTAATAATTGCGTCTCTAGCAAAGGCCAGTCAAGTATTTAATGATAATAAATTCTCAGATCTGGCAAAGGATGCAGCAGATTTTGTACTTAGTGACATGGTAAATAAAAACAGACTCATGCATCGATACAGAGCAGATGAAGTAGGGATAACTGCTAATTTAGATGATTATTCATTCATGATATGGGGATTATTGGAACTTTATACTGCCATTTTTGATATCAAATATTTAAATGAAGCAATTGAATTTAACAAGACCTTATTAAAACATTTCTGGGATGAATTAGATGGTGGATTTTATTTCACAGCCGATGATTCAGAGAAGGTTCTAATACGGGAGAAAAAAACTTATGACAGTGCAACACCATCAGGAAATTCTGTTGAAATTCTTAATTTAATAAGGATTGCTAGAATAACAGAAGATCCTGAGCTTGAAGTAAAAGCGGTTAAAATGGAAGCAATATTTTCAGATAATATTATAAGAACCCCAACCGGCCACACCCAGTTCATAAATGCTGTTGATTATAAAGTTGGACCATCCTTTGAAGTGGTAATTGTTGGAAAGTCTGAATCATCTGACACTCATGAGATGTTGAAAGCAATTAATAAACACTATATTCCCAACAAAGTGGTTATATTCAAGGATTCTGAAAATCCTATAGCTAATAAAATTGCAGGATCCCTTAAGTTTAAAAATAGTATTGACAACTTGGCAACAGCCCATATATGTTCTGCAGGGAGCTGTAAATTACCAACAACAGATGTTAATGAAATGTTAAGACTCCTAAATGTTAAATTAAATAGAAAAAAATAACTATTTCTTGTCTAATTTCGATTTATAAAATTTAATTCTAATCAAACAACTGTAAGCTTTACATAATCCATTTTTCGACTTGTTTGAAAACTTTTAGCAAGCTGATACATTCTGTGTACATTACCATCCAAAATGAATATTTCCAAGCACTTGTGCTCTTTTAGATGGCTATGTATCTGGGTACTTATGATATCTTCATAATCATGCTTTATTTCTGTAACCTTGTCCTCTACATCCTGACTGTGGATCAAAGTGAGTAATGAATCTGTATCACCACTCATAGCACTTTTTTCCTTGTTGTCTGCAATTAACATCCGTGCACTAGCTCTTATAACATCTGATCTACCAGAGAAGCCCATCTCATTTTTTATACTGTCAATCTCTTCCAATAGTTTTTCACTTAAAGAAACACTTACAATTACCATACTTATTATTATTTAATAATTTATTATATAAACATTACCAAATTTTATTAACATAATTATTAATATTATTAAAACCTATAAATATATGGTGACAGTTTGATTAATAAGAAACGTGCAATTATTGTTTTAATCATTTTAATTATTGTTGTAGGAGCTTTATACTTCCTAGCCTCTAAAAAAATTAATACTACGAACAACGAAGGTAAAATTGGAGTAGTGGTCTGTATTGGCCCTCAAATTGAATTTGTTAAAGCTGTTGGTGGAGATAAAGTAGATGTAACATGTATGGTACCACAGGGTGCTGACCCACATACATACGAGCCATTACCTAATCAATTATCTCAGGTTTCAATTGCAGATATGTATGTTGAAATAGGAACTCCTGTAGAATTCGAAACAAATTATATGGATAAAATGAAAGCAGTTAACTCTAAAATGCTGGTTGTTAACACCTCAAATGGAATAACTTTAATTCCAAATTCTGCAGAGAATGAGTCTAACACAATGGACCCCCACGATTGGGTAGATCCTAAAAACGCCAAGATCATGGTTAACAACATTTATCAGGGTTTGGTCCAGGTTGATCCTGCAGATAAGGATTATTTTCAGAAAAATCGTGACCAATATCTCGAACAACTGGATGAGCTTGATAAAAACACAACAAATCTTCTGAAAGGAAAGCAAAGAATGGATATATTAATTTATCACCCTTCATTTGGTTATTATGCAAAGGACTATAACCTCACCCAGGTTGGGGCAATGCTTAACGATGAAGAACCATCTCCTCAAAGAATTGCAATGATGGAGGATATAGCCAAACAAAATAATATAAAGGTTGTATATTCAGAACCACAGTATGATCCTAAATTTATGCAATCAATAGCAACACAAATTGGTAGACAAGTTTTAACAATAAATGATCTCGATGAGAATTACCTTCAGAATATGGAAAATGTAGCTGTAGAATTATCAAAAACATAATAAACAAGATTAACTTGGACTATAATAAAAAAAGGATCGAAAATATGTCTCAAAAACCTGTTGAAATAAAAGATTTATCTTTAAACTTCAATGAACAGTTGGTTCTCCATGATATTAATTTATCCATTGAAGAAAATGATTTTATGGCCATAATTGGCCCTAATGGTGGTGGAAAAAGCACCCTATTAAAGGTTATTATAGGAATTTTAACTCCTGATAAAGGTGAAGTTAAAGTATTTGGAAAAGAACCTAGGAAAGCAAGAGATTTAATTGGATATCTCCCTCAAAATCTTTCTTTTGAACGTGATTTTCCAATAAATGTTTTTGAAACTGTATTAATGGGTAGGTATCATGGTTTATTTAAAAAGTATTCAAAAAAGGATCATATAGCAGTTTTACAGGCTTTAAAAGATGTAGGGATGTATGATCTCAAGGATAGACAAATTAGCAAAATTTCAGGAGGTCAAATGCAAAGGGTTTTCATAGCCCGAGCTATTGTTAATAAGCCTAAACTTCTTATCATGGATGAACCAATGGCCAGTATCGACCCGGATATGCAGCGCTCTTTTTATGAACTTATGTCACGACTAAAGAATAGTATGACCATAATTTTAGTTAGCCATGATGTAGGGGCCGTATCCACACACGTGGATAAGATTGCTTGCCTAAACCAAAAATTATACTATCATGGGCCAGTCGAAAACGCTGCAAATGGTCTTGAAGAGATTTATCATTGCCCTATAGAACTCATAAGCCATGGAATTCCTCACAGAGTATTACGAGAACACTAAAATTAAATCTTGATTGAGTGATTGATTATGTTAGAAATTTTCCAGTACCAATTTATGCAGAGAGCATTGATAGCAGCTGTGCTAGTTAGTATATCCTGCGGAGTTGTTGGCAGTTACGTTGTCATAAAACGAATTGTTTCCCTTAGCGGAGCAATATCTCATGCAGCCTTTGGAGGGGTTGGTTTAGGATTTTTTTTAGGTGTAAACCCGATATTAGCTGCTATTCCATTCAGTATAATATCTGCAATGGCCATTGGTGGAGTGAAACAGATAACAAATATCAGTGAAGATACAGCCATAGGAATCTTATGGAGTGTAGGGATGGCCATTGGTGTTATATTTATTAATTTGACTCCAGGGTATGCTCCAGACCTTTTTAGTTATCTTTTTGGAAGTATCTTGACAGTTTCAAACATCGATCTTTATATAATGCTTATTCTAGATTTGATCATTGTATCAATTGTCTATTTGTTTAGAAGGGAGTTTTTGGCTGTATCATTCGACGAAGAATTCTCCAAAGTAGTGGGACTACCATCATTATTAATTTACATGCTTCTTTTAGCTTTAGTAGCTTTAAGTGTAGTGGTTCTAATAAAAGTAGTTGGTGTAATACTCCTTATTGCTTTATTCACTATTCCTGCAGCTATAAGCAAACAGTACACATATAAACTTCGAAAATTAATGATCTTAGCCACAATACTAGGTATAATCCTTACTTCACTAGGTTTGATCTTATCATACATCTTCAATCTTGCTTCAGGTGCAACCATTGTAATAGTTCTTGCTCTGGCATTCCTAATTTCTTACTACATCAATGGTTAAATAGTTAGATTGATTGAAGCTAAAAATAAAAAAAATATAATTTTTACTTGATTTAATAAAAAGAATAAATAAATTTAATATTTTCACTCAAATTATTTTTTAAGGACTTTAATACCATTATCCCTGCCAATTATAACCTCGTCAACTATCTGTGAGAATATACCATTTTCAACAACTCCTGGAATTGTGTTGAGCTCTATTTCAAGTTTTTTAGGGTTTTTTATATCGAATTTTACATCGTAGATAAAATTTCCATTGTCAGTAACAACAGGACCATCCTTCTTCTCAGCCATTCTAAGTAAAGGAATTCCTCCCATTTCGATTAAATAATTTTTTATAGTCCTGGTTGCATTTGGAATTATTTCAACAGGTACCGGAAAATTTCCGAGTTTGGGTACTATTTTGCTTTCATCTACTATAACAATGAACCTATCTGCTGATTCATCTACAATTTTCTCCAGGGTGTGTGCTGCCCCACCACCTTTTATAAGGTTCAGTTCAGTGTCAACTTCGTCTGCACCGTCGACTGCAATGTCTATATTGTGTTCTTCTAATGTAGTTATCGGGATATTAGAGTCTCTAGCTAGGAAAAATGATTGGTAAGATGTTGGTACTCCCATAATATCTATATCCTCAGTTTTAATCCGATTACCTAATTTTTCTATGAAGTAATGTGTTGTTGACCCAGTTCCTAATCCAACAACATCACCATCATTCACTAGCTTGGCTGCTTCGTATCCAACTCTTTTTTTAAGTTCCATAAAATTTCCTCGAAAAATTATTGAATCAATATTTTAACAGTACCATATCAAGATCTAGACCTTTTGGACATTTATCTCTGGGTTTCCCCATGTTCCTGATAATTTTACATTTGTCTTCCCTATAAAGACCTTCTGGAAAGCATATATCTTTAAGTGAACATTTCTCATCACATTCAGGAGGATTGAATACTATTTGTGAACCTTCAAATGATTTTTTTGAATCAATAACTCCTCTAATGTATGCTTTCTCAACTTCTACAACCTTCACTTTACCTCCCTCATGTATGAGGCACGGTTGTTCACCGTTTTTTACATCCTTAATAATGTACATTCTTCCTACTTCTAGAGTGTCTATGCAAGTATTTTTAAATCTGCATGATTCACATTCTGATGAAGCCCCGTAATGCATAAATTTCAATCCTTTATTTGCTAGGCTTTTGCCTATGAGAGTTATCATTATTTATCACCTTATGATAGGGTTTTAATCCCCTATTAAAATTGTTGAATATTACATCTTTGAATAAATTTTCATTAAATGATACATATTATTTCATTAAGGTTTTGTTTATCATTCAGATTATATAAATTGAATATAGTTGTATTTAGATATAAAAAAAATGGATTAATATAAAAAAATGGTAATTTACTAATTTTGAGATTAAATAACACCTGTGTTAACAGCAAGATTCATGGCTGCGTCCTCTGTAAGTCCTCTATCACCTAGAATTGTGTATCTTTCACTTCTGATAGTATGTGCCATTGTAAGAGCTTCTATGATATATTCTGGTTTAATTCCCATTTCTTTAGCAGTTGTTGGTGCTTTTATAATTTTAAGGGTGTCCCTTATGAATTTCCAGTCACCGCCGTGTAGGAACATCATCATTATGGTACCAATACCACACTGCTCACCGTGTAGAGCTGGTTTAGGAGCAATAATATCCAGTGCATGGCTGAACTTATGTTCAGATCCACTGGCAGGCCTGCTTGTGCCTGCAATACTGATGGCTATCCCACTGCTGATCAATGCCTTGACTACAAGCCCAGCACTTTCTGTTAACCCTTCTTTTATTGCATCTGCAGACTTAATGGTCATTTTTGCAGTCATCATCGATAAAGCCGCAGCTGAATCGCTGTAATCTTCATTTAAAAGTCTGTGGGCAAGTTTCCAGTCAAGAATTGCTGTGTAATTAGACACTATGTCACCGCAACCAGCAGCTAGTAATCTGAATGGAGCACCGCTTATTATCTTGGTATCTGCGATAACACCTATTGGTGGTTCTGCCTTCAAGGAGACAGTTCCTGCTTCATTTTTAATTGAAGCACGTGGTGATGCTATTCCATCGTGCGAAGCTGCTGTAGGAACACTTATAAAATTAACAGCTGATCTGGTGGATGCAAGTTTGGCTACGTCTATTACTTTACCTCCACCTACCCCGAGTACTAGGGAACAGTTTTTTATCATTTCCTGGACTTCTAAAACCGAATTTTTTGATGCAATATCTATGGTGATGTTATGTACATCAAAGCCTTTATTCTGGAGGCTTTCAATAACGGCTTCACCAGCTATTTTACGTGTTCTAGGACCAGAAACAACCAATACTTTACCTTCAAGCCTTAAATTCTTACATATATCTCCAGTTTCAGAAATTACCCCTGCTCCTGTATGAATCTCCCTTGGCAGCTGAATTTTTCTAACGTCCATATTATTGTTAACTCCATTCTCTTTATTATTTATATGATATATTGATAAAATAATTTTGATGAACTGTATTTTATTATCTATATATTTCCAATTTTAAGTGTAATATTAAATAATGCAAATGATAATTATCATGTAGATATTAATTTATTAATATTAAAATCCTTTTAAAAAAATGATTGAATTTTATCAATGTTTAACTGGAATATATATCCAGAAAAAAGTTTAACTAAAAAAAATTAAAATCTAATTACTATTAGCACTATAATAAAAAATTTATATTTCGAATAAATAAAATCTTATGATGTTTAATCCTTTAAATTATTATACTAATTGATAGAAATGGATTTTAATAATTTTCATAGATTCTGAAGAGTTTTAAAGTTAATCAATAAATATGTATGAATTATCGAAATAAGGGTGAATAAATGTCAGAATTCAGCGAATGGTTCCATAATATCTTAGAAGAAGCAGAGATAATCGATACTAGATACCCAGTAAAAGGGATGCATGTATGGCTTCCCCAGGGATTTAAAATAAGAAAACACACCCTCAACATATTAAGAGAAATACTGGACAATGATCATGAAGAAGTGCAATTCCCCCTTTTAATACCTGAAGACGAACTTGCTAAAGAAGCAATACATGTTAAGGGATTTGAAGAGGAAGTTTACTGGGTTACACACGGAGGTTTAACTGAGCTTAATAAAAAACTGGCATTAAGACCAACGAGTGAAACTGCAATGTATCCTATGTTTTCTTTGTGGGTGAGAAATCACTCTGATCTTCCTATGAAATACTACCAAATAGTAAACACTTTCAGGTACGAAACCAAACATACAAGACCGCTTATAAGAGTTAGGGAGATAACTACATTTAAAGAAGCTCATACTGTCCATGCAACAGCTGATGAGACAGAACAACAAGTTCAGGAAGCTGTTAAGATCTACAAAAAGTTCTTTGACATGCTTGGCATACCATACACAGTAAGTAAACGACCCGAATGGGATAAGTTTCCTGGTGCAGAGTACACTGTAGCATTCGACACCATAATGCCGGATGGTAAAACACTGCAGATAGGAACAGTTCACAATTTAGGACAAACCTTTGCAAAGACCTTCGACATTAAATATGAAACAGCTACAGGTGAACATGAATATGTTTACCAGACCTGCTATGGACTATCTGATAGGGTAATTGCATCTGTGATTGGAATACATGGAGATAAAGCTGGATTATGTATGCCTCCAGATATAGCACCGTACCAAGTAGTAATTGTTCCAATTATATTTAAAAAAGGCGGAGAAGAAGTACTGGAGTTCTGCAGAAATCTCGATAAAAAATTAAAAAATAAAACTGATTTAAGGGTTTACTTTGATGATCGGGACATAAGAGCAGGAAAAAAATATTATGAATGGGAAATGAGAGGAGTGCCACTAAGAATAGAGGTAGGGCCTCGGGACCTCCAAAACAAAAAAGCTGTAATCTATCGAAGGGATACTCAAGAGAAAAAGATCATCGACTATGACCCATTAACAATTTCTGAAACTACATTTGAAATTCTTGGTGATATAAGTCTTACCATGAAGGATAAGGCATGGGAAATCTTTGAAAAAAATATAAGGAGTGTTGATTCCATTGAAGAAGCTGCATCAGAAATGTCTAAAGCAGGTGGTATAATAACCTTCGACTGGTGTGGTGATCAGGATTGTGGAAAGGATATAGAAGAGAAAGTCAGGGTTGATATCTTAGGTGTACAAGAAACAGATGAAGGGAATAGAACTTGTATAAACTGTAAAAAACCTTCAAAACACCGTACATTAATAGCAAAAACATATTAGGGGGCATTTAATGAATATAAGGCTGGTGTTTTTAATATTAATAATAGTTGTTTTTGCATCTTGGACAGGATTTGAAAGTTATTCCCAGTCTACAGGATTACCCCTTTCACAAGCGTATAGTGATGGATTTGTAAATATAACCCAAAATACAAGTGCAGGGTCAGTACCTCATCAGGTTAATATTAACAACAATGGAAAGGATCCAATCAAAGTTGAAATAGGAGATATTTTAAGCTCTCAATCTTCACAGGACCTTGTAATTGCTGAGAACAAAACAATAAAGAAAAATTCCACCGACACTGTATCGGCTTACTGTATCGACCCATCCCAAAGAGCAATACCTGGTGCAAAACTTGCTGCCAACGGAACATCTTCTGATGCAATTAAACAAGTAATCTATGGTTCAAATCTCAAGGACGTAACCAATGCAACAAATGCACAGGTACAGATATGGATACTCAACTCTGGTGTGAATTTCAACATTTACAGTGGAGAACCCGTGGCAGTGGTTGAGACTCAGAAAATAAACTACAGTAATCTTAGAGAAATAATCTCGAACGCTAAAACTGCAATATCTACCCGATTCAATGTTAGTGTGGATAATATAAAAAATCTAAATCAAAATGGCACTTCTAATACAAGTGATGGACTCGATGGTTTTTTCATATGGCTTAAAAACACCACAGGAATTTGACGAACATAATAAATCATAAAAATTGGAATTAACTGGTAAATTTTAATGAATTATCGTTTGAATAGGATATTAAACTCAGTTACTAATAAGGAACCCAACATGAAGAAAACAAGTACAATCATACCAGTATCCAGATTTACACATGCAAAAACAAGACTTTCACCTACTTTAACAGCGTTGGAGCGTGAAAATCTTTTAAAGTCCATGTTAAAGGATGTTATTGGAGTTTTAAAACAATTATTAAGTGAAGTGGTTGTAATAAGCTCTGATGAAGATGTTCTTAATTATGTGGAGGACATGGGTGTGGTTTCTCTAAGAGAATATGGCAACACCGATCTAAATGGGGCACTTATGCAAGCAGTTAAATGGTGTTCTAATCACACTGATCAAGTTCTTATAGTGCCATCTGATGTCCCCCTTATGAAGGTTGAACACGTCGATAAAATTATTAAAATGGGTGAGACATCTGATCTTGTTATTGCACCAGCAAAGGGTGGAGGCACTAATGCACTTCTATGTCCCGTTAATAGTATGGAAATGAAATTTGGTGATTGCAGTTTTTTCGAACACATAGAAGTTGCAGTATCAAATAACTGGCACTATGCAGTATTTGATTCATTTTATATGTCCTTGGATGTTAACACTGCAGAAGATCTTGGTGAAATTATGCTCCATGGAACTTATACTGAAACCAGAAACTTTTTAAAATCATCTGGATTAGAAGTAAAGTCCAACCATGGGATAGAAAGGTTACAAATTACACGAGGCACAGAAAAATGATTGCTATGACCATTGCTGGTTTCGATCCTTCAGGAGGTGCCGGGATTTTAAATGATATTAAAACATTTCATGCCCTTGGAGTTTACGGTACTGCAATAATAACCGTTCTTACAGCCCAGAATTCTAAAAGGGTAGAATCTGTTGAATCGGTTCCCGTTGATTTTATTGATAAACAGATCGATACGGTGCTGGAAAATTATCCAATTAAATATGCAAAAACAGGAATGCTTTACTCCAAAGAGAATGTGAAGCTGATATCAGATAAGATTGTTGAAAATAAGTTGAATGTGGTGGTTGATCCTGTAATGATTGCAGGTTGTGGAGTTCTGCTTTCATTTGAACGCTATGCAGAATGTTTAAAGAAATATTTACTTCCCAACACCTTACTCGTTACACCAAACATCTACGAAGCAGAACAACTTTCTGGGATAAAAATTAAAAGTTTAGGCGATGCAGAGAAAGCTGCAATGGAAATAGGTAAAATATGTGATGTTGTTGTTACAGGGGGGCATCTTAATGGTCATAATGTGTTTTATAATGGTTCTGTAAAGGTCATTGAAGGTGAAATTATAGAGAGTGAAAACACTCATGGAACTGGATGTTCATATTCTGCTGCTTTAGTTGCTGGTCTTGCAAAGGGTTTTAAATTATTAGAATCAATTGAGATGGCTGGTGAATTTGTGAAAAAAAGTGTTGTTAATGGTGAATGGGGCACACTAAACCAGTTCTATAAATTCAAATCAATATAATGCAAGTTTATACTTAAAGTATCGATCAATAATTGTAACTATTGGATGTGGTAATGTGGTTTCAAATGAAGAGATAAAACGAATGCTTGATGCAAAGAGAAGAGGAGTTGACATTAAAAGGGAGAAGATCAAATCTGACAATTCTAAAGTTTGTCCAAACTGTAAAACCAAAAATCCTGAAAAGGCATTGTTCTGTGTGAAGTGTGGTAATAAGCTTGAAAAAAAATTGAAAGTTAAATGTCAATCTTGTGGTATAGAAAATCCCAGCGATGCCAAGTTTTGTGTAAACTGCGGAGAAACATTGAATAAAGTCAATTTAGAAAATAAAACGCCAAAACTTGTCACAAACAAATCTGAATCCAATGATGTTGAATTCTCAAAACCAGATATAGGAAATGATGAATCAAAAGATAAAACATCAGGGATCAAATCAGGAGAATCAAAAAGACCCGTTTCAATAACCAATATTCCTCCAGAAGTACCAGAACATAATATTATCAATAAACCAATTTTGAAAAAAACTTGCCCCTCATGTAATGGCCAAAACCTCAAAAATGCAAAGTTCTGTGTTATTTGTGGTGAAAAATTTGACGAATTACCATCTAACAATTTAAAAGAAGAAGAAAACGCAGGGAAAACTTCGGTAATTGACAGATTGCATAGAAATGAACAAGAAACAACAGATGATGTATCCGACCTACCTAATGAAACTACAACACCAGAGACAAACATACCGGATAGCACAGCTGAAATGAAAAACACTAAAAAACCAGAACTCCCCTTAGTTGATGAAAAAACCACTGATAAAACTGATTTGGATGAATCAAATATACAAGAATCTAAAATTACCGAAGATTCGATTGATCCAGTTGAAAAAATAAAAAAAGCCAAAGAACTTCTTGATATTGGAGCAATAACTTCAGAAGAATTTGATCACATCAAGAAAAAGTATATCGAACAGATATGAAAAATCATTCTTTTAAAGAAAGATTGAAACAGTTGGATCTTAGAGGATGTAAACCTCTTCAGAAGACAATACTGTTATTCCACCTTTTTTTAATGCATTTATACCAGTATCAATATCTTCAGTACGAATAACAACAATTGCATTTTTACCTTTCTTCTCTACAAATGCATAAAGATATTCTACATTAATATCCATCTTATTTAATGCTTCAAGAACGCCATCTAGTCCTCCTGGTTCGTCTGAAATACTAACAGCTATTACACTATTGATCTTAACAACAAAATTGGACTCTTCAAGTATCTCCTTTGCCCGTTCAGGTTCAGGAACAATAATCCTTAAGATACCAAATTCAGATGTATCAGCAATTGAAAGCGCTCTTATATTAATTTTAGCCTCGGAAAGTATATTCAAAGCCTTCCATAAACGGCCTTTCCGATTTTCAAGAAATATGGATATTTGTTTTAACTTCATTTTATCCCTCTAATTGTATAATTGAAATTATGTTCAATTCCTTTAGATATCCCTTTTATCTATTACTCTCACAGCTTTTCCTTCACTTCTAGGAAGACTTTTAGGTTCAACAAGTGATATACTAACTCTTAGCCCAATTTCACTGTGTATTCTACTTTCAATATTCTTTTTTATCTCTTCAATGTGTTTAACTTCGTCTGAAAAGAGGGCAGGTGATGTTTCAACCATCACTTCAAGCTCATCCAAATGATGTGGTCTAGTAACAATGATCTGATACTGTGGTTCAAGTCCTTCTATTTTAAGAAGAGCCTTCTCAATCTGAGATGGGAAAACTATGATTCCTCTTATTTTGAGCATATCATCGCTTCTACCTGTTATACGATCCATTTTTATTTGAGTCCTGCCGCATTCACACACACCTCGTTTGAGGGCTGTTATATCCCTTGTACGGAATCTTATGACCGGCATTCCTTCTCTTGTAAGGGTTGTAAGTACTAGTTCTCCATTTTCACCATTTGGTACTTGTTTCATGGTTTGAGGATCGATTATTTCAGGGTAAAAATGGTCTTCAAAGATGTGTAGTCCTTTTTTAACCGGACACTCCATTGCAACTCCAGGACCTATTATCTCAGTTAAACCGTATATGTTCTGTGCGGAGATGTTCAATCTCTTTTCAAGTTCATATCTCATTTCTTCTGTCCACATTTCAGCTCCAAAACACCCTGCCTTAAGTTTGAGCTTTTCTGTGTCAATACCCTCGTTTTCAGCTACCTCTGCCAGATATAATCCATATGAAGGAGTACATGTTAGAACAGTTGTTTCAAAATCCTGCATTATCTCAAGCTGTCTCATGGTGTTTCCAGCGGATACAGGTATTATGGTAGCACCAATTTTTTGGCCACCATAATGAACACCCATTCCACCAGTAAAAAGACCGTAACCGTAGCTGTTTTGAATTCTATCGTTTTTACGAACACCTGTCATTGTCAGGGCTCTTGCCATGACTTCCCCCCAAATATCCAAGTCGTCTTCTGTATAACCCGATACAGTTGGTTTTCCTGTTGTTCCAGATGTCGTATGGACTTCAACAATTTCATCTGTTGGAACCGCAAACATTCCAAATGGATAAGCATCCCTCAGATCAGTTTTGCTAGTGAAAGGGAGTTTCTCAATATCTTCAAGTGTTTCGATATCTTCGGGTTTTATTCTTAAATCAGTTAAACGTTTATTATAATATGGAACGTTCTCATAGGCTCGTTTTACAACTACCTGTAATCTTTGAAGCTGCAGTTCACTAGTTTCCTCTGCAGACATACATTCTGCTTCTGTATTCCAGATCATTTGAATCCTCCCAACAAATCGTAACTATAACTAGATTAATTCAATTTTTAGTTTAATAATAAATCTAATTAAAGGTTACTATGGAAATTTTATTCAACTTACAATCTCATTTTGATATTATTTAAATTGAGATAAATTTTTTATGAACTAAAATACATAATATAGATCTAAGAATATATCTGATTGGTTCGATGATGAAATAATTGTGATAAATTGAATTTCAAGAGGAGGTTTTTTTATGGATAAATACAGATGCGGAATATGTGGTTATGTATACGATCCTGAAAAGGGCGAACCAAGAAACAACACAGCTCCAGGGACTGCTTTTGAAGATCTGGCGGATCCATGGTACTGCCCATCTTGTGGTGCTAGTAAAGTCAGATTCAGAATAACTAAAAGACCATAGTTAACTTTTTTTTTATTTATTTTTTGTTTGTTTTTTGAAAAAAAATAGGAATAAAAATATTATTTATAGTCGAGAATCAAGCCAGATATCTGTTTTCCTGTTTACTTCATCCCATTTTATTAAATTCCAGAATGCCTCTATATATTCTGGCCTTCTGTTTTGATAGTCAAGATAATATGCATGTTCCCACATATGGCAATCTAATACATTTACACTATATGTTTACTCATAGACACATTCATTTATTCATATAGTTACTTATATACTATGTCATTTACTCATAGGTCCTGTTGATATAGAGGTTAGTAATTACAAAGTTTCTGTTAAAAATAATTTAATTAATATCTGTTTTTCAATAATGGCTAATAAAAAGTTTTATTTATTTATTGGTATTATCTAATTCTTCACTTCTTTTTCTATTCCTCTTTGAACTTCAACTGCTTTTATTCCAATATCTTCAATGAAATACT
>Ga0182021_10005189_pt1 | contig 15390 bp, 10 predicted proteins | sample 612E3MmetaG_FD_120493 | JGI IMG/M metagenome (GOLD analysis project Ga0182021, IMG submission 120493) | Permafrost microbial communities from Stordalen Mire, Sweden - 612E3M metaG (Illumina Assembly) | ecosystem: Environmental > Terrestrial > Soil > Wetlands > Permafrost | place: Sweden... | reverse complement strand
GTCGAGGTTAATTTCAGAAACGGAGCTATAATCTGCGGCGCTTAAATGTATCAGCCGGATTCCACTATGAAGCTCCATTTCTTTGCATTGTTCATCGCCTGCATGCGAAGACGTATAAATGTCAACGAAATGACCGCGTTGCGCCAGTTCTCTGGCCAGGTTCTGGATATATATATTCATTCCGCCTGTATAGCGGTTTCCGGGCTTTGCCCACGGGCAACTGTGAGTGCTAAGTAATGCTATGCGTAATTGGTACACCTATCATGTTCCCTTAATGTCAAGTGATTGTTTTATTATACATCTAAATAGAGGGATCTCCTTGCCGCCGAGGTAAAACTTGTATTTCTCAGATCCTTTTAGAAAATCGAACCTCTGTTTACCTGATTCAATGCTATGTTTAATATAATAGTATTTAGATAATAAACCGACACTAAGCCACTTGTATGCGGGATTGTATCCACTGTTATATAAATAGGTATCATTCTGATAATCAAAACCGAGCGTGACTGCGACAGGTGTTTTATTCAATTCCAGCATGCCTAACATCAACATCTGGTTCGCTGCAGCTTTATCTATTACTGCCTTGAAAAATGCCTCCATCTGCCCGGTCAAAAACTTGTTCTTATCCTCCCTGCTTTCCCGAAAGAATTGTAGAAATATATCCATGTCCTTTGCTGAAGCTTGTTTGGATATGCGATATATTACCTCTCCTTCCTCGTTAAGGCGCCTCTCTTTTCTGAGCAATTCATGCCGTTGTTTGCCGCTCAGGATGGCATGGTATGCTGCCAGACCACCCGGAAGATCGAGAACTACGGTGACATCCTCTTGTAAGCATGAAATCGACAGGTCCTTTCTTTGGGCATTATCCGTGCAGAAAAGCCTCACTGATGATTCCGGCAAAAGGGGCGAAAGATCCAGTGTATCGATCCCTTTATCAGTTAAATGAGTCAGGACTGTTTGGAAAAATACTTGCTCGTTACCGGGCTCGATAATGAAGTCCAGGAAATCGCATACGTTGTCGCTGCCTATAAAATATGCGGTGTGGTCTTTCAGACGCAAAGGGGCTATACCTATACATCGTCCGTCATCTATCACTGCTCCTAAATGGAGTTCACTATCCGACCCGAAATGCTGCCACCACAATTCCGACCAGTCAGGCGAAGAAAAAAGGAGCCTGCTGGTAGACTTGAAATATATATCATTCCAATACTTATGGAGAGTCTCGAAATTACCAGAACTGAACTCGGCCATATTTATGCTTTAATTGAACAAATACCTTAATCTACAGTGTAAAGCTCTGCCCAAATTCCGGGACAACGACATTTTTGAGACCAACTTCTCCGAAGGCGTCTGCCAGTGAAAGTGAAGCCTCTTCTTCCCCGTGTACAACGAATACTCTTTGCCATCTGTCCTTACCTGCGCTTGCCCAATTTATCAGGTCGTTACGGTCTGCATGAGCGCTGAATTCATTAAACACTTCAACCCTGCAGCGCAACTTATATTTCTCACCAAATATTGGCACCTCCGGCCATTTCTCAGCAATCTTTCGTCCAAGAGTGTTCTCTGCCTGCCACCCGACTATTAGGACGGTATTCTTCGGGTCACCGATATTATTTTTCAAATGATGTAAAATCCGCCCGGCTTCCGCCATTCCTGAACCTGCAATTATCATCATGGGCGTATGAATATCGTTGAGCGATTTAGATTCTTCCACACTGGACACGTAGTGTAAACCACTAAAACCAAACGGGTCTTCTACCGTTCTCATGAACTCAATTGTCTCATCGTCAAAACACTCCGGGTGTATCCTGAATATGCTGGTTGCATCTATTGCCAGTGGACTATCGATGAAAATAGGGAAATCCGGTATCTTTTTACTGAGTTTTAACTGATGCAGGAAATATATCAGTTCCTGCGTCCTTTCTAATGCGAATGATGGGACAATCAGTTTCCCACCCTTAGATATTGTCTCGTTTATTGTGGCTGCCAGTTTATCACTGACATCCTTAATATCAGCATGCAGCCTGTTACCATAGGTGCTTTCTATGATAAGAATGTCGGAATCAGTAACCACATACGGGTTGCGGATAATGGGTATATCGTAGCGCCCCAGATCGCCGGAATAGCATATGGAAACCTGCCGCCCCCCGTCGTTAATATTCAAGACCGTTATTGATGATCCCAATATATGGCCAGCATCGTGAAATGTTACTTGTATGGACTCAGTAATGTTAAAAGGGTGTTCATAAGCGCTCCCTCGCAGCAGTTTTAATACTGGAGGAATGTCTGCTTTGACGTACAGGGGCTCAATAGGCGGCTCATTATGTCTACGTCGGACCTTGTTAACGAATTCGATGTCTCCTTCCTGGATGTTTGCAGAATCCATCAACATGATGTTAGCCAGATCAAGAGTTGCCGATGTGCAGTAAACGTCACCATGAAAACCTTGCCTGACAAGGTTGGGCAAATCTCCAAGATGGTCCATGTGCGCATGTGATACTATCACAGTATTTATAGATTTCGGATCGAATGAGAAATTGAGGTTACGCTCATAGGTCTCTGCTCTGCGACCCTGAAAAAAACCGCAATCCAATAATAGGTTGTATCCGTTAATGTTGAGAAGGTGCCTTGAGCCTGTTACAGTGCGGTCGGCCCCGGAGAAGGTGATATTAATCAATAGCTCGCCGTCCTGTTATTGCCTGTCTTAAATACCAGCTACTGACGATATTCTGAACATCTTCAGGTTGATCGGATATTCTGAGTAAATGCAAGTCGGATTCCGATATATAACCGGGAACCAGGACCGTGGTTTGAAGCCAGTCTAGGAAGCCGCGCCAGTAACTGGAATTAAACAATATAACCGGGAATGGTTTGATCTTGTTGGTTTGGATCAGTGTCAGTACTTCCGTTAATTCATCCAATGTCCCTAATCCGCCCGGCATAATGACAAAAGCCGTCGCATATTTTACCAGCATAATCTTGCGGACGAAGAAATGGTTGAATGTTATATTTAAATTGGAGTATACATTGCATTTTTGCTCACTGGGCAGCACTATGTTAAGACCGACCGACTTAACGCCGGCCTCACTTGCCCCAAGGTTAGCTGCCTCCATCATACCCGGTCCGCCGCCGGTTACAATATTAAATCCCTGTTTTCCCAGGAGATAAGCAATTTGTTTGGCGTTCTGGTAATCAGCTTGGCCTGGCATTGCCACGGCAGAACCATATATTGTGACAGCCGGGTCTATCCCGGATAATTTATCGAAACCCTCGACAAGTTCCCCGATGTATCTAAATAACCGCCATGATTCTTCTTTTTCAAGCGAGTTAATCTCATATTTATCCGTCATAGCTTACCCCATTTCTCATCGCAGAAGACAATTACAATATATTTGACTTAAATAGTTTAAATGTATTTAGGATAACGCCGAAGTGTATACCTGTCAAGATAAAAAAGATATAGTCCTGCTTTCTTACAAAGCAGGACTATATCTAAAAAGCCTAATACTTCATTATCACCATTTGGAAAGTACGTCGTCCCAGAAGGCGTATATACCTTTTTTACCCAAACCGCCGCAATAGCCGGCCCGTGTCATGAGTTTGACCAGGGGGTGACACCTGCCTCTTGCATCACCGACCTCTTTTATACGGTCGCCCTCGCTGGATGCGCTGATACCCCATCCGCCTGTAAAATCGAATAATTCGCAGGGCCCCATGGGGAAATTATATCCCAGCTTCATCGCTTTATCTATGTCTTGAGGTGAAGCTACACGTTCCCAAACCATTTGAACTGCTTCATTTAGCATGGCCCCATATGCCCTGTTGGCAAGGAAACCAAGGCTGATATCTTTGCACATTACGGGCTCTTTCCCGACCTTTTTCATCAATTCGACTGTTACTTTTGTAGTATCGTCCGATACCATAGGGGGAGTAATGATCTCCACTAGTTTCATGACCGCTACCGGATTCATGAAATGGGTACCGATGACTTTATCCGGCCTTTTAGTGGCAACTGTCATAAGTGTAATGGGAAGTGCAGAAGTATTGCTTGCCAGAATTGTAGCAGCAGGAGCATTTGCATCAAGTTCCTGGAATATCTTTTTCTTGATATCCATATTTTCAATAGCTGCTTCGATCACAAAATCGGAATTCTTGGCAAGTTCAGCTATGCTTGTGGTGCCTTTGATCGCTCCCATGATGGAACTTTTTTGATCTGCGGTCATCTTGCCTTTGTCTACGAAGTACTTTTGCAGACGGCCATCTATACCTTTAATGCCATTGTTCACAAGTTCCGTATTGATATCTGAAATAGTGACCTGATATCCTCCGACCTGTGCAAATAGCTGCGCCAGTTGAGCACCCATGGCGCCCGCTCCCACAATTCCGATACGTTTAATGCTACCTAGTTCCATGATAATACCTCCTGATAATTAATTAATTTATTTTAAGTTACTGGCTGATAGAAGCTATAGAACCATCAGCCGTTTTGGTTACATTTATCAGCACAGGGAACCTGTCTTTTAGCTCTTCCAGATGCGTGATTACAAATACTTTTTCAAAATCATCCTGTATAGCATTGATTGCTTCAATTAACTTCTCCAGGCCTGCATTGTCCTGGGTACCGAATCCCTCATCAATGATGAGGATCGGCATGGAAGCACCAACCCTACGGACTAAAAGACGTGATATGGCTATGCGCAATGCCAGGTCTATACGGAATGTCTCGCCGCCGCTATACATATCATAAGTACGGGTACCTAACTCATCAGCGATTTTAATATCTAGAGTCTCGATCATATCACCCTTTTTGGTTCCCCTCTGCGTTTCCAAAGCAAGAGACATACGGTTGTCGGTCATTTTGCCAAGTAGAAGATTAGCTTCATTTTCTATCTCAGGGAGAGTCTCTTCGATTATAAGGGCTTGTATTCCCTTTTTACTAAAATACCGGGCAAGTTCTGCATAAATGCTTTCATCTTCTTTACATTGAAGGAGCGACTTTTCTTTTTGCTGCTTCTCAATGGTCAGTAAATCAAGCTGATTGAGCTTTTCTCTGGATTCTGCCAGGCGGTCTCTAATATTCCTCTCTTCAATTGTCAGCGAGTTTAGCTGCTTTTCCAGTGTTGCTATTTGTTCGGTTATTTTTGGCAGTTTTGTTATCTGCCCCTCAATATCGGTAAATTGTTTTGTTAGTTCTCCAATTTCAGATTGCATCCCGGTAATTGTTGTTTCGGAGTCAGCTCTGGCATTTTGCTGTGAATCGTATTGCAGCTTTGCATCGGATAACTCTTTATAGAGTATATCGAAATTTTGTAGGGAAATTTTGCGTTCAGCTATTTGTTTATGTGAGGTTGGGTCATATCCTAACGATTGCTGCTCGTGCTCTATAGCCTGCAATGCTTTATATTCATCGGCAGCATAATTTTTATACTTGATATCATCTTCAAGTTTTTGCAGAGCGGTTTTCTTAATGGATAGTTCTTCTCCAGCTTTTTCCGCCTCTTGTATTTCCTTTTCCATGATTGCCAATTGCTGTTTAGTATTGTCGCGGTCGGACTTGAAGGATAGTTCTTTTTGCTTTAGCTCTTTTTCCAATATTGCCGCTTCTGTTTTACTATTCGCCATTTTCGCTGTATTTTCTCTGGACTGCGTAACTTTTTGCTCTAATTCCAGAGTGAGTTTGTGTTCAATCCGAGAACGTCCGTCCGGGCCAAGTTCGGATTCACACAGCGGACAGGTGGCATCGGCGTCTGACATCATCCCGATTTTCTTCCTGATTTCTTCTGTAGTGGAAAACAGTTCAGAATTTAATGCAGCCAGGTTACCCATTAATCCCGTAATCTGGTTATACAGTTTTCTTTTTTCCTCGATTTCTGCTTCGATCTTTTCTAAATCTGCTTGATGATGCAGCAACTGTTCTCTTTTTTCGCGTATTTGCGGCAATTTATCGAATTTGGCGGAGAGTTCGGCTACGCGTGTTAACAAGATCTTGCGTTCGTTGCTGTAAGTATTTTCCACTGATGTGATGAACTTCTCCAGCTTGGTCTTTCTGTCGAGCAGCTCCAATGACTTTTTGAGCTTTTCGTTGAGTTGTTCGTCCTGAGTGACGGTCTTTTTATATTCGGAATATCCATTTTCTATTTCGGCAGAGTTTGTCATTATTTTATTGGACCGTTCAATATACCTGATTGCATCATCGAGCCGCTTTTGCCAGACTTGAATATCCTTTTTCTTGCTATTGATCTGCTGCATAAGCAATCCCATCTGTTCTTTGCGGGCAATCAGGGACTCTCTTTCTTTCCGGTATTTTAATATGTCATCATCAATTGTCTTTTTAGTACGCTCAATGGTTTGAAGCTCTTCATGTACCGTTTTGCTCGTTTCTTCAAGCCGGGTCTTTTCCTCCAGCTTTAAGTCTAATCCGTCCATATCCCTTTCCAGGTTTGCTGATTCCAATTTCCTGGTATCAGAGAATGCCCTGGCTTGTTGCTCTAATTGATCATAAAATGAAAGATCGAGGATGTTAGCCAAGATTTCTTTGCGCTCCCCAGGTCTTTTATTACTAAACTCGTTGGCCCTGCCCTGCAGGATCATTGCGCTATTAATAAATGTTTGGTAATCAAGGTGAAGCAGACCCTGGATTTTCTCCTGTGTCTGCGTCTTGGTATGCTCGGAAAGAGATTTGAATGCGCCCTGGTCGTATAACTGAAGATCCAGTAAAGACTGGCCGGATTTCGTAGCAGTCGATCTTACATGTTTGCGTATCACACGGTATCGATCGTTGCCCGAAAGGAACTCGAGCTCAACTTCCATGTCATTTGTACTGGGGTTGGAGTAAATAAGGTCATCGTTGGATTTGCCACGCGATGCTTCTCCCCATAAGGCCCATGTAATAGCATCAAAGATGCTGGATTTTCCGCTTCCATTGTCGCCGCACAGGCATGCTACGTGTATGCCCTCGAAATCCAGCGGAGGAACGTCCTCCCGGTAGCACATGAAATTTTTCATTCTGAGCCGGCACGGAATCACAACATCGTTCTCCTGATATTAATGGTACAGAATCGAAGGTATTTACTAGTAAAATATGCTATGCTTAATGAATTGTTCTGTGAGAGTTAATTCATATTTTACCACATAAGGATGCTGTCTAATTCGACTTATATTACCGGGGAATATGTATGTTTGAAATACTGACTGAAAAACTAACCAAAATATTCAGTGGACTTAACAATAAGGGAAGGCTCAGTGAAAAAGAGATAGACGAGGCCTTAAGGCAAATTCGCCTTGCGTTGCTGGAAGCCGATGTGAACTTTAAGGTTGTTAAAAGCTTCTTAGCAGTTGTAAGAGAAAAGGCTCTGGATGCTAAGGTCCTGGAAAGTCTTACACCGGCCCAGCAAATTATTAAAATTGTCAATCAGGAATTGGTCGGCATTCTTGGCACGGAGCCGTCAAGACTCAAAGCTGGCCCCCGTTCCCCTTCGATCGTAATGTTGGTTGGATTGCAGGGTGCAGGCAAAACCACCACGGCTGCTAAACTGGCATTACATTTGAAGCAGTCAAGTCAAAAGACATTGTTGGTGGCTGCCGATACGCGTCGTCCCGCAGCAATTGAGCAATTAAAGGTATTGGGCAATCAACTTGATATTCCAGTGTACTCAGAAGATATAAAGCAAGATCCGGTCGACATTTGCCGCAATGCAATTAAGAAGGCGGAAGAAATGGCGGCCAGCTGGGTACTTATTGATACACAGGGCCGGCTACATATTGACGAGACCTTAATGGAGGAACTTGTTGACATAAAAAAAGCAGTGCTGCCAGCGGAGATTTTGCTTGTGGCGGATGCTATGACAGGGCAAGACGCTGTCAATATTGCGGAGGAATTCAATAAACAACTGGGATTGACAGGACTTGTACTGACCAAAATGGATGGCGATGCCAGGGGAGGCGCCGCACTTTCAATTAAGTTTGTTACCGGAGTACCTATCAAGTTTATAGGCGTTGGAGAAAAAAACAATGCTCTCGAAATTTTCTATCCGGATAGGTTGGCATCCCGCATTTTAGGCATGGGTGATGTACTTACCCTGATTGAGAAGGCCGAGGGAGCATTTGATAAACAAAAAATGCAACAGCTGGAATCCAAGCTGCGGAAATCTGAGTTCGACCTTGATGATCTTCTTGAGCAGATGCGCCAGATAAAGAAGTTGGGCAGTTTTAGTCAGTTGGTGGAAATGATTCCCGGATTTTCCAAACTAACAAAGGGAATTTCGGATAAAGAAAGCATGGACAAAACCCGGAAACTGGAAGCAATTATTCTTTCTATGACACCGGAAGAGCGGCGGAATCCTGATTTGATCAACGGTAGTAGAAAACGCAGGATAGCAAAGGGAAGTGGGACAACAGCAAGCGATGTTAACCAGCTGCTGAACCAATTTTATAATATTCAGAAGATGACTAAAATGATTGCGAAAGGTAAATTGCCTAAGAATATGCCAAATTTATTGGGACGCTAGAGGGTTGGGAAAGAGCTATTTGCCTCCTCTTGTTACACATATAAGTCGTATTTGTCCTTCGCTGATGGTCACCTCTTGCAAGTCCATTTTCAACTCGTCGAGAGGGGCGTTCAACTGAAGTACTATATTGATCAAGTCTTCAACACCTTTATTTATATTACTTGGCAGCGGTAATTTACCTAGATAAAAACCACTAACTACAAATTTGGGTTTTCCGTTCTCGGTGTCTATCGATCCCATTATGCCCGTTTTGACAGGGAATGCAGTGAAATTCCATGCGTTGTATGTAAGCATGTAGCCATCGTTAAAATTAACCAGCATTTCTTTGGCTGGAATCGTACCCTCTGCCAGCGTCATGACAATAAGGGAATTGACCTCTTCTTCGGTGACTATAAGCTCGATATTCTTTTGGGTCTTGCTCGCATCGGCGGCGGCAGCCTCTTTTTTCATGGCATCAAGTTTACTGTTAAGACTGTCGACGGATTCGGAAGACAACACTACCGGGCGCATGTTTGAGCGGATATCCGGAGTTAAGAGCGCCATAACATAGCCAACGATTAACGCTGCTATAGCGAGCACCGCAAGGGCACCCATAAATATCAAAAATCCTTGAAGGATTTTCATTCCATTCCCTCCTAATTTACAAGCGACTATTCCAGATAGTCTTTTAGTTTGCGGCTTCTGCTGGGGTGCCGCAATTTACGGAGTGCTTTGGCTTCAATCTGCCTGATTCGCTCACGCGTAACGTTGAACTCTTTCCCAACTTCTTCAAGTGTTCTTGCCCTGCCATCTTCCAGGCCGAATCGCAAAAGCAGAACTTTTCTCTCACGTTCAGTGAGTTCCCCGAGCACCTTGTCAAGTTGGGCCTTGAGTAATTCTCTGGAAGCGGCATCGGCCGGCGGAAGGTTTGACCTGTCTTCTATGAAGTCCCCCAAATGGCTGTCTTCCTCCTCGCCTATCGGCATTTCGAGGGATATAGGTACCTGTGAGAGCTTCATAATCTCCCTGACTTTATCCGCTGATATCTCCATACCGAGTCCTATTTCCTCGCAACTCGGTTCGCGTCCGAATTCCTGAGATAGTTTACGGTTGACCTTCAGTAATCTATTAATTGTCTCTACCATATGCACGGGTATCCGTATTGTCCTTGCCTGGTCTGCTATTGCACGGGTAATCGCCTGCCGTATCCACCAGGTTGCATATGTACTGAACTTATAGCCTTTTCTATATTCAAATTTCTCGACTGCACGGACCAGGCCGATGTTGCCTTCCTGGATCAAATCCAGAAGCGGCATGCCGTGCCCCACATATTTCTTGGCTACACTGACCACTAGACGTAAATTGGAGACTGTAAGTTGCCTGCTGGCTTCTTTTCCATCCCTGTCAATTAGAGCGAACTTATGCTGGAAAGGATAGCTATTGTCGTCGATCTTTGCTGCCAGTTTAACATCACCATTCCTGCTAACAATCTGTTTTACTTTATCCCACGTGGAATTGCCGTCGATGATCGAAAAAATCTCAGGATTAAGGATTCGCACATATATCGAATAATCAACCATCCTTTTTTCGATATCAGGTGGTTCCATACTAAGTTCCTGGGCAATTTTGAGTACTACCTCAGGATTGATGAAGTCATCGATGGATTGATGCAACTTGGCATTGAGCAGTTTTTCTCTGAAGGTTAACTTCTTGCCGACACTCAGGTGATCAGCCAATTTATCAATCACCGCATCGCAGTCCCCGAGGTTTTTCAACATTTGGATAATAAAATCAGATACAGATGGGAAGCGGTTTAAATTATTCTTAAAAGCATCCTTTATGTTTTCAATGTATTTGAAGGGTTCAATTTTACTGGCCAGTTCACGCTCCAACTTGGCGTTCAAAAGCGGATATTTACCGATTTCATGCAGGTACATCCTGACAGGGTCGTCGATGGCTTCATGCTCGGCAAGCTCGACTTCAAGTTCCAGGAGCGGCTTCTCTTCAACCGCTGCTTTCTCAAGCCATTCTTCTTCAGCTAATTCAGGAGCTTCGATATCGCTGAAAACAAGTTCCTTTTCATCTTTTGGTGCGCCTTCCGTTTCAAGCTTGTCCCATTGATCATGGGGTACTTCGAAGTCCTCCGGTGCAAGATCAGCATCGACTGCTACAACAATGATGGGTTCAGCTATATCCTTCTTATTTTTCTTCGCCTTCACGTTCAGGGTAGCTGTAGCTTTTGCTTTAGCTGTTGATGTAGCTTCAACTTTTGCTTTAACTTTAGTTGTAGCTTTAACTGTAGCTTTAGGTTTAACTCTTGCTTTCTTTATTGTCGTTTTTGCCATCTAGTCTCCCTTAGTGCGGCTGAAAAGGCGGCCACGTTTTTGAAAAATATCGTGCAACTGCTGGCTTTCATTAATATCGCATTCCTTCAATTTGGCCAATTGAGTTTCACTCTTCTCTTCGGCAAGGATAAGCTTTTTCTTTACCTCGAGATTCTTGAAGTACCTCTCCTGCAAGCGATTGATGCAGTCATTTAGTGCACGTTCTCTTTCTTTTTTCTCCTTGCCAAGCGATGGTGGAAAGCGGCTGGCAAACGAAAGCAAATGACTTAAATACTCATGTATAGCAGGATCCAAGTTCTGTGTAATTGCCTCCGTACTCGGTTCCGATTGCCATCTTAATAATATATCCTTATTTTCAGAATGTTCAAAATATTTTATGTCGATATCTCCGCCAATGTTTTTTAAATCAGGAAAATTAATTAGTAATGCAAGGCAGTAATCTTCAATATATCGTGACGAAGCAGTCTGGTCGGCATAATTCTTTATTACCTTTGTTCCCCTGGCGTTCTTGTGCTTTTTTTCCTGCGTCTGCGAATTTATTAATGCAATTTGGACGGATCGCTCATCTATGTTTAGAAGCTTCGAAAGTTTTCGTACATAATGTGCGCGACGAACAGGGTCATCGATTCGAGACAATATCGCTACTAACTTCGATACTACCGCAGATTTGTCTCTCGCATCATCGGGGTTTATGGTATCAATTTCTTTTTTTAAAGTAAAATCAATAATCGACTGGGAGGTGGCCAGTAATTTCGCCCATTGTTCCGGCGATTTCCTGATGATTTCGTCGGGATCTTTGCCGCCGCTTATCTCTACAAACTGGATTTCATGTTTGACCAGTTCACTAAAGAGGTTGCGGTCTGTCCAAGGCATCCAATTCTCATATGGAATCTGCTCATAAATGGTTGGTGTACTTCTGCTAGTAGCTTCACGGCCGGCCGAATCTGAATCCAAGGCGAAAATAATATTCTTGGTTAGTTTTCTCAATGTGGAAATCTGTTTTTCGGTGAGAGCAGTGCCCATCGAGGCAACCGTGTTATCAAAACCGAACTCATGCGCCGTAATGGTATCCATGTATCCTTCTGTTATTACTACGGCATCTTTTTGTCTTATTGCAGGTTGGGCTCTGTCAATTGCATAGATAATGCTGCTTTTATCGAATATGGCGGTCTGAGGGGAGTTCAGGTATTTGGGAAGCGAATCATCTAATGCGCGTCCACCGAATCCAACAACCCTGCTTTTGATATCACGTATTGGAAACATCAGCCTGTTTCTGAACCTGTCGTAAAAGCCGCCCTTGTCACGCAATACTATAAGGCCTGCAGCCAGAATCTCCTCTTCTTTATAGTTGGACTTCATCAGGTGGCCGCTCAAATCGTCCCAACTGTCCAAAGAATAGCCGAGCTGAAAACTATCAATGGTCTTGGGTGTAAGCCCTCTTTTAGTTGCATATTGTCTGGCGACTTCGCCACTATCGGAATGCAGCAACTGGTAATGGAAATATTCGGCAGCAACTTCATTTATCTTAAACAGTCGCTCATGTTTTTCATGCTCTTCTTTGACGTTTTGCTGTGATTGATGGGTCAGTGTAACCCCTGCCTTTTCGGCGAGCAGGTGTAAAGCCTGGCTGAAATCCAATCCTTCTTTTTTCATGACAAAGGAAAATACATCCCCACCCGTACCGCAGGCCCCAAAACAATGCCAGCTTTGTTTTTCAGGAAAGACAAAAAAGGAAGCGGTTTTTTCGGAATGAAATGGGCAGGCTGCTTTAAAATTCCGTCCGGACTTTTGAAGCTTCACGTATTGGGAGACGACATCCACGATGTCTAACTTCTGTTTTACATCATCTACTGTATTCATTATATTTTATACAATGGTATATCTACCATATGGGTGCTTTGCTGAATTTCCTAGCAGTAAGTATAGCGTACTGGTCTGACATTCCGGAAACGTAGTCGGCCACTCTTCGTTCGATCGTCTCGTTTGGAAGGTTGTATTCCGGAGGCAGGTTATCGGGATTCCTAACAAAATAATCATATAAAAAGATTAGCAATTGACGCGCCCTTTCATCTTCCTCTTTTTCGCGATTAGCATAATACACCTTTGTGAACAGGAATTCTCTTAGCTCGTTGGCAGCCGAGCGAATGGCGTTGCTCATCCCGATGGACGGTATTCCCTTTTCCGGTGTCAATTTATCTGCAGAAAATTGTACGATATCAGTGACAAGAGTATTGATCCGGCTGGAATTTGTCTGCCCTAAAACCCTTGCCGTTGAATCAGGCAGGTCTACTGGAGAGATCATACCCGCTCTCATTGCATCCTCAACATCATGGTTAATGTAAGCTACCATGTCAGCCATCTTAACAACTTGCCCTTCAACGGTAGAGACAGTGTTCCAACCACATTCGAGTATCTCAAGGTCGCCCTTAGAGTGGTTTAGTATCCCGTCACGGACTTCCCAGGTTAAATTGAGGCCTTTCCCTTTATTTTCTATACATTCTACTACGCGTAGGCTTTGTTCATAATGACGGAAACCGCCGGGCAACAGCTCATTCAAAACAGCTTCTCCCATGTGCCCGAATGGAGTATGACCCAGGTCGTGTCCCAGGGCTATGGCCTCGGTTAAATCTTCATTCAGGTTGAGTGCTCTTGAAATAGTACGTGCTATCTGCGAAACTTCCAGAGTATGTGTCAACCGTGTGACATAATGGTCACCGAGCGGAGCAATAAATACCTGGGTTTTATGCTTTAACCGACGAAAAGCATTACAGAAAATTATGCGGTCACGGTCTCGCTGAAAAGCCGTCCTGAGAGGGCAGGGTTCCTCGGGTATTTCTCTGCCCCTGCTGGTTGCACTATGCGCAGCAAAGGGCGACAGCCGCTCTTCAGCCTGCTCCAACCGCTGCCAAACATTCAAGTCAGCCATATGAAAAATATATGATCAGAGTAATATTACAAAATTAGTGCGATGAAGCCAATTTTTTCTCGGCGTTGGCGATGATTTGTCTGGTTTCATCGATCATATCGGGAGTGACTGATATTGACGTTATCCCCCAGCTAACCAGTTTTTCGGTGATTTCAGGATATACTGAAGGCGCCTGACCGCAAATTGAACATGTTATACCTTTTCTTATTGCGGTAGTTACAGCTTTTTCAATGGCGAGCATAACCGCTTCATTCCTTTCGTCAAACTGTGTTGCGAGTTTGGAATTGTCCCTGTCAATACCCAGGATCAATTGTGTGAGGTCATTGGAACCGATTGAAATGCCGTCTATGCCGGCATCAATGAATTTATCAATTAACATTATATTAGCCGGTACCTCAACCATCATCCATAATTTGAATTTTGGGAACTGGTACAACCCTTCGGCTACCAATATATTTTTTATCTGTTCAATATCGGAAACAAAACGAACGAAAGGTAGCATAACATAAAGGTTATCATACGCCTGTAAGACCTTTTTAATGGCGTCCAGCTCCATTCTAAAAACCTCAATTTCCCGGGTGTACCGTGAACAACCCCTGTACCCTATCATAGGATTCTCTTCCACCTCTTCATATTTATACCCTCCGGGCAAGTTCCTGTACTCATTTGTTTTGAAGTCAGTGGTACGGTAGACGACTGGCCTGGGGTAGAAGGATTTCGTGAAAGTGGTCAGGTTCCTGGTGAGTATCTCAACAAACTGATTTGCTTTTCCTTCATGCAGCATATAGCGAGGGTGACCGGGCATCTGTGCCATTATGAACTCCGCCCTTAATAGGCCGACTCCATCCACATCAAGGGCAGCTATTTTCTCTGCCATCTCGGGTTCGGCGAGGTTTACATAAAGTCGTGTTTTAGTCTTAATTCGCTTGCCTGGCGAAGTTGCAAACTTATTTTTCCTTGTGGCAATTGCTACCTTACCTTCATATACTTTACCAGTAGCCCCATCTACGGTGACAACATCTCCGTCTTTCAGAAGCTTGGTAGCAGACTCTGTCCCGACAACGCAGGGTATACCAAGTTCCCTGCTCACGATAGCGGCATGGGCTGTTCTTCCGCCTCTGTCGGTAATGATAGCAACCGCACGTTTCATGGCAGGCACAAAATCAGGTGTGGTCATCTCCGCCACGAGTATATCGCCAGGTAAAATCCTATCTATTTTAGAGGGATCAGAGACTATTTTTACAATACCACTGGCGGCACCGGGGCTTGCGGCCACTCCGCTTAACAATACCTTTGCTTTGATGGATTCTACAGTAGTTGTATCCTGTGGCTGGTTCAAGGTAGTGACGGGTCTTGTCTGGACGATGTAGATCTTATCCCCCTCCCTGGCCCATTCAACATCCTGAGGTGTTTTATAGTGCGTTTCAAGTGCCTTGCCTATTTCAGCCAGGTTAATAATACCTTCATCGGCTAATTTTTGTACTGATTGCTTATCTGCCGGTATGGGGACTTTAATATTGGGTTCAAGGTCACCGGCAGTAGCCTCGATGTTGCGTACCAATTGCCATTCTTGTTTTACTATCTTTTTATCGAGTGTGTACTGGTCAGGTGTCAAATCACCGGATACTATTGC
>Ga0182021_10005188_pt1 | contig 15391 bp, 10 predicted proteins | sample 612E3MmetaG_FD_120493 | JGI IMG/M metagenome (GOLD analysis project Ga0182021, IMG submission 120493) | Permafrost microbial communities from Stordalen Mire, Sweden - 612E3M metaG (Illumina Assembly) | ecosystem: Environmental > Terrestrial > Soil > Wetlands > Permafrost | place: Sweden... | reverse complement strand
TGGGTTTGAGATAGATACCATGGAAGTCGTAGAAGACCATGTGCACATATTTTTGGAAGCACCGCCGAGGTATGCTCCAGCAGAAGTAGTACAAATAATGAAAAGCATATCTGGCAGGGAGTTGTTTAAAAAATTTCCCAAGATTAGGAAACGACTCTGGGCAGGTGAGTTGTGGAACGATGGCTATTTTGTCAGAAGTGTTGGAGATAAAGTCACCGCTGACATAATTAGAAAACATATTAAATACCAATCTCATGAAGATAGCCCCTCACAATTAACCATGTTCGATAAGTCCTGAGATGCCCCCCAGCTTGCTGGGGGGTTATTCACTGAAAAACAACATCTCGTACATCCGAAATTTCCGCCAATGGTTTCACCAATTCCGTATTCCAGCGAGGTTCAACAGACTTTTGTGTCTGGAGATAATTTGACACTATATATTATTCTTACAGGCGTAAAGAAAGCCGTGACATTTTCACGGTATGCATTTTATAATAGAGAAACCTCACAGGAGACGAAAACATCATTACCCGCTAATTTATGTCCGTTCGGACCATGGGATGACGGTGGGACTTATTATTTTGAAGTGGGTCAGTGGCCGGTTCCTAATGAAATCGGTACCTACGAGATGCGTGTATATTTAGGAGATAAAATAGAAGGTTCTGCTGTGTTTGAGGTTGTGTCGCCGCCCTAAAAACGGATAACTTATGGACAATAATATAGTTTGGTAAGTTTTAAGACGCCGGTTCATCATCGCTATTATGATAACCGCGTCATCTCATCCCAGATCACTTCATTCAGATTAAAGCCCGGTCCATCTTTGCAGACTTCCTTTAAGCCGCTTCTTGTTCTGATTGTGCAGCCGTAGCAAACACCAAGACCGCAAGCCATACGCATCTCCATTGAAATCGAGATCGGTTTGCCGGCGAGTTTTAAAGTTGTCTGATTTTGGGCTATATATTTAAGCATGGGCATCGGCCCGCAGGCAAAGACTTCATCGGCGGTGGTCGCGAAAGTGGGAATTAAATCTGTAATCAAACCCTTAAGGCCGGCCGTACCGTCTTCGGTGGCTACGGTGATACTGACATCGGGCGGCAGCAATTCTTTGGGGTAAAGCTTACTGGCGGTGGCGGCACCCTGTAACAGGATAATTTGACGGCAGGAAGGTTTCACCTTTTCAATGAGATACCGCAGAGGGGCAATGCCGATACCCCCGGCAATCATTAGGAAACTCAGGGTTCCGGAAGGCTCGTCAATCACATTGAAGCCATTTCCCAACGGTCCCAGAATATCCAGCGTGCTCTCTTTTTTCAGATGTGTGAGCCATGCGGTGCCTTTACCGACTACTGCGTAGAGCAAAGCAAATGTATCATGGTCAACACTGTGTACACTGATGGGACGGCGCAGGACAGCTTCCTCACCGCAGGCTACCATCACAAACTGGCCGGGTTGCGCCCGCCGGGCGATTTCAGGAGAATCCAGCCACATTAACCAGGTGCCTGGTGTAATTTCATCTTTAGAAATCACGGGACATATTTCACGAATCATGATTGTCTCCTGTCACGGTATGTTGCCAGCGGCTGGACATGATAGTCGTGCTTGTCTCTGACCAGGATGTCGACTGCGGCGCGCGCGGTGTCTAATGACGTGAAACACGGAATCCGTCTCTCAGCAGCGGTTCTGCGGATCGCAAAGCCATCCCGCATTACCGTCCCGCTGCTGGTCACAGTATTAATCACGCCCTGTACGTTACCGTCGTTAATGACATCCAGTACGTTGGGATGTCCTTCGCTCAATTTCTTGGTAGTCATTGTCACCGGTAGTCCCATCGCAACGAGCATCGCGGCAGTGCCTTCAGTGGCATAAAGCTTATAACCGATTCCGGCGAGTTTCTTAATAATGGGCACGGCTTCCGGTTTATCTCTGTCGGAAATGCTGAGGAGAATGCCCCCTTCACGGGGCAGCATCAATCCTGCCGCTAATAGAGTCTTGGCTAGCGCCGCCTCAAATCTGTAATCGATACCCATGACTTCGCCGGTGGACTTCATTTCCGGGCCAAGGTGTGTATCCACACCGATCAGTTTGGACATGGAAAAGACAGGCGCTTTAATCGCAACCAGATGCTGTCGCTTGTAAATACCGGTTTCATAACCCTGTTCCTTCAAGCTCGTGCCCAGCATGACTTTGACGGCCACTTTCACCATCGGGACGCCGGTAACTTTTGAAATGAATGGCACTGTACGACTGGCACGGGAGTTGACTTCCAGGACGAAAACCGAGGCGCCGCCAATGGGATGGTCCGGCATGATCACGAACTGGATGTTCATCAGACCTTTTATGTTTAAAGCCAGACCGATGCGTACCGCATAATCGGTAATCGTATCCACTTCCGCTGTGGTCAGTGTTAATCCGGGATAAACTGCCATTGAATCGCCGCTGTGCACACCGGCGCGTTCCAATTGTTCCATAACGCCGGGAATCAGGACGGTCTCGCCATCACAGATACAGTCAACCTCGGCCTCTTTACCCTCCAGGTACTTGTCAATCAGGACGGGGTGTCCAGTGTTCAATTCGGTGGCAATACTCATATAGTGGGATAATTCGGAGGCATTGTGCACAATCTCCATACCGCGTCCGCCAAGCACGTAGCTGGGGCGCACCAGCACCGGGTAACCGATAAGTTTGGCTACCTTGAGAGCTTCCTCGATGCGGGTAACCCCGGCGCCGGGCGGCTGTGGAATACCCAGATCGCTCAGGAACTGTTCAAAACGGCGGCGGTCTTCGGAAAGGTCGATATTTTCGGCGCTAGTGCCCAGGACCGGCGCGCTGCTTTGCGATAGCGGGTCGGCCAGATTAATTGCGGTCTGCCCGCCGAACTGTACGATTGAGGGCGTGTCGCCGTTACTGCCATTCGCTCCATCGCTATTTTCATTATCAAGAATATCGCGGATGCTCTCTTCATCAAGCGATTCGAAATAAAGCCGGTCGCTGGTATCGAAATCGGTGGAGACGGTCTCCGGATTTGAATTAATCATGATGCTCTGGTAACCGGCTCCCTTTAATGCCATCGCGGCATGCACACTACAATAATCAAATTCAATACCCTGGCCGATGCGGATTGGTCCGGAGCCGATTACAACCGCTTTCTTCTTCGCGAAAGGTAATGCTTCATTTTCCGATTCATAGGTGCTGTAAAAATAGGGCGTGGCGGCGTCAAATTCAGCCGCGCATGTGTCTACCATCTTGTAAACGGGTCTGATATTCCATTCCTGCCGTTGTTCTCTAATCTGTTCCGGTAATCTGTCGGCCAGCGTACCGATCATCTCATCGGAAAAACCGAGGCTTTTCGCTTCTCTCAGAAAATCGGGCGTTAGCGGCTGCTCCAGCAACCGCTTTTCCATATTGATGATATTCATCATTTTATCCAGGAACCAGATATCGATGTGCGTTTTTTCGGCGATTTTCTCCGGAGCAATACCGCGCCGTAAAGCTGCCATCAACGCCCAGAGGCGTAAGTCGGTAGGTTCGAGCGGATAGGTGTTGATATCGGTTCCCAGCGTCCATTTGTGGTTTTCCCAGAGTAGTGTTTTTTTACCGAATTCCAGTGAGCGTACCGCTTTCTGAAATGCGGCTTCGAAGGTGCGGTCGATGGCCATCACTTCACCGGTGGCTTTCATTTGTGTGCCCAGCAAACGGTCGCCGCTGGCGAATTTATCAAATGGCCAGCGCGGGATTTTTACCACGATGTAATCAAGTGCCGGTTCAAAAGCTGCCATCGTTTTACCCGTGACGGCATTAGGGATTTCGTCCAGTTGTTTACCGACGGCGATTTTAGAGGCGACACGCGCAATCGGATACCCCGTAGCCTTACTCGCCAGCGCCGAGCTGCGGCTGACGCGGGGATTTACTTCTATGACGTAATACTGTTCGCTATTGGGGTCAAGGGCATACTGTACGTTACAGCCGCCTTCGATACCCAGGGCACGGATGATTTTCAAGCTGGCGGTGCGCAGCATCTGGTATTCTTTATTAGTCAGTGTTTGACTGGGCGCCACGACAATACTGTCGCCGGTGTGAATGCCCATCGGGTCGATGTTTTCCATGTTGCAGACGGTGATGCAATTATCGCCGCCGTCACGCATCACCTCATATTCGATCTCTTTCCAGCCGGCCACCGATTCTTCGACCAACACCTGATGAATCGGACTGGCCGTCAGGCCGCTATTAAGCACAATATCTAATTCATCCCAGTTGTGGGCGAAGCCGCCGCCGGTACCGCCGAGCGTGTAGGCTGGGCGAATTACCACCGGCAAGCCGATTTCTTCAGCCACCCTCCGGCCTTCTTCCATCGAATTCACCGTTTCACTGCGCGGCACGGGTTCTCCGATTTTAATTAAAAGTTGTTTGAAGAGCTCGCGGTCTTCGGCGTTGCGGATGGTTTGGATTGGCGTGCCGAGAACACGGACATTGTATTTTTCTAGCACACCGGCATCCGCTAGTTCTACTGCCAGATTCAGTCCGGTCTGCCCCCCAAGTGTCGGCAGCAATCCATCCGGGCGCTCTTTTTCAATGATGCGGGCGATTACATCCACAGTCAGCGGTTCGATATAAACTACGTCCGCGATATCTTCATCAGTCATAATCGTCGCGGGATTGGAATTGACCAGCACCGAGATAACGCCTTCTTCACGCATCGCTTTGCAGGCTTGCGTACCGGCGTAATCGAATTCGGCCGCTTGCCCGATAATTATCGGCCCCGACCCGATGATTAAGACTTTAGTTGGTTTGGTATTATTGGTCATTTTATTCCTTATTATCACCCTGAGGCCTTCCTCTGAAGGTCAAAGGGTCTCCCTGCCTATTGTACTGTCATTCTGAGAGAAGTGAAGAATCTCCGGGAGGTGAGGTATATTTTGTTTTTCCCTTCTTTTCTTCCTTTGTATTTGTTTAGTATTTCGTGCTTAGGATTTAGTGCTTCCCCTCCATCATCCCTATAAACCTGTCAAACAAATATCTGTTATCCATAGGGCCGGGAGAGTCTTCCGAGTGGTACTGGATTGCGAAAATCGGCAGCTCTTTATGCCGCAAGCCTTCTACTGTACCATCGTTTAAATTGGTATGGGTCACTTCCAGGCCGTCTTTCATTGTATCCGGGTCAAGGGCATAGCCGTGGTTTTGCGCGGTGATGTGGACGCGACCGGTGGCGAATTCCTTCACCGGATGGTTGCCGCCGCGGTGCCCGAATTTTAATTTGAAAGTCTTCGCGCCGAAAGCCCGTCCGATTAACTGATTCCCTAGGCAAATGCCCATTATCGGCTTTTTATCCACTAACCCGCGTACTGTCTTAACCGCATAATCCAATATTTCCGGGTCGCCGGGACCGGGAGAGAGCAAGATACCGTCCGGGTTTAATTTTAAGATGTCTTCTGAGGTGCTGGTGCAGGGCACCACTGTCACCTTACAGTCCCGGGCCTTCAAAAGCCGCAGAATGTTGTACTTGAGCCCACAATCATAGGCCACGACATTATATTTGTAATCTATGGAATTTTGTTTTTCCCAGATATAAGATTTTTTAGTGCTGACTTCCTTTACATAATCTATGGCGCCATAATCCGGTTTATTTTTGAGTTCTGCCAGCGCCTGTTCGGGTTTCATTTGAGAAGTAATCATCCCCATCATTACGCCGACAGAACGCAGCTTACGTGTAATTGACCTCGTATCCAGTCCATAGATGCCGGAAACCCCGCCGTCCAGAAGGTATTGGTGGATTGTCTTATTACTCAAGTAATGGCTCGGTTCCAGGCACTCTTCCCGCACGACAAAACCTCTGACCTGAATTCTATCGGTCTCATCATCCTGTTCATTGATGCCGTAGTTGCCTATGAGCGGGTAGGTGGGGACTAAAATCTGTCCGGCATAGGAGGGGTCGGTCAACATTTCCTGATACCCTATCATGCTCGTATTAAACACAACCTCGCCGAAGGTATCCGCATCTCCTCCGAAGGAAAACCCTTCGTAGACCGAACCATCGGCGAGGACCAGATAAGCGTGTTTTTTCATTATGCTCTCAATCCGATATTTACAGAATCGTCTTTATAAACCAGGTTACCCTGGTAAATTGTTGCTACGACCTTGCCCGTCAGTTTTAATCCCGCCAGGGGAGTATTTTTGCCCATGGAAACGAATTCATTCACGTCGACGACCCATTCTTTAGTCGGGTCGATGATTGTTACATTGGCAATTGTATCCAGGACAAAACTGCCTAACGGTTTGTGGAGGATTGCCGCCGGTTTCGCTGTCAGGCATGCAATCAATTCCGTTAGTGTCAACTGTTTGGACTGCACAAGCCACATTAGACTGCCAACAGCTGTATCGAAGCCGCTAATCCCGGCCGTAGCATCGCCATAAGGCCGCTGTTTTTCCGCCATGGTGTGAGGCGCATGGTCGGTGGCGATAATATCAATTGTGGCGTCTTTTATGCCCTGCACCAGAGCCTGTCTGTCGGCTTCCGTTCGCAGCGGCGGGTTCACCTTGGCTAATGCCCCCCGTTTCTCAATCATCTCTTCCGTCAATAGCAGGTGATGGGGGGTAGCTTCGGCGGTCACTCTGACGCCTTTCTTTTTCGCCTGGCGGATGAGCTCGACTGCTCTTGCCGTGCTGACGTGCGCGATGTGCACCCAACCCTTGGTCTTTTCCGCCAGTTCTAAATCACGGGCGACTATTTTCGCTTCACCTTCCGGCGGTCCGCCATTTGGTTCTTCGCAGTGGTCGATAATCGGTAAATTGAATACTTTACTGATTTCCAGCGCTTCGGACATTAATTCCCCCGTTTTCACCGGGTCGCCGTCATCGCTGAAACCGACAATCCCGGCTTTTACCAGCGGCTCCATATAAATCAGGGCTTTGCCTTTCCGGCCTTTAGTCACGCAGCCGATGGGCAGGACCTGAATTATCCCATCACGCCCCGCAATATTTTTCACGGTAACAATCATCTCTGCACTGTCCAGCGGCGGGCGGGTGTTTGGCATGCAGCAAATCGTCGTAAATCCGCCGAAAGCCGCCGCTTTTGTGCCGCTAGCAATGGTCTCTTTAGTTTCGAATCCTGGTTCCCGCAGATGACAGTGGAAATCGATGAGTCCCGGACATACAATCAATCCTTTGGCTGTCAGGACGTCATAAGCCTTGCCGACCGGGTTTTCGCGGCCCTCACTGATCCAAAAGATTTTATCGTCTTTAATCAGCATATTACCCACGCGGCTGATCTTCTGTGCGGGATCGACGAGCCTGCCGCCTTTAATTAACAGCGCCTTATTCATGCTTCGGTGCTTCCTTCCCGACTCGCGTTTTAGCATAAAAACCGGGTTTATAGCCGTGTTTTTCGGCTTCTTCGGCAGAATCAAAGGCAATCAGATTTTCCGGCTTGATTTTTTTGGCCAGATGGCTGTTTGCCCGATTATATTTTTTATAATCTAACAAGCCTTGATGCCATTCGGTGCTGGCGACGTATTTTGGTTCGGTGCCGTGCTCGCAATAGATGCAGCGGAAAGTTAAAGGCTGGAAACTGACAATCTTGAATTCCGGCCGCAGATAGTGTTTCTCTGTCTCCTGCCAGGTTACGCAGCGCGGATTGAAGCATTTTACGCCGTATTCGCGGCGGTACATCGGATATTCCACCGCCGGTATCGGGACTTCGTTCGCGGCAGAACTCCTTTTCGACCCCAGCGCCAGGGCAATCAACGCCATCCGCACCGGCACCCCTCTGGCGGCCTGTTTGAAGTACATGCTGCGCGGGTCGGCATCCATGTCATAAGCCAGTTCATCGACGCGGGGTAACGGGTGCATTACCAGCGCGCGTCTCAATTCTTTACCACTCATCAGTTTCTGGTCGACGATAGGGAATTGCAGGTCGGCCGCTTTTTCTTCGTTGGTAAAGCGTTCTCTTTGCGGACGTGTGACGTACAATGCGTCCACACTGGCTTTCATCGCTACTTCCAGGTCGATACCGGGCATCATCGCCAGTTGGTGCGGCTGTTCGGGAGTAATATAAGCGGCGTCTACCGGAAAAGTCCCGGTCTGGTTCTGTTTGTGGTTTTTACTGAACGTCTCCAGTTCGCCGCCGTATTCGGTTACCAGCTTATGCATGATATTCTCCGGCACTTCCAGTCCGGGGCTGGGACAAAAGAGAATCGTCGCGCCGAATTTGGCCAGCGCGAAAATCAGCGAGTGGGTGGTCCGGCCGTATTTAAGGTCGCCCCAGAGAGCAATTGTCATACCCTTGATTTCCCCGCGTTCTTTCTTCAGCGTGTAGAGGTCGCACAAGGTCTGCGTGGGGTGTTGGTGGCCGCCGTCGCCGGCATTAATCACCGGTATCGTGGCGTAATCTGCCATCAACTTGGCGGCGCCTTCCCACGGGTGGCGCAGTACGATAATATCAGCGTAACTGCTGATAATTCTGGCCATATCGGCGATGCTTTCACCTTTAGAAAATGAGGTCGATTTCGGGTCTGATACACTGATAACACTGCCCCCGAGGCGGTGCATCGCGGTTTCAAAAGAGAGTCGCGTGCGTGTGCTCGGTTCGAAGAAGATGGTTACCATCACCTTGCCGTTGCACACTCCGTATTGTTTGGGCATATCGTCGGACATCTCATCCGCCAGGGTAAATATCGATTCGATTTCAGCATTGGTCAGGTCGTCGATGGTTATCAGGTCTCTATTCCGTAAGTCCATTTTTACCTCCCAGCATACCATTGTGATTATTTTTCATGATGGTGGGGCTGATAATAGCAACTTCATCGATACCGTCGACTTCCTTCAGCTTGACGGCGATTTCTTCATCATGGGCGCTGGGTACATTTTTCCCGACGTAATCGGCGCGGATGGGCAATTCGCGGTGCCCGCGGTCGATGAGCACGATTAATTGGATTGATTGCGGGCGTCCCATGTCAATGATAGCATCCATCGCGGCGCGGATGCTGCGGCCTGTGTAGAGGACATCATCCACGAGAATTACTAATTTACCGACCACACTGAAGGGCACTTCGGTGCGGGTGACCTTGGGCAGGTTTTCATTATGCGGCAGGTCGTCGCGGTAGCGAATAATGTCTAGTGCGCCGACCGGCACCTTGTTTTCGCTGAATTTCAGGATTTTTTGCGCGAGGCGTTGCGCCAGCGGCACGCCGCGGGTATACATGCCGATGAGGACAACGTTATCCAGCGACTTGCTGCGCTCGATGATTTCATGCGCGATGCGGGCCAGCGTCCGCCGGATATCTTCCTCGGTCATCAGGACTTTTTCGGACATAAATAAACCCCTTGCCGTGGATGTGGCAAGAGGTTCGTGCTTGCGGACTCTTTCTTTCCCCTTACCAGTCTCACGGGACTAGCTTAAAGGCTCTGGTATCATATTACCAGAGGGAAAAATGGATTACAAGGGGAGGAGTGAAAAATATTTTGGTTTTACAAACCAAACGGTATATCCAACCTTGTTTTAAAGCCGGCTCAGTTTCTTTAATGCTGTTTGCGCTACACCTGGTACTTCAACACTTGCGGCTGAACCGTTAAGAGCATCAACCACAGGTTTTAGTATTACAATTAGCTCATTGGCTTTGGGGTTGTCTCGGAGGATGTATTTGAGGACATGCCGCGCCTCCTCACGCAGGAAAAGGTTTTTGGCGCCCGTACTTAGTGCTTCAAATAAAGGTTTGATGCAATCTGGACCAATTGCCACCAATGCCTCACCCGCAAGCCATCGAACATCAAAAATATCGTCTTCCAACGCCTTGATGAGTACCGGAATTGTAACCGGGTCGGCGATTGCTCCCAATGCTTTGGTAGCTTCCCAGCGTGTTTGCTTATCTTTGTCGGTCAACAGCTTCGTCAGAGCTAAAGTGGCCTCTTTTCCGATGTCCACCAATGTCAGGCGGGCTTTTTCCCGCACCTGACCGTTCTTATCGCTCAATTGTTTGATTAAGTCATCAATCCCACTCTCATTAACCATCAAAATTCACCCATCTTTTGCTTACAGTTGTAATATAGCAGGAAAAGTGGGAAATAGATAGCGGGATAGCATATTTCCATACCAGCGTAGGCTGGTATCCATTCGTTTGAGTGGATTCTGGCTTTCGCCAGAATGGATTATTGAAGACGGACTTCGATTCTTGAATCTGGTTTATTGGCTCTTGATTATTGTTTGGAATTTTTTTTTGGATTTTGGTATTTTAAAACGGATTAACCCATTTTCTCTATAATCTCTTCCAGCATAGTTTTCAAGCCTTTGCCCGGCTGCCGCAGGCTCATTCTGAGCTGGCTGGTACCGATTTTGATGCCGTCCCTGTATAGATGCGCTAACTTTTGTTTATTAAGCTGCATCCCGGGAAATAGTTGGATGATGATCTCGCCGTTCAGGTTCGAGATGGATTCAATGCCTCTGTCTTTGGCCATTGCCTTAATTTTCAGGATATAGAGCAGGTTATCGATTTCTTTCGGCGGTACTCCGAAGCGGTCGTTAAGTTCCTGCGCCAGGTTCGGAATCTGCTTCAACTCACTGATATCTGCCATGCGTTGGTAAAGCTCCAGTCGGGTAATCATATCGTCAACATAATCTTCGGGAATCAAGGCGGATATCGGCAAGTCGATGGTTGGGGGCGGCAATTTGGTGGTCGACGGTGTTTGCATCACGCCACTCTTTTGCAGTTTCAATTTTTCCACCGCCGCTGCCAGCATCTGGCTGTAAAGATTGAAACCAACCGCGCTGATTTGCCCGCTCTGTCTCATACCGAGGAGTGTGCCGGCGCCTCGGATTTCCAGGTCTTTTATGGCGATACTGAACCCTGCGCCCAGAGCGTTGGCTTCATATATCGTGCGTAAACGTTTCTCCGCCACCGGTGTCAATCTCTTGCCTTTGTCGAAAAGCAGGTAGGCGTAAGCTAGCGTCACGCCGCGTCCCACTCTGCCCCGCAACTGGTGCAGTTGGGTCAGCCCAAACCGGTCGGCTTGATTGACAATCAGCGTATTGACATTGGGCATGTCCAGTCCGGATTCAATAATCGTGCTGCAGACCAGGATATCACTCTTGCCCTGCATAAATTCCGTTGTAACTTTTTCCAGTTCACCTTCCGGCATTTGCCCGTGACCGACGGATACCCGCGCTTCGGGAATGAGGTGTCTCAGTTTATCCGCCATCAGTTCGATGGTCTGCACACGGTTATGCACAAAAAAGACCTGGCCGTTGCGTTCGAGCTCACGGAGAACAGCATCACGAATCAAACGCTCGTCGTATTCGGCCACATAAGTCCTGACCGGCAAGCGGTCTTCCGGCGGCGTCTCCATGGTGCTCATATCACGTACGCCCACCAGCGACATATGCAGCGTACGCGGAATCGGGGTGGCACTGAGCGTGAGAACATCCACTTCCTGCCTCATCTTCTTGAGGTATTCCTTATGGACGACGCCGAAGCGCTGTTCTTCATCGATAATCAACAAACCCATGTTCTTGAATTGCACATCTTTTTGAATCAGTCGGTGCGTGCCGATGCAGATGTCCACCGTACCATTTTTCAATCCCTCAACCACTTTATCCTGTTCTTTTGGGGTGCGGAAACGGCTCAGGACTTCAATTTTTATCGGGAAGGCTTTCATTCTTTCGGTGAAAGTGGCGTAATGCTGCTGGGCCAGCACGGTAGTCGGTACCAGTACGGCCACTTGTTTACCGTCAATGACAGCTTTAAAGGCAGCGCGAATGGCCACTTCAGTCTTACCATAGCCGACATCGCCGCAGACCAGGCGGTCCATCGGCTTGCTTTTTTCCATATCCACTTTTATTTCATTCTGCGCGGTAATCTGGTCGGGGGTTTCGATGTAGGGAAAACTTGCCTCCAGTTCCCGTTGCCAGATGGTATCTTTAGAATAGGCAAAACCCGGCACGACTTCGCGGCTGGCATACAGGTTCAACAAATCCTCGGCCACTTCTTCGACGGCTTCTTTGACCTTTTCTTTGGTGTGCGCCCATTCCTGCGTGCCTAAACGGCTGAGCGTGGGCGGTTGTTCGCCGCCGCCGACATAGCGGCTGACCCGGTCTACCTGGTCGGTGGGGACATAAAGTTTATCGCCGCCGGCATATTGCAGTACCAGGAATTCCCGATCCATGTCATTATTGCGGATGACCGTGAACCCGAAAAACTTCCCGATGCCGTGCTCGACGTGCACTACATAATCATCCGGTTGAATATCGGCGAAGATTTTGTGACTGGCCACCAGTCGTTTTTTCTGGAAACGCTGCTGCTTGGTAAACCCGAAGATTTCCGCATCGGTAAAAAGATATGAATCACGGAGGCTCCAACCGGAATCGAGCAGGCCCTGCAGCAACGTTAAAGAACCGGGTAGGGGAGTCTGTTTGATTTCCGTCAGCACCGGCGCGAAAATATCATTTTCCCCAAGTAATTCGGATAGTCGATTTGCCTGATGAGTCACCAGCACGACACGTTGCTGGTCGGCGAGGAGCTGTTTGATTTTAGCGATAAACATGGGGAGCTGCCCGCCGTAGCTCGCCAACAATTTGAAATCAAGGTGGTGTATTGATTTGTTGTCTGCTATACCCAGTTCGCTCAGTATTAAGCGCGGTAATCTTTCCAGGGCAGGTGCCAGTTCATCCCACCGGAAATAGGGTTTTGGGAAATTCGCCGGTAATTCCCCCTGTGCCTGCTGGTCTTGACGGAGTTCCATCGCTTTATTATCAAAATCCTCGATTGTCCGCTGGACACTGAGTGGCTCGTCGATGATCAGCAGCGTGTTTTCGGGCAGATAAGAAAGGAGACTATCCTGATTAAACAACGGCGCATAGAATTCTTTGCTAACGTTTTTTTGCCCGCGATAAAGATCACTTAATTCTTTAGTAAAAATCTGTTGGGTTTCTTCAGTACAATTTTTAAAATCAAGACTGCTCCTTATTGTTTCCGGTTTAGGACTATTTTCAGCGAATGGCGCTAGTAATTCGGTCGCCGGACCGACATTAATTGAGGGAATCCTTTTCACCGAACGCTGATTCATCGGGTCGTAAAGCCGGATGCTTTCAATTGCGTTACCGAAAAATTCCAGTCTGGAAGGCATCTCACTGGTAGGCGGGAAAATATCGATGATGCCGCCGTGCTGGCTCATCGTGCCGGGGATTTCAACGGTACTCTCGACCGCATAACCGAGGTTTTGCCAGCGTTTCATTAATACCGTCGGGGCACAGACGGCTTCTTCCTTGATGGTGTGGAAGGTGGCCGTAAAATCTGTGAATGACGCTGTTTTCTGGATAAGAGCGGTGGCAGGAATAACGACCAGCGGCAATTTATTTTCTTTGTGGACAATGGCCAATACGGATAAAACCCGCAGGCGTTCCAGCTCCGTCGGCAAGTCGGAGACAATGCGTTCATATGGAAGGGCATCCGCTTCCGGCATCAGTCTGATATCTTCAGAACCAAGCCAAACACTGATTTGCTCATAGAGTTTGCGGGACTCCTCAGCATGCGCGGTGACAATGACAATCGGGCGCTTCAAGGTCTGATATAGCGCAGCAATCAGGTAAGGCCGTGCAGTGTCAATGACATTGGCTTTAGCGGCGGCGTTTGTTTGCCGTAGTTCAGTTAAGAGACTACTGAAGGCCGGTATCTCGCTGATTAAATTAAGTAAACGGGTTATGTTTAAGGTTTCCAAATGCGTACCATTGCGAGACCTTCAAAAGAAGGTCGTGGCAATCTCACACTTCATATTATCTCGGGAGAAAGGATAAGGTGTCTTTTACTACACATTACCAAACGCCGAACAGGACTAGCCGAGACGGACTAGCCCTTCTAAATTCATTTTAACATAATCCTGTGTTATAATGACTCTGAAAAAGTAAAAGTTGAAAACTGGCAGCTGCTAGCTGATTGCTATTCTTTAGGACATAAATATGAGTAAGACCAAAGCTGAAAGTAGTAAATTCACTTGCCGGCGTATTGTTGCTAAGTTCGGCACAAGTCTGCTGACAGCGGGCTCGACGAATTTGAATATGGAGCGGATGACCGACCTTGTCAAACAAGTCGCAACGTTGCACAAACAAGGTGTAGAAGTGATCATCGTTACTTCCGGTGCGATTGCCGCCGGCCGGGAGAAGTTAGGCTTAACCAAAAAGTCAAAAGGCGTTGCCCTCAAGCAGGTGCTGGCTTCGGTAGGGCAGGGTCGGTTAATGAACGTCTATGCCCATCTTTTTGAACAATTTGATATTACCGTCGGACAGGCGTTGTTGACCAAATTGGTACTGGCTGACCGGGCAGGATATTTAAATGCACGCAATACATTGCTGGCTTCGCTGGAGATGGGTATCATTCCGATTATTAATGAAAATGATGTCGTGGCGGTGGATGAAATCAGAGAAGCTCATTTTGGCGATAACGATAATCTTTCCGCGATGGTGGCAAATCTGATTGATGCTGATCTTTTACTCATTCTGACAGATATTGATGGCTTGTATAACGCCGATCCGAATCGTGACCCATCCGCCGCACTGATTCCGCTAGTGGAAAAGATTGATGAAAAAATCGAGATTCTGGTTTCAGGTTCGACGAGTGGTCTGGGTACCGGTGGGATGGTCACGAAGATTGAAGCTGCCAGATTGGCCACCGAATCCGGCGTCGCGGTAATAATTGCCAACGGCAGTAAAAAGGATGTATTGGTCAGGGTCGCCGGTGGCGAGGCTATCGGCACCCGTTTTCTACCGGTAAAGAGCAAACTCGACAGTCGGGAACGCTGGCTATTATCCGGTCTAAGCACAAAGGGTAAATTAACCGTGGATGACGGCGCGGCCAAGGCCTTGAAGAACAATGATTGCAGTCTGCTGGCGGCGGGGATAAATCAGGTTGAAGGGAATTTCCAGCGCGGTGATATTGTGGATATCTGCGACCTGCAGGGTGTCAAGCTCGGCAGTGGTATTACCAACTACACCGCCGTTGAAGTTCAGGCAATCAAAGGCGCGCACTCTAAAAATATTACTGATTTACTCGGTTATGACTCCGGCTCCGAAGTCGTGCACCGGAATAATCTGGTGATATTGCAGGACTAGAACAAAAAGACCTGTGTCCCAAATTATTAAAAGGACACAGGTCTCTATCTACATGGTTAAACTTATTTTTTCTTGGCACGTTTATTCTTTACTTCTTCTTCCTCTGCCTCTTTTCCCTCTTCTTCCCCTTCCACGTCTTCATCTTCGTATTGCGGTCCCTGTTCTAATTCGGCAATAAACTCCTTCACGCTGCTGTTATCGTTCATCATACCGATAACGCTACCGATGAAAAGTATTACCCCGACAGCCGCAAGCGACCAGCTCCAGACATCCATGGTAAAACGAACAACAAAACGCATGATAAAC
>Ga0182021_10005187_pt1 | contig 15391 bp, 13 predicted proteins | sample 612E3MmetaG_FD_120493 | JGI IMG/M metagenome (GOLD analysis project Ga0182021, IMG submission 120493) | Permafrost microbial communities from Stordalen Mire, Sweden - 612E3M metaG (Illumina Assembly) | ecosystem: Environmental > Terrestrial > Soil > Wetlands > Permafrost | place: Sweden... | reverse complement strand
CTCCTGCCCCACAAGCGCGTCTTCGAAAACGTGGCCATCGCCCTGCGGGTGATCGGCGCCTCGCCCAAGGACCTCAAGCGCAAGGTGTTCATCGCCCTGCGCATGGTCAATCTCCAATCCAAGATCTGGGATTTCCCGACCGAGCTGTCCGACGGTGAGCAGCAGCGGGTGGCCATCGCCCGGGCCGTCGTCAACAACCCGCGCATTCTGCTGGCCGACGAGCCTACCGGGAACCTCGACCCCGCCCTGGCCCACGAGATCTTCACCCTCTTCAAGGAAATCAACGCGCAGGGGACGACGGTGGTCATCTGCACCCACGACCGGGAGCTCATCCGGCGCTTCGGCGGCCGCGTGCTGTCCCTCCACGAGGGCAAGCTCCGGGGAGACGACGCCGCATGACCCTGCCCAAGGTCCGCTATTTCCTGCACGAAGCTCTCCACAACCTGTGGCAGTTCAAGACGCGGCATTTCTTCTCGCTGACCATCATCTGCCTGTCGTTCGTCACCGTCGGCATCGTCCTGTCGCTCTCGGGCAACCTCCGCCTCAAGGCCCGCGAGCTCTCGAAGAACCTGACCGTCGTTTTCTACCTCAAGTCGGACGCCGCGCCCGCGGACCGGGACGCCGTCGAAGCCGCGGTCCGGCGCTCGCCCCTGATCGGCGGCGTCCGCGCGGTCGCGCCCGACCGGGCCCTCGACCGGTTCCGGGCGAACTTCCCCGAGCTCCGCGAGATCCTCCAGAACCTGGGGGCGAACCCCTTCCCGGCCTCGATCGAGGCGGGGATCAAGGACCCGGGCGCGCCCGACGAGCGCATCCTCGGCTTCATCGCCGAGGTCCGCAAGCTCCCCGGCGTCGAGGACGTGCAGTACAGCCGGGAATGGGCCGAGAAGGTCCGCGCCCTCGGCCGCCTCGTCGAGGCGGTGGGATTCTTCCTGGGCGGGATCCTGGTCCTGGCCTCGTTCTTCATCATCTCGAACGTCATCAAGCTCAACGTCCTCGCCCGCCGGTCGGAGATCGAAATCCTCCGGCTCGTGGGTGCGACCAACGCGTTCATCCGGGTGCCCTTCCTCATGGAGGGTGTGGCGATGGGGGTGGCCGGCGCCGCTCTCTCCCTCGTGATCGTGCTCGCCCTGGTCAAGTCCTTCCCCCTCTACCTCGGAAGCTCGCTCGGCGCCCTCCAGGAGCTCATCTCCTTCCGCTACTTGAGCGCTTCCCAGGTCCTCGGGCTCCTCGGCGGCGGGGGCCTCGTGGGCTTCCTGGGCAGCCTGAGCTCCATCGGCCGGTTCCTGAAGATTTGACAGGAATCTTCGACGGGCCTAACATGGGGGCGCCATGGCCACTCTGGGCGAGGAACTCCGCCGTGAACGGGAACAGCGCTCCGTCACCCTTCGGGACATCTCCGAAAAGACGAAGATCAACCTGAGGCAGCTCGAGGCCCTGGAGAGCGGGCGTTACGAGGGCCAGCTCGAGCCGTTCTTCATCAAAGGCATCCTCCGGAACTACGCCAAGGTCCTGGGCCTGCCCGAGGACCGCTTCCTCGCCGCTTACCGGCAGGAGGCCCGGCCGAACGTCGAGGCGGAGGTCCGGCTGAAGCGGCCCGCCCCGGACGTCCTGCCGGAAAAGAAGGCGCGGGCCCCCCGGCGCAAGCTGAGGCGGGCCGTCGCCATCGGCCTGGCCCTCGTCCTCCTGGCTGTCCTCGTCGCGGCTTATGTCTTCATCCTCCGGCCGGCGCGGGACAATACGCCCACCATCGCCCCGCCCGCCGTCGCCGCGCCCGCTGCGGCCTCGCCTGCCGCGGCCCTCCCCGCGCCCGTCGAGCTGCCGCCCGTCCTGGATTCCGCCGCCATCGACGAGAGGACGGACATCAAGCTCGAGCTGACCTTCACCGCCGAGACTTGGATCCATGTCACGGCCGACGGCCTGGTCCTGCTCGACGGGCTGAAGGAGGCCGGCGACAAGGCGGTCTGTGCGGCGCGCAAGGAGCTCGTCCTCCAGACGGGGAACGCCGCCGGCTTCGCCTTCACCCTCAACGGCCGGCCCGGCCGGGCCCTCGGCGCCCCGGGCGCGGTCCTGACCGACGTCCGGATCAACCGCGGAACGCTGGCCTCGTTCCTGGCCGCGCCTCCCCGGCGGACGGCGGAGGCGAGGGACCGCTGACCCCCATGCCCGCGGACAACCCGAAGGAGAGAGGGTCGCGGATTTTCGGCGGCCTCATCGTCCTCCTGATCGTCCTGTTCCTGGTGATCGACTTCTTCCTCCGCCGGTCCGCGGAGTTCTCGCCGACCAACGTCACGAACATCCTCCTCTACGCCCTCCAGATCATCGTCTTCCTCCTGGCCCTCATCCTCCTCTTCGTCCTCGGCCGGAACCTGGCCAAGCTCAGCCTCGAGCGCAAGCGCAAGGTCGTGGGCGCCCATTTCAAGATCAAGCTCGTCATCTTCTTCACGGCCCTGTCCTTCATCCCCACGCTCCTCCTCTTCCTTTTCACGAGCAACCTCATCAACCGCAACATCGAGCAGTGGTTCAAGCCGGATTTCACCCGCATCCTGAACGACACCAAGGACGTGGCCGACGGCTTCTACGTCATGACCTCCGAGACGACCGAGCACTTCTCGACCCAGCTCGGCAAGGAGATCCGCCGCCAGAACCTGCTCGCGCCGGAGAACCGGGCCAAGCTCGAGGACCTCGTCCGGACCAAACTGACCGAGTACCGCCTGGATGAGGTCGGAATTTTCCTCGAGAAGGACGAGCTCTTCTCCTATTACAACCCGAACCTGCCCTTCCAGGACTACCAGGAACTCTCGGCCAACGCCGTCCAGCGGGCCCACCTCGGGGAGCCGATCCGGGAGCGCCTGAGCATGGGCGCCGGCGAGTTCGTCCGGAGCGGCATCTCGACGCCCGTCCCGCCGGCGGGGAACGTCCTGGTCGTGACCGGCAAATTCCTTCCCAAGAGCTACGCCCAAAAGATCACGGCCCTCTCCTCGTTCATCGAGCGCTACCGGACGCGCAAGCCCCAGGACCTGGCCAAGACCCTGTACCTCCTCCTCCTGATCTTCGTGACCATGCTCATCGTCTTCGCCGCGGTCTGGATCGGGTTCCACATCGCCAAGAGCATCACCGTGCCCATCGAGAAGCTCGCCCAGGCGGCCAAGGAGGTCTCGAAGGGAAACCTCGCGGTCAAGGTCGAGGACCCCGCCTCGGACGAGATCGGGCTCCTCATCGACGCCTTCAACCAGATGATCTCCGACGTCAAGGCCGGCCGCCAGGCCACCGACCAGAAGACGGCCGAGCTCGAGGCCCGGAAGCAGTCCATCGAGGTCATCCTCAACACGATCAACACGGGCGTGATCGCCCTGGCCGCCGACGGGACGATCGCCACGATCAACCCCTCGGCCAGGGACATGCTCGCCCTGCCCGGCGACGGCGGAGCGGGCCGCCCCTACCGGGAGGTGCTAGGCGGGGAGCGCACCCGCGAACTCGCGGCGACGATCGACGCGGCGATCAAGTCCCGGCACCGTGTCTCGGACAAGGAGCTCCAGATCCTGCTCGACGGCCAGCCGGTCACGATCGCCCTGACCTTGACCCCGATCCGGGGCACCGGGCCGGAGTTCGCCGGGATGATCGTGGTCCTCGACGATCTCACGCAGCTCATCAAGGCCCAGAAGATCGCCGCCTGGAAAGAGGTCGCCCAGCGGGTCGCCCACGAGATCAAGAACCCCCTCACGCCGATCCAGCTGAACGCCGAGCGGATCCTCAAGAACCTCAAGCGGACGGAGCCGGGGGGGACCGAGGTCGTGGAGCAGGGGGCGAAGGTCATCATCCAGGAGGCCCAGGCGATCAAGGCCCTCGTCGACGAGTTCTCGGATTTCGCCCGCCTGCCCAAGATCAACCTCCAGCCGGCCAGCCTGCGCGACATCATCGCCCAGGTCATCGTCCTGTTCCGGGGGATCTTCGCCGAGGTCGAGTTCGAGGTCGCGGTCGAGCCCGGCGTCCCGGCAATCCTCGCCCTCGACCCCGAGCAGATGAAGCGCGTTTTCATCAACCTGATCGACAACGCCATTGACGCCATGAACAAAAAGGGTAAAATCACTCTTCGCGCCGCGTTCGACAAAGAGGCCAACCAAGTGAATATCGAAGTCACGGACAGCGGGCCCGGGGTCCCGATCGAGGACAAGGACAAGCTCTTCCTGCCCCATTTCTCGACGAAGAAGAAGGGCACGGGCCTCGGGCTGGCCATCGTCAACCAGATCATCAAGGAGCACAACGGCACGGTCCAGGTCATGAACGGCCGCCCGAGGGGCGCCCGCTTCATCCTGCAGCTGCCGGCGTGAAGCCATGACCGGCGACCGCATCCTGGTGATCGACGACGAGTCCAGCATCCGCTCCTCGCTGCAGGGGATCCTCGAGGACGAGGGCTTTGCCGTCCGGACGGCCGAGACGGGCGAGGCCGGGCTGGCGCTGCTCAAGACGCAGAACTACGACCTCGTCCTGCTCGACATCTGGCTCCCCGAGATGAACGGCCTCCAGGTTCTCGAGCGGATCAAGGCCCTGGACGAGCCTCCGCCGGTCGTGGTCATCTCGGGCCACGGCACGGTCGAAACCGCGGTCTCCGCGACCAAGCTGGGCGCCTTCGACTTCCTCGAAAAGCCCCTCTCCCTGGAAAAGGTCGTCCTGACGGTTAAAAACGCCCTCCACCAGCGCAAGCTCGAAGAGGAGAACCTCCAGCTCAGGGAGCGGGTCAAATCCCGGTTCCACCTCGTCGGCAGGAGCGCCGCGATCCAGAAGCTCCGGAGCGAGATCAAGAAGGCCGCGCCGACCAACGGACGGGTCCTGATCACCGGCGAAAGCGGGACGGGCAAGGCGCTCATCGCCAGGCTCCTCCACGAAAAGAGCCGCCGCGCCGGCAAGCGCTTCGTCGAGATCAACTGCGCCGCCATCCCCGACGAGCTCATCGAAAGCGAGCTGTTCGGCTATGTCCGCGACCACGCTCCTCAGTCGGTCAAGGACAAGAAGGGCAAGATCCTGCTCGCCGACGGGGGAACGCTCTTCCTGGACGAGATCGGCGACATGAGCCTCAAGACGCAGGCCCGGCTGGTCAAGGCCATGGTCGAGCAGAGATACGAGCCCGCGGGCGGGAACGAGCCGATCAGCTTCGACACCCGCGTGATCGCCGCCACGAGCCGGAGCCTCAAGGACCTGATCACCAAGGGCCGGTTCCGGGAGGACATCTTCTTCCGCCTGAACGTCATTCCCATGTCCATCCCCCCGCTCCGGGAGCGGCCCGAGGACATCCCCCTCCTCATCGCCTATTACCTCCGCCACTACTCGCTCGAATACGGCAAGAAGCCGAAGACGATCTCCGCCGCGGCTCTCACGGCTTTCCTGAACTACCACTGGCCGGGCAACGTCAGCGAGCTCATGAACGTCATAGAGCGCTTCGTCATCCTCGTCGAGGACGAGGAGATCGGCGTCGCCCACCTGAACCTGCTCGTCGAGACCCGGGAGCAGGAGCAGATCGCCGGCCTCAACCCGTTCCCGACCCTGGGCCAGGCGGCCCAGGCCTTCGAGCGCAAGTACATCCGCCGGGTCCTGACCAAGAACGGCTGGGATCTCGCCAAGACATCCGCCGCGCTCGGGCTCAAGCCCGAAACCCTCCGGGAGAAGATCCAGGCCCACCAGATCTCGTTCATCGATTAGCCCCGGCCGCCATGCCCCTCGACCAAGCGGAAGCGATCGTCCTCCGGACGTCCGCCCTCGGCGACCAGGACAAGCTGGCCGTCTTCCTCACCCGGGACAAGGGCCTCCTCCGGGGCGCGGCCAAAGGCGCCCGCAAGTTCGGGAACCGCTTCGGCAGCGCCCTCGAGCCCATGTCCCACGTGACCGTCTTCTTCTACGAGAAGGAGCGGCGCGACCTGGTCACGGTCAGCGGCTGCGACCTGCTCGAGTCGTTCTTCGAGATCCAGAGCGACCTGAAGACGTCCCTCACCCTCTCCTACTTCGCCGAGCTCGTCGAGGACGTCCTGCCCGCCCGGTCGTCCGAGGACGTCCTCTTCCGGCTGCTCCTGTCCGTCCTCCGGGCCCTGAAGATGAAGGGCGAGCTGGGGCTGCTGGCGCCGTATTTCGAGGCCTGGTTCCTTCAGGCGAACGGCTTCCTGCCCGACGTCCACCGCTGCCGGCAATGCCGCAGGGACATCGGCTCCGAAGAGGCCGCCTGGCTCTCGCCGAAGCGGGACGGGATCTTCTGCGACGCCTGCGCTCCAGCCCGCCACGACGAGGTGCGGCGGGAGCTCGGCCGCTTCGTCCAATGGGCGCGGCGCAACGCCCCCTCGTGCGCCGACGAGATCCCGTTCACCCCCGGCGAGCTGATCGCGGTCCGGAAAAGCCTCCAGGCGATGATCGTCTACCATCTGGAGCGGGAGCCGCGGAGCCTGCGCTACGTCCGCGATTGAGGGGGGCGAAGGAAGGAACAGGATTTACGAGTAGTAAATGATCGCGACGGCCGTCGCGATCCACAGCACGATCGAGGCCAGCAGCGGCTTGTCCTTCAGGATCAGTTCCTCGGGCGTCCCGCCCTCGTCCTTCATGTAGATGAGATACAAGTACCGGAAGATCCCATACAGGACGAAGGGCGTCGTATAGATCAGGCGGTCCGTGCCGAACTTGCGGACGGTCTCCTCGGACACGGTATAGAGGCAGTAGGCGATGACCGTGCAGGCGGTCACGATGGAGATCATCTGGTCGAGCAGGCCGAAGCTGTATTCCTCCAGGATCGGGCGGTGGCGCGAAGCGTCGGCGGCGAGGAGACGGAGCTCGTGGCGGCGCTTGCTTATGGCTAGGAACAGCGCGAGGAGCATCGTGCAGAGCAGGAGCCAGGGCGAGATGGGGACGGCGATGACCAGGCCGCCGGCGATGACCCGGAGGACGAAGCCCGAGGCGACGAGGAAGATGTCGAGGATGACGACATGCTTGAGCTTATAGGAATACGCCAGCTGGAGGACGACGTAGGCCGCGGCCGCGCCGAAGAATGCGGGCGAGAGGAGATAGGCGAGGACGAGGCTCGCCGCGGCGAGGACCGCGGCCAAGGCGACCGCCTCTCCCCGGCCGATCCTGCCGGCGGCGATGGGCCGCCGCGACTTCCGGGGATGGATGCGGTCCTCCCCAACATCGAGGAGGTCGTTGACGATGTAGTGCGATCCGGCGAGGAGCGTGAAGACGGCGATCGCGGCCAGCGTCCGCAGCACGGAGGGGACGTCAAACACCTTCTTGGCGAAGATGAGGGCGGCGGCGACGAAGAGGTTCTTGGTCCACTGCGTCGGCCGCAGCGAGATGACGGCATCGCGGATCTTCATGCATCCCTCCTGGTCTCCGTAATTTTACATCATCCGCGGGCCGGCGCCTACCCCGGCGTCGAGGCGCTGCCGGACGGCACGATCGTCACGACGACCTATGGCCACGGGGTCAAGGGCGAACAGCCGTTCGTCGTCAGCGTCCGGCTCAAGCTGGCGGATACGGATGCGCTGCGGGTGAAAGGGAAATAGGGCGGGCGCGAACGAGCTCGGCGGAATCGTCTCCTAGTACTGAACGGCGTTGTCGGAGCCCGAGAACGACGAGCTGTTCGCGTTCAGGTAGAGGAGCAGGATCCGGATGGCCATGAAGATGATGCCTCCGGCCAGGGCGATGGAGTAGAGGGTCAGGAGGACCATGTAGATCGACGACTGCCGGCGGGTCAGGTCCTGCGAGAAGAGGAGATCGGTCACGGTCTTCCCGAACAGGATGATCATGATGACGACCCCGCCCGCCGCCCGGTAGAAATATTCCATCGAGCTTCGCAGCTCGACTTTGTTGAGTGTGATCATGGGCAGGACGAGCCAAGCCGTCACGGCCATCAACACGATGAAGATGATGTACTTCGAGGTCGGGATGGCGGCGATTTTCTTGGCGATGTCCATTTGGGCAAAGACTAATCCTTCCGGCGGGCCCTGTCAACTCCATTCTGGAAAGAGCCTCCCCGGGTCCGGGAATTCCGTGTCCGGGCTTCGAAAATAGGGTAGAATAGACCGCCTCGCCATGAACGATCGGACCCGCCGCCTCGCTCGGACCGCCGGAGGGACATCTTTCGTCCTGTTCTGCCTCATCCTCGTCTTCGACTACGCCGACCAGGGGCTGCTCAGCCCGTTCGTCAACCCTCTTCTCCAGGATTTCTTCCGGGCGACGTCGAACGTGGTCCCGCTCGGCTGGGTTACGTTCACGTTCACCCTGCTCTCGGCCGCGTCCACGATCGCGGCCGGCCTCCTGGCCGACCGCCGCTCGCGCGTCCGCCTGTGCGTCGCGGGCGGGCTCGTCTACGGAGCGTTCTCCGTCCTGACGGCCTTCGCCCCCCACGGCCCGGCGGGTTTCGTCTTCTTCTTCGTCACCCGGGCGCTCAACGGCCTCGGCGTGGGCCTCGTCGTTCCGGCCGTCTTCTCCCTCGTCGGCGACCTCGTCGCGCCGGGCCGCCGGGCCACCGCCTTCGGCTTCATGTCCGTGGCCATGCTCGCCGGGCGGTTCGGCGGCTTTGCCGTGGCCGGGGCCTTCGACGGCGACTGGCGCGGGGCCTACCTCCTCGTGGGCGCGGTCAACGTCCTCCTCGCGGCCGGCCTGCTCGCCGTGCGCGAGCCGCGCCGCGGCGGCCGCGAGGACGAGCTCCGCGAGGCGATCCTCGAGGGCGCAGAGTACCGCTTCCGGCTCTCGCCCCGGGACATCGGCCTTCTTCGGGCGGCCCGGAGCAATTTCTGGCTTGTCCTCAATTTCGTGGGCGTTTTCCCCGGCTCGATCATCCTCTTCCTCATCTTCAAGTATATGAAGGACATCCACAACCTCGAGGCGCCGGCGGTGAACTTCACGATCCTCGTCGTGGCCCTGGCGGGCGCGGCCGGCGCCCTCGTCTTCGGCCGCCTCGGCGATTTGGGGTCCCGCCGGGACCGCCGGGCCAAAGTCCTCATCGCCCTGCTGTGCAACAGCCTCCCGATCGTCTTCATGGTCCTCTTCCTCCTGTCCGACGTCTGGGTGCCGGCCGGGGCCACGCTGGCCCGATCGCTGGCGACGCCTGGGATGGCCGCCCTCGTGGCGACGATCGCGGCGGCGATGTTCATCAACCAGGGCGTGAACCCCAATTGGTACGGCACGCTGACCGACATCAACCTCCCGGAGCACCGGGCGGCCATAATCTCCCTCGCTTCGGTCATTGATTTGATCGGCAGCGCGATCGGCCCCCTCGTCGGCTCCTACATCGCCAGCGCCTGGGGGCTGAAGGCCGCCATGGTCAGCGTCCTTTTCTTCTGGGTCGTGAACATCCTGTTCTGGCTTCCGGTCCTGACCCACGTCCGGGCCGATCTCGACCGCGTCCACAAAACCCTCGCCGCGCGGGCGGACGCGATGAAAAGGAGCCTCCCCGGCCATGCCGTCTGACCGCATCTCGATCCTCTACAATCCCTCGGCCGGGATGGGCCGGGCGCTCGACCGGAAGATCAGGCTCGAGCGCCTCCTCCGCCATTTCGAGATCCGCTGCGACCTAGTGATGACCCGGAGCGAGGGGCACCTCCGGGAGCTGACGCGGGAGCACGCCCGGTCTTATGCGGCGGTCGTCGGGGCGGGCGGCGATTCGACGTTCCACATCATGATCGGGGAGCTGGCCGCCGCGGGCGGCGGCGTGGACTTCGGGATGATCGGCGTCGGCTCGTCGAACGACATCCCCCGGGAGTTCGGGATCGAGACGCTGTTCAAGGCCTGCCGGGCGTTGAAGGTCCGCCGGACGAGAAAGATCGACCTCGGCGTCGTCCGGGACGGGGCCGCGGTCCTCGGCTGCTTTCTCGGACAGGCCAACATCGGCCTCGGCGCCTACGTCAACCGCTACGTGGCCGGCCTGGCCGAACGGAAGCCGCGCCTGGCCCGCCGGCAGATTCTCGCCGGCATCCTCGGCGTCCGGCGAGCTTACACGTCCGGGGCCATCCCGCTCGAGGCCGCGCTCGAATCCGACGCCGGACGGCGCGAGGGCGCGTTCGCCGCGGCAGTCTTCAGCAACATCCGCTACTGGGCCACGGGACGCCTCATCAATCCCGGCGCCCGGCCCGACGACGGTCTCCTGGATTGCTGCCTGATCGGGGATTGCCGGTTCCTCCGGCTGGCCCGGCTGGCGCGCCTCGCGAAGTCGGGGCGGCACGTCGGCGCGGACGGCGTGGAGATCCTCCGCGCGCCGGCCTTCAGAATCTCCTCGGGCACGCCGTTCGCGGTCCAGGCGGACGGGGAGATCCTCCGCGCGGCCGACGGAAGGACCGCGTTCTCGGACGTCTCGATCGGGATTATCCCGGGAGGATTGAGCTTGATCGTGCCCTGAGCCGAGCGGCCTCTTCCGCTCACCACCGGTCCCGGCGCACGACCTCGGCCATGGGCTTGCGGCTCGTGGGCCGCGGGGCTTCGTCGGGGACGCCGAGGGGCGTCATGGCGATCGGCTCGATGCCGTCGGGCAGCCCCAGGACCTTGCGCACGCCGGCCGGATCGAAGGCCCCGATCCAGCACGTCCCCAGCCCCTCGGCCGCGGCGGCCAGGACGAGGTGCTCGAAGGCGATCGCGATGTCGACGTCGGCGTAGCTCTTCCCGTCCCGCCGGACCCAGGCCGCGGCCGGCTCGGCGCAGATGACGATGATGATCGGCGCGGAGCCGAACCAGTCCCGGGGATAGGACTTCGCCAGGCCCTGCCGGACGCCCTCGTCGGAAGCGACAATGAAATGCCAGGGCTGGCGGTTCGCCGCGGAGGGGGCGGTGCGGGCGGCTTCGAGAATGCGGTCGAGCGCGGCCGGCTCGATCGGGGTCGACTTGTATTTCCGGACGCTGCGGCGGGTTTTCATGACCTGATAGAAATCCATGGGAGGCTCCTCGGGCGATGGTCTCCGCCAATTATCTCAGAAAGACCGACCTAAGGGAAGAATGGGATGGGCGGCCGGCACGATCGGAGGCCGCGCCTCGCGCGGCGGCGCCCTCGCTCAGCGCCCTCCGGGGCGCGACAGGCGGAAAGCCCCGATCCGGGACGAATAGGACGCGGCGCCCTTCTTGAGGTAGTCGCCCACATACCAGATCGTGCGGTCGTCGGACGGGTCCATCGCGGTCTGGGCGTAATCCATCCACCGCAGGGTATTGGTCTGGGCGGCTTCGCCCTCGGCGAGCACCGCTTCCCGGAGCGTCAGGAGGCCGGGCGGATCGCTCGCAAGCCGGCCCGCGAAGCGCTGGCCGGGAAAGTTGGGCGTCCCGCCGAAGGAATAGCCGAGGCCGATGTTCCCGTCGGCGTCCATGGCCGGGCTTGCCATCCAGCGGTAGAAGCCGTCCGGGGCATACGTGCCTTGCTGATGGAGGGTGACGGCGCGGCCGCTGCCCAGCCGGAATTCGTACCAGCGCACGCCCCCGCCCCCCGCGGCCGTGCTCACCGAGTGCACGGCTACGAGGGACTCGCGGCCGCCGATCCGGCGATAGACGAGCCGGGCCATGATCTTGTCGCCTTGCGCGTCGAGGCGCTCCTCCGTCCCGGGCTGCGGGACGCAGGCGGTCAGCTGGCCGCCGCCGAGATAGCGGTAGGGGGCCACGGGGATCTTGACCGGTCCTTCCACCTTCGTCCGCGAGGAATCGGCCCAGTCCACGTGAAAGGTCCAGGCGTAGATGCCGTCGTCCTCGAGGATCTTCTTGAGCTGCGTCCCGCCCGCGGCCATCAAGATGTTCGGGGCCCCCGCCGGCGGCAGCTGCGTGCCGTCGAGGTCGGCCGCGTTCAGGAAGTTCACGCCGTCGATGACGACGCCTTGCTCCGCCGCGTCCTCGCCTCGGAGCATCTTCATCCGCTCGGCCACGTAAGCGTGCTTCTGGATGACGTTGTCACCCGTGCTCGAGGGCACGTAGTAGCCGTCGGGCCAGACGGCCGGCCGGGGATAGTCCGGGAACAGGGGCCGGATGAACTCGTACCGGTAGTAGGACCCGAGCGGATCGGGCCCGGTGCTGACGGCGTAGCACATGGCGAACGTCCCTTTCGGCTCCTGCGCCGCGCGGGGGGCGGCGGCTCCGCGCCGGGCCTGGGCTTGCGCCTGGGCTTTGGCCGCGGCGGCCGCCTTCTCCTCCTCGGTCGGCGGCGGAGGTTGGAAGAGAAGCTCGGCGGGGCCGGGCTGGCCGGCGACGGCCGGGGGGCTTTTGTGGGCCGGATCGCCCGATTTTGCCGGAGCAGGATCGCCATCATGCGGAGGGAGCCGGCGGAAGATGGGCATGACGATCAGCCACCGGTCGGCGAGCTGGTCGTAGCGCACGACGGCATCGCCGTTGTTGATCTTCCCCGCGTCCCCGAATCCCCGGAAGACGTTGTTCGTGTCGACGGGGCCGTAGAGCGCCCGCCCCGTCACGTCGAATTTCGCACCCTTCTTGGTGAAGACCGCCATTTTCGAGTTCACGATCTGGACGATGTGGTCCGGCCCGACCGCGAGCGAATTGTCGGAAGGATTGCGGAAGGCGGCCGCGCCCTGCGGCCCCTCGAATCCGGCGCCGAGGCCGTCGAAACTCGCGACGATTTCGGGCGAAGCGCGGCTTCCCATCGCTGTCTGCTCCACGTCCGCGGACGACGCGGCCCGGTCCCGGCGGCCGGGAAGAATCCCCCCGTCGAGAGAAAAAAGCGCCAGGGCCGCCAGGCCGACAAGAAGCCCGAAGACAAAGGTCAGGATTCGTCGATCGCGTTTCATCTCGTCCCTCTCCGATCTCAGGCGATCAAGGCCGTTTCTTCTTCGGCCGGGGCAGGCCGCCGATGTCCATGGGATCGACCTGCCGGGCCTTTGTCGCAGCATAGGCGTGCCGGACCTCGTCGGGGAACCCTTCGATCAGGCGCTCGACGCGCGCCCGGATCTCGGCCACGACCTTCGGGTTCTCGGGCGCGACGTCGTAGCTCTCGTCGGGATCGTTCGCCAGGTCGTAGAGCTCCGGGGCGGGCAGCGGCAGGTTGATCCGGCCCCCGGGCGGCGCCGGATTGTAGGCCACGGAATTGTAGCGGGCGAAATGGAGCTTCCAGTTCCGCCACCGGGCGCACTGGATGTTCCAATCGTCGAAATACAGCAGTACGTCGCGCTCGAGCGATGTCTTCGCGCCCGCGAGCAGGGGCCAGATGTCGATGCCGTCGAGGGGCTTGGCCGGGAGCGGCGCGCCGCAGAGATGCGCGAGCGTGGGAAGGACGTCGACGGTCCCGGCGACGCCGGGACAGACCGTCCCGGCGGGGATCCGTCCCGGAAAGCGGGCGATGAAGGGCTCGCGCACGCCGCCTTCATACGTCGATCCTTTGCGGCCGCGCAATTTGCCCGGACTACCCTGGTACCACGGCCCGTTGTCGCTCGAGAACATGACGAGGGTGTCGCCGTCGAGGCCGAGCGCCTTCAGCGCGTCGAGGATCCGGCCCGCGCTCCAGTCGATCTCCTCGATGACGTCGCCGTAGAGCCCCGCCGGAGACTTGCCGCGGAACGTCTCGGAAGCCGCGAGCGGGATATGCGGGAACGTATGGGCGAAGTAGAGGAAGAACGGCGAGCCCTGGGAGCGCTCGATGAAGCGCAGGGCCTGCTCCGTGTAGCGCGCGGTGAGCGTCTCCAGGACGGCGGGCTCCTCGATCGTTTCCAGGTTGTGCATCAGCGGCCGCGGCGTCATGTCGTTGCTGTAGGGGATGCCGTAGTATTCGTCGAAGCCCCGGTTGGTCGGCAGGAACTCCGGCAGGTGCCCGAGGTGCCACTTGCCGACGCACATGGTCTTGTAGCCCTTCGCCTTGAGCACCTGGGCGAGCGTCGTCTCCGAGCCGGACAGCCCGACCGTGTCGGTGGGAAAGAGGACCCGCGGCACGCCGACCCGCGTCGGGTAGCGCCCCGTCAGCAGGGCGGCCCGGGAGGGCGAGCAGACGGGGTTCGCGGAATAGAACTGCGTGAAGCGCACGCCTTCGGCGGCCATGCGGTCCAGGTTGGGCGTCGGGATGCCGGAGCCGTAGCAGCCGAGGTCGCCGTAGCCCAGATCGTCGCAATAGATGAAGACGACGTTGGGCGATCGCCCCGGGCCCGCCGCCGCGAGATACGGCAGGACGAACGCCGCGGCCGCGCGCTTCAGGAAATCCCTGCGGTCGAGGACTGCGTCGGATCGATCGGCCATGGCGGGCGCCTCCTTGTCCAAAGCTCGGTCCATTCTCTCATAGGCGCGCCGGTCCTGCCAATCCCTCGCGAAGCCGGGCCGGGAGTCGAGACCGATTCTCTCCGCGGCGTTGATTCCGGCCCGCGAATGGGATAAAACTACGATCTTCAAAGGAGCACCGCCATGCCCATGCCCGGCCTGACTCTCATCGGCGAGTCGATCAACGACTCCGTCCCTTCGACGAAGAAGATCTTCGACGCCAACGACATCGGCGGCCTCCTGGACCTGGCCCAAAGCCAGGACGAGAAAGGCGCCGATTATCTCGACGTGAACGTCGGGGCGCGCTCGCCGGAGTTCATGACCGGTCTGGTGCTGGCCATCCAGCGGATCACGGCCAAGCCCTTGTCGATCGACACGCCGGACCAGGGGCTGGCCCGGGCCGGACTCCTGGTCTATGATCCGGCGAAGGCGGGCGGGCGGAGGCCCATCCTGAATTCCATTTCGCCCCTGCGGACCGGCCTTTTCGACCTGGCCGCGATCCGGCCGTTCGTCCCGATCCTGATGGCCTGCGAACGGATGGAGAACGGCGAGGGCCGGCCCAACCGGACGGCCGAAGAGACGCGCCGCACGGCCCGGACCCTCCTCGAGGAAGCTCGCCGGCGCATCCCCGGCTTCGCTAACGATCAGGCCATCATCGACCCGGGCATCTCCCCGATCGGCGCCGACCACGAAGGCCAGCTCAAGCGCGTCCTGGAATCGCTCGCCCTGATCCACGCCGATCCCTTCTTCGCCGGGGTCCACGTCTCGGTCGGTTTGAGCAATTTCACGGTCATGCTCCCCTCCAAGCGGGCCGACGGAGCTCCGGTCAAGGGCCCGCTGGAGAGCGCCTTCCTGACCCTGGCCATGCCGCTCGGTCTGGACACCATCATCGGCTCGACCGTCCGCAAATACGAGATCCTGCCCGAGGGCCATCCCGCCCTGGTCTGCCTGCGCGATGTCCTGTCGCTCGAGGGCTTCGAGGCCATCGTGCGGGTCAAAGAGTTCTATGCCTCAAAATGAAAGAGCGGCCGTGGAAAAGCCCTACGACATCGAGCGATTTCACGTCGAAATCCTGACGCCCAAGCTGGACGCCCCGGACATCGAGGCCGAGCTGAACAAGTTCGGCGATAAGTACCGCGCCTCCATCGGCGCGGATTATGTCGTCTGCATCACCGACAATCCCATGGGGCACCTGAGT
>Ga0182021_10005186_pt1 | contig 15391 bp, 15 predicted proteins | sample 612E3MmetaG_FD_120493 | JGI IMG/M metagenome (GOLD analysis project Ga0182021, IMG submission 120493) | Permafrost microbial communities from Stordalen Mire, Sweden - 612E3M metaG (Illumina Assembly) | ecosystem: Environmental > Terrestrial > Soil > Wetlands > Permafrost | place: Sweden... | reverse complement strand
GGGGCGCTCTTCTTCCCCTGTTCGAACAGGTCGCGCACGCGGCTCGCCCCGACGCCGACGAACATCTCCACGAAGTCCGCTCCGGAGATCGAAAAGAAGGGAACACCCGCCTCGCCCGCCACCGCGCGCGCGAGGAGCGTCTTGCCGGTTCCCGGAGGGCCGAGGAGAAGCACGCCGCGCGGGATCTTCCCCCCGAGTTTCTGAAACTTCGTCGGCTCCTTGAGGAACTCGATGATCTCCCCCAGCTCGATCTTCGCCTCGTCGGCTCCGGCCACGTCAAGGAACGTCACCTTCGACGACCCTTCGGTCAGCATCTTCGCGCGGCTCTTCCCGAAGGAGAATATCCCCCTGGGCCCCCCGGCGCCTCCCTGCATGCGCCGCATGATGATCAGCCACACGACGAGGAGGAGGACCCAGGGGAGCGCGCTCACGAGCGCGTTGATCCACGCGTTGTCCTCCTTCACGATGGTGAATTTCACCTGCTTTTCGTTCCACTGCTTGATCACTTCGCTGTCAAGGATGGGGAGCGTCAGCGAGAACCGCGTGACGCTGACGTCCTTCCCTCCACGGCTGACCCTTGTCGGCTCCCTGAGCGTGCCGTGGAAATCGAAATTCGTGAGCTCCGATTTCTTGACCGTCGCCTCTGCGATCAGGCCCTTGTCGAGGAAGGATTCGTACTCGTTGTAAGAGACTTCCGTCTCCGTCCCTTCCGTCCCCTTGAACAGCGTCATCACAACGAAAACAAGAAGGATGATCGCCGACCAGCTTATGACGACCTTCAGAACCTTGTTCCAGTTGAAATCGTCATCCTGCCGGAACTGCTGCCCGGGGCGCTTCCCCTTCTGCTGCGGCCGGAACGGGCGGCGTTTGTCGGGTTCGTTGTTCCTGCGGTTGCCGTCCTGGCTTCCTTTTTCGTCCATCGTCCTGAACTGCTCCTCTCTTACGTTCCCGCCTTCGCACGGGGCGGTTTTGCATGCAATCGGTAGATCGCCTTCAAGTTGCGCTCGCGCTGCGCGTAATCGAGCCCGTACCCGATGACGAAATCGGACGGTATCCTGAAGCCGATATAGTCGACGTGTGTCCCCGGTTTCACGGAGTCCGACTTGAATAAGAGTGTAACAACCTTCAGTGAGCGGGGGTTCTGCGGCTCGATCAGATGCCGGATATACTCCACGGAAAGCCCCGTATCCACGATATCTTCCACGATGATGATGTCCCGCCCCTCCACCTGGCAATTCAGGTCCTTCAGGAGCCGGACTTCCCCGGAACTTATCTTCGCGTCGCCGTAACTCGAGAGTTTCAGGAAGTCGACCTCGCAGTCGATCGTGATTTCCCGGATCAGGTCGGCGAAGAATATGAACGACCCGTTCAGTATGCCGATGAACACCGGGGTCTTCCCCCGGTGGTGCCTGTTGATCTCCTTTGCCAGCCGCCTGACGGCGGCCTTGATTCGCCGTTCGCTTATCATCTCGACGAACCGGTCGCCGTTTACCGTGATCTGGGCCGCCATGTCACCTGTCGGGGGGTGATCGATATTCCATCTTGAGAACCCGGCGGGTTGCCGGGGTGATCTTGAACCTGTCGTCCAGCCTCATCCCGCACACCCAGACCACCTCGCCGCCGGCGGTGAGAAGCACGGGGATGCGGTGTTTCATTTCGAGCGGGATCCGCTCGTCGACGAAAAAATCGCTCAATTTCTTCCGCCCGGACATGCCGAGAGGCGTGAAGGAATCACCCTCGCGCCAGCTCCTGAGCGTGAGCCCCTCCAGTCCCGTCCGCTCAGCATCGGCAAATTCCGTATCCCGGCCTGCCGAGGGTCCGCGCGCTGCGACGAGTGCGGAGCTGAACCGGAATCCCGCGATCGCGTATTCCCGCCCGGCCTCAACGGAGATGGAAAAACTCTCCGGCTCAGTGTGATGCCTGATCAGTATCTCCGAGCGGTCCCTGACCGCCTCCGTCCGTCCGTGTACCGTCACGACGGTTCCCGGTTCGTTCTCCAGGAGAGCCAGCACGGCTGCAACCCTTTCGCTCCCCGGGCGTTCGCCCGAGATCTCTTCCACAGCGGAGAGGATCGCGTGCTGCCTCAGGAAAAGAGCCCTTTCCATGAGTCCCGGTATTGAAAGCCGGAGCCCGCCGGCGCTCCTGCCGACGGTGCACGCTTCCAGGACCTTCCTCGTCTCTTCCTGTAGATACGCAGCAAGAGTGCGAAAATTGTCTCCCGAACGGTTGATATTCGCGACCACCGAAGGGGAGACAAGTTCCTTCAACAGCGGGAGGACATGGTGGCGGACGGCGTTGCGGGTGTAGCCGTCCTTCGCGTTGGATGAATCTGTGCGGAATGGGATGTGCTCGTTCCGCGCGTACTCCTCGATTTCCTCCCGATCCGCGAACAGGAGGGGGCGGATAATGCCGTCCCGTATGACGGGGATTCCGGACATCCCCTGAACTCCCGTCCCGCGGAACAGGTGGAGGAGTATGGTCTCCGCGTTGTCGTCCGCATGGTGCGCGGTGGCAATCCGCCGTGCACCCGCGTCCTTCCGGAGACCGCTGAGGAAATCATACCGGAGATCGCGCGCTGCCTCCTGTATGCCGACGCCGCGCCGCTTCGACTCTCCCGCCGTATCTCCCCGTCCCGTGCGGAACGTGATGCCGTATGCGCGCGCGCGTTCGCCTGCGAATGTCTCGTCGTCGTCCGATTCCTGGCCGCGGAGGCCGTGGTTAAAGTGACCCGCGATCAGCGTCAGACCCCGCTCCCTTGCGAACAGATCGAGGAGAACCATCGAATCAACGCCGCCGCTCACCGCCACCACAATGGTGTCCTTCTCTCCGAACAGCCCGTTCGCGCGGCTGAATTCCCTGAATCGGGAAGAAAGTGTATTCGGGGAGAGCATGGCGGCACCGTCCGACCGTGGTAGCGGGAGAGGGATTCGAACCCCCGACACACGGATTATGATTCCGTTGCTCTAACCAGCTGAGCTATCCCGCCAAGTTCAGCTAAGATACGCATTTGGCGCCTAAAGAGCAACAGAAGTGCGGGCTCCCGCCCGGCGGCGTTTCGTTGTGGTTCGGAAAGAAAATGGATATATTTCTCGCAATCACGACGGAATTGCGGAAGATGAACCGTAAAGACTCACTGCTGTACCAGAACGCGAGGTTCTACGAAGCCTTCGAGCGCTCCAGCATCGAAATGATGGAGGAGATCTGGTCCGGGACCTCCGCCGTACGGTGCATCCACCCGGGATGGAGCATCGTCGAGGGGCGGCACGCGGTGCTCGAGAGCTGGCAGAGGATATTCGAGGGTGAAGTGCACATGAAGGTCACTCTCCGGAACGTCCGGGCGGACGTCTACGGGACCATAGGGATTGTCGTCCTTCAGGAGGAAGTCCTTTACACGACGGGAAAGCTCTCGAACACCGGGGCCGTCATGGCGACGAACATATTCGAGCACGACGGAAGAGACTGGAAACTCATCCACCATCACGGTTCCCCGACCGTGGTTCTGGCGGAACAGGAGGGGGAGAATTTCCGGTTCAACTGACATTGCGGAGGCATTCGCGTGGTGCGAGCGGCTCACGCGCAGCCATTACGAGAATTTCCCCGTCGCGTCGCTCTTTATCCCCAGGGACAAGCGTCCCTACGTCTCGGCCGTCTACGCATTCGCGCGTATTGCCGACGATTATGCGGACGAAGGGGACGACCCCCCGTCGGTCAGGCTCCGGAACCTCGACAGCTGGCAGGCGAACCTCGACGGCGCCTACGAGGGAAAAGCGGACCACCCCGTGTTCATCGCCGTCCGGGAGACTGCGGAACGGACCGGCGTCCCGAAATCCCTTTTTGCCGATCTCCTTACCGCTTTCCGGATGGACGTGACCAGAAATCGTTATCGCTCGACGGCGGAACTGCTTCAATACTGCGCATATTCGGCAAATCCGGTCGGGAGGATCGTCCTGCATATATTCGACGGGGCAAATCCACGCGCATGCGGGCATTCCGACATGATCTGTACCGGCCTGCAGCTTGCGAATTTCGCCCAGGATCTCTCCGTGGACTGGTCCCGGGGGCGACTGTACGTCCCGCTTGACGATCTGGAGCGTTTTGGTTATACTGAATATGATTTGAAGAAGGGAACGGTCGATCGGCGCTTCATGGACGTCATGAAGATTCAGGTCGAACGTGCACGCGCACTCCTTATCCAAGGGTCACCCCTTGTGGGAGAGGCGCCGCGGGCCATCCGGTTTGAACTCGCGCTGACCGTGCGTGGAGGACTGGCCATACTGAAGAGGGTCGAACAGACCGGGTTCGATGTCCTTCACCGGAGGCCCGTCATTCCCATCCTGGAGAAGGGCCGCATCGTTGTCATGGCTATCGCACGCAGGAACGCATGGAATCCATAGCTTCCGCAATAACAAAAAGCAGCAACACGAGCTTCTACTACTCCTTCTCGCTCCTGCCGAGACAGAAGCGCGAGGCGATCCATGCCGTGTACGCGTTTTGCCGGTATACCGATGACATCGTGGACGAAGGGACCGACGAGCATAGCAAAGTCGTCCGGTTGCGGCGCTGGCGCATGGAGCTGGGCCGCGCGCTCCGGGGCACTTCTCCGTACGTGATACTCAACCAGCTCAGCGCCACCGCCCGCAAATTCAACATCCCCGTCGATCATTTCTATGACCTGATCCGGGGAATGGAAATGGACCTGAGCAAGACCCGCTACGAGACGTTCGAGGAGCTCTACCGCTACTGCTACCTCGTGGCGTCCTCCGTGGGACTGATGTGCAGGCAGATTTTCGGGTACCGGAACGACTCGACGCGCGACTATGCCGTCAACCTCGGCGTCGCTCTGCAGCTCACGAACATCCTCCGCGATATCAAAGAAGACGCGAAAAGGGGACGGATATACATTCCCGCCGAAGACCTCCGGAGGTTCGGCTACACGGAGGAAGATCTTCTCGCATTCCGGTACACCCCCGAGTTCGTGAATCTTATGCGCTTCGAGTGCGACAGGGCCAGCAAGTACTTCGACATTGCCCGCGCCGCGCTTGGGAACGAGGACAAAAGATTCTTCTTTGCGGCGCGCATCATGTGGTCGATATATGCCCACACGCTCCGGCGGATCATGCGCTCCAATTATAACGTCTTCGAACGGCGCATCTCCGTCCCCGGTCTTCTGAAGGTCCTCATCGCGTTCAGGTACTGGCTCAGCAACACGCTGAAATACTCCTGGCTCGGCCGTTCGTGGCACCCCGGCAATCCCAGCCCCCAGACCGAGTGAACCCGGTTGTCGTCGTCGGCGGGGGCCTCAGCGGGCTTGCCGCCGCCGTCAGTCTCTCCTCCCGCCGGATCCCCGTCCTTCTCCTAGAGCAGCGCAAATCCCCCGGGGGACGCGCCTATTCGTTTGTCGACGAGTCGACAGGGACAGTCATCGACAACGGGCAGCACGTCCTCATTGCCGGATACTCCCGAACGATGGAGTTCCTCGGGACCATCGGTGCGCGCGGTCTTGTCGCTGTCCAGCCCGTCCCGGAGCTTCTCTTCCACCATCCGGTCCGGGGGTTCTGTTCGTTTCGCCTTCCGCTCCTCCCTTCGCCGCTGCACTTTCTGGCGGGCGTCGTCACGACCGGCCTGTTCTCGCCGGCGGACAAGCTGCGCATGCTGCGGGCGGGGTTCGCGCTCAGGTCGTCGCGCCCGGTGGAGGGAACCGGGGAGACTGTCGAATCATGGCTCGATTCCCTTGGGCAATCGCCTGAGACGAAACGCTCATTCTGGGAGCCGCTCGCCGTCGCCGTTATGAACGAGCATCTCGAAACCGCCTCCGCCGTCGTCTTCATCCGGGCGCTCCGTACCGCGTTCCTCTCCGGAGCGCGCGGGTCCGCACTTGCCATCCCGACAGTCGGGCTGAACGAACTGTATGTCGATCCCGCGCGGGCGTATATCGAACGTTGCGGGGGCGTTGTCCGCTGCAGTGCCGACGTCACGGGGAGCGTGGCGGAGGGGGGGAAGATCTCCGGCATCCGCCTGAAGGAGGGGGAGACGATCGGTTGCTCCGCCGTGATCCTTGCCGTTCCCTCGTACCGGGCCGCGGGCCTTCTTCCGGATGCGCTCCGCGAGTCCGGGTTCCTTGCGTGCGCCTCATCCATTCCCCTCTCGCCCATCGTGTCGGTTCATCTCTGGTTTAGGGGCGACGTGATGCCGCAGGATGTTCTGGGTGTCGTCGGCCGGCGTATACAATGGGTGTTCAACCGGAGAAAAATCAGCCGCGAGAAAGGGGAGGGGGGGCATCTTTCCGTCGTCATCAGCGCCGCCCGTGCGTTCGTCGGAATGGAGAATGACGAGCTCGCGCGCATAGCGCTTGAAGACCTTCGCTCGGTCTTCGGCGCAGTGATCGGTGACGCAACGCATGCAGTCGTGATCCGTGAGAAAAGAGCGACAATCTCCTGCGCGCCGGACGTCGAGCCTCTTCGCCCGGGGTCCATCACTCCGCTCCCCAATCTCTTCATCGCCGGCGATTGGACCGGCACCGGGTATCCCGCCACGATCGAAGGCGCAGTCATGAGCGGCCAGCATTGTGCGGATCTCGCAGCAGGGCTCACCGGCGGGATCGCCGGCGGTGCCGCGTGAAGCGTCGGGCGTTTTGCTTTTCTCCGGTGCAATCGCCATATTGCACGCATGCTGAAAGATAAGATCGTGCTGCTTGTGGACGACGAGCCCTCGATACTTCGTGCGACGAGCACGGGGCTGAAAAACCGCGGCTTCACCGTCCATACTGTTGACGGGGCGGACGAGGCTCTCAGGGAGATCCACAAACTCAATCCGAGCATCGTCGTCTCCGATCTTGTCATGCCCGGTACGAACGGGTTCGAACTCTTTCAGCAGATCAAGAAAGACGGGCAGTTCAAATCGCTGCCGTTTGTCTTCCTTACCGGCGTCGACGATTACTACGCGAAAAAATTCGGCAAGGATCTCGGCGGGGCGGCGTACATCACGAAGCCCGTCGACCTCGACGAACTCGAACAAATCATAAAGGAAAAGATCGGCGAGTAGCCGGTCGCTTCCCCTCCCCGCGACATTCCGTGATGCAGCAGAGCGTACCAAAGAAAAGGATCGAGTTCATCGACCTCCTTCGGGGATGGGCGGTGATCGTCATGATCCAGACGCACGTGTTCAACGCGACGCTGGCGCCCGCCCTGATCGACACATGGTTCTTCCAGTGGCTCCGGTTCATCGACGGACTTGTCGCTCCGTCGTTCCTCTTCGCCTCGGGCATGGCCTATGCCGTCACCACACGGAGGAAAATCAACGACTATCTTTCGTTCGGACCTCCCCTCTACAGACAGGTCGGACGGCTGCTCTTCGTCCTGCTCGTCGGCTACGGGCTTCACATCCCGAAATTCAATTATTACCACCTCCGCTATGAGGCGGGGCCCGTGGCGTGGCAGGTGTTCTGGCAGGTGGACGTGCTGCAGTGCATCGCGATAAGCCTGTTGTTCCTCCAGGGGATGCTCCTCCTGCTTCGCTCGGAGCGGCGGCTCTACCTGACGATGATCGGGGTGACCGTTGCGGTCGTTATCGCAACCCCCCTTGCCTGGGGCGTGGATTTCTGGGGATCGGTTCCCGTCCCGATCGCGTCATATCTGAACGGACTGCATTACTCGCTCTTCCCTCTGTTTCCCTGGTCCGCGTTCCTCTTCGCCGGCGCACTTTGCGGGTATTTCTATCTCCGGGCGAAAGACGCCGGCGGCGCCGATGGCGGGGCGGAATCCATCGGAAGGATGATGAGGAAAACCTCCTGGTATGCCGCCGGAATTATTGCCGCGTCGTTTTTGATCCATCCCGTAGCGTCGATGATCTATCCGTTCTACGGATACTGGTTCAGCCCGAGCTTCTACATGCTCCGTCTGGGACTCGTCCTTCTTCTGTGCGCCGGCATGTATCTGTTTGAACGGAGGCGGGGCGTCTCTCCCCGGTCGGTCGTCTCGCTGATCGGGCGGGAGTCGCTTCTCGTGTACACGGTGCATCTGATGATCGTGTACGGGAAATTCGGCTACTTCACGTTTGCCGACAGGGTGCACCGATCGTTCGGGTACGCCGAAGCCGCGCTGACAACGGTGATACTCATCGGCATGATGTACGCGCTTGCCTTCGCCTGGAGCCGGGTCAAATCCGCGCCTCCCCGGTTCAAGAGGCTTACCGAGGGGGTTGTCCTGGCGGCATTTGTTGCTGTGTTCTTCTTCGGTCCCCAATGAGTTCTCACGTATAACAAAACAGGCCCTTGATGACGAAGGGCCTCCAAGGAACAAGGCCTCAACGAGTGAGGCCCAAACGACTAAGGAACAACATCCCATGACAACAGTAGTTCTTCTTCGCCACGGCGAATCGCAGTGGAACCTTGAAAACCGCTTCACCGGCTGGACCGACGTGCCTCTCTCCGAAAAAGGCGTCGAAGAAGCGAAATCCGCCGGTGAAAAGCTCAAGGGCTACACCTTCGATCACGCATTCACCTCCGTCCTCAAACGCGCCAAGGACACGCTCACCATCGTCCTGGACATCATCGGTCAGAAAGACATCCCCATCGACTATGACCAGGCGCTGAACGAACGTCACTACGGCGACCTGCAGGGTCTCAACAAGGCCGAAACCGCGAAGAAGTACGGCGACGCGCAGGTGAAGCTCTGGCGCCGCAGCTTTGACATCCAGCCTCCCAACGGCGAGAGCCTGAAGAACACGCTCGAGCGGGTCCTTCCCTATTGGGAGGCAAAAATCCTCCCCTGCGTCGTCAAAGGCGAGCGGCTCATCATCGCCGCCCACGGGAACAGTCTCCGTTCTCTCGTCATGCATCTGGACAACCTTTCAAGGGAGGAAGTCCTCGAACTCAACATCCCGACGGGCGTCCCGCTCGTGTACGAGTTCGACGCGAACGCGAAACCGGTATCTCACAGGTATCTTTGAATCGATCTCCCATGGTCAGGCTCCTTCCGTTGATCCTGCTGGCAGTCATGGCGGTCTCGGCCTCCGCGCAGGAGGCCGCGTTCCGTCTTCCGCTGGACGGCGAATGGCTCTTCAGGGTCGATTCCCTGAAGGCGGGCATTACGGAAGGGTGGTATCTCGACTCGCTTGATCACTCCTCGTGGGAACGGGTCCAGACGCCGAAGTACTGGGAGGATTATCCCGGCATGGCGAGCTATGACGGCTGGGGCTGGTTCTACCGGACCTTCATTGTCGACATGCCCTCTGGGCCGATAAGCCTCCACTTTGCGGGAGTCGACGACGACGCGGTGGTCTGGGTAAACGGGATCGAAATGGGGGGGCATGCCGGATACACGGACCCCTTCGCACTCGACGTCACGCCCGCCCTCCGTTCCGGACTCAACTCCGTGGCCGTTCTCGTCAAGGACTACGGCGGAGGAGGGGGAATCTACAAGCCGGTGACGCTCATTCCGACGCGCCTGATCGACGAGCTTCTCAAGGGGCCCTACTACGGGACGCCGGCGCTCAAGAGCGCAGACTGGGTCAGGGACGCCGTCATCTACTGCGTCTATCTCCGGTCGTTCTCGCCCGAAGGGAATTTCGAGGGGCTTGAAAAGAGACTCCCCGCGCTGAAGGATCTCGGCGTGACTGTACTCTGGCTTCTCCCGGTGAACCCCGTTGGGGAGAAGAACAGGAAAGGGACACTCGGGAGCCCGTACGCGGTGCGGGATTACTACGGGATCAATCCGGAATTCGGTACCCTGCAGGATTTCAAACGGCTCCTGGCGGCGGCCAAGAGGGAGGGGATGCGGCTGATCATCGATCTCGTCGCCAACCACACGTCCTGGGACAGCAAGCTCATCACCGATCATCCCGACTGGTTCAGGAAAGACGACCGTGGAAACATCGTTTCGCCGAATCCCGACTGGACGGACGTTGCGGCGCTCGATTACACGAAGCCGGCCCTCCGGCGCTCTATGATCGAAATGATGCGGTGGTGGGTGAAGGATGTGGGGATAGACGGGTTCAGGTGCGACGTTGCCGAACTCGTGCCGAACGATTTCTGGGAGGAGGCGCGCGCGCAGCTCAACCGGATCAAGCCGGTCATGATGCTCGCCGAGGGATCCCTCCCCGTGGAGCACGTGAAGGCGTTTGACCTCACGTACTCATGGAACGTGTACGATGCGCTCGATATCCTTCTCCAGGGGAAGCGCCCGGTCACGCTCCTGGACCAGATCCTGAAGAACGAGCGGCTCCAGTTTCCGTCAGGATCGATCCGCATGCGATTCACGACGAACCACGACAAGAACGCGTGGGACTCCCCCGCCGTGCTGAAATTCGGGACCGACGGTCTCCGGCTTGCGACCGTCCTCGTGAACACGCTCCCCGGCGTTCCGATGATCTACACGGGAGAGGAAGTCGCCAACGACAGAAAGCTGAGCCTGTTCGAAAAGGTGGGGGTTGACTGGACCCGTCCCCGCGAGATGGGCGATCTCTGGAAATCCCTAATCGCCGTGAGACGGTCCCATCTGGCGCTCTCCCGCGGCGACATGCTCCGCGTCCCCTCGATGCCCGAAGAGGACATCTTCTCGTTCTTCCGCGCCGCGGGTGCGGACAAAATCCTTGTTGTCCTCAACTTCTCGACCGAGTCCCGTATTGCAACCCTCTCGGTTCCCATGGAGAAGATATTCCCCCGGCAGGGGTACGTGAAGATGAAAGAGATCTCGAGCGGGAAGACGATCGTGCTTCAGCCGGGTCAGCCGCAGGCAATGGCTCTCGAGCCGCGCGGCTACAGGATCTTCGCAATCGAGACCCCCGGCAAGAGATAGTGTTCCGCATCACAGTAAAGGGTTCTGCACTCGCCGTCAAATTCAAAAGTCGAAGTGGTCAAAGCAGAGCGGGCATCCGGTTTTTGACGGGTGCCCGCTTTTCGTTCCACGAGAACCTCCGCTTTGTTCTTCCTTCTGTGATTAGCTATTCTTTCATCCTTTAAGCCGATTCATCCTCCGGTCCTTCCCGGTATACTTCATCAGGTTCAGTCGGAAGACCGCTCCTCACGGGAACGGTCGCATTGACCTGTACGACAAATTCAACAACAGAAGGGGCACTCCATCATGAGATCTGACGACCAGTTACAGCAGGAAGTACGCAATGAATTGAAATGGGAGCCGAGCGTAAACGCGGCGGATATTGGCGTTACAGTGAAAGACGGCGCCGTCACGCTCTCGGGATACGTCGATAGTTTTGGAGAGAAACGGGCCGCCGAATCCTCAGCGGCCAAATTGAACAACGTGAGGGCGATCGCCGACGAAATTCAGGTGCGCCTGCCGGCTTCCGGAAGGCACGAGGATGCCGATATTGCAAGGGAAGCTGCGAACGTCCTGGCATGGAATACCTTCGTTCCGCGGGATAGTGTCAAGGTGATAGTCGATGACGCGTGGGTGAGACTGACCGGAAAGGTCGGCATGTGGTATCAGAAATGGACCGCCGAGACGGCAATACATAACATCGCCGGCATACGGGGCATTACGAACGAGATCGAGATCCTTCCGGAGGTCTTATCCTCGGTCGTGTGCGCGGATATCGAGCGTGCGATTGCGCGCAGCGCCCGCCTGGATTCAAGAAATATACACGTGGAAGCAAAAGGGAACCGGGTCGTCCTCGGCGGCACGGTGCGGTCATGGATGGAACGCGAAGAAGCGCAGAGAGCCGCATACTCTTCTCCAGGCGTGTCAATCGTTGACAACAACATCACCGTTGAGTAGCTGCGACCGCAGGTCCAACAAGTATCGGGGACGGGGTTCTGGATGGGCAATCTGGCACGATCTGACACTGAACTGAAAACCGATGTGCTCGCCGAGCTTCTGTACGAGCCAAGCGTGAAAGTCACGGACATCGGGGTATTTGTGGACGGTGGAACTGTGACGCTCAGGGGGTACGCGGCAAGCTACGGCGAAAAATCGGATGCGGTCCGAGCCGCGAAACGCGTCGCCGGGGTGAGGGCAATCGCTGACGATATCGAGGTCAGACTTCCGGAGTCCGTGTGCTGGACTGACGGGGACATTGCCACCGCGGCGGCAAATCAGATCAACTCTTCCCCGTCGATTCCGTCGGGCACCGTCGATGTTACGGTGAGTCAGGGCCGGATCACGCTCGAGGGGGAATTGCAGTGGTGGTATGAAAAGACCGCCGCCGAAACCGTCGTGCAGCATCTGGCCGGCGTCAGGGAGGTGACGAATCTGATCAGGATAAAACCGAAACTTGCGACGGCTGAGGTTGAGACAGCCATTCGATCGGCATTCCGGCGGAACGCATTGCTGGAATCCAACAAGATCCAGGTCGTGACATCAGGGAACAAAGTGATACTCCGCGGCACGGTGCGGAACTATGCCGAGAGGGAAGAAGCCGAGCGGGCGACATGGGCCGCGCCCGGCGTGTTTTCGGTGGATAACAGGATAAAAGTGGAGTGGTCTGAAGGCGTTGCCTGATGAATCCGGCGGGCTGGCGGGTGAAGAATACAGTGGCATAACGCATCAACGCGGTTAACGATCGACAAGAGGAAAGCAAAGACGATGAAAACCAATGCAGAAATACAGAAAGACGTTCAGGACGCGATTGAATGGGAACCGCTTATGCAGGCGGCGGAAATTGGCGTTACGGTGAAGGACGGCGTCGTTACACTGACGGGAACAGTCGACAGTTACTCCAAAAAATCAGAGGCCGAAGAGGCTGCCAAGAGCGTTGCCGGCGTAAAAGCCGTGGTCGAGAAAATTGACGTGAAGTTCCATGACAGTTCTGCCAGGAAGAACGACAACGAGATTGCCTCGGAAGTTGTGAATGCGCTGAAATGGAATTGGCGGATTCCGAGCGACAAAATCAAAGTAAAGGTGGAAAAAGGTTGGGTGACACTTGCGGGAGAACTTCCCTGGAATTATCAGAAGGAAGCAGCGAGAGACGCGGTGAAAAATCTCATGGGCGTGACCGGCGTCGCAAACGATATTACGATAAAATCTGAGACGCAGGATAACGTCGAAAAGAAGGACATCGAAAGCGGACTCCGGCGCAACTGGTCTGTCAACGATGAAGACATCACGGTGAAGACCTCGGCGCATAAAGTAACGCTGACCGGATCGGTCGATTCGTGGTACCAGAAAGACGAAGCGTCACGGATCGCCTGGAATGCTCCGGGTGTCTGGACAGTCGATAATGAACTGGTTGTCACCTATAATTGATCGCCAGCTGGCTGTTGATCGGGGAAGCGGGAGGGATACCCTCCCGCTTTCTTTCACGGCCGGAGTTGCGAAACGAACGAAAGGACAACATCATGTTGATCAAGGCGAAGACGCTCCAGGGCTACAAGCTGAAAGCTCTCGACGGGGAAATCGGGAAGGTGAAAGAGTTTTATTTCGACGACAAGCACTGGACAATCCGCTATCTCGTCGCCGACACCGGAAACTGGCTCCCCGGAAGGATGGTGTTGATCTCCCCGTATGCTCTCGTCGGGGCGGTCAAAGAGGACCACGATATCGCCGTTTCGCTTACGCGGGACCAGATCGAGAAGAGCCCGTCCCTTGAAAGCCATAAACCCGTGTCGCGCCAGTTCGAGGACGTGTACTACGGATATTACGGGTGGCCGGCCTATTCTGACGGTCCGTTCATGTGGGGCCCCTCTCCGTACATCGTACGTGAACCCCGGGCCCGGACCCAGCATGATAGCCGCAAAAAAGGCTGGGATCCCCATTTGCGCAGCACCCGCGAGGTAAGCGGGTATCATATCCATGCCTCGGACGGAGAGATCGGACACGTCGAGGATTTTGTCGTCGACGACGAGACATGGGCAATCCGGTACCTGATCGTGAGTACCGCTAACTGGTGGCCGGGGAACAACGTCCTGATCTCGCCGCAGTGGATCGGGAAGGTGAGCTGGGAGGAATCAGAAGTTTACATCGACCTCTCCCGTGAGTCAATCAGGGAATCGCCGGAGTATACGGAGGATTTCCTGCTGACCCGTGACTACGAGACCGGTCTGCACAAGCATTACAAACGCAAGGGTTACTGGGTTCACGAACCGGCTCCGATGGAGAATGCCCGTTAAGGCGAACACCGCAAACGACGGCGGTTTCGACCGGCCGGAAAAACACCGGAGCGGACGTTCGGGCTGGCTGCGTGCCGCCGTGCTTGGATCGGATGACGCGATCGTATCGACCGCGAGCCTCATGATCGGCGTCGCGGCTTCCTCCGCTTCACAGGAGGCCATACTCATAGCCGGCGTGGCGGGCCTTGTCGCAGGATCGATGTCCATGGCTGTGGGCGAGTACGTCTCGGTCAGCTCGCAACGCGACGCGGAGCGGGCTGACGTCGTGCGTGAGAAGGAGGAACTGGAGGGGGACCCTCAAGCCGAGCTGCAGGAGCTCGCGGTGATCTACGAGAAGCGCGGCCTGGAAAAGGGGCTCGCGATGAAAGTAGCGGAACAGCTCAGCGTACATGACCGGCTCGGTGCGCACATGCGCGACGAGCTGGGGATTGATCAATCGTCCCTCTCCCGTCCGATGCAGGCGGCGTGGATCTCCGCCGCGAGCTTTGCGCTCTTCGCTGCGATTCCGATTGCGGGTCTGCTCCTTGCGCCGGGTTCAATTCGCATTCCTATGATCGCCGTGCTCTCTCTCGCAAGTCTGGCCGGCCTCGGTGCTTTTGGCGGGTTTCTTGGAGGCGCGCCGCGCATCCGCGCCATGTTGCGGGTGACACTGGGAGGCGCGCTCGCAATGGGAGTCACCGCGCTCATCGGCCGTCTCGTCGGGATGTCCGTGGGGTAGGACTATGCGGGGACCTGAACCGTCCCGGAGCCGTCGGTCTCCTGTTTTCTCTACACGCCCGGGGCCAGCCGCCGTATCTCGGCGGCAAGCTCCTCCGGCTTCCACTCGTTTCCCGTCAATACCTTGACGAGCTTCCCATCCGGATCGATAATCACGGTTCTCAGATTGTGGTCGATCATCCCCTCATCTTCAGTGTATTCAAGCCCCAGTCCGTCTGCGAGAGCCCGTATTACCGGCCCGGTCGTATCCGGGTCTGTGACGAAATCCCATGTAGAAAAGTCGGCGCCGTATTCCCCCGCATAACGTCGTAGCACGGCAGGCCGGTCGAATTTCGGGTCGAAGCTCACGGAAAGGAGATGCCACTTCCCGGCAAGCCCCGGTTCCCCCTGGAGGACCTTCTGTACGCGCGCAAAATGGTTGCTCATCCGGATGCAGAAGTCCGGGAGGGGACAGCGGGTGTATATGAATGTGAGCACTACCACCTTTCCTCTGAACGAGCTGAGGCGGACCGCCTTTCCGTCCTGGTTGACGAGCGACTCGTCCGGGATCATTTCTCCGGTCCTGAAGACCCTGGCCGTAATGATCTCATCCGCCGTCAGTGTGGGGCGCACCTC
>Ga0182021_10005185_pt1 | contig 15394 bp, 16 predicted proteins | sample 612E3MmetaG_FD_120493 | JGI IMG/M metagenome (GOLD analysis project Ga0182021, IMG submission 120493) | Permafrost microbial communities from Stordalen Mire, Sweden - 612E3M metaG (Illumina Assembly) | ecosystem: Environmental > Terrestrial > Soil > Wetlands > Permafrost | place: Sweden... | reverse complement strand
GGTTTTCCTGGTCAGTCCACGTATCAGTGCCAGTGCAACTGAAATGCCAGTGGCTGCACTGACAAAATTCTGCACAGTTAGTCCCAGCATCTGAACCAGGTAACTCAGGGTATTTTCTCCGCTATAGGACTGCCAGTTGGTATTGGTAATGAAACTGGCAGCCGTATTAAAAGAGAGATGCCATGAAACATTAGGCAATTTTTCTGTGTTCAGCGGCAAATAGGCCTGCAGCATCTGTAGAAGAAATAAAAACACCATACCAAACAGGTTGAAAAGGAGAACTCCATACAGATAGGTCTTCCAGTTCATCTCTTCCTCGCTTTTAATACCGGATATCCGGTAAACTGATTTTTCCAGCCAGCCAAAAACAGGCTTCATGAAATGCTTTTCACCCATGAAAACCTTTGCCATGTACTTACCTAACAATGGTGCCAGGATTACCAGCGCAATCATGAAAACCACTATTTGAATAATTTCATTCATATTTTTCCGGATATAAGTTTTTAATTCTCATTGAATGTACTTTCTCGCCGCAAGCGACGGGGAATTATCCCAAATTCCTCAACCCCCGTGAGGGTGACTAAAAAGAAGGGACTATTGTTTTTCGCAAAGGCTGCAAAAATTAATGCAAAGAACGCAAAGCATTGAATCATAGTTGTATCACTTTTGCGCTCTTTACGAAATCTTGGCGTTCTTTGCGTGAAAAAAGGCACTTCTGATACTTTTTAGTCAACCCGTGCAGGGGATGAAGTGAACTGATTAAAATTTTTCGGGCCGTATTAAGGTATATACGAGATAGCCCATGATGAACAACGCAATAATACCACCGATCAAATAACTCAGAGGACCGTTAGAGACAGCCGCACCTGTATGGGCAGGTGAAATTACCAGGAGGCTCATCGATGTTACAACTTTTGTTTTCATAGTGTTTTATATTCTAATCATGAAATAATAATAAACAGTAGATTACATTCTAAATGTCTTTCAATAATGCTGTGATATTTATAATCTAAATAACAAAGCAAGAATTATCCTGCTTTCTGATTTAACCAGGTCAGGTCTCCAGTTTGGATCTAATGGAGTTGTGGAATAACCTGTTTGTGATGTTACTCCTCCTCTTCCGGCAAAATAAGGCACACTTGATTCCCGATGGACAAATTCAATTCGAAAAGTTAAACTCTGATTAGGCATAAAATCAATATTTGTTGAACAGTCCCATCCCACAAATTGATCACCTGGATTTGCGCTGAATGGAAATGCACCTTCCGTTTTAGTGGGATCGTTCGGATTCGGTAATGGACTTGCCTGTCCTGTAGGATATAATACCAGGTACCGTCCCGGATTTGTCATCACACCACCACCAATTGTCCACGCAAATTTGTTTTTGGCAAACCAGATCCGGTTGTAAAACATTCCGCCAGCCAAGTATTGGGCAGGACCCTGGATACTGTCACCATGTTTGAACCCATTTACACCACCTCCTGTTTCAAAGCCAATATCTCCTGTCAACGAAAAGGCCATCATGCTTATTCCTTTTGATTTCGGATGATGAAGATACCTGACCAAAAAGCTATTATCCGAATGAAAACGTTTTCTTTTCGGTAATCCGCCAACATCTGTTCCAAAATAATCATTAGTCAATAACTTTAAGTTACTGCCGGGCATCCAGGTTATATTTGCTCCAACTCCCGGCATACTATTGAATGAACCATAACTTTGCCAGCCATTAATAATCCATGATTCAATCTTTAAGTGTTTCGATGGAAATATTTGTATCCGAATACCATTAAAAAACCAGGGCGTATTATCGGAAGTAAACGAAGCCTGATATTCCCAATTTTCCGGTTGATAATAAGAATTTAAACCGACATACGACATAAACATCCCCGCGTCTACATTGATGCCGTACCATGCCTTGAAATGATAACCTGCATAGGCTTCACTAATATACCGGTAAACATTGGCTAACTGGTATTGCCCACGGTAAGGACTAAGATCATTTCGTGGAACGACAATTGAACGGGTCCCAAACTGGGTCATTAATCGTGCCCTTGCACCCTGGTATGTAAAATCACCCCCAAAATGCAAAGCGGAAAGCTGAACTTCATTATCCCGTGCCAGAGCAGTAGACCCTATGACTGTATTATCATTGGGGTTGTTAAACGAATGAGTATAACTTACATCCATTAATATACTGGGCGTAAAATATTTCAGATTAAATACAGATGAATCCCTGCGGTCGTTTCCGTTTTGCCAGGTCATGTCGATACCATCGAATGGAATTTTTTCAGTTTCAGCGACATTTTGTGCAAAAAGGTTAATACTGATTAATCCCGTCATTAAAACTAAAATTAGTGTTTTCATTATCATTTTTTTACGGTACAAAATTGCAATGAAACTTATAAGTATTTTATAAGGATTTGCTTAATGAAATAAAGATTTTATAAAGAAAAATACTTGTGTCCCTTACTTTAATAAATTTTGATGCAAATGAATCTCCTCGCTGCAGAGCAGCGAGGTTTCAAAATGGTAAAAAAGTTTTTCACTCGTCGCAAACAACGGGGAATTAACCCAAACACCTCAACCCCCGTCCCCTTCTCCTTAAAGAGAAGGCCTGCCTACCGTCAGGCAGGGGTGCAGGGGATGAGGTGAATAAAATAAAAGTAAAACGGAAAGTAAGAAAGATTCTTAGTGACAGCGGTCTTCCCGCATAAACGGGTAGCTGAATTCTGTCGAAGGAATCAAGGTTTCCTTAATGGTACGGGGATTCATCCACCGGAGCAGGTTCAGGTAGCTTCCCGATTTATCGTTGGTCCCCGATCCGCGGGCTCCTCCGAAGGGTTGCTGTCCCACAACCGCACCTGTCGGTTTATCATTGAAATAAATATTTCCTGCTGAATAACGAAGAACACGGCAGGCATGATTCAGGGCATCACGGTCTTTCGAAAATACCGATCCGGTCAATGCATATGGGGAGGTCTGATCACAAATCTCCAGCGTTTTGTTAAAATCTTTGTCCTTGTAAACAAAGAGGCTCATCACCGGTCCAAAGATCTCTTCCTCCATCGTTTTGAAATGAGGATCCTTTGCCCGGATCACAGTGGGCTGGACAAAATATCCTTTGGATTTATCTCCTGTGCCACCGAAAATAATTTCGGCATCTGTCGATTTCCTTGCAAGATCAATATACGACATGATGTTGTCGAAAGAGGCTTCATCGATCACGGCATTCATAAAATGGCTGAATTCCCTGACGTCACCGACGGTTATCGTCGATAACATGTCCCCGATCTTCTGTCTGACTTCCGGCCATAGTGAATCAGGGATATACCCGCGTGATGCGGCTGAACATTTGTGCCCCTGGTATTCGAAAGCACCCCTGACAATGGCTACAGCCACTTCCTGCGGATCAGAAGATGGGTGAACAAAGATGAAGTCTTTCCCTCCTGTTTCCCCGACAATCCGTGGGTACGACTTATAATTGGCAATATTCCCCGATGCCAGTTGCCAGATGCCGTTGAATGTCGAAGTGGACCCGGTAAAATGAATCCCGGCCAGATCATGGTGATTCACTGCGATTTTCCCGATCAGGCTGCCTGAACCCGGGAGAAAATTAATGACCCCGTTAGGCAATCCTGCCTCCTGAAAAACTTTCATCAGGAAGTAGTTCGATAGAATCGAAGTCGATGATGGCTTCCACAACGTTGTATTGCCCATCAACACCGGGGCCATATTCAGATTTGATGCAATGGCTGTGAAATTGAACGGGGTCACAGTGAATACAAATCCTTCAAGGGGACGGTATTCGATCCGGTTGATGATCCCTTGCTGTGAAAGTGGCTGTTCCTTATAAATCTCGGAAATAAAATAGGCATTGAAATTCAGAAAATCGATCGTCTCACATGCTGCATCGATCTCTGCCTGGTAAGCGCTTTTACTTTGTCCTAACATGGTTGCTGCATTCACCGTCTGACGGTATTTTTTTGAAAGCAGTTCAGCAGCCTTCAGGTTGATTGAAACACGTTCCACCCAGTTGATATTCTCCCATTCTGCATGCGCTTTCAATGCAGCATCAATCGCCATCTTTACTTCCTTGTCGCCCGCCATATGAAAATGCCCTAATATATGCTGATGATCATGGGGTATGACGACCTTTCCGGTCTTCCCCGTTCTCACCTCTTTCCCGCCAATGATCAGCGGAATGTCCTCGATCCCTGAACTTAAGCGGTCAAGCTCTGCATTTAATGCCTTGCGCTCACGGGTTCCCGGCGCATACGAATTGGTCTTTTCATTGACAGGACGTTCAATATTAAAAATGGCGTTGTTCATTTATTCAACTATTATTTAAATTTTATTGGATTGTTGATTGATATTTTCCAGTTCGCGTTTCCGGTTTTTCAGGAAAAAAGATGAAACCCCAAGTATTAAAGCCAATCCTGCCATGCTCAGATAGGCATAGCCGAACCCGTTCAATCCTTTTCCGAACGATTGGGTCAGGGTGCCGAATAAGGCAGAACCCGTCAGCTGGCCAATGCTTATGAAAATGATCAGCAACCCTTGTGTTGCGGCTCTTTCACGCTCCGATACCTCATTCAGCATGATATAACTGAGCGATGCGCGAATGGAAAGTCCGCAACCCAGCAATGCTCCGGAAATATAAATATAGATGGGGTTCTTCACCAGGAAACTGAAAAGGAATAAGGCTACAGAAGAAAGTAGCAACCCGGTTGCTATGATCTTTCTTGATCCTATTTTATCCACCAGTCTGCCGCTTAGCGGGGCGCCAATAGCCGTCGCAATAACTACCGGTGCCAGCATGAAGCTTGCCTGCGACGGAGATATATTGAAGAGTGCGACCATCATCTTCGGCATAAATACCATGGATGACTGGAACAGGCCTATGCCAAAGGCAATGAATCCGACAAGCCGGGTCTGGCGGCCGGCAATTAACGTGAGATTGATAACCGGTTCACTTTGAAGCTTCTCAAGCATCAGTAATATGGGAATCAGAATACACATCAGGACAAACAGGGGCAATATCGGCCAGCTGAAAAGACTTTCAATCATATCGCGGGCATCAATGGAATTCACTATAATGGTAAAACAGGTCAAAACAGCTGCAAGCAGGATGATCCCTTCCCAGTCGAATCGTTTGAGATCATCGACACGCCTGGAAGAAAGAAGGAAATTTGAAAAGATGATCAGGATGACAACAATAGGAATATTGATAAGGAAAAGGGAATTCCATGTAAAATAAAGTAAAACAAATCCTGCTATAAACGGCCCCAAAAGAAATGCCAGGCCAAATACTGCTCCAAGCAGTCCAAGCGCTCTTCCCCTCTTTTCAACCGGGATAACGTCACCGATCACGGCTGCAGCAACCGGGAAGATCCCGCTGGAACCGAATCCCTGGATCGCCCGCCCGACAAGTAAAACCGAAATATTATCTGAAAGAGAAACGATAAGTGATCCGGTTCCGAAAATAAAGAGGGCAATCATATAGATCCATTTTCTTCCAAAAACATCGGATAACCGGGCCATGAGTGAAATCCCGACCAGGTTAAAGAGAACATAAATCGAAAAGATCCAGGAAACATCCCGTTCATTCATCCCGATCGTTTTTTCAATGGATGGAATGGCCGGACCGACAATAGATATATCCAGCGCGCCGATCAGGACACCGAAAAAAAGCAGTGCGAGAATCCGAGAATTTTTATTCATAGCAATTAATGCATTTACGAATTAATGGAGAGTAGATTGAATTTGCAGCAAAATTAACAGAATCCGGTAAAATGGATATGCACACGCCGACATATCGCTAAAATTTTTATTTTTGTAAAAACCTTTTACGATGGATACAAAATTTACCAACAGGGTGAATGACATTCATTTGCATTATAAAATATGGATATCCGATAAAGACGACAAGGGGGTCCATAACCTTTACCATTTAAGCTCTTAATTCACTAATTAACCAACTTATGAAAAGGATTTTAATATTTGCAATTATGGCAACGATCTTCAATGTTAAAAGCTACGGTCAACCAGGAATGAAGAACCTGACCGGCGATCTGATCATTTTCCATGCCGGTAGTCTTGCTGTTCCTTTCAAAGAAATTGCAACAGAATTCAATAAGCTTTACCCGGATGTGAATATATTGATGGAATCGGCCGGTAGTGTGGCTTCTGCAAGAAAGGTCACCGACCTGAATCGCCCCTGCGACATCCTGGCTTCATCCGATTGGGAGGTGATCGATCACATGCTCATCCCGGGATATGCCGACTGGAACATCAAATTCGTCAGCAATGAACTTGCCGTTGTTTATGATGAGAAATCGCATTATGCGGATGAAATCAATTCAAACAACTGGACCGGCATCCTGATGAAAAAGGATGTGGTATTCGGTCGTGCCGACCCCAATTCCGATCCTTGCGGTTACCGTACGGTGATGACTCTTCAGCTGGCTGAAAACTTTTATAAAAAACCCGGTCTTGCAAAAATGATGTGCGATAAAGATCAGAATTTTATGCGGCCGAAAGAGGTTGATCTTTTAGCTTTGCTGGAGACACATAGTATCGATTATATCTTTCTTTACCGCTCTGTGGCTATACAACATCAGCTGAAATTTATAACGCTTCCCGATGAGATCAATCTTAAAAATCCTCTCTTTGCCACTAAGTACGCAACCGCTTATACTGAGATCAATGGAAATGAACCCGGCAAAAAAGAAGTTGTCAAAGGAGAGCCTATGCTTTATAGCATCACTATGCTGCGGAATGCCCCGGACAAACCTGCCGCTATTGCTTTCCTGCAATTCCTTTTATCAAAAGAAAAAGGAATGAAAATAATGGAGAAAAACGGGCAACCATCGGTCATTCCAATGGAAACCCAAAACTATAACACACTTCCGGAAGAGCTAAAACCTTTTGCAAAACCAGACAAATGATTATACTTTACAAATTAAACACAAACCTCCGGCATCTGGCATCCGGCATCTGGTATCTGGCATCCAGCATCTGGTATCCGGCATCTGGCATCCGGCATCTGACATCTGACATCTGGCATCCGGTATCCGGCATCTGATTCATTAACCCCGAAAAAGTGAAACAGCTTCAACTGGTCTTTGTCTTCTTTGGAGCATTGATCCTGCTTTTTATTATTTCCCCCCTTCTGGGGATGTTTTTTGCTACAACACCCCACTCCTTATTTGAAACGGCAAGGGAGCCTGAAGTCCGTCAAAGCATATGGCTCACAATGTGGACCTCGATGCTGGGAACATTGATTTTTGCTTTCGCTGCAATTCCTCTTGCTTACCTGCTGGCCCGGAAAAAATTTTCCGGTAAGAAATTAATCACTGGAATCATTGACCTGCCTGTCGTCATTCCTCATTCTGCGGCAGGTATTGCGATTCTGGGATTTGTATCGAGAGATACTGTTTTGGGGAAGATGGGCTCTGCAGTAGGACTTAATTTTGTCGGAAATCCTGCCGGCATCATCGTCGCAATGTCTTTTGTCAGCATCCCTTACCTCATCAATGCAGCACGGGATGGATTTACCGGTGTCCCCGTACGTCTTGAAAAAGCAGCGCTGACATTGGGAGCATCCCCTGCAAGGGTCTTCTTTACGGTATCATTGCCTTTGGCATGGAGAAATATCGTTACCGGCCTGATCCTGATGTTCGCGAGGGGCATGAGTGAATTCGGCGCAGTGATTGTTGTCGCCTATCACCCGATGATAACTCCGGTTCTGATCTATGAACGTTTTGGCTCTTTCGGGTTGAAGTATGCGCGTCCTGTATCTGTACTCTTTATCCTGATCTCGCTTTCGGTTTTTATTATCCTCAGGTTATTGGCAAAAGAAAGAGACAAATGATGCTCGAACTGCTCAATATATCCAAATCATTTCCTTCCTTTTCATTGAAGGATGTTTCTTTTGAGGTCGGTAAAGGTGATTACTTTATTCTCCTGGGAGTTTCGGGTGCAGGAAAATCATTGGTGCTGGAAACCATTGCCGGGCTTATAGAACCTGACAGCGGTACGATGATCCTGGAAGGGAAGAATATCACCCGTGAAAGGATCCAGAAACGTGGAATCGGCCTCGTTTTCCAGGATCACGCTGTTTTTCCGCACATGTCGGTGAAAGAGAATATTGCCTATTCCCTTCACGCAACTCACTCCAGCCCTGTGAATAAAAAAGAAAGGATCGAACGGATCTCACAACAGATGAGCATTACGCCCTTTTTACATCGGAGACCTTTGTCATTGTCGGGTGGAGAACTTCAACGGGTAGCCCTTGCCCGTACACTCATCCAGGAACCCAAAATCCTTCTCCTTGATGAACCGCTTGCTTCAATGGATACACAGCTTCGTTATGAACTCAGCAGCATCCTCAGGAAACTGAACCGGAATGGGCAAACGATCATCCATGTAACGCATGATTATGAGGAAGCCCTTTCACTGGCCAGTAAAATTGCTGTCATTCACAATGGTGAAATACTACAGACCGGTAATCCTGCAGAAGTTTTTCAACTGCCAAAATCTGAATTTGTAGCCCATTTTACAGGGGCAAAGAATTTCTTCAGGGCAGAGATCATTACCGGAACCCAGGGTACTTTTGCTGTTCTTGATAATACAGCCTGGATCAGAATAACACAGGAACCCACCGGGAATACCGGCTATATCGTGATCCGTGCCGAAGATATTATTCTGTCTCTTGATAAGGTGGATACCAGCATGACAAATAACTTCGAGGGAATTGTGAAGGAGATCATCCCCGCAAGGAACGGGTTTGAGATTATTGCCGATGCCGGGATCCTCTTTCATGCTTTCATTACCAGGGAATCATTCAGACATCTGGAGCTGGCCGAAGGCAGGAAAGTCTGGATCGGGTTCAAGGCGTCGGCAGTCCGGCTGATCGATGGATAAGGTGTACCTTTGTCACATGCCTTATGCCTTATGCCTCATACCTTATGCTTTTTAAATAATTACGAAAAATGATCACGTTCGAGCAAGCATATCAAATCATTCGGCAACAGGTTGTTCCTCTTTCTTCCGAGAGAGTAAATCTATATGAATGCCTGGGAAGAGTTCTTGCAGAAGATATATTTTCCGACATGGATATGCCTCCGTTCAATAAGTCTGCTGTCGACGGATTTGCCTGCAGGATGGAAGATATTACCGGAGAGACGCAAAATTTTTCATTTCTTCATATCGTAGAAACAATCCCGGCAGGGGTAACACCCGGAAAAAAGATCAGTGCGGGCCAATGTTCAAAGATCATGACCGGGAGCATGTTACCCGAAGGAAGCGATTGTGTGGTTATGGTGGAGGATACTGAAACGCTGGATGAAAATCAGATTAGAGTTCTGAAAACGGGAACTGCCCGGAATATTTGTTATATCGGGGAAGATATTAAAAAGGGGGATAAGCTCCTTGAAAAGGGTAAGCTCCTTGCACCGCAGCATATCGGGGTTCTGGCTACTGCCGGAGTAGTAAATCCTCTTGTGTACCGGAAAGTAAAAGTAGCGGTTATATCCACCGGCAATGAACTTGTGGAACCAGATGAAATACCCGCCCATTCAAAGATCAGGAACTCCAATGCAAGCCAGCTGATGGCACAGCTCATACAAACTTTTTCATTGGCAAAGTATTATGGCATTGCTACAGATGATGAGCAATCACTGACTGTGAAGATTGCTGTTGCCCTGGAAACCAATGATGTGGTCATCCTTACCGGCGGGGTTTCAATGGGTGACTTTGATTATGTTCCGGGAGTACTTGAGAAAACGGGTGTTAAAATTCTTTTTGACAGTATTGCGGTTCAGCCGGGGAGACCCACTGTATTTGGAAAATTTAACGGCCAGTTTATTTTCGGATTGCCAGGAAACCCGGTTTCTTCATTTGTGATCTTCGGACTGCTTGTTAAACCTTTTTTAATGGGGCTTATGGGTTGTACTGAAGAGTTCTCCTCCATTTTACTTCCTTTAGGGAAAGATCTGATCAGAACAAAATCCTCACGTAAATCCATGATCCCGGTAAGGATTGTGAAAAGTGAATTATTCCCTATCGAAACCCATGGATCGGCCCATATCAATGCCTGGTCGGAAGCGAATGGTATCGTTGCGATTGAAATCGGACAAACATCAATAAAAAAAGGCCAGCTTGTCAATGTACGACAGATTTAACCGTCCCATCAACTATCTCAGGATATCGGTCACCGACCGGTGCAATCTCCGTTGCACCTATTGCATGCCGGAAGAGGGGATCAGGCTGATAGGGCATGACGAAATTTTAAGGTTTGAAGATATTGTTGACGTGGTAAGGACCGGAGTTGAATTGGGAATTACCAGGATCCGCATCACGGGCGGGGAACCTCTTGTACGGAAAGGTATTGTCGATCTTGTCGGAATGATCTCGGCTGTAGAAGGAATCCTCGATTTCGGCCTTACGACAAACGGAACACTGCTGGATCTGTTTGCCGCAGACCTGGCAAATGCCGGACTTCACCGGGTCAATATCAGTCTCGATACCCTGGATCCGGAGAATTTCCGTAAAATAACACGGGGTGGTGAACTGGTAAAAGTTCTAAAAGGCATTGAAGCAGCAAAAAAAGCAGGGTTGATACCCGTCAGGATCAATTGTGTGGTAAATAAGAATTCTTCTGAACCGGATGCAATGATGGTCAGGGAGTTCTGCAAAGCAAACGGCCTTGAAGTAAGGTTTATTCCACGGATGGACCTTGAAACCGGTTGTTTCTCCGTGGTTGAAGGCGGTACCGGCGGTGACTGCCGGAGTTGTTCCCGGTTAAGATTGACTGCAAACGGAAAGATCAAGCCCTGCCTCTTCTGCAACCTGGAATTTGATATACGGAAATCAGGGATAAGACAGGCAATTTTACAGGCAGTGGATAATAAACCTGAAAAGGGAACCATCAACCTGAATGACAGGTTTCATAATATCGGGGGATAGTGGTTCAATTGAAAATGTAAAATTAAAAATTGAAAATCAGGATGAAAAGGTTAACTCATGTTTCAGAAAAAGGCAAAGCCAATATGGTCGATGTGAGCGTTAAACCGGTACAGATAAGAACGGCAAATGCCATAGGGCATATTAAATTGAGCTGGGAAACCATCACGCTCATTAAGGAAAATAAGATAAAAAAAGGGGATGTTCTCACTATTGCTGAGATTGCCGGTATCCAGGCAGGGAAGAAAACAAGCGAACTGATTCCTTTATGCCATCCGTTACAGATCACAAAAATTGATGTTAAAGCAAAAATAGATACAACAGGCGTGGTTATTGAAAGCCTGGCCAGGTGCGTCGGACAGACAGGCATTGAAATGGAGGCCCTGACAGCAGTAAGCGTTGCCCTTCTTACAATATACGATATGTGCAAAGCTGTCGATAAAATCATGATCATTGACGAAATCAAGCTCATAAATAAATCTAAGAGTGATTTAAGTTAAATCATTTATATTTTTAATGATCAAAATAGTTTGGAATTCTTTCTTTGTGATACTTTGTGTGTACTTTGTGGTTAATTTTTTTTAAGACTTAACCACAAAGTACACTAAGGATATCACAAAGGCGCACAAAGAATTTTAAGCTACACTATCAGGGTTGGTTTTTTTGCGTCTTAGCGTCTTTGCGGTGAAAAAAATATTATGCCAATCAAAATTGAATCTGTAAATATTTCAAAAAAGAAAGGAACGATAAAGCACCCGGTCCCTGAAATTGAGCTGACACTAATCGGAGTGAAAGGGGATGCCCATGCAGGTCCATGGAACAGGCAGGTCAGCTTGCTTGGATCTGAAAGCATACGTAAGTTTGAAAAAGAGACCGGCAGAAAAATAAAACCGGGTGAATTTGCAGAAAACATCACTACTTCCGGGATGCGGCTCTGGAAATCACATCCCCTTGACCGCTTCATCATCAATGAGGTCATTCTTGAAGTCACCCAGATAGGAAAGCAATGCCATGGCACCAGTTGTACCATATTTAAGGAAGTCGGCAATTGTGTGATGCCAAAGGAAGGGATCTTCTGCAGGGTAATAAATCCGGGGATACTTGTTCCTTCAATGGTCATGTCATATCAGCCCAGATCCTATAAAGTTAACGTCATTACCCTGAGTGATCGTGCCAGCACCGGTGAATATGAAGACCATAGCGGCCCTTTGATCAGGGCTTTGTCTGAAGAATTTTTTAGAAAACAGGATCTTTTATCCGTAATAGAATATTCACTGATTCCAGACGATCCTGACCAGTTGGGTCTACTTCTTAAAAAATCTGTGGAAGATAAAACTGATATCATCTTTACAACAGGCGGAACCGGGATCGGTCCCCGCGATATTACTCCCGATGTGATCAGTCCGATGCTTGATAAGGAGATCCCCGGCATCATGGACAGCATCCGGCTGAAATACGGTTCCGGCAACCCGAACGCCTTAATCAGCCGGGCAGTGGCAGGCATTATTGATCAATCACTGATTTTTACCCTTCCAGGCAGCGTGAAAGCGGTGGATGAATATTTTAAGGAGATCTCAAAATATATCCTTCACCTCATCTATATGTTTCATGGCCTCGAAGTACACTGACTATATCCCCCCCACAGGGGGGTCAGGGGAGAACATGAGGGGGGTCAGGGGGGGACATGACCATAGAACCTTACACCACAAAGCATTCCCGGATGTAATGATGATTTATCTATTCCTTTCAACGATTTTCGTTATTGTTGAATTATTTGTCGTATCTTTGCAAAAGTTTTTGAGCATTCAATATCCGTTTAAGTAATTCTTCAGGCCGTTAGCTTCTCTTAATTTATATCGTCCCTCCGATTTCTTTTGGTCTTTGAAACTCAAATTCAAAAATCATTTATTAATTAAAACCAAATTACAATGAAAAACATTTTTGTTTCAAATTTGAGTTTCAGGATCAGTGATGATGACCTGAAACAGGCATTTTCAGAATATGGCGAAGTAAATTCAGCCAAAGTGATCACAGACAATTTTACGGGGAGATCCCGTGGATTCGGATTTGTGGAAATGAAAAATGACGAAGAGGCTGATAAAGCCATCCTGGAGTTAAATGAAGCTACAATGGATGGAAAAACCATCTCTGTTGCTGTAGCCCGGCCAAAAACCGAACGTAGGTCAAGTAACCGTGAATCATCCGGACGTTCCAATTATCAAAGCAGGTACTAACCAACCGGTGCGATAAAAAAGAAGCTGTCTTAATAAGGCAGCTTTTTTTTGTCCCGCCTGTCCGATCAATTTAAAAAAATTACCGGGTTGACTCCGTCCTACTTCAGGCATGTAAAGCACAAAGGTCGAACACATTTGAAAATGTGTGAATTGTGTAACAATTTTATGGAATTGTGTAAAAGTCCTGCCTGGAGTTCATTGTAATTTTGTATCTTCATATTTACAGCTGATTATTTGGCTGATCCTGTCTTCATCAGCGCAATAAATATTCAAAGAGAATCCATTGACGGAATCAGTTGAATGATGAACAATGATATTAATAATATTACCATGGATATTGCAGGAGCAGAAGTTGACAAATCAAAAGTGCTCATTATCGTTGAAATAATTGAGTATGTTTCTCATTCGGTATTGAGCAAGACAATCATTAAAAAATTAACCGGAAATGTTGTCGTAACATCATTTGATACAGGCGAAGGATTGACTGAAAGAATTTCACCATTCGAAACGTTTGCTCAGATTATTGACGGAAAAGCCGAAATCGTGATTGACGGTCATTCAAATATTCTTGAAACAGGCCAGTCAATCATTATACCTGCCCATACATCGAATACCATCAAAGCAAACGAGCGGTTTAAAATGATTTCAACCATTATCAAAAGCGGTTACGAATAGCCCCATATGGTAAAAAATTTCTTCACTCGTCCCGAATACTCGGGACTGGGAATTAACCCAAACACCTCATCCCCTTCACCCCTTCTCCTTTAGGAGAAGGGGACGGGGGTTGAGGTGAATAAATTAAACCCTTACAGACTTTACGATGCAATTATATAAAACGAATCTTAAAGAAACATCAAACACCTCATGGATAAAAATCGTAAGTAAGTACAATCACCCGGATCCTTTAAAAAGCTGGTGGCAATTTAGCAGTACCCTTTTACTTTACGCAGTAGCCTGGTTTTTGATGGTTGAAAGTCTTTCTGTATCCTATTGGATTACATTAGGACTTACAATTCCTTCGGCCGGAATCCTTGTCCGGTTATTTATTATTCACCATGATTGCGGGCACGGATCTTATTTCAAATCCGGAAAGCTCCGAGACATTATGGGTATTTTCATTGGCGTGTTAACGTTTACCCCTTATTATAGCTGGCATTATAATCATCAGATCCATCACGAAACAGCCGGTAATCTTGATAAACGCGGAGTTGGCGATATATGGACGCTGACGGTCGACGAATATGAAAAAAGTTCGAAGTGGCAGCGCATTGTTTACCGGTTCTATCGTAATCCGGTGACCATGTTTGGGATAGGGACGCTATATATGTTTTTGATAAACAACCGGTTCACTAAGAAGACAATGAATCAGAAAGGCAGGTTAGGTATATACCTTACAAATGCGGGGCTCCTTGCTTTCTTTGTCCTGATGAGTATGTTGATTGGGTTTAAAGCATTCGTCCTGATCCAGCTGCCGGTAATCTACTTTGCAGCAATCATGGGTTTCTGGCTTTTTTATATCCAGCATCAGTTTGATCCCTCCTATTGGTCACATGATCAAACATGGGAATACAACACCGTTGCATTACAGGGGAGTTCCTATTACAAGCTCCCGGGAATCCTGCGATGGTTCACAGGAAACATTGGATTTCACCATATTCATCACCTGAGTCCATTGATCCCCAATTATTACCTCCGGAGATGTCATCGTGAAAATGTCTTGTTCCACGATATCAAACCCCTGACATTCCTGGCCAGTTTCCGGTCCCTGACTTTCCGGCTATGGAACGAGACCACACATGAGATGATCAGCTTCAGAAGGATGCAAAGATTCAGGACCAGCTGATTGATGATTATTTTATAAGCTATATCCCTTCCCAATTAAAACTAATTTCACCGTCCACCCTACCTTCTTTATTAAAAAAATATAGCCTGTAAACAACACGTTTACAGGCTATTTGGTCGAAAAAATCGTACCCGGGGCGGGAGTTGAACCCGCACGCCTTTTACGGGCACAGGATTTTAAGTCCTGCGTGTCTACCAGTTCCACCACCCGGGCGAAGAAGGTGTGAGTGTGGGTGTGAAGTGTGTGTGTGGTGTATGAGTATGGGTTTTGAGTCTTGCTTTTTAGCCTGAGGCTTGTAGCCTGAAGCTTGTAGCCTGAAGCCTGAGGCCTGAGGCTTGTAGCCTGAAGCTGT
>Ga0182021_10005184_pt1 | contig 15397 bp, 6 predicted proteins | sample 612E3MmetaG_FD_120493 | JGI IMG/M metagenome (GOLD analysis project Ga0182021, IMG submission 120493) | Permafrost microbial communities from Stordalen Mire, Sweden - 612E3M metaG (Illumina Assembly) | ecosystem: Environmental > Terrestrial > Soil > Wetlands > Permafrost | place: Sweden... | reverse complement strand
GCAGTAAAGGTGTAATTCTCGGTAACGGCGTCGATCACAAGAACTAATGTGTAGCTTCCGGTAATGTCAACCTTGAAATTGCCGCCATCGTCGGAGAAGTTGGCTGCTGCCGGGCCTGCCATGGTTACATCTCCATAACCAATTGATTTGCCTGACCAGTCAGTTCCCTGCCTGATCTTGAAATCTCCTGCCTGGTTGATGGGAATGTTGTATGTCCAGGTGTAGGTTGTACCGCCGGTTACAACGGGCGTCATAGTACCAAAATTCTCGTCCCAGTTAGCCTGAGTGACGCCATCAGCTTTCAGGTAACAATTCCCGATAATGCCCATATTATAAGCAGAGTAATCAACCGGGGGAATGTTGCTGGTTTTGGTCAGGGTAGCCTTATACCCTTTACCAAGCGTGTAAGCCAATGTACTGGTATAAATACCCTGTACGCTGTTTGTGATATTGTCGCCACCGGGAAGCAGGGTATCAACACTAAAACCGAAGTTGGTATTAACTTTAATCCCCAATTTTCCGCCGCCATTGTCGAAAACAGTGTCAAAGATGATCTTCCATCCACTGGAATAACGGTATTTCCACTGCCCTTTCGTGAGTGTAAGACCGGTAGCGGACCATGACATGGAAGTCAGGTTGAATGCAGATTCCGTCATTTCCGTGCTTGATGTCCAGCCATGAGGAGTTGCAGCGCCGATCATGCCCCATTTAACCCTGGTAACAGAAACTTTGCCAAGATCATAGTCTAAAACAACGTGATACATACCACTTGTATCAACCGTAAATTTGCTGGTGCTTTCAACATAAGTTCCACGTTTGAAGAATACACCGTGAGGCTCATCTGTTGTGGGCGCAGTTACCTGTGCAAAATCAGTTCCCGGGCCGTAAACTTTGATTACTGAACCTGCAACATTAACAATGTTGAATCCATCAGTGCCGGCCTTTACTGGGATATAGAGTTCCAGTAACTGAGCGCGTTTGGTGGATGTAGGAAGAACCGGGTTCAGCACTTCATTGTACGTGGAATTCATCATTGCATTAGGATTGAGATCAGCATAAGCCGTACCTGCACCTTTAATATAGTAACCATCAAGGATGATCACCGAAGGGGTAGTGGTATCGCTCGATTTCTTGCATGAATTGAGTGTAAACACCATGGCTATCAGTGCTATGACTGACAGCATCATTGCTAATTTTTGCATTGGTTTTTTCATACGATTTAGGATTAAGGGGTTAAGTTTTGATATGTACTGCAAATGTATTCAAATTAAATGAACAAACAAATATAATCTTATATTACAAAATAAGTCCCATCCTGTAAATTATTTTTGTCATAAAGACCTACGCTCATCGCGGCGCAGCGAGCAGGTTCGGGTTGGCATCCGTTGCCCATTTTGGTATCGGGAAAGTACGCAAATTGGGATCCGTAGCAGATTTTTCCCACCAGTCTTCCTCGAATTTCCCGTAACGGATCAGGTCCTGCCTGCGGTGGCCCTCACAGTACAGCTCTCTTCCACGTTCGGCGAGGAGTTGGTCCAGTGTTGCCCCGGTCCATTGCGGAACTCCAGCACGCGACCGGATGGGGTTGACCCACTGATCTCCGTTGTTACCCAGACGTATCTGTGCTTCTGCCTTCATAAGGTAAAAATCGGTGATCCGGAAGAGCGGGAAATCGTTGCTCAGGTTTTCCTTTGCCCCCATCTTGATCTCATATTTCCCAACCCTTGCACCGGTTGTCCGGATCTGTGTCGGGTTGAATGTAGGAGCCTGCATGTTCAGTGCAGGAAGAATGGGATCGATAACCAGCCAGAGATGGGTTTCGCCATCGTAAATCTTGGCCCCTGTATAGGCATACTGCGGCCCCCAGATGTTATAGGCTGCACGCCGTTTATCGGTGCTGTCGTAAGTGGCCCAGAAGGTCGGGGTTATCGCGAAACCATTCCACGGACCAACCGACATGTTGTATTTCAGGTTCATTTGGTAATGAAGCGTCCGCATATGAAGACGGAACCCGGTGAAATTATCTTCATCATAAGGAATGGAGAAGATGATCTCACTGGAATTGTCATTGATTGTTTTAAAGGGTTCCGAAAGATCGACCGCCAGCGTATAAGGGCCGGTCATTACACTGTCGCAGAAATCGCTTGCCTTCTGCCATTGCGGCGTGCCGGGAAAGCCATTCCCGGAACCGGTATAGATTTCTGCATTCAGGTAAAGTTTTGCCAGGAGCGCATATGCGGCCCACTTGTTCATCATGTATTTCCGGTCCACCTTCTTTAAGTATGGTAACGCGCGTGTAACTGTAGCCACAAGGCTGTCATAGATCGCTGCCCGTTTGATCTTGTAAGGCATCGGCGGAGCATTGTTGGCACTTGTGATGTAAGGTGCATCACCATAATTATCGATTAAAAGGTAATAATAAAAAGAACGGATCACCTCGACTTCTCGCTTCTTTGCCGTCAGGGCATCATTCTGAGGGATGCTGTTCATAATGTCGAGTATCTGGTTGCAGACTGTGATCCCGGTCCAGAACGCGCTCCACATCCGGTTTACACCTTCATCGTCGTTGGTCCAGGAATGATGGTGCATGTTTACCCATTTGCCGCCGTCAAACCAGTCGGCACCTCGGGTAGGAGCAGAAAGCTCATCAGAAGAAATTTCCTGGGCAAGGAACCACCATCCGTTATCATCTGCCATGGGTTCAAGTTGTGCATATGTTGTAACGCTCAGGCTTGCAACCTGGTCGGCGGTTTCGGGGTAAAGGTTCCCCGGGATCTTATCGTAAACTTTCTCGTCAAGTTTGGTACAGCCGAGAAAAGTTGCAGCGATTGCTATAAAAATCAAATATTTTGCTTTCATAATTCGATGAGATTAAAAGATTGCTTTCAAACCAAGTGTATAAGAACGTGTTTTCGGGTAAACATTGTATTGGTCGATACCAAAAGATAACCCGTTGATGTTGGTTTCAGGATCAACGCCCGAATAACCCGTAATCGTGAACACATTGTTTGCTGCAAAAAACAGTTCCAGCTTGCTGATCCATTTTATTTTCAAAACATTGAAATCATAGGAAAGCTTGATGTAATCCAGTTTCAGAAACGAAGCCTTTTCCACGTAAATGTCGGCAATGTTGGTGCCGTTCGTCAGGCCCTGGTTATACCAGTCAACGGCTGAGGGAAGGGCATTAAGGTTCGGAAGGATTGTCGGATTATCAAAGAACATTTTTGTCGCATTGTACATATAGTTCCCCAGCCAGCACCGGAATGAGAAATCAAGGTTCCAGCGTTTAAACACGGTGAAGTTGTTCGACCATCCCAGCTCGACTTTAGGAGTCGGGGTTCCAACAACTGTTCTTTTGGCTTTGCTGAGATCCGTAGTGTATCCACCGGTATTGGATACATAAGCGAATGATCCGTTCACGATCCCGACATATGTGGGTACGTAAAAGGCGCCGATATCCTGTCCGGCCATAATTCCGGTAACATAAAGCTGATCCCCTACGAATCCTCGTCCGGAAACGTATCCCATTTTCCTTACGCCATTGGGCCAATCGGCACCGAGGTCAATGATCTTGGTCTGGTTATGTGCGACCGTCAGACTGCTTTTCCAGGAAAGATTTCTCATGGTAAGAAGGTATGCCTGGAGGAAAAGTTCTATTCCCTTGTTGGAGAGGGAGCCTGAATTCATGTAGGTCTGCTGAGCAAGGTTGGGTGGTACTGGCACGCTGTAAAGCCCGAGGAGGTCAGTGGTCTTCTTGCTGTAAACTTCGAGACTTCCGCTCAGGCGCTGATTGAGAAACGCAAAATCAATACCGATGTTCACTTCGGCGGTTTGCTCCCATTTCAGATTCGGGTTCGGATTCCATGCCTGTTTGTAAGTAATGACTTCCTGGCCTGTTTCAGGATTAATGGTTCTGGAGTCCGGAACCCATAGCGCAAGGCTATGATAATCGCCGATCTTGTCATTCCCGGAAACACCGTAGCTTGCCCTCAGTTTCAGCTGATCCAGCCATTTCACCGACTTCATGAACTTTTCCCGGTCGATGCTCCAACCGATGGCAGCGGTCGGAAACCAGCCCCACTTGTTGTTGGCACCGAACCTTGAAGAACCATCCCTGCGCAGGGATGCCGAAATAAAATACCTGCTCCTGAAATTGTACTGGGCGCGTCCGAAAAACCCGATCCGGGTCGATTCTCCTCTCCATGATCTGATTCCGCTTCCGGTCAATGGGTCCCACCATATCACGTTGTTGAGGGTTTGCAGGTTATCCGGGCCGGCATATGGCGACTGGGCATCTGTGCCTCCTGCATAAAACCCGTTGTAATCTTCCCGCTGCCAGGAATAACCTAACAGGAAGTTCAGGTTGTGCGCTTCTCTGATGGACTTGGTATAATTTCCTGTGATCTCCATCAGTTTGGTGACGTCGTTGTCGTATTGCTTGTGGCCTGCGCCATTATCGGCTGATGAATAAATATTGGCCGGACGGAAATAATTATATGTGATGTCATCACGGGTATACCCAAGGTTTACTGAACCGGTAAGGCCCTTGATGATCTCCAGGTCGAATCTCAGTCCGCCCAGGAACCGCTTCGCATCGCGGTTATTGGTTTCCTGGGTAATGACGGAAAGCGGGTTCTGGTAATTGAATACACGTGAGGATTCATAGTAGCCGCCGCTGGAATTATTAACAGGGTCGGTCGGGTTCCGGGATATGGCCTGGTAAATGATATCGTCGAGACCCCAGCCGCCATAACTTTCATATTTATTCTTTTCGATGGCGCCCATGATGTTGCCGCTAATGGTCAGGTGATCATTGAGGGTTTTCTGCGTAACGCTCAACCGTGCAGTTGTACGTTCCTTTGACGTTCCTTTCATGATCCCGCTCCAGCTGGACTGCCCCACCGAACCCTCGTAAGAGCCTTTTTTTCCGCCCCCCGACACACTCAGGTCGTTGCTGGAAGAGAACCCGATCTGGTAGATCTGGTCCTGCCAGTCGGTGCTGGCGCCACCGTCAAGAAATACATCTTTCATGGTATAGGTCGAATCCGGGTTTGCCTTCCTTTTTGCTTCGAGGAGGGTGTTGGCAAATGACCTAATCTGGTCGGCATTCATAACCTTGAGTTTCTTGGCAATCTTCTCCACCGAGAACTGGGAAGAGAATTCAACATTGCTGTAAGAATCTCCAGGTTTGGAATCCTTGTTTTTCGGGTTCCGGTTTCCTTTTTTCGTCGTAATCAGGATGACGCCGTTGGAACCCTGCGAACCATAGATGGCCGTTGAAGCAGCATCCTTCAGGATATTGTAGGATTCTATGTCATCCGGCGATACGAGCGAGGGATCGGCATTGGGGATCCCGTCAATCACGAAGAGAGGCTGCGTATCGGCATCATACCCTGAGGCCCCGCGGATACGGATATAGAAAGGTGCGCTCGGGTCCCCGCCTTGCTTGGTAACGCTCACCCCGGCCACTTTCCCCTGTAAAGCCTGGATCGGATCGGTGAGAACACCTCCATTCAGGTCCTCCGATTTTACCATGCTAACGGCTCCTGTTTTATCAGTCTTTTTCTGGGTGCTGTACCCGATCACGATCAGTTCATTCAGGTTGCTGACTTCTTCAGCCAGTGCGATATTCAATGTACCACTTTCCTTGGCAGTGACTTCCTTTTTCTGGTATCCCACAAAAGAAAAGACAATGACCGCACCCTTGGGCAACGTAATTTTATACTTTCCATTTAAATCGCTTACGGTGCCGTTTGTTGTTCCCTTCTGGACGACAGTCGCCCCGATGATCGTCATTCCGGTTGAAACCTCTGTAATCGTCCCGTTGATGTCAACGTTCTGTGCCATCAGACTCACTGAACCAAGCAGCATGACGAAGAGAAGAATCGTATTCCGGACCTTCATTCGTATAGACTCTTTCATAAGTAATGGTTTTAATTGATTTGAAATTAGATATAAGATATTAAGATTAAGCAGGTTGGAAATCGAAAATAAAATCAACACTGAATTACGTTAATTTCATGTTAATTTTGACAAAGATAATAAAACAATTGAAAAATTTATTATGGTATAACATTTTTCATTTTTAGCGTTTATATACCTTGATATTCCACGGATGAACCCTCATTTTTATCGATTCCCTTTTTCGCTTCTGGTGTTGCTCAACCTCACATTTTCTTCCAAAGCCCAGGTTGTAACAACAGTACCTGTTTTTCCCCAGGAAACTGATTCCGTTACGGTCATTTTCAATGCGGCGGAAGGTTCGGGAGGATTGGCCGGCTATACCGGTGATGTATATGCACATACCGGAGTCATAACCAACAACAGTGTTTCTTCCACCGACTGGAAATATGTAAAAACCGTTTGGGGGGTAAACACTCCGGAGACAAAACTGACCCGCATCGGCCAGGATCTTTACTCTTTGAAAATAAAACCATCCGTCAGATCTTATTATGGTGTCGCCACAACCGACACCATCCTTAAAATGGCTTTTGTCTTTCGGAGTTCAGATCCGGTAGGTGGCAGTTACCTCCAGGGGAAAATGGCAGATGGCGGGGATATTTTTGTCCCGGTTTACAAACCCGGACTTCAGATCGCCCTGGATAAACCCTCTGGGGGAATCGCCATTCTCAGCCTCCATGATACGCTGAATGTTAGTATCAATTCCATACTTGCTGACTCTGTATTTCTCTACGTCAACAATATAGAAGTCAAAAAGGCAGCGGGAGATACTTTGTCATTCCGGATCATTGCCAATGGCTATGGAAAGTCCTGGGTAAAAGGCGTTGCAAAGAATTCGACCGCATCCGTCGCCGACTCCTTTTATTTCTTTGTCAGGAAACCGATAACGGTTGAAGCGTTGCCTGCCGGAATCAAACCGGGCATCAACTATACAGGTTCGCAGGATGTGACCCTTTGCCTTTATGCTCCATTAAAATCCTATTGTTTTGTACTGGGTGATTTTAACAACTGGCAACTCGATTCCTCCGCCTATATGAATGTAACTCCCGACAGCAATTATTTCTGGGCAATAATCCATAACCTGATACCTGGAAAAGAGTATATATACCAGTACTTCGTCGACGGCGATATCCGGGTAGGAGATCCCTATGCAGAAAAAGTCAGCGATCCATGGAACGACAGTTACATCAACAGTGCAACTTATCCCGGGATGCTTGACTATCCGAAAGGGAAAACCAGCGGGATCGCCACTGTTTTCCAGATCAACGCTCCCTCCTATTCCTGGAAAACAACGGCTTTTACTCCACCTTCCCGGACGAAGATGGTAGTTTATGAGCTTTTGGTCAGGGATTTTACAGACAAGCATTCGTTCCAGGGCGTCATCGATACGATCAACTACCTGAAGCACCTGGGCATCAATACCATTGAGCTCATGCCGGTAAATGAATTCGAAGGAAACAGCAGCTGGGGTTACAATCCCAACTATTATTTTGCCGTGGATAAATACTATGGTCCTAAAAACGACCTCAAAAAACTGATTGATACCCTCCACCAGAATGGAATGGCCGTGATCCTGGATGTTGTTTACAATCATTCCTTCGGCACTTCACCTTATGTGATGCTATACTGGGACAAGCAGAATAGCCGTCCTGCCGCCAACAGTCCGTTTTTCAATCCAATCCCGAAACATGATTACAATGTCGGAAATGACATGAACCATGAATCTCCGTCAACAAAACAGTATATCAGCAATGCGCTGAAGTTCTGGCTCCGGGAATTCAGGGTCGACGGTTTCCGTTTTGATCTTTCAAAAGGGTTTACACAGAAGAATACACTCGGGGACCCTGCTGCCTTTGCACTGTATGATGCCTCAAGGATTGCCATCCTTTCGGCATATGCTGATACTGTCTGGAAAGTGAACCCGGAGGCCTTTGTGATCCTGGAACATTTTGCGGATAACAGTGAAGAGACCACATTATCCAACGGCAGAATGATGCTCTGGGGTAATTCCAACAATGCTTATGCAGAATCGGCGATGGGATATACACAGGGAAGCAACTCCGATTTCTCCGCTGTTTCTTACAAGGAACGAGGATGGTCAGGCACCAACCTGGTTGGGTACATGGAAAGCCATGACGAAGAGCGGCTGATGTACAAATGCCTTCAATGGGGTAACAAGGCAGGGACTTATGATATCAAGATCCCAGAGACCGCCCTCATGCGGATGCGCCTGGATGCTTTGTTTTTCTTTACTGTTCCCGGTCCGAAGATGATATGGCAATTCGGTGAACTGGGTTATGACTATACCATCGATTACAACGGCCGCACCGGCGAAAAGCCCATACGGTGGGATTATTATTCCGTGCCGGGACGTTATAACCTCTATCGGTTTTACTCGGCCATGATAAAACTGAAACAAAGAGAACCTCTTTTCACAGCTACCGATTTCCAGCTTGACGTGATGTCTGCCTACAAAAGGATCCAGCTGCATAAAAACGACCAGTACGGTTTGGTGCTGGGAAATTTCGGTGTCACATCCATGGATATCAATCCCGCTTTTCCCCATACGGGAACATGGTATGAATATCTTACCGGTGATTCGGTGCAGGTTGCTGACGGTAATGCAACATTGAAGTTTGCGGCAGGTGAATACCATCTTTATACCGATCAGAAAATCATAAATCCGGATTTTATGGATACCACCTGGGCGGTTCATTCACCTGCCCTTACCGGATTCAGCACCATTTATCCGAATCCTTCAACAGGCGAGATATATGCAGCCATTAACCTCGGATTCCAGAAAGAGGCTGAGGTTGATTTTGATGTGTACGACATTTGGGGCCGGGATGTTAGCAGGTTTTCGGAAAAAGTCAGCGGTTATAAGGTCATCCGGGTCGACGGCAGGGGTTACACTTTCACCAAGGGTGTTTTCATGATAAAGATCAAAACTGACGGGAATAAGGCCCTGCATAAGATCGTTGTAAAATGATGCCGGCTTTCTGCTTTCCTGCCTTCCGTTTTTTTTTATCTTTGCATCTCTCAATCTGATCCTATGAAGCAATTTTCTTTTTTCTTCTGCTGTTTGGTTTTCTCAATCATTCTTTCCGATGCTGCCGTCGGGCAGAACGCTTTAACCGGCGCTCCCGTTGCAGATTCTGGTTTGATCACGTTCCGGGTCGATATGTCACAATGGGCATCCATGGGCCTGTTTCACCCCGCCACCGATTCAATCGATATGCCCGGGACCATGAACAACTGGGCTGGTTCAGCGCTCCTTCAAAAAGTCGACACCACCCTGGTATATCAGATCTCCCTTATACTGAGTGCTGCAACGGTACAGGAATTCAGGTTCAGGATTAACCGCGATACCAATCATGCCGAGCTCATCAGCCACATGTACCGTGTGCCCAAGGACACAACCATGGTGAAATATATGTACAATGATTACGATACCGCCACGGTTCCCATCACCTTTAAATGCCGTATGTATTACCAGATCAAATCCCACCATTTTGACCCTTTACCACAGCGTGACTATCTCGATGTGGCGGGAACCTTCAATGGTTATGGCGCTTACGACCTTCTTTTTGACAGGCAAAATGACAGCATTTACGAGGTCACGCTCAACCTTCCGAGAACACTGATAAGTTCTGCTACGCCCCTTGAATTCAAGTTCAGGATCAACGGAAACTGGAGCACATCGGAATTTGCGAATACAAGCTCTTTCCGCTCCTACTTTCTGAAAGATACCGCAGGCGGCGTTCAAAACCTGGTAGATGTCTGGTACGATGATAACAATCCTGCAGTTCCTGCTCCCCCTTTCGCTTACAACGTAAATATCCAGGGAACATATTCAGCAAAGCAAATCCTTACTGGCTCCTATTCATATGAAGATTATGACCTCCGTCCAGAAGGCAACTCACTTTACCGCTGGTATCTTGCCGACTCAATTACACAGGTAAACCTGGTTCCTATTGGTGATTCAACCATAAACTATGTTGTTGATTCGCTCAATGCCGGGAAATACATCGCCTTTGTCGTCATTCCTGTCGCATCCGGAACCGGCGATTCATTGATCGGGAACCCGGTCATGGCCTGGACAGGAAAGATCGGCGGCGTCGGATTCAGCAACCTTGAAATGAACAGTGTACATTTCTTTCCAAACCCGGCATCAGAACAGATCCTCTTTGATCATCTCGGGAATACAGCCAGGATAGAGATCTACAGTATCTACGGACAGAAAGTCGCAGTCCTTGAAACTTTGAACCGTAACCAGGTCAGCCTGGACCTCTCCGGGTTCAATAAAGGGATCTACCTGCTAAAATTCTGCAGATCCGACCATGGCTACAGCACTTCTAAATTTATCAAAAAGTAACATTTTTCTCCAAACGAAAGATTGACTGTCGGGACCTTTAAAAGAGGCCCAACTGTGAATATTTATGGGAAATATTTCCTGAAAAGGTATTTAATGGCAGGTTTGTGCCGCAATTGCAGAGTTTGAGAATAATAGGCAAACCTGAACCTTTTCATCCACGGGTCACTTCCGGTATATTCCCTGACAAGGACAACAGGATCCCTGTCCGGCTGATCACGAAAATCCTTGCCGGCATATTCCTTCCCGATCCATTCCAGGAACGGCCTTGCATTCTTCATTGGATAATCTTCTGATCTTAATAGTTTCAGATAAAGAAAGGCTTCCTGAAAATCATCCTTCCCCTGGAAATGCAGGATTGCCCCGACTGTAAGTTCCTGCCGGGATCTTTCGCGGATGTAATCAACCATTGGAATACAGACAAGTCCGAAACGACTGACATTTTCAGAAGTGAAAAAATGTTCCATTTCCAGATAATCTTTGATGGCTCTTTCATACTGGGCTGTTGTGACAAGAAGGTCAATATTCTGCATCATTTTTTGGAATTCCACAGCCTGTGCATATTTCGTGACGGTATCTTTCAATCCTGCCGATGGGATCAGGCAATCCGGATGTTGACTTATGAGGGAAACCGCCGAATCTGTCAACGAAGCAGCCATCCTGAAATCTTTCAGTTCCCTTTCGCGTTGTGCCCGCAGAAGAAGAATCTCCACGGCTTCATTTGCATTCCAGCAGATCCGCTCTTCCACTTTCCTCCGGTATCCTGCCAGGGCATCCGATAGTTCACGGGAACTTTCCGCACCCGTAGTTCGCTGAATAAATGCGATGGAATCGGCAAACAAACGGGCCATCTCCAAACGGTTGGTCCATATCCTGTCCTCTCCTGAATAGAGCAGGTTTATCAGGTAAAAGGGATAAGTTACTTTGCAGAGTGAATCAAGCAAAGGATCGGGAGGGATTTTTTTTTCTTCGGAGAGTTGTCTGGCGAGAAAAAAATTCCGCCCCGCCTCCGGCTTGTTAAACTTTGCCAGGTCTTTCTCTCCCTGCCCGATAAAAATTCTATACCTGCATAGCTGAATCTTTGGTTCGATTCCCGGATGAATCAAAGAAAGTGTGAGGGAATCAAAACCCTTCTCAAATTCATGGTAACAGTCGAGCGCTTCAGGAAACTGAGCAGCGGCATACAGTGTATCGCACCGGGAAATATGTTCTGCGGCCAATTCTCCAAAGACCAGGTTAAACAATGAATCGGAGGTGACAAATGCGGCATGTTCCTTCCGGTAGATTTGTGCCCGTATCATATACGAACGGGCCATCTCCGGTTTTCCGTTCCTGATGGCGCCATAGGCCACGCCCAGGTAAGAATCATAAATGCCATTGGCTGCTTTCGTGATGATCTCCCGGTCGTTGACGATTCCTTTCAAAAAAGGATTTCCTTCGCTGAAATTACGGGCATTCCCAAGCAATTCAACAGCTTCGGCATATTGCCTGTTCTGCATCAGTTCATCCGCCCGGTCATGGTAGGCTTTATTGATCTTCCGGGAAATCATTGCCAGGGATGAATCGGGGTCCTGGTCAGGGAACATCTTGCCAGCCAGGTTCCGGATCACTTCACGGTCATCTCCGAAAGCATTCAAACGAAAATATCTTTCCAGGAATTCATGATAGATCTCACTATTGCGTTCCGTGACCAGCATCGACCAGCGTATATAGCGACTTATTCCGTCAAGAAATTGCCGGAACAGTGAATCCTGTGAAATAGAGGAATTCAGTATTCCGGGTGTTTTTACATTCGCGCGGAAGGTCATCGTTGCACTGAGCGAAAAACGTGAAAGACGGTTAAATTTCTCCTGAAAGCCAGCCGGGTCCAATGAATCCAGTTCAAGGCGCTGTGAAAAATCCTTCTCTTTTAAAATTGCCAGGATCTTACTCAGTTCTTCCAGGATGATGAAATAGCCGGGATACCGGTCCATCGCGCCGAGGTCCATCTCCGGAACTTTTCTCTCCAGGGAATCCAGTACTGCATTTGCAGCATAATAATCATTGATGAGGGCAACCCGTTGCTGGAAACGTACAAGGGCCTCTTCATCAAAATAAAAATGAAGACCATGCAGCACCACCGTATCTGAATCGCATGAATAATGAGGAACCTGGTACTGAAGTAAACTGTCATCCTTATTTAATTTCAGACCGGTCGCTTCCGGAGTGTCGAAAACGAAAGAACTGTCTTTTTTTTCCACCCGGCAGCCGAATGCCAGCCAGTCAGGCATCATCACGGAGGCCATGGGAAATTTCCGGAAACTGATGTTTCCACTGAGTTTCTGCTTTCCAAAAGAGATTCCGACCATGGGATTCCTGCCTTCAGCTGTTTCAATCCTGATCTTCACATCTGCATTCAGGGTAAAAGAAATCCGGCGGGGATGTTTGATTGCATCCTCGGCGATCACGATAATCATTTCATTGGAAATTCCCGAAAAGGCAGACTTCTCTTCCATATACCGAAAGGTGAAACGCACTGGAAGGGAATATGAACAGGCGCTTTTCTGGGCAACCAATGCCGGAGACAAAAACAGGAAGAAAAGGAGCAGGTTCAGGATTCTATGTCGGGACAAAGCCGTTGGATTTTGGATTCCCAAAAGTACACATTTGCCACCATGGAAAAGAAACCGGCCCGGATTATTCCTTTCTGAACTGTAAATCTGTCATGTAGAATTGATTGGTACGCCTTTTGCCTTACATCCCGATTCTTTCAGATAAAAATAAAATTATGATCAATATACCGGCATCGGAGAAGAAAAGGGTGGTAATCGTTGGGTGCGGATTTGCCGGACTGAAACTGGCCAGGAAGCTCAGGTATTCAGGATACCAGGTGGTGATCGTGGACAAACGCAATTACCACCAGTTTCAGCCACTTTTTTACCAGGTTGCCACAGCAGGTCTTGAACCCAGTGCGATCTCATTCCCATTGCGTAAGATCTTTCAGCATTATAAAGATTATTACATACGGATTGCAGAAGTGACGAATATCGATACAGATAAACAGCAACTCTGGACCACCTTGGGAATCATTCGATATGACTACCTTATACTTACACAGGGAGCTTCCAATTTCTTTTTCGGAATGAAGAGCCTGGAATCCCTTTCCAAACCCATGAAGTCTGTTTCCGAAGCACTCGATCTGCGGAACACCCTGTTGCAGAATTTCGAGAATGCGCTGGCCGCAACGACAGCGGAAGACCAGGAAGGATTCCTGAATCTGGTGGTTGTGGGCGGTGGCCCTACCGGTGTTGAGGTTTCGGGAGCACTTGCGGACATGCGGAAGTATGTGATCGGGAAGGATTACCCGGAGCTTGCCAAGGAGAAAATCCATATCTACCTGGTTGAAGGGATGAACCGGCTGCTTCTGGCACTTTCGGAACGTTCGTCGGAGAAGGCCAGAGAATTCCTGGAACGTCTGGGTGTAGAAGTAAAATTGAACACACAGGTAAAAAATTTCGACGGAAAAAATATAGAAACCTCCGATGGAAAAAAGATCCGGACAAACCTGGTCATCTGGACTGCAGGCATTACCGGGGCCAGGATCGGGGGACTGCGGGATAGTTCGTACGGAAGAAACAACCGTTTGCTGGTTGACCAATTTAACCAGGTGAAGGGATATGGAAATATTTTTGCATTGGGGGATGTGGCATTGATGGAAGAACCGCGTTTCCCAAATGGTCACCCCCAGGTAGCCCCGGTTGCGATCCAGCAGGCAAAGCTTCTGGCAAAAAACATGGTAAGGATTCGTATTCAAAAAGAAAGGACTCCTTTTTCCTATAAAGATAAAGGTACGATGGCCACGATCGGCCGGAACCTGGCCATCGTGGAACTGCCCAATGCCCGGTTTTACGGGACTTTTGCCTGGCTGGTATGGATGTTCATTCACCTGATGTCGATCGTAGGCATCCGGAACCGCTTCCTGATCCTGGGCAACTGGTTCTGGAATTATGTTACCTATGACACTTCACTGAGGCTGATCTTGAAACCCAAAGGATGTTAATGCAACTATTGTATGGAAAAAACGGAAATTGAAAGAAGGTACCAGAAGGTTTGTCATGATATTTACCAGGGACGGATCAAATCTGCCCTGGATTCCCTGGGTGCCCTGCTCCGCAATATAAATCGCTCAGATTATTTCTTCGACCTGGAAAGCATCACCGAAAACTACCAGAATCTTCTGAATTATGCATTCGAAGGGGCGAAGGACCCAGACCGTAAAGAGATCCTGAAGAAGATATCGGCTTCGGTACTTTCGCTGGCGGATGAGGTCAGGTATGCCCTGACGGAGAAAGACTATCCTCAGCGGAACATGGAAAAAGCCGTGATGATGCGCCTGCTCGGGGATGATCCGCAAGCAGTATCAGACCGTCTTGAAGAATTTCTGTCTGAAAAAAACCTGCAACGGATGCTGAAGGAAACGGGGACACCACCCGGCGAAGCCAAACCCATTGAAAGTATATTCCGGCTGATCTGGCTGACCCATAAGATAAAAGATACTTCCGTAGAGAAGATCCGCCCGATCGCTCATTCAACAATTTTCGAGAACCATGAAAAATGTCTCGTCGTTTCTGCACTGACACTCAGTCTGCTTGATTTTTTTGACCCCCGGAAGATCCTGTTGCTGATGGAATTTGTAAGTGAACATGAAATGGAAGTTTATCAACGTGCACTCACGGGACTTGGGCTCGTACTGATATGGTACGACCGGCGGATCAGTTTTTACCCGGAGATCATGGTGAGGCTTGATGAGCTTAGCCAGGATGAAGGTATTCAGCAGGACATGGAAGCTTTGCTGCTGCAGTTGCTGATGGCCCAGGAAACAGAATCCATCGTAAGGGCATTTGAGGAAGAGGTACTTCCCGGCATGAAGAAAATGATGCCGAAATTTGAAGATAAGCTCCAGCTGGATAAGATTTTCGGGGAAGAAGACCTGGAAGGGAAAAATCCTGACTGGAAAGAGATGATCGATGAGGTTCCCGGACTTTTTGAACGGATCGAAAAATTCACCCATATGCAGATGGAAGG
>Ga0182021_10005183_pt1 | contig 15401 bp, 10 predicted proteins | sample 612E3MmetaG_FD_120493 | JGI IMG/M metagenome (GOLD analysis project Ga0182021, IMG submission 120493) | Permafrost microbial communities from Stordalen Mire, Sweden - 612E3M metaG (Illumina Assembly) | ecosystem: Environmental > Terrestrial > Soil > Wetlands > Permafrost | place: Sweden... | reverse complement strand
CCCGTCGCCATCAGCACGATCATGGTTTCCCCGAAGATCCTTCCGATACCAAGAAGGACAGCGGCGAAAATCCCGGGAGCCGCTGCAGGCAGAGTGACAAAAAATGCGGTTTGCCATTTCGAAGCACCCAGCGCAAGGCTGGCTTCCTTGTAGGTTGAAGGGACCGCTGTCATGACATCTTCGGTCACCGTGAAAATGATCGGGATGGCAGCCAGGGCCATGGCGACTCCTCCGACAAATGCATTGAGCCGGGTTTCATAACCGAACAGGTTCTGGAAGAAAGTTGCCAGGACGATCAGGGCAAAGAAACCGATGACTACAGAAGGAAATCCGGCAAGCAATTCGATGGCAGGCTTTATGATTTCCCGCATCCACCGGGGCGCAAAAGCAGCCGAAAAGAGCGCGGCAAGAATGGCCAGGGGTGCAGCGAAAAGAATTGCAATGATCGTTATTTTAAATGTTCCCACAATCAAAGGCAGCAATCCATACCTGGGATTGTCGGATACCGGCATCCAGACTTTTCCTGCCAGGCCTTTCACGGTTACTTTGTTTGCGGCAGCTGATTCATTATTCTTATATGCCGGAATGGCGGATTCACTTTCTACAATGCTGTCCTTTGCTGCTTCCGTTGTAGCTCCATATACTTCCTGCTTTGTTGACTTTGCTTCAGGCTCGCTCCCGCCGTAAACCTCCTGCTGGTTTTCATTTTGAGCTACGTCGGTAGATCCATAGGTTTCCTGCTTTGATGCTGTTTTTTCAATCGCTGCTACTGCTTTACCTGAGAAGATGGGTAGTGTTTCACGAAAAACAAACAGGAAAATCAACAGGATGATAGCAATTGAGAGAAAAGCAACACCGGTAATGATCTTCTCGGCAAAAAATTCCGATGGCCTCATCTGTTTCTTCAGGCTTTCATTGCTGAAAACAAACCGGCCCTGCTTATACCCGGTAACGCCTTCTTCCTTCGCAGTCTTTCCTGTAATGTCGGATTCCGGATTTTCCTCCTCAGGTCGATTCCTATTTTCTAGTTCCATTATATTGTCTGAATAAAATCCAAAAGCAGCGCTGTTAGCGCTGCTCCGGAACCATTTTACTAACCCCTACTTAACCGGAAAATAACCCTGGTCAACCACAAGCTTTTGGCCTTCTGGTCCAAGGATCCAGTCGATGTAGTTTTTCATTTCCCCTGTCGGCCTGTTCCTTACATACATATAGAGGTACCTGCTGATAGGGTAAGTTCCATTTTTGATTGTTTCAGCATTGGGTGGATAAGCAGGTGATTTATCATCTTTTTTCACCAGGCACTGTTTCACACCTTTTGAATAAGCAGCTCCGCCGTAACCAATCCCATATTTATCATTTTTTACGGCATTCACAACTGCTGAAGTACCGGGAAGCGTCTGGCAACTGGCTGCATAATCGCCTTTTACCACATTCTCCTGGAAGAAAACATAGGTTCCTGAACTATTTTCACGGCCATAAAGCTTGATAGCTTCATCCGGGCCGCCAACTTCTTTCCAGCTCTTGATCTTTCCTGTGTAAATGCCACTCAGTTGTTTAATGCTGAGTTCCTTTACCGGATTCGATTCATTCAGGTAAACTGTGATCCCGTCTTTTGCACAACGGATCTCAATGCCGAGGGAGCCGTAACGTTCCTTCAGTTTATCGATCTCGCTCTGTTTCATCGGGCGGCTGGCATTGCAGATATCTGTAGCGCCATTGATGAGGGCGGAGATACCGGTTCCTGACCCGCCTCCTGTTACCTGGAGAGCGACCTCAGGATGAGATTTCATATAAACCTCTGCCCATTTCTGAGCGATGATCACCATGGTATCGGATCCTTTTATGGTTATTTTTTTGGGAGCCGGCATGAAAGCGAAAGTGATGACCGCAAGGAGGATGATACCGGCTATCGTTTTGATTGTGTTTACTCTTTTCATTTGTCTGATTTTTAACATTTCAAAATTAATACTTTATCATTGACTGTTTAAAATTTTGCCTGCAATCTCAGGGTAAGAAAGTTTTGGTTGATCAGCTTGCTGTAATCATAGGTTCCTGAGACATTATTCACTGTATAGCCCGTCACGACTCCTGAAGTTTCCTTACCAGCGCTATTATACACGGGTGCCGGCACTTTCTGATTGACGGGAATAGAATAAGACAATTGGATTTTAATGTTTTCGCTGAAATAATAGGTCCATGCAAATGTCCATGTACCAAAAGCGATATCATTTAAACTGTTCATGGAGGTCAGGGAATTGCTGACTTTTGCAACGGTCTGGTTGTTGGTTCCTATGACACTGGTGCCGGTGGAATAGGTGATTTTATCGGTCGTTTTTGAGGTAGATGTACTGTAATGGCTGTAACCAATTGAATCCGATTTGATCTTGGTATTGGGATCATAATAATCGTAACGTATGGCAAACTGGTTGCGTTTTCCAATGTTTTTGATAAGATAAACATAATACCCCATGAAATTACGTTCGATGGCAGGTCTCAGTGTCGAGGTATTTGTGGTTGTGATTGTCTGCATAAGTGTGTCACCCTTCATCGAAAGTACGGTGGGGCTTACAGCAGAGGAAGTATTGTAATATCCCGGAGTTCCGTTTATACCGACAATATATTCTCCCTTAATTGCCAGGCCACCGAGAACATCCAGGTAAAGCTGGGCTTCTACACCGGTCCATGTCCTCCGGATTGAGCTCCCCACATTGGTTTCAGTTTTATTATAGGTATAGTCTGAATGCAGCAGATCGTGTGAATTGGCTTTAACATGACCATAATATTCATGGGCACCGATCGTCAAACCACCGATTTTGCCCAACTTGAATGCGTATGTTACACGGGCCATCAGGTCTTTGAAACCATCAAAATCCACATTATTTTGTGCAGCATTGAGGGTAGCTCCTGTTGCATCAGTGAATGTATAGCCTTCATTCCCGTTCAACAAGGCAAGCTGAATCTTGAGGTTTGTTTTATGAGGCATGGCCTCGAGTTTGAAGCCGATCGCTTTTTCATCCGGGTATAAGGTGGTGATAACACGTGAACGCTCCAGACATTCCAGGTTACTGGATGAATATTCAACTTCATAATCGGGACGGTCAAATTTTCCGGCCCATAATGAGAATGTTTTTAACCAGGGCTCATTTAACTGTACAAATGCATTTTTTATGGAGAGGTTTCCCGGCTGAAAATCAGGTTCCAGTGTAAAAGCTACTCCATCTGTAGGTTCATAAACAACTTTTACCCTGGCACGACGAACCATAAAATTATCGTATGGATAATTTGATGCTTGCTCATAATGAAAGTATTGAGCCTGGATATAACCTGACACTTTTATTTTTGTCAGTTTGTCGAGGCTCGATTCAGCAGTTGCAAGCCTTTCTTCGACACCGGAGATCTTTTCCCGCAGCGTTGTAACCTGCGGCGCCAATGTGTCGGTTGTACTCTGCGCCTTTGCAGACTGGGTCGGTGCCAGGAAAACCAGCATTCCCAGAGATAAAATTGAGAGAGAGATTTTTTTCATTTTCATACGAGATTTATATTTTATGCAGCAAAAGTATGCCGGATAATAAAAGCCGGTGTTAACGGTGTATTACCGTTGTGTTAAGAAATTGTGAATAGAGGATGGAGAATGGAGGTTCGAGGTTCGAGGTTCGAGGTCGGAGGCCGGAGGTCGGAGGTCTGAGGTTGGAATTCTGATCACCGATCACTGATCTCTGATCTCAGACCTTCGATTTCAGATATGCATATTTACATTTGACGATAAAATCGACAGCCGGATGGCTTCCTGTATGTCCTTAATCTTGCGTGATGTTTCTGTTAATGGTTCTTTGAATTCCGTGATCTCCCTGACCTTTAACCGGACTTTCAGGAAATGTTCCTGAAGTGAAAAATTCTTATCAATCATCCTGCAGGTCTTCATAATGGCCAACAACATAAGGTCCTTATCTGACAAATCCTGCCCGCCTGTGAGTTTTGAATATAAATCGCCAAGAACCTGCTTTTTTATTTCTACATTCACCAAAGGATATTTATCCTGATACAATATCACAAGGAACCGGTATTCTTCCCTTTTCAGGATATTTTTTTTAATAAGGCTCTTCAGCACAGTTTTCCATCTCAATCCACTCTTATAAACAATCCGCTGGATCGATTTCTTAAGGGTCAGGGGTTTTTTCGATTTTCGTAAGACGTCAAGCGCCGAATCTTTTACTTTATCCCCTGTCTCTTTGGTGCTGGTCACGCGGACAAGGTCCCCCATGATTTCGATTTCCCCGGATTGTTCAAGGTCGAATAGAACTGCCCCGGCAAGACCGAACTTGATCCGTTGTTCAGAAATTCCGAACCATCCCTTATCATTCAGCGCAAGAAGAACGATCGTTTCAAGGAAGGACAATGTGATATTTTTCTCTGCTTTTTCCATCTTTCAGTTCGGGGAATAAAGTTAACTCTTTTTTACCATGAAAAGTATTTTACAAAATCAGCCGGAAAAGCAAAAAGAGGCCGCCGGAAAGTATAATTGTTACCGGAACCGTGAAAACCCATGCTGCAAGAATATTTTTAATGGTATTCATCTGAAGGTTTTGCCTTCCTTCGCCCGCCACCATTGCACCTGCCACGCCTGAAGAAAGCACATGTGTCGTGCTCACCGGAAGCCCGAACATCGTGGACACTCCGATTGTGCTGGCAGCAATGATCTCCGCACTTGCTCCCTGGGCATAAGTAAGATGCGTTTTACCGATCTTTTCACCGATGGTAACTACAATCCTTTTCCATCCGATCATGGTTCCAAATCCAAGCGAGAGCGATACCATGAGGATGACCCATCGGGGCGCATATTCAGTATGCGCTTTGATTTTCTTTATATTGGATTTGAGAATAGATTTATCGACCGGTCGCAAAGAGGCTATCGCTCTTTTGTCAGGGTCTTTCAGGATCAGATCGACATTTTTTGAGATGAGAAAGATCGATTTACGAATGCTGAAATTCACACCTTTATCCATCTGTTTAACGGAAATCTTTCCTTGTAAACAGCTGATTATAGATTTAAGATTCGAATTAACAATACGGTACTCCATTCGTCCCTTATCAGTTAGTGCAAGTGTATCCATCTTCTTCAGGGTCCATTCGATTTTCTTCGCATCCATAAATAGTTTTTGTGCAGGTTGATTCCGGTCAAGTGCAAAATAAGCCGGTGCAAAAGCTATCAGGATAAGCATGATCAGACCCACACCTTTCTGGCCATCATTGGAGCCGTGGGCATAGCTTACACTGGTACAGGTGAGCACCAGAATGCTGCGGATCCACATAGGTGGCGGCTTTTTCCCCTGAGGTTCCTTGAAAATATCCTTGTTTTTGATGAGTCTCCTCAGAAGAAGCATTAGTAATAAAGCCATTCCAAAGCCAAATACAGGTGAAATGAGCAAAGAAAGTCCAACCTCTATGACTTTGGTCCAGTTCAATGCGACTTCGTGATTTCCGGGAAGAAGGATGAACGCAATACCTACACCGAAAATGGAGCCGATAAGTGTGTGCGAACTTGAACAGGGAATACCGAAGTACCAGGTCGAAAGGTTCCAGATGATCGCAGTCAGAATAAGGGCAAGAACCATCGCAACATTATGCGCCAGGTTCCTGTCAATAATAACATCTAAAGGAAGAAGGTTGATAATACCGATGGCAACAGCAATCCCTCCTACATTAACACCGACAAAATTCCAGAATCCTGACCAGATTACTGCAATTGTGGGTTTAAGGGAATGGGTATAAATGACTGTTGCTACTGCATTGGCGGTATCATGAAATCCATTTATGAATTCAAATGCACAGGCAGCAAGTAAGCAAGCAATCAGGAATAAGGTATAGACAGTATCAAGTCCGAACATTGGTCAGAAAATTGCGAGGCGAAAATAAAAAAAATTTTGATCATATTTTTTAATATTCTGCTAACAATGATTTTTGTTATTTATCAAGATTGAGAAAAAGGAATACCAGCAATCAAGTATATTTGAACCTCCCGGAATAATCAGCAGTTCTTTCCTGAATAAAACGCTTTTCTGAATTTGACAGATCAGATTAATGATTTGTTATTCATTTGTTCATGTTCATGTAACAGCCCATCCCGAATTTTACAGCATTTATATAATCAAATAAAAATGAAGTTTCCTGTAAAACAGATAAATACGTTTCAAAACGAATTGCTCGGGGAGCTAACCAGATTCCTTGATGAACAGCGGTCAGCTTTCCCATTGGAAGAAACGCTCCGGATCGACCTCCACTGCCATGATCAGAACAGCGATGTTCCCGATGAACTTCTCGGAAGGATACTGAATCTTCCGGAAACCTGGACAAGTTCGGAACAACTAATGGAAACCCTGATAAAAAATGACTGTGATACACTCACCATTACCAACCACAACAATGCCCGTTCCTGCTATGAATTAAAAGAAAAAGGGATAGATATCCTCACAGGGGCCGAGTTCAGTGCAACAGTACCGGATTTCAATATTGGCATTCATGTCCTGGCATATGGCTTTACAATGGAACAGGAGAAAATGCTGATGAAGCTCAGGAAAAACATTTATTCCTTCCAGGAATATGCCCTTGAAAATAATATTCCGACGATTTGGGCGCATCCATTATACCATTATAGTATTAATGGGATTCCTCCTTTCAGTTTCTTTTCAAAAATGATCTTGATTTTTGAACGTTTTGAAGTCCTTAACGGTCAACGGGATACATGGCAGAATATGCTGGTCAAAGTATGGCTGGAAAGTACAACACCTGAAATGATTGACCAGTTGGCTACCGAAAACGGGATCGATCCTTTAAAATATTGCCGTAATCCCTATAAGAAAGCGATGTCGGGCGGATCTGACGATCACATGGGGATCTTCGCAGGTATGACAGGTACGTATCTTCATGTTCCTGATGTCAGAAAAAGGCTGGCGACCATGACCCGTTCGGAACTTGCACTGGAAGCACTCCGGGAAGGCAGGATGGCACCTTACGGCTCTCATCAGAACAGCGAAAAGCTGACCATTGCCTTCCTCGATTATGTCTGCCAGATTGCCCTTCACCGGAAAGATCCCGGTATGTTAAGGATTCTTCTCCACAAAGGTACAGCCCAGGATAAGATCATTGCTTTGCTTGTTTCCAATGGTTTTGCTGAGTTCCAACGTCACAAGGTGACCATGAATTTTATTGAGTTGTTCCACAATTCGTTTCTTGGGAAATCTCCCGGCTTTACAAAGCGGCTCTTTGTAGCGAAGGTTTATAAGCCGGTATTCGATGACGCCAGGAAGATCGCAGCAAATTATAATAGTTCATCGGACCGGATCGTTGAAAATTACAAAGAGACCATTGCTTCAATTTACCATAAGCTGAATGCCATCCTTTTTGAGAGACTCCGCCTGAAGATTGAGAAAATTGAACTGGACGAAGGGCTTCAGGATATCACACTAAACAAGATCATTAATCATTTTGAGATCCCCAGTGAATTCAGGGCACTCGTGGATAATAAAAATACAATTCCGGATCTACCAGGAGAGCGGATGGAACTGCCCAATATCCCTGAACTTCTCGATGGGCTTTCTTTTCCATTCCTCGGCTCAGCCCTGATCCTTGCAGCACATTTTACAAGTGCACGTGTACTTTATACTACACGGCCTCTTTTGCAGACATTCTCTGAAAAGATCGGCAAGCTCGAACATCCCAAAAAGATGCTTTGGCTGACCGATACATTTGGCGACAATAACGGGGTGTCGATGGTTCTCAAATCGATGCATAAAGAGATTAAATCCAGGAACCTGCCAATCGATATCCTGGTATGCAGCAACAATATCGAACCGGATGACCATCTCATCGTCCTGAAACCCATGGCTGAATACAATCTTCCGCTCTACCGCGAACAACCCATCCGGATCCCGGATTACCTCGAAATTCATCATCTCTTTCATGACGGAGAATATGACCGAATTATCTGTTCGACTGAAGGTCCGATGGGTATGGCTGCATTGTATCTTAAACACGCATATTCTGTCAAATCCTATTTTTATTTGCACACTGATTGGATCATGTTTGCCAGGAAAGTATTAGACCTCGACAGAGGAAACCTTAATCGTTTCCGGCGACTGCTCCGTGCTTATTATAAAAGTTTTGACGGGTTGTTCGTACTTAATAAGGACCAGGAAAAATGGCTGACCGGGAGGGAAATGGGATTTGTTCCTGATGCTGTTTATCCTACCGCACATTGGGCTGATGAAAAGTTTTTTCCCGGAAATGATTCCCGGACAGAAATTCCCGGAATTCAAGCCGGGAATCCGGTTGTTTTGTTTACAGGGCGGGTCAGCCATGAAAAAGGTGTAATGGAACTTCCGGAAATTTTCAGGGGAATCAAAGAAATTGTACCGGAAATAAAATTAGTCGTTGCCGGTACAGGCCCGGCCGAGAGTGAACTCAGGGAGGCACTTACTGAAGCGATCTTCCTCGGATGGGTCAATCATAATGACTTGCCCGGAATCTATTCTTCAGCCGATCTTCTGATCCTGCCCTCCAGATTCGATACCTTCAGTTGTGTTGTCCTGGAAGCGCTGAGTTGCGGGTTGCCGGTCATCGCCTATAAAACCAAAGGTCCAAAAGATATCATCCAGGACGGAGTCAATGGATACCTGGTGAATACCAACCGGGAATTTGTTCAGAAAATGAATGGATATTTCACAGACAACGCTTTACAGGCAGCTTTCAAAGAGAATGCGTTAGCCAGAGCAAGACAGTATGACAAGGAAACTATCATTGACCGATTCTTGCAAAATGTCGGATTAACGGATGGCTTCCCTACGGGTGAATTAACATGAAGAACGATAATTGGGTTTGGTGGAAGCATGGCGTCTTTTATCATATTTATCCGAGAAGTTTCAACGATTCCAACAACGATGGAATTGGTGATATCAATGGAATCATTCAGAAATTAGATTACCTCTCCGATCTCGGTATTACCGCAATCTGGATCTCACCCATATACACATCACCCATGCAGGATTTCGGTTACGACATTTCAGATTACTGGAATATCGACCCGATATTTGGAAACCTTGAAGATTTCAAGCACCTTCTCATAGAGGCACATGAACGGGGGATTAAGATTGTAATGGACCTGGTCATGAATCACACCTCGCACCATCACACCTGGTTCCTTGAATCGAGATCCTCAAAGGATAATCCTAAACGCGACTGGTACATCTGGCGGGATGGCAGAAAAAAGAATAAGCCGAATAACTGGAGATCAGCTTTCGGGAGCAGCGCATGGGAATATGACAATACCACCGGCCAATATTACCTTCATTCGTTTTTCAGGGAAATGCCGGATCTGAACTGGAGAAATAAAGAATTAAGGAAAACCTTTTTTAATGGAGTCCGTTTCTGGCTTGATCTTGGTGTTGACGGTTTCAGGCTGGATGTCATCAATATGATCGTAAAAGACAAGAAATTCAGGAACAACCCTCTTTTCTTCGGGATTCCATGGATACAGAAACATGTTTATACACGGAACCGGCCGAAATCCCGGAGGATAACCCATCTGCTCCGGAAACTCCTCGATGAATACGATGACCGTATGTGCGTTGGAGAGATCTATGCCTTGCCTCCCGGAGATCCCGCCACCGCAGCGGATTACCTGGGATCGGGGGATGATTCCGTTCATCTTGCCTTTGATTTTTCGCTGATGTTCCAACCCTGGAATGCCAGGAAATTTTATACCTGTCTTAAAAATTGGTATGGCCATATCCCACAAAATGGCTGGGCTTGCAATGTGCTTTCGAATCATGATCTTTTCCGCAGTATTAACCGGTTCGGAAGGAAAAGGCATTTATATGAAAAATCCAGGTTAATGGCCGTCCTTCTGCTGACTTTAAAGGGGACACCTTTTATTTATTATGGAGAAGAAATCGGTATGACCAACGGACAGTTACGAAAAAACCAGATCGCAGATCCGCTCGGAAAAAGGTTCTGGCCGTTTTTCAAGGGAAGGGACCGGGCCCGGACCCCGATGCAATGGACATCAGAAAACCATGCCGGTTTTTCAAAGCACACACCCTGGTTGCCGGTCAATCAGAATTATTCAGAATTGAATGTAGAAGTTGAATCCGGCACCCCGGATTCGATCCTGAACTTTTACAAAAAACTGATTTGTCTGCGTAATGACACAGAAAACCTGCAATCCGGTGACTGGGTTCCCGTAATAAAGGGAGAAAAAGGCATCCTCGCATACCTCAGGAACCTTAACAACAAGAAAATCCTCGTATTGCTGAATTTCAGAAGGAGATCAGGTAATATATTTCTTCCGGATCCTGTAAGAGGAAATGTTCTTATTTCAACTCACAGGAAAGAAGGAACGGTTTTTAAAACCGGGGAAGATCATATATACCCTTATGAGGCGACAGTAATCATGCTGAATACCTGAATTCAGATTTCTTCCCGGGAAATAGTATTCAGGAGTGTTTAATCCTGTCCTACCCAGTTACTTCCCCAATTTTTTTCTTCATGAAGGGGGGAATCCTGGTCATAGACCTTCCGTTCAAATAAACTCATCAGAGGAGGCCGGGGACCGGGATTGTCCTTAAGTGACTCAGGACAAACAAACATTCCACGCAATACCGGAAGTCCGTCAATCAATTCTTCACCGGACCGGGTTTTGATTTTTCTTTCTCTTTGTAGCTTTTCCATTTTTATAGTTTTCATATCTTGGTTATTCATATTGGATAATTACTAAGTAACCGGGACGTGATCTGGTAAAATTCAAATTCTTCATTTTTCCTGCGGGTGATTTCCTTTAATTTTAGCACGATCGCACTTATGCCTTTCGCCTGAAGCATATTGTGAAAAGTTCCTTCAAACCACAGCCGTAATCCGTCCTTTTGGATTACCTGGAATTCTATTTCAGATGCAATCCGGGGATGAATCAGAACATGATGAATGGCTTCTTTCACTGATAGCCTGTCCTCAGGGCGCAGGAAGGCCAGTTCCGGCGATTGTATCAATTCTTCTTCAGTATATCCAATCACTTCCGTAATATTCGCACTGGCAGATGTAATGCTCTCTTCTGGGGAGAAGAACAGGAACCCGTCTTTGCAGTTTTCAACAAGCGACCTGAATCTCAGTTCATCTGTTCCGGTATTCTTTTCAACCTGTCTTACCGGTGTAATATCTGATACCATGATAACCAGATAACCGGTCTGGGGGATAAAGGACCTGATCCGAAGATATATCCGGCGTTCTTCCAGATACTTTTCCCGATTCCGGAACTTCTTATCAACCGCGAGTGATACGTATTCATCAAGCCAGTCAAAACCCAGGAAGTTAAGATTCTGCTTTTTCAGGGAATAGTTCATTCCCACAAATTCCTGTAAAACAATACCGGTAATTTCCTCAAAAGGAACATTCACCTCAACAATGGTAAAGTCATCTGGTACCATTATATTTCCGAAGATCATCTTCAAAATAACGAATCCACTTTCCATTTCATCGAGTATAGATTTCAACATGTTTATTCTTCCCGGCATAATTACAGTTATTCAATCTTTCTGAAATACGTTTTTAATATTTTAAAGAGCAATCCTTAAATTCCAGGAATTTATTCTTCTGACCTGTTGTTTGCCAGGATTACAGATTTGTTTACGTGATTTGATTTATGGCGGAGGAGAATATCTTCATACTTGATATTTACTTCATCGACAATGGATTCCCAATGACGATAGATGGATTTCCGCGCCCCTTCTCCTGCTCTCCTGATCATCTTTGGATTTGATTTCAGTTCCCTGATCTTTTCTGCCAGTGAGGCTGCACTGTTGTCGATAAGAAAGCCATTTATATCCTCAACGATGACTTCTGCTGAAGAAGAATTCCTTATAACAATCGACGGAACATCAAATGCAGCTGCTTCCTGCATGACAAGTGGCGAATTATCGTAAACCGAAGGAAATACAAATAAATCAGCACACGCAAAAAGGTGTTTCATTTTTGCCCTTTCAGTTATCACGCCTGTGAAAACAACTTTTTCAGCAAGGCCATGCTGTCTTACCATAGTTTTCAATTCTTTGGCCGCATAACCTTCTCCGGCAAAAACCATTTTAAACGTGACCTTTTTTTCTTTAAGGATTTTCAAAGCATCAACAATGATCCTGATATTTTTTTCCCATCTGAGCTGACCTACGAACAAAAGGATAAAATCATCATCACTGGCGTTGATCTCTTCAAGTCCTTTGTGCCGGTATTTAAGGTATTTCCCTTTTTCCGGGATGAGGAAGTCGGTTCCATTCGGCATGATGTCAAACTCACCCTTGAACCCGTATTCTTTCAGTGTTTCGCCGGTTGCATGGTTCGGTACCCAAACCACATCAGCACTATTGTAAAAGTCGATCGTCATAACCATCATGAAATCCACGAACATTTCTGCCGTTAAGGCTTTCTTGAAATCGTCACGGTATTTTGTATGAAAGGTGGCCACCAGCGGAACATCCAGCTTTTTCGATAGCTTCAGTGCCAGCTGCCCGCTTATGAAGGGACAGTGTGCATGAAGAATATCAAAATTATTTGTCGACAGCTTCTTTTTAAATTTAAAATCAACCATGGGAAGCCCGACCCTGTATGGATTCATGCCCGGCAAGAGAACCGATTTGAACCGGATCACTTTATAATCTACACGATCCTTATAATCTTTAACACTTGGAGCTACCAGGCTGGAACTCCCATGTTTCAGATTCATCCAGTAAGCGTAATTATGAGCGGTCATTCCCACTCCATCCATGATCGGGAAGTAGGAATCATTAAATTGACACGAATTAATCGCCATGATTTTGAGTTTGTTGCAAAGGTACCGTTGCCAGAACGGAGTGGCGTTAAAGCAATATTATATTAGCATGAAGAGAATGTTAATTTCTTGTGCCCCGTGTTTTCAGAGATCGGAGGTCGGAGGTCAGAGATCAGAGATCAGAGTTCAGAGTTCAGAGATCAGAGATCAGATATCGGAGAATTGAGAATGGAGGTCGCAAATCACCTCATCACCTCATCACTTCATCACCTCATCACCTCATCACCTCATCACTTCATCACCTCATCCCCTCATCCCCTCATCCCCTCATCACTTCATCACTTCATCACCTCATCAACTCATCAGCTCATCAGCTGTAATAAACGTCACCTTCGTTCTCGGTCTCACAATGGCCCGTTTGAAAGGAAACTTCGGGTAACCGACGATCATCGCTTCCACCACTTCATTTCCCGCCGGGATCCTGAACAGGTTACGGAGGGGTTTGCTTTGATTGATGGCGGGACTGATCAGCCCGATGGCTGTGGCTCCGAGACCCAGTGAATGGGCAGCCAGGAGTGAATAGGTCAGACAAATATGGGCATCCACGGTATGCTCCTCCGCCCCTTTCTTCGCATGGAACAGGATCAGGACAGGTGCATTCCTGGCGATGTCGTCGGTTCCGGTTGAACTGTCATACAATCCTTTTTTTACATGCGGAACAATGAAATTGACCAGGGTGTTGGAAGTTTCTTTGGGCATGGTTCGCAGGAGGAGCCAACTCACTATTGGAACCTTTATAATTTTTGCCAGCTGAACATACATTTTGGACAAATAGGGCACTGCTTTTTCGATCACTTTTTTATCATTCACAACCGTGATCTCAACATTGCCGGGATTCACACCGAAAGGGGCCGTCGCCAGGGCATCGATGATCTTTTGCAACACCTCGGCAGGAACCGGTTTATCCTTGAAAACCCTAACGGAACGACGGGTAAGCAGGAAATCCATGAACGCCGAATAGTTCCAGTTTGTCTGAGGCAAGGGCCTGAAATTGGTTTCATAGGAAAATCCTTCAATAGAGATTGCGGCCGCCTCGCACATTGCCATGCAATGGCCGCATTTGATACAGATATCAACCTTTTCCGGTTGAAAAGAAACTTCTTTTTTTTCATTTTTCGCAAGGATGGACGCCGGGCAGATGATGACGCACAATTCACAGGCGGTGCAAAGGGAATGGTCGATCTTATGCGACACTGGGGTTTTTTGTTGGAAAGTATCTGTCATTGATTCAGGATTGAGTCGTAAAAATACAAATTCCCTTCACATTATCCGGCTTGTCATATTTCTTCAGAATTACAAATTTCATACAGCAGCGATTCCTGAAGAATTAAGATGAAATGAATTATATTTGCGTATCGGTTTCCTGGTAGAAGAAGGCGGAGGGTTCTGCACGGTATTTTAACCGGAAGCTCCGGGGCATCATACAGGTGTTATAAGAATTGTACCTGCTTCAAGAGTGAGAAAAACGAAAATTCCTGTAAACAAAGTCGTCCAAAGCCTGAAAAGATACTGCATGGGCGCCCTGGAATGGGTAAAAAGAAAATGAAAGTCAACAGTGAAAGACAATTGAAACAGGTATTAAGTCAATTAGATGTATCTATCTTTTTTATTATATTTGTAAATCAATTAATATGAATTCCAAATAAACTTGTTAACTGACAAATCTGAACCATGAAACATTTATTTACACCTTCACATTTAGTAAGGCAAATAATCCTTTCTGGTATTATTTTCCTTCCACTTCTGACCATCGCCGATGATAACTGGCCAAAACAAATTCAATCGGGAAACACCACTGTTATCTTGTATCAACCCCAGCCGGATTCCATGATCGGGGACCATCTCTATTCCCGGGCGGCATTCTCATTGACCACGCTAAAGATTACCACTCCGGTATTCGGGGCTGTTTGGTCAGATGCCAGGTTCAGTACCGATCGTGAGACAGGAACCTGTACCATCTTCGATTTAAAGATCATGAATTTCCGATTCCCGGGTATCGATACGATGAGTGAGGCCAGGGTCCAGCATTTTAAAAAGATCCTTGACGATGCAGTCAAGGACTGGGATCTTGATTTTTCACTCGATGAATTGAAGTCTTCCCTTGCATTATCCAAGGAGGCAGCCGGGAAAACTGAAGATTTAAAAAATGATCCGCCATCCATTATCTATGTCAAACAAAAATCGGTACTGGTGCTCTTTGACGGCGACCCGGTATTTAAAGAAACAGAAAACCCCGGACTTAGTCGCGCCATCAACACGCCTTTCCTGGTTTTACAGGATCTGAAGGACAAAAAATATTACCTGTTCGGTGCCAGCTATTGGTATAAATCAACAGATCCTGTAAAAGTAGAATGGACTAACATCCCGACCCCGCCTGCCCAGATCACTAAATTTTATGATGAAATGAAGAAGGAGTCGGAAAAATCAGGAGCCCCGGCAGATACTGCAGATACTGAAACAGCTGATCCATCAACGGGAATCCCGAAACTCGTGATTGCCACGAAACCGACAGAACTTATCCAGTCGCAGGGTG
>Ga0182021_10005182_pt1 | contig 15401 bp, 9 predicted proteins | sample 612E3MmetaG_FD_120493 | JGI IMG/M metagenome (GOLD analysis project Ga0182021, IMG submission 120493) | Permafrost microbial communities from Stordalen Mire, Sweden - 612E3M metaG (Illumina Assembly) | ecosystem: Environmental > Terrestrial > Soil > Wetlands > Permafrost | place: Sweden... | reverse complement strand
GTGGTTCACCTGCACGTGAACTGTCGCGACGCCATGGGCGCCAACTCGGTCAACACCATGGCCGAAACCGTGGCCCCTCGTCTGGCCGAGCTTTCCGGCGGCCGGGTCGGTCTGCGCATTCTCTCCAATCTGGCTGACCGGCGCCTGGTGCGGGTGATTGCACGTGTGCCCTTTGCTGCCTTGACTTCCAAAGGGACTGGGCCTGCCGGCGACGAGGTGGCAGAGGGAATCGCCGCTGCCTCGCGGTTCGCCGAGGACGATCCATACCGCGCGTCCACCCACAACAAGGGCATCATGAACGGGGTGGACGCAGTCGTCATGGCCACGGGCAACGACTGGCGCGGCGTGGAGGCGGGCGCGCACTCCTATGCCGCGCGCGACGGGCGCTATCGGCCGCTTGCCACATGGAAGGTCGAGGGAGAGAGTTTGGTGGGACGGCTGGAGATGCCCATGGCGGTGGGCACCGTGGGCGGAACCTTGCAGGTGCATAGAGGCGCGCGACTCGCCCTGCGCATCCTGCGCGTTTCGACTTCCGAGGAGCTGGGCATGGTGATTGGCGCCGCGGGCCTGGGACAGAACCTGGCTGCCCTGCGCGCCCTGGCCACCGAAGGCATTCAGCGCGGTCACATGAACCTGCACAACCGCGCGGTGGGCGGCCCGTCGCCTGCATCGAATGGAGCCCGGTCGTGATCCGTTCGATTCTGCGCAGTGGACGCCTGGCCGAAGGGGCTGCGGCCGCTGGCGGCACGCCGACCGGGGCCCGGTCCCCTTTGCCCTGGCTCGATCCTCCACCCGGTCCTTGGCCGGTCGAGCGCGCCTACCGCTACTGCGAGGAGTTCGCACGCGCCCACCACGAGAACTTTCCGGTGGCTTCGCGCTTCGTGCCCTCGGCCTTGCGGCCCCATGTGATCGCGCTCTACGCCTTTGCCCGCGCCGCCGACGACTTTGCCGACGAGCCCCAATACGACGGCCACCGTAGCGAGGCGCTCGATGCCTGGCAAGAGGAGTTGCACAGGTGTTTCCACGGCGAGGCCCGCCATCCGGTGTTCGTGGCCCTGCACGACACCATCAACAAGCGTGGATTGACCTTGCCGCCCTTCGAGGATCTGCTGTCTGCCTTTCGCACCGATCTCGAGGTTACGCGCTATGCGACGTTCTCTTCTCTGCGTGCCTACACCACCCGCTCAGCCGAGCCGGTAGGGCGCCTGCTGCTGGGGCTATTCGGCTATCACAATCCCGAGTTCGTCCGCTTCGCCGATGAGATCTCGACCGCCTTGCAGCTGACCAACTACTGGCGGGACGTGGCCTTCGATGTCGCGCGCGACCACATCTACATTCCGGGAGAGGATCTGCACTTCTTCGGCGTCAGCGAGGCCGATCTCAGGGCTCTCCGGCCTGCCGCGCCCATCCGCGATCTGATGCGTTTCGAGGTGGCGCGAACCCGCGCCCTGTTCGAACGCGGCCGCCCCCTGCTCGGCAAGCTGGGACGCGACCTCAAGTTCGAACTCGCTCTCATCTGGCTGGCTGGCATGGCCATACTCGACAAGATCGAGGAGGCTGATTTCGACGTGTTCACCCATCGCCCGGTCATCGGCCGGCGCGACAAGGCCAAGATCCTGGCCCGCGCCGCTAAGCGCTGGGCCGCGCGTCTCGATCTGTCGGCCTTGCGGCGGCTCTGGCCGTGAGTTGGCTATTCCACGCAAAGGCGCAGAGTAGCCTGCCAGCCGCACCCGAAGCGGGCGAGGTCATTTGTCTCGGCAGCCGCCTGCCGCCGAGAACCACGGTTCCTAGCTCCGATCTCCGGATTCTCTGTGCCCCCTGTGTGGAATGGCCACGCACACCCTGGGTTGTGGTCGCTTGGCACCCTGTGCGACACTCCCCATGTGAAGTCGCTGTGGCTCCTGGCCGTCATTCTCGCGACGGTGTACGCACCCCTTCTCGCCGGACGGGTCATCTACAACCGGGACGTGGCGCGGTTCGTGTATCCGATTCGCTGGTTCGTGCGTGACTGCATCGAGCGGGGCCAGTGGCCCTGGTGGAACCCGGATATTGGATTGGGATTTTCCACCTTGGCAGACCCGCAATACGGATTGTTCTATCCACCAAACCTGCTTCATCTCATCGGTCCGCTGCCACTCACCGTGATGTTGGTAATGCTCCTGCATCTTGTGGGCGGCGCCGTGGGCATGGCGCTGCTCGGCCGCAGTTTCGGGCTGCGCCGAGAGGCCACCCTGGTGGCTGGGCTGGCCTGGGCTCTGTCGGGCTACGTGGCCTCGCTTTGGACCAACGGGTGTCGACTGCCCACCGCGGCTTTCGTCCCGTGGCAAGCCTTCGCCTTCGTACACCTAGCCGGTTGCGCAGCGACAGGACGACCGTGGCGGAGAGCCGCGGCGGGGCTCGCAGCTGCCATCGGAGCTGCGTTTCTCTCCGGCGACATGTTTGTCGCCGGCATGGGCGTTGTGTTGGGTCTGGGGATGGCCCTGGTGTGCCTCTTGGCGGAATTCCGCAAGCGCGGGGGTGAGGCCGGTCAGCCGGCCGTCCTGGTGGCTCGACGCTTCGCCGCTGCAGTCACCAGCGCCGGTCTCGCTGGCTTGGCGCTTGCGGCCGTTGCTCTCTTGCCCGCCGCACTCGCCATCGGGGGTACCGAGCGCGGCGGTGGTGTCGACGCCGCAGTGGCCGCCAGTGGCTCGTTGCATGTTGCCCGGTTCATCGATTTCGTGGCCGCAGGAGCAACCGGCAAGGCATGGGTGGAGACCCCGGATGCGCCATGGGTACGCACGCTCCTTGACGGTCGGCCGCTGAGCATGAGCCTCTATCTTGGCGGCAGCGTCTTGGCCCTGGTCTTGGTTGCCTTTGCCCGACGACGCGACCGTGCGTGGTACCAGGTGTGGGGAGTGGCCGGGCTGGCCCTGCTTTGCCTGCTGCTCGCCCTGGGCCGACACACCCCGGTTTACGCTCTGGCGCGGGTTCTGCTTCCTCCCCTGGGCTACATGCGAGCCCCCGAAAAGTTCCTATTGATGGTGGTGCCCTGTCTGGCGCTTCTCGCGGGTTTCGGGGCCCATCGATTCCTCTCCGGCGCGGCCGAGCGCGCCCGTCTGCGGGTCGCGGTGTGGCTCGCCCTCTTGCTTGCAACCGCGGTGTTGGCTCCTGTCATCCTGGATGCGAACCTCGGCGGCTTCGTTCGCAGCGGCTCGCTGCACGCCATGGCCGCGGCGGCCGGCGTCCTGGTGATCTCCGTGCTACGGACGCGCCGTGGCCCTGCCGCAGGAATCGCCCTCGTCTTGCTGGTGGCAGCTGATCTGGCGCTGGGGTCAGGATTCCTTCTCCGCTTTGGAGATCCGTCGCTGCTCACCATGGCGCCGCCGCTGGCGCGCACAATACACGACGATTTCCGGCGCACGGGGCGGCCTTCACCGCGCCTGTTTCGCGGCAGCATGGTTCAGGAAAGCGCCGCCCGCGCAGGCCAGCAGCCGACCGATCGTCTGACCTTCGAGACCCTTCGCGACAACATCAGCGTTCCCTTCGGAATCGCCATCCTGCCGGGATACGAGGTGGCCGTGCCTCCGGCGCTGGAGCTTCTGCTCAGTCGCGGCCGCCGAGACGTGTTCAGGCTCTTGAGCATCGACTACGCCCTGCTCTCCGACCGCGGCCGCGACAGCGCGCCGCCACCAAGTCTACGAACCCTCGCGTCCCCGGTCCCGGGACTGCGCCTGTTCGGCGTCGAGCGCCGCCTGCCACGGGTGTTTCTCAGCTTCCATGCCGAGAGATTGCCGGCGCACCTGCTGGAATCCCACTTGTTCGACGAAGATGTGATGGCCGGACGGGAGATTCTCCTTCGCGACTCAAGCCCGAACCTTCCCTTGCCCGCCGCCAAGTCGGGTCCAGTTCCCTGCGCCGTCGAGACCTACGCGACCACGCACCTGTCCGCTCACTGCGTGACCGATCGACCGGCCGTGGCGGTGTTCGTCGAACAGCAACTGGACGGGTGGTCGGCCTTCGTGGATGGAGCCCCAGCTCCCCTGCTGACCGTGAACACCCTGATGAGGGGCGTACCGGTGCCGCCCGGGGCGCACTCTGTCGCGCTCGCGTTCTCGCCGCCGGGTCTGCTCGCCGGCTTGGCGCTTTCTCTCGCAGGGCTGTGTGTTCTGGCGTGGCTAGCCATCAGCCCTACTGCTTCGGCTTTCGCAAGGTCGCCAGCCGCTCGGCGATGTCGCGCTCTCGGCCGGAGCGTGACGGCTGATAGTAGTGCCGCCCTTTCAGCTCCTCAGGCAGGTAGTCCTCGACGACGTAGTGGCCTTCAAAGTTGTGCGGATACTTGTACTCCTTGCCAAAGCCCATGGACCGGCCCAACCCCGAACTAGGGTTGCGCAAGTGCAGCGGCACCGGCAGAGCGCCATGCTCTTCCACGTCGGCCTTGGCGGCAGCGTAGGTCGTCACCGCGGTATTGCTCTTGGGCGCGACCGCCAGATACACCGCGGCTTGGGTGAGCGGGAGGTGGCCCTCGGGCATGCCCACGAAACGGACCGCGTCGGTCGCCGCCATCGCCACGCGCAAGGCGTTGGGATCCGCGTTGCCGATGTCCTCAGCGGCAAAGATCACCATCCGGCGCGCCACGAAGAGCGGGTCCTCGCCTGCCTCCAGCATGCGCGCCATCCAGTACACGGCCGCGTCGGGATCGCTGCCGCGCATGCTCTTGATAAAGGCGCTCACCACTTCGTAGTGCTGATCGCCGGCCTTGTCATAGAGCAACGCCCGCCGCTGCAGAGCCTCCTCTATGGTCTTCGCATCGATGAACTTGCGGCCTTCCTGGTCGGGCTGCGCGATGGCGGCGGCCGCCTCCAGCGTGGACAGGGCCCGGCGCGCATCACCCCCGGCCTCGGCCGCCACCAGGTCACGCGTGGCCTCGGAACACTCGATGGCGTCAGCGCCCAAGCCCCGCCTGGGGTCAGAGAGAGCGCGGTCGACGATGGTGCGCAGGTTCCCCTGGGAGAGGGGCTTCAAGACCACCACCTTGGCGCGCGAGAGCAGCGGCGCATTCACCTCGAAGGACGGATTCTCCGTGGTGGCGCCCACCAGAATCACCGTACCCGCCTCCACATGAGGCAGAAGAGCGTCCTGCTGAGCCTTGTTGAAGCGGTGAATCTCGTCGATGAACAACAGGGTCCTCTGCCCGCGCATGTCTCGCCGCTCGGCCGCCTCGGCCACGGCCTCGCGCACCTCCTTGACCCCGGACATCACCGCTGACATCGCCACGAAACTGGCGTTGGTTTCCGCGGCCAGCAGGCGCCCCAACGTGGTCTTGCCCGTGCCCGGCGGCCCCCACAGGATGAGCGAAGTCAGCTCCTTGCCGTCGAGTGCGCGCCGCAGCCAGCGCCCTGGGCCGAGCAGGTGGTCCTGGCCCACGTACTCGGCCAACGAAATGGGCCGCATGCGCTCGGCCAGCGGCTGGCCGCGCCGGTCTTTGCCTGCCGCATGTGCGAAGAGATCCACGCCGCATATTATAGCCGCCCCAATCGAAAACCCATCGTCACGGCGTCGCGCCCGGTGAACCGTGTGGGCTGGCGCTACCCCCTTCCGACCCATATTTCGCGGGGCCCTGCTGTGGGCTACACTCTCCATCTTTACCCTGCCCCACGCGAAAACCGTGTTCAATTGCGCTTTTCCCACGCCATGAAGGTGCTCCGCCGGCTGGCGGCGCCCATGCCGCTGTGCCTGATTGCTTCGGCCGGGTTGCTCGCGCTGTCGGACCTGTCGTTCCTCAAGGCTTCGTTCGTGGTCGAACGCCAGAACGCGGGCTTGGCGGCGGCGTGTCTTGCCGTCCTCGCGGATATGCTGGCGGTCGGACTGGCCTATTTTGTCCTGCTTCGCATCGCGTGGCGCTGGCGCTGGCTGTTTCGTTCGCTGCTCATCATCGGGTTCGCGATCATGCCGCTGCCCGCCTACTTCGCCGATCTATTCCACATCGACCTGCAACTCATCATGGTCGGCTTCTTCCAATCGAACCCGGCCGAGGAGCTTTCTTTCATCGATGCCTCGCTGCTCGCGCGAGTCGCGGGCAATGTCTCGGCGGGCGTGGTGCTTGCGGTCTGGTCGTTTCTGCAGGCGCCCGAGCCGCGTAGCCCGAACCGCTGGCGCAAGCGTGCCTGGTTGGCGAGCGCGCTGGCCCTGGCGATCCCCATCGGGTACGCGGCCACCACCCGCGACCCGTCGCGGCCGCTGCGCACGTACTTGCCGTTCGCGCTCGGGTACTACGCGTGGGACACCGCCGCCCAGTCGGTCGAGTTCGGCGTGCGCTTCCGCAACAAACGAGACATTTCGGCCGGACCGCTGGCCATCGAGCCGCAGAATCGCGAGCTTCATGTGGTGATAGTCCTGGGCGAAGCGGAGCGCGCGCAGTCGTTCTCTCTCGACGGCTACCACCGCAACACGAATCCCTACACCGCGAAGATACCGGGGCTGGTCAACTTCACGGACGCGTGGGCGTGCGCCAACCTCACCTATCTCGCGATCCCGTGCCTGCTCACCCGCGCTACCGCCGAGAATCACACCGAACTCTACGGACGCGAGACCTCGATCATCTCCATCTATCGCCGGCTCGGTTTCTTCACCTCGTGGCTAAGCACACAGGCAGACTGGCGCTTCGGCATACGCGGCTATCAGGGAGCGCGCGAGATAACCCGCGAAGCCGAGAATCGGCGCTTCGGCTGGTCTGGCACCACCGAAGAGGTGGGAGCGCTGATGAATGCGAAGACGGATCCCAATGTGCTGCTCCCGAGCCTCGACAAGGTGGTGCGCACGCACGCCGCAACCTTCACTGTGCTGCACAGTTGGGGCAGCCACGCGCCCTACCATCGCGACTACATCCAGCCCGACCAACGCGCTTTTCAGCCGGCGTGCGATCGCCCGTTCGACCAGTGCACGCCCGAGGAGGTGGTCAATGCCTACGACAACACCATCGTCCACACCGACCAATTCATCGCCCGCGTGATCGAGGCCATGCGCGACAGGAACACGCTGTTGGTATACCTCTCGGACCACGGCGAATCGGTCTATGACGACGAGCATGGCCACTTTGTGGGCCGGCCGGGCGGCACGCTCACCCACGGCAGCAGCCCCGAGAGATATCGTGTGCTCATCGCCCAGGGACTGCGCCCGGAGCAGCGTTGGATTCCCATGATGTGGTGGGCCTCGCCCCGCTTCCTCTCCGATCCGCGCAACGCCGCGCGATTCGCGCGCTTGGCTGCCAAGCAGCACGACAAGGTCTCCCACGACAACCTGTTTCATTCGCTGCTCGACTGCGCCGGGATATCAGCCGTTGCGCTCGATCGCGATCTCAGCCTGTGCCGCGAGGGGCAGGTGCCCGCATACGACGATTTCATTCGCCGCCCGAACGCCGTGCCCAGCGACGCCGCGGTGCGCGCAGCGGGATCACCGGGCGCACCATCTCCGGGCGTCGCTGATCCCGGCTTGCGCTGACCTCCCTTCCCCGGGTTGCAGTCCTGGTCCCCTTCACGGTAGACCCGCGGCCAAGGTCCCATGTTGCTCCACAAATTCACGTTGATCTGCGCCCTGTGCATCGGCCCACAAGTCGTCGCCGCGCAGTCCAGCCGGCCAGCGGGCGATGGTGCCGTTGCGCCTCCGTCTGCAGCCCCGGTGCCGCCGCCTGCCGTGCCGCCGCCTGCCGACCCGGCGGAACGACCAGCGTGGCTCAAGGCGCGGCTGGATGCGCTCTTCACATCCCCTGCCCTGGCCGGGGCCAGGGTTTCGGTGATGGTCATCGACGCGGAGACCGGCAGGCCCATCTACGGCCGCAACGAGAAGACCGGGCTGAACGCCGCTTCCAACGTGAAGCTGGTGACCACCGCGGCCGCGCTTGCCCTTCTGGGTCCCGAGTTCCGCTGGAAGACGGCGGTCCTCGGCCTGGCGCCAGCCGAGGGTGGTCGCGCGGTCAACCCCGCCGGTGAGTTGCAGGGGGACCTATTTCTGCGCGCGTCCGGTGATCCGACGCTCACCACGCAAGACTTGACCGAGTTGGCCAGCGAGCTTGCTGCCATCGGCCTGCGCAAGGTACACGGAGGCTTGCTGGTCGACGCCAGCGCCTTTGACAGCGCCACGGTGGGGCCGTCCTACGACGAGAAGGATGACTCGGCCGCATTTCGCGCGCCGTCGTCTGCTGCTTCGCTGAACAGCAACGCCGTCTCGGTGATCATCTCGCCCGGGCCCAGCGCAGGAGCACCGGCCCGCGTGGTCCTGGACCCGCCGTCATCCAACCTGGTCTTGGCCGGCCGGGTGACCACCGCAGCCAAAGGGCCTGCCGCGCCTGTCGTGCAAACCAGCGACGCCGGCAACGGGCAAACCCGCGTGACCGTGTCGGGCCGCATTCGTCTGGGCAGCGAGCCGCGCCTAGTGCTGCGCCGGATCGTCCAGCCCGATCTGTTCCTCGGCCAGACCTTCAAGCAGATTCTTCAAAAACGCGGCATCACCCTCGACAAGCCCGTGCGCGTGGCTGCCGCTCCCAAGGATGGGCTGCGCACCCTGGCCACCCACGACTCCCCTACCTTGGCGGTGGTCGCACATGAGCTGGGCAAGCGCTCGAACAACTTCGTCGCGGAACAGGTCCTGCGAACCTTGGGCGGAGAAGTCATGGGCAGGCCCGGTACCTGGCAGAAGGGTCTGGATGCGGTGGCGCGCCATCTCGAAGGCATGGGCATTGTCAGGGCCAGCTACACCATGCGGAACGGCTCGGGGCTATACGATTCCAATCGCTTTTCCGCCGAACAGCTCACCACGGTCATCCGTTCCGCCATGCGCGACTTTCGCATCTCCGGCGAGTTTCTCGCCTCGCTGGCGGTAAGCGGCGCCGACGGCACGCTAGCCAACCGCATGGCAGGCAGCGCGGCCGAGCGCTACGTGCGGGCCAAGACCGGCACCTTGGCCAAGGTAAGTTGCCTGTCTGGCGTGGCCGGCGCCCCCAGGCAGAAGCCGCTCGTGTTCTCCTTCCTGATGAACGACGTGCGCTCGCCGGTCGAGGCGCGCGCGCTGCAAGACCAGGCTACCGAGCTACTCGTCGGGTTTCTCGATCCGACGTTGCTGGAACGACGGTAGCAGATCCTCTTGTCCTGGCGAAGCCTTTCCGCCAAGATTCCGCCGCGATGAACGTCGCTCCTGCATCCGAACCCCGCACGACACCGCTTTGCCAAGCGCACCGCAGGCTGGGCGCCAAGATGATCGACTTCGGCGGGTGGTTGATGCCGGTCAACTACCCGTCGGGTATTCTCAACGAGCACAAGGCCACGCGCACCGCGGTCGGCATGTTCGACGTGTGCCACATGGGCGAGGTCCATTTCCGCGGCGCGGGCGCGGCCGAGGCGGTGCAGCGGCTGGTCACCAACCAGGTGGGCAAGCTTTACGACGGTCGCGCCATGTACACCGTGGCGTGCAATCCCAAGGGCGGCATCGTGGACGACCTCATCGTCTACCGAGTCAAGCCGGACCACTTCCTGATCGTGGTCAACGCCGCCAACATCGAAAAGGACTATCGTCATTTTGTGCAGCAGGTCGGGCCCTGGTGCGAAATCCACAACGCCTCTGACGACACCGGGCTTATTTCGTTTCAGGGTCCCAAGGCGCAGGCATGCCTGACGCCGCTCACCCGCGCGCCGCTTGCGACGCTCAAGCCGTTTCACTTCTTGCCTGACGTGAAGGTCGCGGGCCGGCCCGCCTGGATCGCACGCACCGGCTACACGGGCGAGGACGGTTTCGAGATCTTCTGCGCGGTGCCCGACGCCGAGCCGCTCTGGCAAGCCCTGCTGGAGGCATGCGCGGGTGTGGGCGGCAAACCGGTTGGACTGGGCGCACGTGACACGCTTCGGCTGGAAGCCCGACTGTCCCTCTATGGCAATGACCTCAACGACGAGACAACCCCTCTTGAGGCAGGCCTGGGCTGGGTGGTGAAGTTCGATGCGGGTGACTTCATCGGCCGCGAGGCGCTGCTGCGGCAACAAGAGGCAGGGCTGGCACGCAAGCTGGTTGGCTTCGTCATGCTCGGCCGCGGGATCGCCCGCCACGGCTATCCCATCCACGATCCATCGACAGGCGCCAAGATCGGCGAAGTGACCTCGGGCACGGTGGGGCCGACGGTGGGCAAGAACATCGGGCTCGGCTATGTGCCGGCTTCGCTGGCCCAGTCCGGGGCTCGCCTGTTGATCGACTGTCGCGGCAAACCGACCGAAGCAGAGGTAGTAGAAGGCCCCTTTTATCGCCGCTAGCCTGAAGTACAATCCCGCCACACAAGGAGACCGACCGAAATGAGCGAGAACGTTCCCAACGAACTGCTCTACACCGAGGACCACGAGTGGGCCCGCCAGGAAGGCAACCTGGTCACAATAGGAATCACCCAGTTCGCCGTCGACCAACTCGGGGATGTGACGCAAGTGGATCTGCCCAACGAGGGCGAAGTGCTGAAGGCGCACGAGGTGTTCGGGTCCGTGGAATCGGTCAAGGCAGTGTCCGACGTCTACGCCCCGGTATCCGGCAAGGTGGTCAAAGTCAATTCCCCGCTGCAGGATTCCCCCGAGTACGTGAACGAGGATCCCTACGACGGCGGCTGGATGGCGCAGATCGAGATGTCCAGCCCTGATGATCTAAAGGGGCTGATGAACGCCGCGGCCTACGAGGAGTTCCTGAAGGACCACGAAGGCTAGATGCCGTCCTCACTCGATCCGACAGAACTCTTCTCTCAGCGCCACATCGGCCCCGACGACACCGACCTCGGTGCCATGCTGAAGGTGGTGGGCGCCCGCTCGCTCGACGAGCTGGTCAGCCAGACAATCCCGGCCTCCATCCGGTCCCCCGCGCCGCTCGACCTGCCACCTCCCCTTTCCGAGCACCAGCTTCTGGCCGAGGCTCGCCGGCTGGCCACCCACAACCGCATATTTCGCTCGTACATCGGCGTGGGCTACCACGACTGCATCGTGCCGCCGGTCATCAAGCGCAACATCCTAGAAAACCCCGGCTGGTACACCCAGTACACGCCCTACCAGGCAGAGATTTCGCAGGGCCGCCTGGAGGCACTGCTCAATTTCCAGACCATGATCATGGACCTGACCGCCATGGAGGTCGCGGGCGCGTCCCTTCTCGACGAAGCCACGGCTGCAGCCGAGGCCATGCACATGTTTGCCGGCTTGGCGGAGCGCGACGATGCCAACCTGTTTTTCGTCTCTGAGCTATGCCACCCGCAGACCCTGGCGGTCATCGCGACCCGGGCTGAGGCGCGTGGCATCGAGGTGGTGGTGGGCAACCACGAGCGCTTCGCCTTTGACAACCGCGTCTTCGGGGCGCTTGTGCAGTATCCCACCACCGACGGCAGCGTGGTCGACTACCGCGCCTTCTGCGAACGCGCGCACGCGGCCGGCGCGCGCGTGGCCGTAGCGGCGGACCTGCTCAGCCTGGCGATGCTCCTACCCCCTGGTGAATTCGGCGCGGATGTAGCGCTGGGAAGCACGCAGCGTTTCGGCACGCCGCTGGGCTACGGCGGCCCCCATGCCGCCTTTTTCGCGACCCGCAAGGAACTTGTGCGCAAGATGCCCGGGCGGCTCATCGGCGTGTCCGTCGATGCGCATGGCCGCACCGCCTTGCGCATGGCCCTGCAGACCCGCGAGCAACACATCCGGCGCGACAAGGCCACCAGCAACATCTGCACGTCACAGGTCTTGCTCGCCGTGATGGCGAGCATGTACGCCGTGTACCACGGGCCGCGCGGGATTCGCGCCATCGCCGAGCGGGTGGCCCAGTTGACTTCGGTGCTGGCCGAGGGCCTGGCGCGCCTGGGCCTGCGCGTGTGGCGGGGGCCGTTCTTCGACACGGTTCGCGTGGAGGGACTGGCCGCTGACGTGAAGACCTGGCACGATCATGCCGAGGCCGCCGGGATGAACTTCCGACCGCTGGGCCCAGCGGCGATCACGATCTCCCTCGACGAGACCACCAGCGAAGCCGACGTGTCCGACATCCTCGCGGTGTTGGCCGCTCCGGGGCGCAAGCTTCCCGATGTCGTGGCCCTGGCCCGGGAGGTCGATCCCCCCATCCCCGACGCTCTTCTGCGCAAGAGCACGTACCTGCTACACCCAGTCTTTTCCCAGTACCATTCCGAGACCGAGATGTTGCGCTACATTCGGCGGCTGGAGGCGCGCGATCTGTCGCTGGCGCACTCGATGATTCCGCTCGGCTCGTGCACCATGAAGCTGAATGCCACGGCCGAAATGCTGCCCATCAGTTGGCCCGAATGGAGCCGTTTGCATCCCTTTGCGCCGGCCAACCAGGCCGAGGGCTACCACGCCGTGTTCAGCGAACTGGAGCATATTCTGGCGACGGTCACCGGCTTTCGGGGTGTGTCGCTGCAACCCAACGCGGGCTCGCAAGGCGAGTACGCGGGCCTGCTGGTTATTCGCCGCTATCACACCCGACGCGGCCAAGGCCATCGCGACGTGTGCTTGATTCCCGCCTCGGCCCACGGCACCAACCCGGCGTCCGCGGTCATGGCCGGGTTCAAGGTGGTGGGGGTGGTCTGCGACGCCGGCGGCAACGTCGACGAAGCTGATCTCGCGGCCAAGGCGACCGAGCACAAGGACCGTCTCGCCGCGCTCATGCTCACCTATCCCTCGACCCACGGCGTGTTCGAGAAGAACGTCCAGCGGTTGTGCGCGATCGTCCACGAGCACGGCGGCCAGGTGTACATGGACGGCGCCAACATGAACGGCCAGGTCGGGCTTTGTCGGCCCGCCGAGATCGGCGCCGATGTCTGTCACATCAATTTGCACAAGACCTTTGCCAGCCCCCACGGGGGAGGCGGCCCGGGCATGGGTCCCATCGCGGTGGCCGGCCACCTGGTCGAGTTCCTCCCGGGGCATCCCGTGGTGCCCGTGGGCGGGCGCGACGCCATCGGCGCGGTGGCTGCTGCGCCCTGGGGCAGCGCCAACATTCTGCTAATCGCGTGGGCGTATGCGCGCATGATGGGTGCGGCCGGGCTCAAGCGGGCCACCGAGTTCGCCATCCTCAATGCGAACTACGTCGCCGAGCGCCTGCATCCCCACTATCCCGTCGTGTATCGAGGCGAGAACGGCCGCGTGGCGCATGAGTGCATCGTGGACCTGCGGCCGCTCAAGAAGAGCGCGGGCATCGAGGCTGAAGACGTGGCCAAGCGCCTGATGGACTACGGATTCCATGCTCCGACCATGTCATTCCCCATCGCGGGAACCCTGATGATTGAGCCCACCGAGAGCGAGTCGCGCGCGGAGTTGGACCGTTTCTGTGAAGCCATGATCGCGATCCGACAGGAGATCCGCGAAATCGAGTCGGGCGCACAGCCGCGCGAAGACAACCTGCTCAAGAACTCGCCCCACACAGCCGAGTCCCTGGTCGCCACCGAGTGGACGCACCCATATGCTCGCGAGCGTGCCGCCTATCCCTTGCCCTGGCTGCGCGGCCGCAAGTTCTGGCCGTCGGTGGGACGACTGAACAATGTGCTAGGCGACCGACAATTCGTGTGCTCCTGCCCGCCGGTCGAGGCGTACAAGTAATGTCGAGCACCAATCTCACTTTCCCGTCGCGCGACGCCCATCGGGCCTGGCTAGCCACCCAGGCCATTTTGCCAGCGGGTTTTCGCGTGGGCATAACGTCCCTGTCCTTTGTTCCGGTCGAAGTGCCCAAGCCGGCCAAGATGGACGTGACCTTGATCGCGATGGATCGGCCCACGCCGGATTTCGCCGGGGTCTTCACCCGCAACGCCCTTCCGGGCGCGCCGGTAGTTCTCAGCCGACAGCGACTCAACGAAGCGACTGTGGGCGCGGTGGTGGTGAACAGCAAGGTGTCCAATGTGCGCGCCCCTGACGGCGTCGCCATTGCCGAGCGCTGGTGCGAGGCAGTGGCCGGTGCGCTCGGCTTGCACGGACGCCAGGTGCTTCCCAACTCGACCGGCGTGATCGGCTGGCGCGTGCCCGTGGAGGCCATGCTGGCCGCGCTTCCCGATGCCGTGGCTTCGCTCGGACAGCGATCGCTGCTTGACGCTGCGACTGCCATCATGACCACTGACCTGTATCCCAAGGTCCGCCGCGCATTGGTGGGCCAGGGCAGCATCGTAGGCTTTGGCAAGGGCGCCGGCATGATCGAACCCAACCTCGCCACCATGCTGGTCTTTCTGCTCACCGATGTCGCGATCCCGCGGACCGAATTGCGCCGCATGCTGGTCCCGGCCGTGGACTGCAGCTTCAACTGCATGAGCATCGACTCCGACACCAGCACGTCGGACACGGTGCTGCTGCTCTCGTCGGGCGCGGTACCCTGCCCTGACCCGGCCGCCTTCGAACGAGCGCTATCACAAGTGTGCCAGGATCTGGCGGAAGACATGCCCCGCAACGGCGAGGGTGTTCATCACGTGCTGCGGATTCGGGTCAGCGGCGCGCCCAATGAGACCATTGCCCGTGGTGTCGGCAAGTCAGTGGTCAACTCGCCCCTGTTCAAGTGCGCTGTGTGTGGCAACGACGCCAACGTGGGCCGTCTGGTGTGCGCCATTGGCAAGTATGTCGGCCCAGCAGCGCCTGACCTGGATCTGCGCAACCTGCGCATCCGCATGGGCGGGATCCCGATCTTCGAAGCCGGCAGCTTCCATCTCGACGCCAAGGTCGAAGCCGCCCTGGTCGCCCACCTCAAGCAGGCCGAGCTTTACGCCAGCGCCCCACCCGTCGACGGGGTGTTCCGTCCGCCTGTCGACTACCCCACGCACGAACGCTGCGTGGAGGTGGAGATCGATCTGGGCGCGGGCAATGCGGGCGCAACCGTGATCGGCGCCGATCTCAGCCACGAGTACGTCAGCGAGAACGCGGATTATCGGAGCTAGGAGCGCGACGCCGGGCCGGCGCCTGCAGTTCTGCAATGCGCCCTTGCTGTCTCGAAACTCATCGCCGAGGCTCAAGCGGCCTCACGGTGGTAGTAGTTTAGGAGGCCCCCGAGACGTGAGCGACAAGCTATCCGCCCGCTTGTCCCATTGTCACTCGTCGAGCCGGGTTGGTTCCTGATCAGTTGGCCGCCAATGCCCTGGTGAAAACGCTCGGTCAGGTAGTGCTCCACGAATTCCTCTTCCACGTCCGCTTCTTCTCTCGCTCAGGCGTCGGCTCGATTCCCTCCTTGGCCAAGATGTTGTGTAGTCCAGCTTGCGCTGCATTCGCTCGTTGATCGCGCACGCGATCATCGCGATGACAAATTGGAGCGTTGCCGGGAGCATCGGGCATCACCATGCCGGTTCACGCGTGCCGTTTTCAAACTGTGTCTCCGCGAATTCGTGCCAGAATCTCCGCGACAACTTTCCGGACCCCAAGGGTGTGCGCCCGACCGACACCGTCAGGCCGCTT
>Ga0182021_10005180_pt1 | contig 15411 bp, 11 predicted proteins | sample 612E3MmetaG_FD_120493 | JGI IMG/M metagenome (GOLD analysis project Ga0182021, IMG submission 120493) | Permafrost microbial communities from Stordalen Mire, Sweden - 612E3M metaG (Illumina Assembly) | ecosystem: Environmental > Terrestrial > Soil > Wetlands > Permafrost | place: Sweden... | reverse complement strand
TGCTGGCCGTCGTACTCGATCCAGAAGCCCGTACCGCCCGGAGCCGGCCAGGACTCCCCGCCCACACGAGCCATGCTCCGGTTCGGAGGGATCCGAACGCACTCGCCGATGTCGCCGTCACCCGGGTCGAAGGCGGCCACCAGGTCGTCCCCTACGAACACGGCGGACTCGAGCCACGCCGAGTCGGGCAGGCTCGGCGCCGCGACGGTCCAGACGGGCTCGAAGTCGGGCCAGGAGAAGACCTCCAGCGGACCCGTACCGCCCTGAGGTGCCGTCAGTACGTACTTGCCCGAGACATGTACGTCGGTCAGTACGCGGTTGCGCCACGGCGCCTCGCGCAGGTCGATCGAGGTGGCGTCGCTGCGCAGGAACCAGGCGCGCGCTGCCCGATCGTCGCCGATGCCGATGCCGAGCCACCCTTCCGCGCCACTCACGAGCTCGATGCCGGACGGGATGCTGCCCATCGGTGCCGTGCCGGTCACGACGCCTGTGTGGATGTTCATGCGGAGCAGTTCGCACCTGACGCCGTTGTCCGAGGGGACGACCGCCCACGCGTGCCCGCTGCTCAGCCATGTACCGCCGCCCTGCTCGAGACCCCACTGCGCGTGCTCCCGGCGCCAGCGCGTCTTGCCGTGGCGCTGCAGGACGATGCCGGAGCCGTCGTCGAAAACGACGGTGTCGGTGATCGGGTCGGCGTCGGCGAGACCCACCACGCCGGCAGGCAGGCGCCAGCTCCCGAGCGGATCGAGATCCGCTCCGAGCAGCGCAAGCTCAGAGCCTGCGTGGATGAAGGTCCAGCCCGCGCGACGATCGAACGATCTGATCGAACGCACAGGTCCTGGGACCGTGTACGCCACAGCCATTGACTAACTCCCATTTGCGCACGTGAGTGCGTTGTGTCCCCACGCAGAGAGTACGTCGCCGGAGGGTCCACGTCACCATGCCTGAGTCAATCCTCATGGGTTCCTTAAGAAGGGCAGTAAATCGTTTCCCTGAAAGGAATCTCGAGTGAGGTTGAGGTCCCGGTGAGCAATCCCGTACCGACAAGGGAGGACGCCCTCGGCGGGTCCCCAGGTGCCCTCTGCAGCCGCCTCAGAGGACCGGGAACACCGGCATGAACTCCCATGCCGACAGCCCGGACTCGGACATCGCAGAGACCAGCATCTTCACGGCCTCGTCGATGCCCTGCGGGCTCAGGGGGACACCGGCGGAGCGGGACGGTGTGCCGCCGGCTTTCGCGATGCCCAGCCTGCCGCTGGCCCACTTCCTCGCCAGTACCGCCGGCTGCACGGTGACGATGAGCCGACGCTGCCCTTGCCAGGGACCGGTCTCGACGCCCAGGAAGAACTCGCTGTAGCCCAGCCCGCCCGGCGCGAGCGCCCAGCGTTCGTCACGCCGCAGCGCCACGTCGACCATGTGCCGCAGCTGCCACGCCGCCTGGGGGTCGAGCCCGGGGTCGGACAGGCCCACTGGCCGTCCGGGAAATGTCCTTGGTGCGCCGGAACGCGGGTTGCGGTTGCGTACCAGCAGGGTCTTCTTCTCGCGGTCGAGCCGCCCGCACTCGGCGAAGCCCGTACCGGTGTCGACCCGCTCCACCTCACCGACACCGAGGATGGCGGCGAGCGCGGCCGGGTTGTCCGGACGCCAGATCTCGGCGGAGCTCGTGTTCCAGAACCCCACGAGCCCTCCCGCGACGAGCCCGAGCAAGCCCCTGGCGAGACCGCTCTCGTCTGGAGCGACGATCGGGTCCGGGGCAGCGCCGACGAGGTCGAGAGGCGGCAGATCGAGCCATGACATGGTGCCGTTCACGATACAAGGCAGAGCGAGCGGCCGGGCCGTAGCCCGGGTCGCTCCGGGGTCACGCCAGGGACGCGGCCCTGCGCAGCTCGACCAGCACGCGTGCGTCGATGCCGCCCGGCACGAAGCGGTTCTCGAGGTTCACGACGCCGGCCCAGCCGGCGAGCGCCGTCTCCGTGTCAGGCGCGTCATAACCGAGGCGCCGGAGATGGCCCGCCACCTCCTCGTACAACGCGGAGTCATAGGGCTGTACGTCCTCGGGTCCGCCCAGGACGAGCGTGGCGATGTCGTGCACACGAGCGAGCTCGGTCGGCGCATTCGGATGGTCGTCGACACGTACGTCCGCGAGGATGCCGCTCGCGTCGTACCCCGCGCCGGGCGCGTGGACGACCAGCGCGGCGCTCTGGCGCCCCCGCGAGTCGCCGCCGGCGGCATCACCGGCCAGCAGCGCCGCGAGGAGGCGACGATCGAGCGGCTGGCCCGCCGTCGCGAGGAACGCGCGCTCCATCTCGGCGACCACCCCTGGACCGACGAGGATGTTGCCCTGGATCGCGTACGCCTCGGCGCCGTCGCCCTTCGCGATCCCGCCTGCCCAGTCCATGCACTCGCCACCCGTGTACGTGGCGGCCCCGTCGGCCCCCACGGCGCCCAGCTGGCGCGACTCACGGCCCTCGTCGGCGGCCACCGCGGAGTCGAGTGCCGCCTGAACCGGGGAACCGGCATCCAGTGCGGCAAGGATCTCCGCCCTGTACGCGACACGGGCGAACGACTGCGTGGCGACGGCGCCGACCCCCAGCCGTACCTCGGGGACGATCGACCCCACGCAGACGAACTTGCTGGCGACCGCGACGCCCCAGGCGTCTCCGGAGTGTGCGGCGATAGAGAACGTCATGACCGCAGACTAGGCGCCCGCACGGGTGACGGTCAGGCGCCGAGGCGGCGCATGCGGGCCAGCCGGGCCGCGTACCTCTCGTCCGGGTCCATCGCCATGAGCTTGAGCAGCTCGTGCGCCAGGACGCGGCCCATGCGGCGGCAGAACTCCTCGGGCTCGTCGGCGGCGTCCGGACGCTCGACGACGACGTGGTCGACGATGCCGCGCGCGAGGAGGTCCTTCGCCCGTACGCCCTGGGCCGCGGCCATCTCCGGCGCCCGGTCGGTCGTACGGTGCATGATCGCGCTCGCGCCCTCCGGTGGCAGCGGTGACAACCACCCGTGCTGGGCCGCGATCATCCGGTCGGCCGGGAACAGCGCCAGCGCTCCGCCTCCGGTGCCCTCGCCGATGAGCATGGACACGGTCGGCGCGGGCAGGTCGATGATGTCCGCGAGGGTACGGGCGATCTCCCCCGCCAGGCCGCGTTCCTCGGCCTCCCGGGTGAGCGCAGCGCCGCGAGTGTCGATGAGCGTGACCAGCGGCAGGACGAGCTGGCGGGACAGGCGGATCCCACGACGCGCGGCCGCCAGCGCCGCCGGTCCCATGGGGTTCTCCGCGCTCTGTCCGCGCCGGTCCTGGCCGAGGAACACGCAGGGCGCCCCACCGAAGCGTGCGAGGGCCAGGACCAGGCCGGGGTCGTGCTCGCCCTCGCCGGTGCCCTGCAGCCGTACGACATCGGTCGCCCCGTAGCGCAGCAGGCGCCGGATCCCCGGCCTCTCGGGGTTCCGCGAGCGCGTGATCAGGTCCCAGGCCGAGATGTCGGGGAGAAGGTCGGCGTCGGCGACGGAGTCGTCCGGGCTCAGGCCCGGGTCGGGGGGCAACGGCTCTGTGGGCGCCATCAGCACGGCAAGCACGCGGTCGACCTCGTCGGCGAGCAGCTCGGCCGGCAGCACGGCGTCGATGAGGCCGCAGCGGAAGAGGTTCTCCGCCGTCTGTACGCCCTCGGGGAAGTCCTCGCCGAAGATCGCCTTGTAGACCCGAGGGCCGAGGAACCCGACCAGCGCGCCCGGCTCGGCCGCCGTGACGTGGCCGAGGGAACCCCATGAGGCCATCACGCCGCCGACGGTGGGGTCGCGGAGATAGACGAGGTACGGCAGGTGGGCGCGGCGATGTGCGACCAGGGCGGCGGTGATCATCGCCATGCCGACGAGAGCGGGCGTTCCCTCCTGCATGCGTGTGCCGCCGCTCGCCGTGGCCGACAGAAGTGGCAGTCGCTCGGCAGTGGCGCGCTCGATGGCGACGGTGAGCCGCTCGCCGGCTGCGCGACCCACGGAACCGGCGAGGAACGCGAACTCACCCGCCAGTACGGCGATGCGTCGGCCCCGGACCGTACCCTCGCCCGTGACCACCGCTTCGTCCGACCCGCTCCGCTCCGCCGCCGCGGCGAGCTCGGCCGCGTAGGCGTCCGACACAACCCCTTGGTCCACCGCGCCGTCCCAGGACCGCCAGGATCCGGGGTCCACGAGGAGGTCGATCACCTCACGTGCCGTGCGACGGGTGCCCATGCGCACATCCTGCTCTCGCGAGGCAGGGGGCGAGGACGTACGGTCAAGGAATACAGCATCGACCCAGATGGTTTACGTTTCAACTAACCATTGAGGAGCACCACCATGCAGCTCGGGATCTTCACCGTCGGTGACGTCACCACCGATCCGACCACGGGGCGTACGCCCAGCGAGCACGAGCGGATCAAGAACACGGTGACGATCGCGAAGAAGGCCGAAGAGATCGGGCTCGACGTCGTCGCGTTCGGCCAGCACCACAACCCGCCCTTCGCGGCGAGCTCCCCGACCACCACCATGGCGTACGTCGCGGCGCAGACGGAACGGATCCTGCTCTCGACGGCGACCACGCTCATCACGACGACCGACCCTGTACGGATCGCCGAGGACTACGCGCAGCTCCAGCACCTGTCCGACGGTCGGGTCGACCTCATGCTCGGCCGCGGCAACACGGGACCCGTCTATCCGTGGTTCGGCAAGGACATTCGCGACGGTATCGCGCTCGCGGTCGAGAACTACGCGCTGCTCCGCCGCCTGTGGGACTCCGACGTCGTGACGTGGGACGGCAAGTTCCGTACGCCGCTGCAGGGCTTCACCTCCACGCCGCGACCGCTGCACGGCGTTCCCCCGTTCGTGTGGCACGGCTCGATCCGCAGCCCTGAGATCGCCGAGCAGGCCGCGTACTACGGCGACGGCTTCTTCTCCAACCACATCTTCTGGCCCGCCTCGCACACGAAGCAGATGGTGGCCCTGTACCGGCGGCGCTTCGAGCACTACGGCCACGGCACTGCCGACCAGGCGATCGTGGGGCTCGGCGGCCAGGTGTACATGGCCAAGAACAGTCAGGACGCCATCCGTGAGTTCAGGCCCTACTTCGACGTCGCCCCCGTGTACGGTCACGGGCCCTCGCTCGAGGACTTCATGCAGCAGACGCCGCTGACCGTCGGGTCGCCGCAACAGGTGATCGAACGTACGCTCGGCTTCCGCGACTACGTCGGCGACTACCAGCGCCAGCTCTTCCTCATGGACCACGCCGGCCTGCCGCTGACAACGGTGCTCAAGCAGCTCGACATCCTCGGCAGCGAGGTCGTACCCGTCCTGCGCACGGAGTTCGACGCGCTGAGGAGGCCCGGCGTCCCGGACGCTCCCACGCATGCGTCGCTGCTCGCGGCCCGCCAGAGCGAGGCGGCTCTCGTATGACCCGGAGCATCGTCGTCGTCAGCGCCGGCCTGGCGACCCCGTCGTCGACCCGGCTGCTCGCCGACCAGCTCGCGGCGGCCACCGACGTCGCCCTTCGTGCCCGCGGTGACGCGGCCGACATCGACGTCATCGAGCTGCGGGAGCTGGCCCACCTGCTCGCCGACCACCTGCTGACCGGCTTCGCGAGCGGTGCGCTGGCTGAGGCGATCGAGACAGTACGCCACGCTGACGGTCTGATCGTCGTCACGCCGGTCTTCGCCGCGTCGTACTCGGGACTGTTCAAGATGTTCTTCGAGGTCCTCGAGCAGGACCTCCTGCGCGGGAAGCCGGTGCTCCTCGCCGCCACCGCCGGTACGGCCCGGCACTCCCTCGTCCTCGAGCACGCGATGCGTCCGCTCTTCTCGTACCTGCGGGCCGTCACCGTGCCCACGGCCGTGTTCGCGGCGACCGAGGACTTCGGCGGTGCGTCCTCCGGCGAGTTCACCGCGCGGATCGCCACCGCCGCCGACGAGCTCGCAGCCCTCGTCGTCGGATCATCTCGCGCCGTGCCGTCCGACCCGTACGAGGACGTCACCCCGTTCGACCAGCTGCTCAAGGGCTGACGGCTGGTAGGCGTCGGAGATGACCGCGACCCAGTGCCAGCTGGGACTTCGCAGCACCGAGGGGTCACGACACGCCGACACTCAAAGGTGGGTTTCGAGCAGTTGTCGACCCCTCGACTCGACGGCCAGATGACGCGGCGAAGTCACGGGACCCCCGCTTCGGCCCTTCGTGAGAGGCACCATCCAGATCCGTACATCCCGCGTGGCGCGACATCCCTGACGGGGTAGAGACTGAAGCACGATGACCGCGCGGATCGATGACGTCACCAAACCTGTACGGGGGGCCAAGCAACGGCCGACCCCCCGGTGGGTGGGGTGGTTCCTCATCGCGACGCCGAGCCTCGCCGCGGCCGGCCCGCTCTGGGGCGCGGGATCGCTGTCGACGTTCCGCGTCGCCGTAGCGGTCATTTTCCTCACCGCCGCCTGGGACTGGTGGCGGTTCCAGGACCGGTCGCGCACGTTCTTCACGATGCTGGGCATCGGGATCGCGTTCCAGATCTCGGGCGTCGTCTCGCTGGCGTGGTCGAAGCCACCGTCCGACGCGGCCTGGCACGAGCTTCTCGGGGTCGCGCTCATGTTCGCCCTGGCCGCGGCGCTCGTACAGCTCTATCGCACCGCCGAGACCGTGCTGACGATCGCGCGAGGCTGGCTGTACATGGCCGTCCTCGTCGAGGTCGTCAACCTGTGGGAGCTGGTCACCGGGAGTCGGCTGCCGAACTTCTACCTCGCGGCGGACCAACGCGACACCCCTGGATGGTCCGCCATCGCCGGTCCGTTCGGCGCCCCCAGCCAGCTCGCCGCCGTCTTCGTCATGGCCGCGATCGTCATGGCGGTCGGCTGGTCGCTGGAGCACGACCGGAGACTCCGCTGGGCGTACGTGGCCGTGTGCGTCCCGATGCCCTACCTCCTTTGGCGCACCTCGTCGACCCTCGGGCTGACGCTGTTCGTGATCGTGGTGGTCTGCTGGCTGGCCGTGTACAGCTGGGGCCGCCGGATCGGCATCGCCGCTCTGGCGGTGCTCGTCGTGGCGCTTCCACAGGGACGCTCGCTGCTCGTCGCCCTCGGTGCCCAGATCGGCTCGCTGTTCGGCGGCGCCACCGAGGCGCCTTTCACCGCCGGCGACGCGTTCAACCTCCTGCGCGACGGTGCCGTCCTGCTCGCACGCTCGACCTGGATCGGGGTCGGCCCCGCCGGCTTCCCGTACGCGATGACGACCCGCTCCACCCCGTACTTCACTCACGGCGTCGTCGCCCCCCACAGCGCGATCGTCGAGATCGCGAGCCAGTACGGGGTCGGGATGTTCGTCCTCGTCACGCTCGCCGGCATCGGGCTCGCCAAGTGGGCGATCGACCGCCTGCGCCGTACAGCCCGCCAGCCCCTGCGCGGCGCACCGCGGATCGTTGCGATGTGGACCCTCGTGGTGGCGCTGATGTGGCCGCTGCTGTCGATGGTCGCCCCGACGTACCTCGACCAGTCCGTCGCGGCGTTGTTCGTCGCGACCGTCGCCATGTGGGCTCGACACATCGAGAAGCCGCTCGGGCGCCGTGTGCGCTCGCCCGAGACGGCCCTCCGCAACTTGCCGCCGGCACCGACGGAACAACCGAAGAAGGACTCCTGATGCTCATCCGCTCCGACCGCCTGGTCACCGCCACCGACGTGTACGAGCCGGGGCTGCTCCGTACAGAAGCCGACCGTGTCGTCGAGGTAGGTCCGTGGGTATCGGGCTCGCCAGACCTGGAGGTGGCCAACCTCGCACCCGGGCTCGTCGACGTCCATGCTCACGGCGGAGGCGGAGAGTCCTTCTCGATCGACCCCGAGACCGCGATCATGGCGCACCGCCGGACGGGTACGACGACGCAGGTCGCGAGCCTCGTCACGGAGACCTACGACGACCTCGAGGCGCAGGTGCGCATGCTGACCCCGTACGTGGCGGCGGGCGACCTCGCCGGCATCCATCTTGAGGGTCCATGGCTGGCCGAGGAGTTCCATGGCGCGCATCCGATACCGCTGCTGCGCGATCCGGTGTGGTCGGAAGTCGAGCGGCTGGTGGACGCCGGGCCCGTGAAGATGGTCACGGTCGCGGTGGAGCGCCAGGGCGGTCTTGATGCCTGTCGCCGGTTGGCCGCACGCGGCGTGGTCGCGGCGATCGGCCACACGAACGCGGACTACGAGACGGCCGCTGCAGCGCTCCAAGCAGGTGCGTCCGGCGCGACCCACCTGTTCAACGCGATGCGACCGATTCACCATCGCAGACCAGGACCCATCGTCGCCCTCATGGAGCACCCCACCGCGTGGCTCGAGCTGATCGTCGACGGCACCCATTCCCACCCGTCCCTGGTGAAGTGGGTCGCCGAGACCTATCCCCAGCGGATAGTGCTGGTGACCGACGCGATGGCCGCGGCCGGTTCCGCCGACGGCGACTACATCCTCGGCACCCTCGCCGTCGAGGTACGTGGCGGCGTCGCGAAGATCGCCGGGACCAACACCATCGCCGGCTCCACGCTCACCCTGTCGAGGGCCCTCGCGAACGCCGTCCGGTACGGAGTCGACCCGCTCGTCGCCGTTCGCGCGGCCACCATCCAGCCGGCCCGGTATCTCGGCCTCGACGCCGGCGACCTCGTGGTCGGGGGGCGTGCCGACGCGGTCGTCCTCGACGACGCCTGGACCGTCACCCGCGTGCTGCGCAAGGGCGACTGGGTCAGCTAGGTCAGCTCGCCCACTGGCCCGTGAAGAATCGGGCCGCCCACCACACGAGCAGCAGGATGCTGACGATCCCCCAGGCGACGATCACGACGATGCGGGCCGTACGGGTCTTGCCGGGGCGCGTCGCGAACGAGCCGAGCATCAGCCACAGCGGGAACCACAGCAGGACGGCGCGGTTGACGCTCATGTACCAGTACGAGGTCGCGAACGCCACGACCTGTACGCCGACCCACGTCGCCTCGGCCCAGCGCTTCAGGACGAGGCAGGCGATCGTCACGACGATGCCGATGGCGATGGACACGACCTCGGCGCGGAAGACCCACGCCCACCCCGGATGGTCCGCGTAGGCGCCGGGCACGATCGCCCGCAGCGTGTGGGCGAACGAGTCCCAGGGCCACGTCAAGGTCCGGCCCCAGCCGTCGGCCTGTGCGCTGTACCAGGCCAACCAGGACCCCTTCGTGATCCGCAGGTAGGCGGCGTACGCGACGGGAACCGCCGTCGGGATGAGCAGCCACGCGATCGCCTTCGCACGTTGCAGCCAGCGCCGGTCCCCCTCGTACGCGCCGGTCAGCGCCATCACGCCCAGCGCCACGATGAGGAAGATGCCGGAGACGCGGATCGAGCAGGCGGCCGACGCGAGGACTGCGGTCCACGCCCAGCGCCCCTCGCGAGCCCGTACCCACGCCCAGAACGCGAACGCGGCGAACAGGCTCTCGGTGTACGGGACGACCGTGAAGACCGCGGTCGGGGCGAACAGCCACAGAGTCGCCGCGACGACTCCCACCCGGGGGCCTCCCAGCCGCCACAACGCCCAGGCGGCGAAACCGGACCCGACCACCGAGGCGATGATCCCCGCAGCGGTCATGTCGACGCCGATGGCGCCTGCCCCGTGAAGGAGGAGGGGCAGTCCGGGGAAGAACGCGGCTTCGTCGTTGACCGCGTACCCGTCCCGTGCGATCCGCAGGAAATGGGCGACGTCCCAGTTGCCCGCCGCGTCGTGCCACGTCGTCCGGGTCGACCAGATGACCCAGACGAAGATCAGGGCCAGCAGCACCCGGCTGGCTACCCAGGCCTGGACGACCAGGCGCGGACCGTCCTCGATGCGTACGTGCTTCACCGTGGCTGGTCGAGCCCGTCAGCCTCGGGGCCAGGGTCGTCCGGAAGCGCACGGCGCGGGGCCGAGGGACGCTGCTCGTGCAAGGTGTCGACCGGCCCGTAGACGACACTCCCCGACGGCGCGGACCTCAGGGGCGACGCCGACTCCGCACCTGCCGCCACGAGCCGGAGGCTCCAGGCATCCCGGGCCCCGTCGAGCGGGCCGCCGATCGGGTCGTCCACGCCGTCCTCGCGGACCGGGTCCTCGCCGGGGTTCATCAGGTCGTTGATGACGACGATCATGAGCCAGATGCTCACCCCGACGCGCAGGAAGACGGCGAGCCAGTACACGCGGTCAGGCCCGCCGTCGCCCGGATGCAGCGTGCCGGCGAGGTGACCCCAGATCGCGAAGTAGTACGCGACCTCGGCGACGTTGAAGATGGCCCACTCGCGCCACGTCGGCCGGGCGAGCGCGAGGAGCGGGAGCATCCACAGCGCGTACTGCGGCGAGTACACCTTGTTCACGATGAGGAACAGCGCCACGATCAGGAACGCGACCTGTCCGACGCGTGGCCGGCGCGGCGCCAGGAAGATGAGCGCGGCGATGCCGATGCAGCCCAGCACCATGAGGAGGAACGACCACATACCGGGGTTCGGCACCGGGAGCCCGGCCAGCGACATCACGTACCAGACCGAGCCCAGATCGGCGCCGCGGTCGACGTTGAACTGCCAGAAGTACAGCCAGCCCGAGGGCGACGCGAAGAACACCGGCATGTTCACCAGCAGCCACGTGACCGCCGCCGGCAGCAGCAGCTTGCCGAAGTCCCGCAGGCGGCGCGAGCGAAGGCAGAGCAGCAGCAAGGGCCCCAGGATGAAGAGCGGATAGAGCTTCGCCGCGACGGCGAGCCCGAAGAAGATGCCCGACGCGTACGGGTGCTTCCTGCTCCACGTGAACAGCGCGGCCGCTGCCAGCACGACGGCGAAGATGTCCCAGTTGATGAGGCCCTCGGCCATGACGACCGGCGCGACGGCGACCATCAGGCCTGTCGCCCACCACCGCTTGCCGCCCATATGGCGTTGCAGCACCACCAACGCCAGGAAGCAGGCGAACAGCATGAAGGCGCAGACCGAGTAGAAGATGTCGGCGTTGGTGAGGACCTGCTGCGGCGTCAGGTTCGGCGATGCCGGGGTGCCGAACAGATCGGTGATGCGGCGGGCGACATCGACGAAACCGCCGGTCAGTACGGGGTACTCCCACTGCGCCGTGACGTACACGACCTGGCCCTCGCTGAGGCCGCGCGCCTGGTAGAGGACCGGGATGTCGGTGTAGCACAGGCGGGCGATCGCGTTGATCGACGTGTTCGGGTCGGTCTGACGGCAGGAGCTCTGATGACCCATGAGCACCAGCCAGCTGAGCGTGGCGAGGACCAGGATCACAGCTGGCCCCAGCACCAGGCGCGAGCCCGCATGACGGCCGAGCGGCCCACCGAGTCGCCGAAGCATGAGCTGCGACCACGTCGTGCCGGTCCGCTCGGCAGGTTGCCCTGCAGGCACGGTCACGGTCGGCGCGGTCACGCGGCCATCGTACGGGTTCCGCCTGTCACGGCCCCGGAGAGCCGCGCGTGGTGGGTGACTCCACCTAGCTCGGTGGCCCGGACGGTACGCCGCTGGTCGACGACGACGGGTTGCTCGTGGCCGTGGTGCTCGTGGACGGCTTCGACGTCGTCGGCGGTGCCGTCGATGCCGGAGCGGACGAGGGCGGCGCCGTCGGGGTCGGCGTGTTGGTCGGCGTCGGGGATGGCGTCGGCGTGGCCGACCCGTTGACGTACACCGGCGCGTCGAACGTCAGCTTAGGTTGCCCGTCCGTCGCGACCTTCATGTAGTCGAGCCAGGTCAGTGCCGGGTACGTACCGCCGAAGAACGCCGAGTCGCCCTTCCTCGCGTACGGGTCGAGGCTGCCGTTGCCACCGTCGCCGGCGACGAACATGACGGCGGTCGACACCTGCTTGGTGTAGCCGATGAACCAGCTCGAGACGATGTGGCCGGCAACGTCCGCCGTACCGGTCTTGCCGGCGATCTGACGCCCGAGGCTCGCCACCTTCGCGCCGGTGCCCTCGTTGACGACGTTCTCGAGGGCGAACGTCGTGTCCTTGGCGATGTTCGGGTCGATGTTCGCCTGCGACGCCACGTTGGAGGTGAACAGGACCTTGCCGGTCGCGTCCTTGACCTCCTTGATGACGTGGGACGGCACGTACGTACCGCCGTTGCCCAGCGTCGCGTAGCCGGTCGCCTGATCGAGCGGGCTGACCTCAGCCGTACCGAGAGCGATGCGGTTGTTCGCGTCCCAGCCGGCACCGGTCGTGACGCCGGCGTCGTTGGCCGCCTTGATCACCTGCGCCGGACCGTTCGGGATCTGCTGCGTGAGGTCGACGAACGCCGTGTTGATCGAGTCGGCGGTCGCCTTGACGAGCGACACCGTCCCGTACTGCGTGTTGAACTCGTTGCGGATCGTCGAGGTGTCGCCCTTCGGCGTGAACGTGTTGCCGTTCAGCGTCGAGCGCAGGCTGAAGCCGTTGCGGAGCCCGGCCACGACCGCGTACGCCTTGAACGTCGACGCTGCCGGCCTGTCGGTGGTGGCCCAGTTGCGAGAGCTCGCCACGTAGTCGGGCCCCCCGTACAGCGCGAGCACCTCACCCGTACCGACGGCCACGGACGCGATCGCCGCATGAAGCTGCGCCGGGTCCTGCTTGGCCTTCGCTCCGGTCGCGGCTGCTTCGGTGTACTTCTGGGCCGACGCGACCGCGGCTGCCTGCGCCTTCTCGTCGAACGTCGTCGTGATCTGCAGGCCCTTGCCCGAGATCTCGGCGGAGGTGAAGCCGTCGGCCGTGAGCTCGGCCTCGACCATCTTCAGGAGGAATCCCTTGGGGCCGCCGTACCGGGAGCTCTTGGGGATGTCCGGGAACACTGGCAGGTCCTTGGCCGCATCTGCCTGTGCCTGCGTGATGCTGCCCATCTGCACCATGCCGTCGAGCACGTACGCGTACCGGCTGGTCAGCCGCGCCACGCTCTTGTCGCCGTCGCTCGGGTCGTACAGGCTCGGGTTGTTGAGGATCGAGGCCAGCACGGCCGACTGCTGCAGGTTGAGGTCCTTGGCGTCGACGTTGAAGAACGCCCGCGCCGCAGCCTGGATGCCGTACGCACCGCGGCCGAAGTAGATCGTGTTGAGGTAGCCCTGGAGGATCTCCTCCTTGGGCATCGAGCGGCCCATCTTGATCGCCAGCAGCACCTCGGTGATCTTGCGGCTCGCGGTCTGGTCGCTCGTCAGGTAGAGGATCTTGATGTACTCCTGCGTGATCGTCGAGCCGCCGCCCAGTGCGCTCTTGCCCCGGAGGATCCCGTACACAGCCCGCGCGATCCCGGTCGGCGAGATGCCCTTGTCGGTCCAGAACGTGCGGTTCTCGGCGGCGACCACCGCGTCCTTGATCGACTGCGGCATGTCCGAGTAGGCGATCGAGGAGCGGTTCTGGTCGGCGAAGGACCCGAGAACCGTCGTGCCGTCGCGGTAGTAGACGTTCGACTTGTTCGTCAGGAACGCCGCGTTCGGGTCGGGCAGGTTGGTGCGCGTGTACGCGACCGCAACCACGCCGAAGCCCAGCAGTGCCAAGGCGAGGACGACGATCGTCGTGACCTTGAGAGTGGTCAGCAGCCGGCGCTTCCACCGAGGCCTGGGTGGCTTCGCCGCCTTGCCGCCTGGCCCGGTCGTACCTCCCGGAGTCGTTGCAGCGCGTGCGGGACCGGAGGCTCCGCGTCGGGCCCCGGTCGTACGATCAGCCATAGATGTCCTCGACGGTCCTCTGTCGGCGGGGAGGCCGACGCGTGACGCCGTCCCCCAGTAGGTAGGAGGTGATCATGTGGTTCCAGCCGCATTCCGTGCACACCTCAACGACACAGACGCGGAACTCACCGAACTCATTCTCCATCTCTTCGAGCTCGGCCGGCGACTTGATGCGTCCGCTGTACTGCCCTAGCTGCTCGCCGAACGTGTAGTGCAGGTTCACGAGCCGACCGCAGTTCCCTACCGGGCACCGTACGGTGCTGAGCTCTCCGTGATGGAGCGCCGACCTGATGAGCATCGGGTCGGCGTCGCAGACATCTTCCCGCCTCAGCGTACGCACACGGCTGCGCAGCCTCTCGAGCGCGTGGCGACGTTGGAGGGCGTAGTCGACGGTCTGCCGCTTGGACCACATGGCGTCCAGGGTAGGCGCTGAACCTGTCGGCCCTCCAGATCCGAGGGTTGAGCCAGGGTGAGGCCCCTTCGAGTAGCAGGGTCGAGGTCCGGTACTTCGAGGAGTCACGACCCGCTCAACAACCGGGCGTACGCACGCAGAACGTGGCCCCTCGACCCTCCGGGCCACGTACGAGCGCGCGGTCTGGCGAAGGGCGTGGGAAGCGGGAGGGGCGGTCGGCCAAGTATGCTTCTCGTGCTCGCCACGTGCGAGCGTCCGGGGAAGTAGCGCAATTGGTAGCGCACCGCCTTTGCAAGGCGGGGGTTGCGGGTTCGAGTCCCGTCTTCTCCACCCTGCCGAGTCCCGCCCCGCACAACCCTTGTGGTGCGAGCTGTCGGTCGAACGGTTGTGCGGACACCACAAAGGTTGTGCGGACGCCCCTGGTGCGTGCGGTGTGTTACGCCTGGTACTGGTGAGACAGTTGTCACCGAGAGAGGCGTCCGGGCAGAGCTGGACCTACAGTGAACTGCCGCTGGGGGAAGAGCTCGCTGACGGGAAGGTACGCGACGGATGGCGCTGTTTCGAGACCGACGGGTGTTTCCCCGATGGTCGTTCATCGACAGCCGCACTCTGCCGCGCCCTCGCCACGCGAAGGACGAGAACAGCCCCGAGACCGCACCGAGCCCTCCCGAGACCCCGACCGAGTCGATCTCCGGACCCGACGTCGACGTGTGGCACGAGCCCCAGCGGGTCCCCGCACCCGTCGTACAGTCCGTCGCCCCCGTGGTACTGACCGTCGCACCCCCTGTCCCGGCCGCTGAGCCCGAAGGACCCGCCGCGCGGCCACAACGGGCGATGCTCGAGGTGGCGCCTGTCTCCTGGATCGAGGAGCGACGCCTCTGGTTCGCTGAGGACTACTGGCCGACGGAGGCCTCCGAAGAGGCCGTACAGCTCGCCGGGACCCACCCTGACCGTCCGTACACGCCCCCGCTGCATCCGGGGCTCCCCGTCAGCCCCGCCGAGGTGCGGGCTCGTCAGGGCCGCGGCTTCTCCAGCCTGACCCGTCGCCATCGCCGTCGGCGTCACGGTCATGGTCACGAGCAGGAGCAGCGCCGTACGGACATCGACCTTCCCGCTCTCGAGGCAGCACTGGACGCGGCTTCTGCCGCCATGGGCGAGGGGCTCATCGATCTCGTCGTCTGGCACACGAGCACCGGCCTGGCGCTCGCGACCCGCGGCAACGCGGCACCCGAGCTGGCCTCGGCGTGGCACGCCGCGACGCGTGAGGTACGGGCGATGCTCCCCCACGCCGACCTGCCGGACGCCGGTACGTACCACCTGGTCGGACTCGAGGA
>Ga0182021_10005179_pt1 | contig 15412 bp, 10 predicted proteins | sample 612E3MmetaG_FD_120493 | JGI IMG/M metagenome (GOLD analysis project Ga0182021, IMG submission 120493) | Permafrost microbial communities from Stordalen Mire, Sweden - 612E3M metaG (Illumina Assembly) | ecosystem: Environmental > Terrestrial > Soil > Wetlands > Permafrost | place: Sweden... | reverse complement strand
GGGCGGACTTTCGTCGCACGCATACGCTTCCTCGGAAAGAAATGATCGGGCAAAAGCCTGCCGTGACCAGGAATCCAAAGGGTGGATCTCCGCCGGCAGCTACCGTTTTACTACCGTAATTGTGATTTGCGACGGATATTGCTTAGAGTGATGAACAGCGTTGTGCGCCACCACGCCTTTCACTTCGTCGTAGTTATTGCCACCTGTGTTCATGTTCCGGTCGAAGCGAGGGAAATTGCTGCTTGAAACTTCGAGGCGGATCCGATGGCCGGCCTCGAAATAGTTGCTCGTCGTCATCGGCTGCAGTGTCACCTTGTAAACCTTGTCCTGTTCCAACCAAACCAATGGCTTGTCGTACCCCTCCCGATACCGGAGCCGCTGAATGGTTTCGTCCAGGTTGTAGGCGGTACCGTCCGGATAGACATCGATAAACTTCACGGTGAAGTCGGTGTCCCTGGCGTCTGACGACACCTCGAGGGTGACATCGATCGGGCCGCTGACCTCGATCCCCTCCTTGAGGGGTTCGCTCGTGTAGACCAGAACGTCGGAGCGCGACGCCTCCAACTTGCGCTGGTCGAACGCACCGCCGGTGACCGCATTGCCTGAGCAGCAGACATTGCCGCCGTAGGAGGGCACAGGATTCATCGGATCATATGTAAAGCCGTCCGCATTGTCAGTTGCCGGTGCTGTGGCCGCAAGCGCTCCATCGCCAGCGAGCGTGTTTGCGTTGCCGCCGCTGGACAAGAAAAAGGTCATCGGCTGTGCCCCTTTTGGCGGCCAGGTTTCGGAAGTTTGCCATTTGTTAATTCCCATCGTGTAATAACGAACTTTGGGCATTGTCTGGAGAACGTGGTTGTCTTCTCCCTTGAGAAAGTAGTCAAACCAGTTCCAGGTGAGGGCGTCGTAGTCGAGCCGGGCATCGCCGACGTTGCGCTCGCCGACCATCGTGTTTTCCGTAGCGCGTTTGTAACTGCAGTGGAGTGTGGGTGCGATGACCGCGTATTGCTGATTGGCGATTTCCGGCTTCGCTGTCCTGCGCACGTAATTGTAAGCCGCCAGGTTGGGTCCTACCGATACGTCGTACCAGGACATGAACCAGAAGCCCGGCACGTTGATGGCCATGTTGTCATGCCAGAGCCCCCCCCGATACCAGGCAGGGTCGTTGGGCGTGCGCCGGATCATCGCGCCGCGGGTGTCGACGGGCATCGGATCAGCGAAGATCCCGCGCGGCCCGTCCACGGCTTTTATGATATCCATCTCGGGTAGATGCCTGAGCGCCTGCGACCAGTCGACCGGCGGCATCTGAGGAGCCAGATCAAACAACCTCGAGGCGCCAATCAGATCCTCCTGTGATGTGTCCGGAGAGAACATCGGCCGCACCTGATTTTGTTCCCCGTAGATCCATGTGATAAACAGCATCTGAACCGCGCCGCCACGGTACCAGTTTCCCTGTTCGTAGTAGGGAGCCACGCGCCCGACGCCTGCGCCGAATCCCTGGGGAATCATCGTGGCGTACGCCGGATTGCCGAGCGCCGCTACTCCCAGTTGCCACTCTGCCGTCGACGAGCACCCGATCGTGCCGACCTTGCCGTTGGACCACGGCTGTTTGGCTATCCAGGAAATGGCATCGGAACCGTCGGTGCGGGGCGGGCCCAGGATGTCGTACGCGCCTTCGGAAAAAAAGTGGCCGCGCTCGTTCATCAGGACATAGGCGTACCCGCGTTTTACGGCGTCCAATTGGGCGGTCATATCGGCGGGCGCGCCGTTGCGCACGTCCCAGAAATTGAAGTTATACGGCGTGCGCACGAAGACGGCAGGGTACTTCTTGGAATTATCCTTTGGGCGGTAAACGTCGGTCGCCATGCGCTTGCCATCGCGCATCGGCACCATCAGCTTGCGCTCAATGATCGCGACCGACTCCAGATCTTTTTCATTGGCGTTCCTCTGGGCTATCAGATCCTGGTTTGCCCCGCTGCGCCCTTGCGATGGCGCGTTCTGGACGGAAACCACAAGGCCAGTGAGTGAGAGAATCAAGAGGCCGATGATATTGGTTCGCATGCGTTCGCTCCAAGGTAGCTGGTTCGCCGCCGCTGCGTAGCTGCGGTTCGCGCCCGACGCGCTTCGTCACATGACCTAAGGGCTCGCGCAAAAATAATTTCACATTTTGCTGCTGTCTCTCAGGCTTGCGGATCTTGCTGAAAGATGGCATAGGAGTTTGCAAGCCTGAGAGCCAGCATCCCTTCGGGGCGCGGCGGCGGACGGGCATCTGCCGCGTTGCCGCTCCTCGACGATGTCATCACATCGCCTGCGTCGCGGCGCCTTGCATCTGCCCGCCCAGCGCTCGCGCCAAAATGTGAACTTATTTCTGCGCGAACCCTGTGCGTGTTTCTATCCCTGAAGACATCGCATAATCAAGCGAATTCTCCCTCGGAAAAGGCGTGCATCATTCCGGAACCCAGGAATCAGGCCGTTACTTTCCCGATGGCTTCATGACGCCGATGACACCGCAGCCGATGCGGGCGCCGGCGTTGCCCACGGGCTGGCTGAAATCGTCGGCATTGGCGTGCACGATGACCGCTCGTCCCAGGATCGGAGCCTCCATGTCGCCGATCATGGCGCCTTTGAGGAGCAGTTCAAGATGAGCTTTGCCGGCGGCATCAGCCTGGATGTTTCCCATGTCTCCCGTATGGCGGACCATGTCTTCAGGCTTGCCGTGATGCATGGTCATGGCGGCATCATAGTGGCCGCCGGCGCTGGTTGCATCCGGAGCACTGCAATCGCCAAACTCATGAATGTGAAATCCGTGAGTCGAATTGGGCGTGAGCCCTTCGATGTCGGCAACGACCCTGACACCTCCCGTTACTTCCGTGAAATGCACGATACCCTTGCAGCTGCTGCTGGAAGTCGGGTGGACGACCGCGATCGCCTCCTTGACGGCCATCCCCTTCTGTGCGGCTCCGCCGGCCCGCCCCAGAGACATTGTGTAGGAGCACATCATGACAAAAGTTGCCAGACCTGCAATCATTAAGCGCTTCATTCTGTTTTTCTCTCCTTGTTTATGCTTTGACTGTATCTTGCGTCGCTAACCCCATAAACGCATTCCATGGAATTCTCAGCCCTGTACGTGAAGTTTAGATGCGTATGCCCGAGTTCACAAGTCCAGGGGCCAGTAATCCCATTGCGAAATTCGGGACAGTCGTCTCTTTTCGCCGACAGACTCCCGACTGATTTGAGAAGAGATAGCGAATTCAGGCGCCTGCTGCTTCGAGAATAGAACCTGGAAAGGCGGGCTGAAGCCCGCCGCCACTATTGGCAAAATTATGATGCGCAAGGAATCCCAGAATAATCTCACGAACTAGTGGGTCCGGGCTTCAGCCCGGACGGTCGACTCCGATTTTCATGCGTCACTGGGTGCGCCACGGCGCATGAGCGACTGTTTCCAATTTCGAATCAATGATATTCTTTACTGCCATGAAAGACGAGGCCGATGGACACAGAGCTGGATAGATCGTTTGACGATGACATTGCCCGGGGGCCTCGGCGGCTTGCCTTGCTTTATGGCACGGCCATGCTGGTGGGCGCGTTTCTCCTGTTTCAAATGCAGCTCATCCTTGGCAAGTACATCCTGCCATGGTTTGGCGGCGGACCCTCTGTATGGACCGCGTGCATGCTGCTGTTTCAAGTGTTGCTGCTGGCTGGCTATGGATACGCGCACCTGCTGAGCACGCGCTTTGCGCTGCGGACGCAGGCTCGAGTGCATCTGCTGCTGCTTGGGCTTTCAGTCGCGTTGATGGCGGGGTTGGCCTGCATCTGGCCTTCTCCCATCACGCCGGGAAACGCATGGAAACCGGCAGGCGGCGGCCAGCCGATCGGGCAGATCGTCACGTTGCTGCTTGCAGGTGTCGGGATCCCTTTTTGTCTACTCGCAACCACCAGTCCGCTTCTTCAGGGATGGTTCGGACGCACGCTGAAACGCTCGCCCTACCGCTTGTATGCCCTCTCGAACGTCGGTTCCCTGTTGGGCTTGCTCACCTACCCTTTTCTTGTTGAGCCCAATCTTACCCTGCGACGGCAGGCTTGGCTCTGGTCCATCGGGTACGTGCTTTTCACGGCAATGTGCACTGCTTGCGCGCTGCCCGCCTGGCGCGCCGCGGATGCCGTGCCGCTCGAAACAACTCCAATTTCCGCTCAGGAAGCTGGCGAGGAGGCGAGACCCCGACTGGGTCTCCAATCTCTTTGGATGTTCCTCGCCTGCTGTGCCTGCATGATGTTCCTGGCAACCACGAATATGCTCTGTCAGGAGATGGCCGTCATTCCGTTTCTTTGGGTGCTGCCGCTGAGTCTGTACCTGCTCACGTTCATAGCCTGCTTCAGCAGCAGCCGCTGGTATCCCCGCGCTCTTTTCCATCCCTTGTATTTTGTTGCGTTACTGATGGTTCTTGTGACCAAAAACTCCGTGGTCCTGCGGCAGATTGGGAGTTATTCGCTTGCGCTCCTGGTCGTGGGAATGATCTGCCACGGAGAGCTGGTTCGACTGAAACCCGCCGCAAAGTACCTTACCTCCTTTTACTTGATGATCGCGGCTGGAGGCGCGATCGCCGGAGTTTTTGTGGGACTTATAGCTCCGCTCATCTTTCCGGTGTTCTGGGAATTTCAATTGGCCGGCTGGGGCTGCGGGTTTCTGCTTGTGTTGGTGCTGCTGCGTGACCGCGATTCCTGGTTTTATCGTAGTTCGGGTCGGCTGCCCTTGTTGATAGTTGTGGGGATTGCTGCTGCGGTCGAGGCCGCGGCGATCTTTTTGCCGTCACTTGCGACGCTGCTTCCGCCGCAGTCGACCATGCGTTGGGCCTTTGGAGCTGCCGCGTTGCTGGCGGTGTGGCCGGCACTGGAGCGCGGCAACATGGCGCGACGGTCCCTGTGGCTCCAGATCTACGCTCTGGCTGCGTTTGCATTGATGGGCAGTGCTTTTCTGACGCAAGCCCATTCTCAGGTTGAAGGTTCTGTGACTCGTTTCCGTAGTTTCTTCGGCTCGTTTCGGATTTCCGACTGGGAGAACGGATGGATGCTCCTGCACGGACAGACCATCCATGGGTGGCAATTGCGTGATCCGCGCCTCCAGGAAACACCGACGACTTACTACGGCACAGACACAGGAATCGGGATTCTGCTCGACAACTATCCCGTAAGGGCTTTTGAAAATCGCGCTGCCGGATTGCGGGTCGGTGTCGTGGGCTTGGGTGCGGGTACGCTCGCCGCCTATGGGCGCAGGCAGGACAGTTTCCGGTTCTATGAGATCGATCCCGCGATCAAGAGAATCTCCTTTGGCCCCGAAGCTACGTTTACATTTTTGAACCACTCGGACGCGAAGGTGGACGTCGTTTTGGGAGATGCCAGGGTATCCCTTGAACGCGAGGCTGCCGCCGGCCAATTCCAGCGATTCGACATCCTCATCCTGGACGCTTTCAGCAGTGACTCGGTCCCGGTGCACCTGCTGACCGAAGAAGCCGTACAGCTGTACCTCCGGCATCTCCGCGGCCCCGAATCGGTGATTGCCTTCCACATCACCAATCGCATCCTGGATCTCAGTCCAGTCCTGCGAGGCATGAGCCGCGCGCTCCATCTGGATCTGGCACTCGTCAAAACCGACGACGGGGATGTAAGCTATGCCTGCCGATGGGGATTCTTGTCTCAGAATCGTTCAGTTCTCCACTTCCGTGAGTTGGAGCAACACCTGGAGCCTGCTTCGTCCGATCCGCCTGTTGTCCTTTGGACGGATGAATACAGCAACCTCTTCCGCCTCGTGAAGACAAAAGCCTGGTGGTGAGGGAAGCGTCATGATATCTTAGCGCCAGAATTCTGGCCCTCAATCGTATGCAAGGAGTGCAAGATGCGCAAGAACGTGTCTATGTTGGTTTGGATATTTGTGCTTGCGGTTCCAATTTGGGGTCTGTCCCAGTCCCAGGATCCGCAAAAGAACCAGGACAAGGAACAGCCCAAAGACACCGGCATCAGCGGCGCTTGGGCGATGACGGTCCAGACGCAGCAGGGTGACATGCCCAGCGACGTGACCTTTACCCAAGACAAGGAGACCTTGAAGGTCTCCATGGTAGGCCCTCAGGGCACTATCTCGGGTGAAGGAAAGATCAAGGATGGCGCCGTTCAGTGGACGATGACGATCAATACCCCGCAGGGCGATTTCACGCTCAGCTTCACGGGAAAAGTCAACGGCGACACAATGTCCGGAGAAGTTCAATTGGGCGACTTCGGCACCGCCACCTGGTCCGCAAAAAGAAATAAGAAGTGATTCCACGGGGAATCAAAGTGCGACCCTGAAAGGGTGGGGCAGGACAGCCCAGGGCGCAAGCCCTGGGAACATATGATTCGACTATGGCTAGCCCTGTAAGGGCGGAGCAACTGTTCCGCCTTTACAGGGCTTTATTTCGGAGGTACTCGTCTTCACTTGGCTCAATAACGGTAATGTTCGCTCTTGTAAGGGCCCTCGACTGCAACACCGATATATGCCGCCTGCTTTGGAGTCAGAGTTGTAAGTCTAGCGCCGATCTTGGCCAGATGCAGGCGCGCGACCTTTTCATCCAGGTGCTTGGGAAGAACGTAGACTTTCTTTTCGTAGGAGGCATGATTGGCAGTCAGCTCCACTTGGGCGATGACTTGGTTCGTGAAGCTGTTGCTCATGACGAAGCTGGGATGTCCGGTGGCGCAACCTAGATTCAGAAGACGGCCTTCCGCCAGGACCAGCACGCTGTGGCCATCTGCGAAGGTCCACATGTCATATTGCGGTTTGATATTCGTTTTCACAACTTCGCCGGCATCTCTGAGTTTCTGCAGGCCTGCCATGTCGATCTCGTTGTCAAAGTGGCCGATGTTGCCGATGATTGCCTTGTCCTTCATCCGCTTCATGTGCTCGGCAGTGAGGATTTCGCAGTTGCCTGTGGATGTTATGAAGATGTCCGCGGTGTCGACGACGTCCTCCACAGTGACCACCTGGTAGCCCTCCATCGCGGCCTGCAGCGCGCAGATCGGATCGACTTCCGTGACAACGATGCGGCAGCCCTGGCCCTTGAGACTCTGACAGCAACCCTTGCCGACATCGCCGTAACCGCAGACGACGGCGACCTTGCCGGCGAGCATGACATCGGTGGCGCGCATCAGGCCATCGACGAGAGAGTGGCGGCAGCCGTACAGATTGTCGAATTTGCTCTTTGTGACGCTGTCATTCACGTTGATGGCAGGGAAGAGCAGTGCGCCGGCTTTTGCCATCTCGTACAGGCGGTGCACACCGGTCGTGGTTTCCTCAGAGACCCCATGGCACTGCGCGGCGACTTGATGCCAACAGCGGCTGTTCTTCTTGAAGGTCGCGGCCAGCAGCCCGAGAATGATGCGGAACTCTTCGTTCTCCACCGTCGATGGGTCGGGCACTCTGCCGGCCTCTTCAAATTCGTATCCTTTGTGGATCAGCAACGTGGCATCGCCGCCATCATCGATGATCTGGGTTGGACCCGTCCAATTGCCGAAGTCGAGGGCCTTCTGCGTGCACCACCAATAGTCCTCGAGCGATTCCCCTTTCCAGGCAAAAACCGGCACGCCCCTTGGTGCGTCGGGAGTGCCGTGCGGACCTGCCGCCACCGCGGCTGCGGCATGGTCCTGGGTCGAGAAGATATTGCAGCTGGCCCAGCGGACCTGCGCGCCCAAGGCCACGAGCGTCTCAATGAGAACAGCCGTCTGGACTGTCATGTGAAGAGAGCCGGTGATGCGTTGGCCTTGAAAGGGCTGGATCTTAGAGTACTCCTCGCGCACGGCCATCAAGCCGGGCATCTCCTGCTCCGCAAGCATGATTTCCTTTCGTCCCCAGTCTGCCAGGGCAAGGTCAGCAACCTTGAAGTCCAGCCTGGAAATGTTCGCGGCCTTCTCGGTGACGGTTTTTTGGATTTGCGCCATTTGGTCTCCTTTGTTGATTATCTGTTTCGTCATGGTTTGACACCTTTCTTCGAGCGGTTTCGATGGCCGATTGCCAGAAACAGCGCCGGTCCTTTTGCCAGATGGGCAGGCGGCATCGGTATCGCGGATGCAACTTCGAATCCGGCCGCGCTGAGAATCTCCTTCATGCGATCCAGGGAGAAGCCGCGGCACTGCTGGCCCATCCGGCGTTGGAAATCTTCGCGGTCGTGCGGAAGCAAATCCACGACGACCAGTTTGCCACCCGGCCGCAGAATGCGCCGGGCCTCTTGCAAGACCGCGGGCGGGTTCGCGGCATACGTGAGCGCCAGCAAAAGCATCGACGCGTCGCAAAAGCCGTCCTGGATCGGCAAGGCCTCGAGATCGCCGCGCCGCAGATCGACATTGACAAGACCTGAGACCCGTTTGCGGGCGGCGCGCAGCATCGCCAGTGAATTGTCCACGGCGATGACGAGACGGACGACTGCGGCCAATGCGGCCGCTACCTGACCGGTGCCGCAGCCAAGGTCGGCCACGACATACTGCCGCGGCAATAGGGCCAGCGTAGCCGCGCGCACAAAGTCATCTCCGTACAATTCGTCTCGCAGTTTTTCCCACTCGCCCGCGGCGCCGGCGAAAAAGGCTTGTGCCCGATCCGCCCGCCGGCGCAGTCGGCGCGCGAGCCTGAGATCATCCTGCTGAATCGTCGCCCAATTCCCGATCTGATCATGGGCGAGCAGCCACAGTCGACGCGCCGGCTGTTCCAGCTGATCCATAGGCATGCGATAGAGGTGCGTCGTTCCTTTGCTGTTTGAGCGGACCCAACCCTGGTCGGAGAGAATTTTGAGATGTCTGCTGACAGTGGACTGAGGCAACTGGAGTATATCGCAAAGGTCGATAACGCCGAGTTCCTGGCGGCCGAGCAGGTGCAACAGGCGCAGTCTGGTGGCGTCCGCGAGCGACGACATGCAGGAAAGGAGGGCCTCAGGCTGAGAGTCAACAGTATTCATCATTATATCCGGATGAATTGTTGAATAGGAAGGACGCAGTTGTCAAGTACCTTAGCGGTGGATTCAGTATGGCTGCAGCACGGCCATGCCTGAGTGGTTGTTGCCGGCCCGGTAGCAGCTTTCCCCGCCACGGAGTTCTATGTCAGCGAGGGAATGATCCTGGAAGCGATCCGAAAGTGACAGCCGATCAGGGCCGTCCCTTAGGCCCGGTCTGCGCTGCGGTGTCCGACTTCAGCGTGCGTGCCGCTGGAAGGCGGAGGCAAGAGAAAAATCCCACGCTCGCAATCCCATTTCGGTATATATTGGCGGGCGTGGCCGTGAAGTGGGTTCTGGATCAGCGCGGGATTTTATAAAACCGCCCACAGGAACTGGGTCTCCCCTCACAGCCGACTCTGACCTCAAAACGCGGTTTATTCGACCTTTGCGCAGGAGTTCGCTTATGTTTCGCAAAATGATGGGGCCGCTGATGGCCCTTGGTTTGGCTTTCTCTTTCTTAGCAGTCTCAGCGTCGCCACAACAGCCACCCGCGCAGAATCCGCCGGCGGGTGCTCCGGCGCAAGGCCCTGGCGGACGCGGTGCAGGCCCGGGCCAGCCTCAACAACTGACCGTCTGGGTGCCTCACACCGTGGCGCCGGAAAAGATTGATGAGGAAATGAACGCGAAGATCCGCACTGAAGGCATGGAGCACTCCAAAATCATGTGGATCGAGCACTACCTCACGGACGTCTACGGGCCACGCCCACTCGGCTCGGCTAACCAGGTGGCGGCAGCCAACTGGGCTCTCAAAACCATGACGAGCTTCGGCATGACAAATGCCCATCTGGAGCCATTCACGTGGCGAGGAATCGGATGGCAGCCGGGACGAACGACTGGCTTTATTACAAAGCCGATCACGGCCAATCTCAAGTTTGAGGTGCTTCCCTGGTCGCCTTCGACCAACGGCACCGTGAGCGGAGAAGTGGTTTCGATCGTTGCACCTGAGAACCCGACCGAAGCCGAAATGAACACGTTTCTCACCAACCTTGCACCCATGGTGAAGGGTGGCATCGTCATGGTGGGTGTGCCTTCGAATTTTCCGGTCAACTTTGCCGAAGCGCAGAAACGCACGCCGGATGATCAGGCAAAGGCGCGCTACCTGCCGCCCGATCCGAATGCGCCGGCGCGTGGTGGGCGTGGCGGCAGAGGTGGACCCGGCGGTCCAGGTGGGCGTGGCACACCCACGCCTGTGCCGGAAGGGCACCTCTCCGCGCAGCAGGTAAATCAGCGCATCACGACTCTGCTTCGTGATAATCCGCCTGCTCTTCGCTTGACCCAAGCGGGTGATGCTCGTCGCATCCCCGGCGTCATCGTCGCACAAAACGGGTCTGGTCAATCCTACGATCAGGAAACGCAGATTGGCCCGGGCGTAATTCTTCGAAACGACGATTTCGGCCGCATTTTCCGCATCATTCAGGATGGCACGCCGGTCAGTGTCGAGTTCAATATTTCGAACCAGTATTTCCCCGATGGGAAGACTATCTACAACACAGTCGCAGAAATTCCCGGCACAGACAAAGCGGATGAAGTCGTGATGATGGGCGGCCACCTCGATTCGTGGGCCAGTGCGACCGGAGCGACAGATAATGCCATCGGGTGCGCGATCATGATGGAAGCTGCGCGCATTCTGGAAACGATCGGCGCCAAACCGCGGCGCACGATCCGTATCGGACTCTGGGCCGGCGAGGAAGAGGGTCTGCTCGGATCGCTCGCGTACGTGAAGCAACACTTTGGTCCGGCAGAGTCGCCTCATCAGCCGGAGTATTCGAAGCTAGACGCTTATTGGAATGTCGACGACGGTACGGGCCGCATCCGCGGCGCCAGCATCTTCGGGCCGCCTGAGGCCGGAGTGATCCTCGCGCAGTTCTTTAAGCCGTTCGAGGAGTGGGGAATCTACGGCGCATCTACCACCACAAGCCGAGCCCAAGGCGGCACGGACAGCACGTCGTTCAACGAAGCAGGACTGCCCGGCATCGGCACACAGCAGGATCCGATCGAGTACAACAGCACCACGTGGCACACGAATCTCGATACGTACGAGCGCATCATCCCCGATGACGTGATGAAGAACGCGGTCATTACGGCGTCGGTTGTGCTGCACGTCGCCAATCGAGACAAAATGTTGCCGCGTTTCTCCGCCGACGAAATGCCGGGGCTGCCCGGGCCGCGCGGCGCCGGTGCCGGCGGGCGTGGCGCCGGGGCACCGACCTCGGAGAGCCATATTTACGTAACCGCCAAGAATAAGGCGCTGTCGATTCCTGCGCCTGGGTTGCTCCCGGCGGCGAATCCGCAGGCGGGTGCCGCTACTACGACGCGGACGGCCGCTGTTGACGCCAGTCCGGCGCACGGCACGGTCTCGCTTAAGGCTGACGGCAGCTTCGTCTACACGCCGAGCAAGGACTACGTGGGCACGGATTCGTTCACGTACAAGGTGACGGGCGGCACGACAACGATTCCTGGCACCGCGACGATCATTGTGAAGTAGACCTGGCAAGGCATGCCAAGCCGCAGTAGTGAATGACCACGGCGACAGCCAGAGAGAGAATTTGGCGAGTGGAAAACTGTTGAGGTATCGTTCTGTCAGGACCTCGCATCGACAGTTTTCCCTCCCTCTGGCTTCTTCCTCCTGCTATCGAGGCGCCTTTCACGTGTCTGCCCGATCTGTGCTTGAACTAGTAGGCGGACAATTAATTGCTCACGGCATCGCATCCAAAGATGCCGCTTCTTGTTTTGATTCATAATGCAGTCGCTCCCACTCTAAGCTGAACCGTGCGAGGATTGGCGGTGGCAAAGAGCTATCGGAGATCAACCAGTCTTATTGTCTTTGGCTTGCTGCTTATGGCATGGGCAACCTCCAGTCCAACGAGCCAGCCGGGACTTCATGTGCAGTGGCAGAGGAGAATCACGGACCAATTTGCAGGCGCTCCTTTTCCGAGCGCCATACCGGTCTCCATTTGGGCGCTTGCATTTTCCCCGAATGGCAAGTACCTGGCTTTCGGCGCCGGATTCGTCGAACGCGACCTAACCCAAGCGGCAGAAGGGGCGCAAGGGAAAACTCTCAAGGAAGATGAAGTCCCATTCAAATCCTATGTCCTGGTGACATCGGCAGACGATCCGGCCAGGCTCGTCAGGAAATTTGAAATTCCGATACCGCCTTGGGTCTCCCTGCAGCCATTGCTTGTATGGGATGCGACTGAGCGCTTTGTTGCCGTGGACTTCGGGAGATCACATCTCTTCAGCGAAAAAGCATTCTTACTCGACGTGGAGACAGGTGCTCAAACGGCCGTTGCTCACGTCGGTTGTAGCCTGGTCGGCGTGTTGACTGGCCCCCTGTTGGTCATGAATTGTCGAGATTTCAAGTCACCCACGCATATCAGATTCGAAAAGGCAGATGGCACGATCCAGGACGATTGGGCATTCCCAGACGGTAGTACCGAAGCCATTGAACTCAGTCCTGGCGGGGACATGATTGCGATTGGAAGCACGGGGCAAGCTACACTCGCCACATCACATTTCAACGAGTTTCCGCACGAGATCATAGTTTTCAGACTCTCGGATCACAATGAATTGAGGCGGTGGCCCCTGCCACCGTCACAATCATACGGCGGGCGTTTTGCAGACAATGGCAAAACTTTTTGCACACTCTTTTGGGGGAATGCCCGGGAACCGCAGGGATTGGAGTGCTATGACATCGCGACGAGCGACGCGATCCGAAAGATCCCCGTGCAGTTTGGCGGCTGGCAAGACTTTATGGTCACTGGCGGAACTCTTATAGCCCTCAACGACCCTCATATCCTGTTCATTCCTAGTTGGGCTTTACTGGCTGTTTGAAACCAGTGCGACCCATCTGAGCGAGGGCCGCAGTATCTGGGATCTGAATTCTGGCCGGAAACAGATCCACTGGACAGTCAAGTCTCAACGGGTTGGGCCGGGAGTAGACAATAGGTATTTTTTCCCTCCGTGCACTATATCACCCAACGGACAAAGTATTGTTGTTGGCGCTTCGGGATTGATCACCTCCTATCGCCTCGACAAATGATCAGCCTTTGGGTGAGTAGCTTAGCAATTGTCGCAAAACTCGATTTATTAGCGGGCTTGCTTGCCGGGGACGGCTATTTGCGCTGCCAGATCGGACGCCAATGCGGCGAAGTGGCGTTCGTTGAGGGTGTAAATTCTTTCAGATTTGGCCTTGCGAGCGCAGGCCAACAGCAGCAGGTCGTAAATCGCACCGCCCCGAGCACCAGCCGGCCCGGCGTGATCCACCAGTTTGAAGTACTCTGCAGCAGAGAGGCTGACGAGCGACAATCGCTCGTGGAGGTTGTAACGAATTAGACGGGAGGCATCGGCCGCAGACAATTGCACGCCCAGCCTGCCACCGGTGAGGGTTGCATAGCATTCCGCAACCGAATGCAATGCCGCGTGGCCGTTGTCGGCTGCCTCCAGGGCCCTGGCGCAGGCCTCATGGCGGCTTTCGTCCTCCACCATTGCCGCCACCAGGACGGTCGTGTCAAAGAACTCAATCATGACCGATCTTTTCTGGTGTCCTCGACAGCCTTGACGGCATTTGCGGCTACCCCTTGTTTGGGCAAAACCAAAAGCTTGCCTTTGCGGCGCAGCCCGGCGGGTGCAGGCTCCGCTAAGGTCAGTTCCAGGCGGTTGCCCAAGATTTCTGCCTCAAAGACGGCAGAACGAGGTGCATTTAGCGATTGCCGGATCCGCTTGGGGAGCACCAATCGGCCAGATGGATCCATAGGAATCGTCACTTTCATGACTCAATTATGGTTTATTCCATGCCGAATGGCAAGGAATATGGCATGCATAATGGCAGAAGAGTCACTCACCAGCGCCTCCGCCCGCCTGCCCGATAGTCCAGAATCGTCGGACAGGCAACTCAAATTCATCTGCAAAAACCAAAACGCCACAGATTTCACAGATTCCACCGAAAACTTCTGTGGAATCTGTGAAATCTGTGGCGCTTCTTGAGTTTCTCCGCTGGTTCTCGATGTGGCGCAGATACTCAGGCTTGAAGCACTGCTTTTCAACGCCGGTCCGTCTATCTACTCACCCTTTGGCAAGGATGGCTTGTTTTTGAGGTGGACCTGGATCGTGAGCCGCTTTCCTGCGATGGAAATCAGACCGAACTCGTTGCTGTAATCTTTGAAGATCAGACTGCGATCGTTTTTCTCCTGGACCTTGAGATAGCTGTCCAGCTGATTCTGAACGTTGGTGAACGCCTTCTGCGCGGCTGCTTCTGTCAGGTAATCCACCAGGATGAGTGAGTACTTGCCACTCTCATCCTGGTAACGGCCGGAAACCGCCGTCAGGCTGCGATTGAGCTGGAGGATGTCCCCGTTCCCAAGCGTGTAAACCGATTGCAGAGCATACGGGCCGCGAATAAACCGGATCGAGGCTTTGTCCAGACCCTTGGCGGGCAGGATCTCGCTCAAGCGAACAGGAGTCTCGGCGGGCAGGCGTGAAGCGATATAGCGGCCGAACTCGAGCATGCCGCCGTGAAGTTTCTCGTTGCCTTCGGCGTTATTGATGACCACGTAATAACGGTCCCGTTTGAAGAGAAGCTGAAACTGGTTCAAGGTATGGCGTTCGGCGAAAGACGCGTCCGGTGTTTCCTTTCCACAGTTCATGAGGTAGATGCCGGTGGCCGCCACCGGATCGGCCATTCGATAGATTTCCGCCTTGAACTCATCGGAAGCAGATGCTTGTCCTGCGGAGTTGGACGAAGGTTGGTAGGCTTGCACGGTGAGTTGTTCGAATCCGAACTCGAGGTAGATCTCCGCGCCCCCGTCAATGTATCCATACAAATCCATTGACGTGAAGACACGCGGGTTCTCCGCTCGCTTCCAGATCTGGAGAAAGCCGTCAGGAGGGAGAAGCCCCGTATCAGGCGAGGCCGGCCGCTGCAGCGCCGGGCCTCCGAAACAGGCAAGCCAGAATGCCAGAATGATTGTCATACCGAAATCAGATTGATCTTTTCGGGGCTTGCCACGCCAAGCCCGAGTTTTTCGGCGTAGAAAAGGTATTCCGTGAAGCGGGGATTCTCGTTCACCTGAATTCCCATTTCTTTGCGTTTGGCCACGAGTTCCCGGTGACAGATCATGTCAAGGGCAAACGGATCCGTCGCAAAGTAGAGGGCGTGGTTGGGGTAGACGAACTGCGCATTCTTATCGGGACCGCCCTCATATTGCCCGCGAATTCCGTCTGTGATGTTCAAGACCAGCTTGTCTCGGATCACCGGCGCGGCCAGCACCTCAGTGCAGACGTTGAAGAACAGCGGAGCGTGCAGGCGTCCGGTGTTGCACACGGATCCGTAGCCGAGGTTCTTGCATGCCATGGAGATCCCGTTGTCGGTGTTCTTGTAGGCCGCCAGATTGATGATCTTGGTCAACTTCTGGGTG
>Ga0182021_10005178_pt1 | contig 15414 bp, 15 predicted proteins | sample 612E3MmetaG_FD_120493 | JGI IMG/M metagenome (GOLD analysis project Ga0182021, IMG submission 120493) | Permafrost microbial communities from Stordalen Mire, Sweden - 612E3M metaG (Illumina Assembly) | ecosystem: Environmental > Terrestrial > Soil > Wetlands > Permafrost | place: Sweden... | reverse complement strand
GTGCATTTTGGCCACCAGACCCGCTTCTGGAACCCCAAGATGGCTCCCTATATTTTCGGCCATCGCAACAAAATCCACATCGTCAACCTGGAAAAGACCCTGGTCATGTATCAGGAGGCGATGAAATTCGTCAAAAAGCTGTCTTCGAACAAGGGCACGATCCTGTTCGTCGGCACCAAGCGCCAGGCGCGCGAGATCATCAAGGAAGAGGCGCAGCGCTGCGGCGCGCCTTACGTCGACCATCGCTGGCTGGGCGGCATGCTGACGAACTTCAAGACGGTGAAGCAGTCGATCAAACGCCTGAAGGAGATGGAGGCCATGCTCGCCGACGGCAGCCTCGAGAAGCTGCCGAAAAAAGAGGCACTGGGCATCCAGCGCGAACTGGTCAAATTCGAGCGCAGCCTTGGCGGCATCAAGGAACTGACCGGGGTGCCCGACGCTCTGTTCATTATCGACGTCGGTTACCAGAAAGGCGCCGTGGTCGAGGCCAACAAGCTGGGCATACCGATCATCGGCGTGGTCGATACCAACCACTCGCCCGAGGGCATCACCCACGTGATCCCCGGCAACGACGATTCCAGCCGCGCAATCCGTTTGTACGCCCGAGGCGTGGCCGACGCGATACTGGAAGGGCGCAATATGTCGGTGCAGGAAATTGTCGCCAGCGGCGGCGGCGACGAGTTCGTGGAAGTGGAAGCGCAGGAAGACTCGGCCAGCTGAACCGCTGCTCTGCACCACGCAAAGAGGGGCGCAAGCCCCTTTTTTTGAATTTCAAGAGGCCGTTTCAGAGTGAATGAGACGGCCCCGGACAAGAGGGGGAGTGCGAGGCATGGTTTCCCCCAGTTTTGCAACGAACACTAGGAGCGAAAAAATGGCAGAAGTTACCGCAGCCATGGTGAGGGACCTGCGCGAAATCACCGGCCTGGGCATGATGGAATGCAAGAAGGCACTGGTCGAGACCAACGGCGACCTGAAATCGGCTGAAGACCTGCTGCGCGTGAAAAGCGGCGCCAAGGCGAACAAGGCCGCCGGGCGCGTTGCAGCCGAAGGCGTGATCGGAGCCTATCTTTCCGCCGAAGGCAAGACCGCCGCATTGGTGGAAGTCAATTGCGAGACCGATTTCGTCGCCAAGAACGCGGATTTTCTAGAATTTGCCTCGTCCCTCGCGCAACTGGTGGCAAAACACAACCCGGCCGATGTGGCGGCGCTGTCTGCGCTCGGCCTCGACGGCAGCACGGTCGAAGCCAAGCGCCAGGCCCTGGTGCAGAAAATCGGCGAGAATCTGAGCATCCGCCGCTTCCACCGGGTGCACACCGGCGCCAAACTGGCGCAGTACCTGCACGGCGTAAAGATCGGCGTTCTGGTCGAGTTCGAGGGCCAGGACGAGGTCGGCAAGGACCTCGCCATGCACATTGCCTTTGCCAAACCACAGTTCCTGTCGCGCGACCAGGTTGATCCGGCCGTAATCGCACGCGAGCGCGACGTGCTCGTCGCACGTGCGCAGGAATCGGGCAAACCGGCAAATATCGCGGAAAAAATGGTGGAAGGCGGCCTAAACAAGTTCCTCGGCGAAATCACTTTGCTCGGCCAGGCATTCATCAAGGACGACAAGCTGACCGTGGAAAAAATGCTCGCCGCGAAGCATGCCAAGCTCATCAGCTACAAGTTCTTCGTCGTCGGCGAAGGCATAGAGAAGAAGTCCAGTGACTTTGCCGCCGAAGTGGCGGCACAGGCCAAAGCTGCCGCGAGTTGAGCGCCGTGCCCCCCGCGCCAGCCTATAAGCGCATCCTGCTCAAGCTTTCGGGCGAGGCCCTGATGGGCGATGATGCCTACGGCATAAACCGGGCGACCATAGACCGGATCGTCGCCGAAATCGCCGTAGTGGCGGCCATGGGTCTGGAGATCGCGGTGGTGATCGGGGGCGGCAACATATTCCGCGGGGTGGCCCCTGCCGCCGCCGGGATGGACCGCGCCACGGCCGACTACATGGGCATGCTGGCCACCGTGATGAATGCACTCGCCCTGCAGGACGCCATGCGCCGCGGCGGCCTCAACGGCCGGGTGCAGTCGGCCCTCAACATCGAACAGGTGGTGGAGCCCTACATCCGCGGCAAGGCCATGCGCTACCTGGAAGAGGGCAAGATCGTGATTTTTGCCGCCGGCACGGGCAACCCGTTCTTTACCACCGACACCGCCGCGGCGCTGCGCGGCACAGAGATGGGCTGTGATATTGTGCTGAAAGCGACCAAAGTGGACGGCGTATACAGCGCCGACCCGAAGACAAACCCGCAGGCGCGACGCTACAACAGGGTCAGTTTCGACGACGCGATCAACCAGAACCTCAAGGTGATGGACGCGACCGCGCTGACTCTGTGCCGCGACCAGAAGCTGCCGATCAACGTGTTCAGCATCTTCAAAGCGGGGGCGCTGAAGCGCGTCGTGATGGGCGAAGACGAGGGAACATTGGTACATAGCTGAGTGAGGAAGTGACCATGATCGCTGATGTCAAGAAAACCGCCGAGCAAAAAATGCACAAGTCGCTCGAGGCGCTGAAGGTAGACCTTGGCAAGGTGCGCACCGGGCGCGCCCACACCGGCATTCTCGACCACGTCACGGTCGATTATTACGGCACGCAGATGCCGCTCAACCAGGTCGCCAACCTGACGCTGATCGACGCACGCACCATCGGCATCTCGCCCTGGGAAAAGAAGATGGGGCCGGTAATAGAAAAGGCGATCCGCGAATCCGATCTCGGCCTCAATCCTTCCGCCCAGGGCGAACTGATCCGCGTGCCGATGCCCGCGCTTACCGAGGAGCGCCGCCGCGAACTGATCAAAGTGGTCAAGGGGGAGGCTGAGAACGCCAAGGTCGCGGTGAGAAACCTGCGGCGCGACGCCAACCACCATCTCAAGGATCTGCTCAAGCAGAAAGCCGTTTCCGAGGACGACGAGCGCCGCGCCCAGGAAGATATCCAGAAACTTACCGACAAATTTATTGCAGAGATCGAAAAGCTCCTCGCCGCCAAAGAAACGGATCTGATGGCCGTTTGACGCGGACGTCCCCCCGGACCGGAACCTTCATGCCTCCATTCTCCAGTTCGACACGCGACATCCCTCAGGTGAAGGAGATACCGCGCCATATCGCCATCATCATGGACGGCAACGGGCGCTGGGCCAAGCAACGCATGCTGCCGCGCGCGGCTGGCCACAAGCGCGGCGTGGAAATCGTGCGCGAAGTAGTCAAGGCTTGTGCGGCCAGGGGCGTCGAATTCCTCACTCTGTTCGCGTTCAGCTCCGAGAACTGGCGCCGGCCAGCCGAGGAAGTGTCGATGCTGAAGCAATTGTTCATCATGGCGCTGGAGCGCGAAGCTGAGAAGTTGCACCGCAACGGCATACGATTGCGCGTGGTGGGCGACCTCGCGCCCTTCGGCAAGAAAATAACCGAACTGGTCGCGCGCGCGGAACAACTGACGCGGGACAACAATGGCATGACGCTCACCATCGCGGCGAATTACGGCGGGCGCTGGGATTTGCTTCAGGCGATGCAGCATCTGGTCGAATCCCGGCCGCAACAGCACGGCGCATTCACGGAAGACGAACTCGCCGCTTGCCTCGCCATGGCCTACGCGCCCGAGCCGGACCTGTTCATCCGCACCGGCGGGGAGCAGCGCATCAGCAACTTTCTCCTGTGGCAGCTTGCCTACAGTGAATTCTATTTCACCGACACGCTCTGGCCCGACTTCGACGCGGCGGCCCTGGATCAGGCGATACTGTCCTATCAGCGGCGCGAGCGCCGCTTCGGTCGCACCAGTGAGCAGCTTGGGGTTGCCGGAAAAGCCCCGCCCCCCAAGAGGGAGCTTGCCTGATTGTGCCGAGCCGCCGGGCGCATTGACCTATGCTCAAGACGCGGGTCATTACAGCGCTGGTGTTGCTGGTCGCGTTTTTAGCCGCGCTGTACTTGCTGCCGCAGCCTGCCTGGGCCGTATTCGCCGGGGTGTTGGTCGTGCCGGCAGCATGGGAATGGGGCACGCTGATCCGCCTACCGCGACTCGCCTGCGGCCTTTATGTGCTCGTCGTCGGCGCCGCTTGCGCAGGCTTGTTTGCATCAGGACAAGGAGAGACTGCGGCGGGCGATGCCCTGCTGCAACCCGGCGCGCTGCAGGCAGCGGTCTACGCTGGCGCCTCCCTGTTCTGGGTGGCCGTGGTTCCCCTGTGGCTATGGCGTTCCTGGCTGCCACAGGCCCGCTGGCTCGCGGCATTGACGGGTCTGCTGGTGCTGGTGCCCACCTGGCTCGCGCTGGTGCAACTGCGCGACCTCGGCCCTTCGCTGCTATTGCTGCTGATGTCGGTGGCGTGGATTTCCGACATTGCCGCCTATTTTGCCGGGCGCCACTTTGGGCGCCACAAACTGGCACCATCGATCAGTCCGGGCAAGACCTGGGAAGGGGTAGCCGGGGCGGTGTCGGCCGTGAGCTTGTACGCCGTGCTCTGGATTTTCGTCTGGCAAGCGTATTTTCCGCCGGTGCTTAAATCGATGCGCTTCGGAGCAATCGGCCTTTTCTTGTTCCTGTGGCTGCTCACTGCGATCGGCATCTACGGTGATCTGTTCGAATCGGCATTGAAACGGCAGGCCGGCGTCAAGGACAGCGGCGTCCTGCTGCCCGGGCACGGAGGCGTGCTGGACCGCATCGACGCCCTCACTTCAGTCCTGCCGCTTGCGGCCCTGGTGTATCTCTTATGAACGTGCCGCAGAACCTCACCATACTGGGCGCGACCGGATCCATCGGACTCAGCACGCTCGATGTAGCGGAGCGCCATCCGCAGCGTTTCCGCATATTTGCCCTCAGCGCGAACGAGCGCATCGATGCGCTCGCCGGGCTTTGCCAGCGGCACAAGCCGCGCTACGCCGTGGTGGCGCATGCCGCCCAGGCCGACGCGCTGGCCAGCCGCGTCGAGCCGGGCGCCACGCAGATCCTGGTCGGCCCGCCGGGATTGGAGCAGATATCGGCCCACCCCGAAACGGACTGCGTAATGGCGGCCATAGTCGGCGCGGCCGGCCTCGCACCCACTCTGGCCGCGGCATGCGCCGGGAAGAAGGTGCTGCTCGCCAACAAGGAGGCCCTGGTGATGGCGGGCCCCATCTTCATGGAGGCGGTGCGCACGCACGGTGCGACCCTGTTGCCCATAGACAGTGAGCACAACGCCATATTCCAGTGCCTACCGAATTTCCTCTCCGGCGACCTCGGTGGGCACGGGGTGAGGCGCGTGCTGTTGACCGCTTCCGGCGGGCCGTTTCGCGAAATCGAGCTGGCGCGGCTGCAGAGTGTCACGCCCGAGGAGGCCTGCGCCCATCCGAACTGGGTGATGGGCCGCAAGATTTCGGTGGATTCCGCCACCATGATGAACAAGGCGCTTGAAATCATCGAGGCGCACTGGCTGTTCGGCGCGACGCCAGAGCAAATCCAGGTAGTGATCCATCCGCAGAGCGTGGTGCATTCCATGGTCGAGTACGCCGACGGTTCGGTCATCGCCCAACTCGGCAATCCCGACATGCGCACGCCGATCGCCCATGCGCTGGCTTATCCGGAGCGGATCGAAGCGGGCGTGGGTTCCCTCGATTTGACCAGCATAGGCAGGCTCGATTTCGCGCCGCCGGATTTTGTGCGGTTTCCGGCACTGCGCCTGGGCTATCGGGCCTTGAAGGAGGGGGGCACCAGCCCGGCGACGCTGAATGCGGCGAACGAAATCGCCGTGGCAGCCTTTCTCGAGCTGCGCCTGCCGTTTCTCGGCATCACGGCGGTAATTGAGGCGGTGATGAACGACTCGCGCCCGCGCGCGCTGGCCACGCTCCAAGACGTGCTCGACGCAGATGCCGCCGCCCGCCGAAGCGCTGTACTGCAGATCGACGCGATGGCGGCCAGGGCATGAACCTGCTGCAGACGCTCGCCGCGTTCGTGATCGCGCTTGGAGCGCTGGTCATCGTGCACGAGTACGGGCATTATCTCGTCGCGCGGCTTTGCGGCATCAAAGTGCTGCGCTTTTCGATCGGCTTCGGCATGCCGCTTTGGAAGAAGCGATTCGGCCGCGACCAGACCGAGTGGGTAGTGGCCGCGGTGCCGCTGGGCGGCTACGTCAAGATGCTGGACGAGCGCGAGGGCGAGGTGCCACCGCAGGAGCTCGATCGCGCCTTCAACCGGCAAAGCGTGTGGCGGCGCTATGCCGTCGTCATCGCCGGACCGGTCTCCAATTTCCTGTTCGCAATACTGCTTTACTGGCTGCTGTTCATGCACGGCGTGCAGGAAGCGCGGCCGATCGTTGCCGCGCCCCAGCCGGACACGCCGGCGGCGAGCGCCGGCTTCGAAGCCGGCGAAACCATACGCGCGATCAACGGCGAGCCGGTGGCATCCTGGCAGGAAGTGCGCTGGCGCATGCTGCAACTTGCGCTGGAACGGCAACGCGTAAAGGTGGAGGTGCTGAACCGGAACAACCAGCTCAACTGGCGCACTCTCGATCTGTCGCCCTTCGACGCCGAGCAGCTTGACGGCGACACGCTGGCATTGATCGGTCTGAAACTCTATCGGCCCGAAATCAGTCCGGTGATCGGTCAGGTCGTGTCGGGCAGCGTGGCCGAACAGGCCGGGCTGCGGCCGGGCGACCGCATCCTCAGCGCCGATGGCAAGCCGATCATTTCCTGGAATGCCCTGGTGGAACTCGTGCGCAGCCATCCCGGGCGCGAACTGCGGCTGGCATATGAGCGCGGTGGCGAGCGCAGCGAACTCGCGCTCGTTCCCGAAGCGGTGCAGCAGAACGGCTCCGCAGTAGGCCGCATAGGCGCTGCGGCGAAGCTCGACCAGCAGACCATGGACAATCTCGTCACCGTGGTACGCTACGGCGCCCCAAGTGCTCTGGCAAAGGCGATCGAAAAAACCTGGGACACGTCCGTATTCAGCCTCAGAATGCTTGGACGAATGCTGATCGGGCAGGTTTCATGGAAGAATCTCAGCGGACCGGTGACCATCGCCGACTACGCCGGCCAGTCGGCGCAGCTCGGTCTTGTCTCGTACCTGAGCTTCCTCGCGCTGATCAGCATCAGCCTCGGAGTCCTCAACCTGCTGCCGATTCCATTATTGGATGGGGGACATTTGATGTATTATACGGTCGAAATTTTCAAAGGCAGCCCGGTATCGGATCGGATGATGGAAATCGGCCAGAAACTTGGGCTTACGCTGTTGCTGGTCCTGATGGCGTTTGCCTTCTACAACGACATTAACCGCTTGATCTCCGGCTAGCGCAGAACATGGTCAGACACCTCGCCGTCGCTATTCTGTGCCTTTGGGCAGGCGCCGCACACGCATTCGACCCTTTCGTGGTTCGCGACATTCGCGTCGAGGGCATCCAACGCATCGAAGCCGGCACGGTATTCAGCTATCTTCCGGTCAAGGTCGGCGAGACCATGACCGATGACAAGGCGGCCGCGGCGATCAAGGCCCTGTTTGCGACCGGCTTCTTCAAAGACGTGCGCCTGGAAGTGCAGCGCGATGTGCTGATCATACTGGTCGAGGAACGCCCGGCGGTATCCCAGATCGACTTCATCGGCACCAAGGAATTCGACAAAGAGGCATTGCGCAAAGGACTGCGCGAAATCGGCCTGGCCGAAGGCCGCTCTCTCGACAAGGCGCTGCTCGACCAGGCGGAACAGGAGATCAAGCGCCAATACCTGGCACGCGGGCTCTACGGCGCCAGCGTGGTGACCACGGTCACGCCGCTCGAGCGCAATCGCGTCGGCGTCAGCTTTTCGGTCAGCGAGGGCGAGGCAACCAAGATCCGCGGCATCAATATCATCGGCAACCGGGCGTACAGCGAAAAGGATCTGAAGCAGTTGTTCGTGCTGCAGACGCCGGGCTGGATTACCTGGTACACCAAGAACGATCAGTATTCGAAGCAGAAGTTGTCCGGCGACCTGGAGACATTGCGCTCGCACTATCTCAACAACGGTTATCTCGAGTTCAATATCGAATCGACGCAGGTATCGATTACGCCCGACAAGAAGGACATCTACATCACGATCAACATCAGCGAAGGCGACAAATACACGGTCTCGGATGTGAGCCTCGGCGGGGAGATGCTGCTCCCGGAGGCCGATCTGCGCGCGCTGATCCAGTTGAAGCCAGGCGAAACGTTTTCGCGGGAAAAGCTCAACGAGAGCACCAAGAAGATCACCGACCGCCTGGGCAACGAAGGGTACGCTTTCGCCAACGCCAACGTCGTCCCGGAATTGGACAAGGTTGCCAAGCGCGTCGCTCTGACGATAATGATCGACCCGGGGCGGCGAGTCTACGTACGGCGCATCAACATCTCCGGCAACACCCGCACGCGCGACGAGGTCGTGCGCCGCGAAATGCGCCAGCTCGAAGGTTCTTATTACGACAGCGACAAGCTGCAGAAGTCCAAGCAGCGCCTGCAGCGCCTGACGTATTTCTCGGAAGTCGACGTGGATACCCCCGCCGTGCCGGGCACTTCGGACCAGGTCGACGTGAATTTCAAGGTCAAGGAAAAACCGACCGGGGCCATCATGCTAGGCGCGGGTTTTTCGACCGCGGAAAAAGTCATCCTGAGCGGCTCGATCGCGCAGCAGAATATCTTCGGCAGCGGCAAACACGTCGCTCTGATGCTCAACACCAGCAAGGTCAACAGGAACATCTCCATGAGCTTCACCGACCCCTATTACACCGTCGACGGGGTCAGCCGCGGCTTCGACATCTACGATCGCCATACCAATGCAGCATATCTCGGCCTGGGCTATTACACCACGACCTCGGTCGGCGGCGGCGTGCGCTTCGGCATGCCATTGACGGAGATAGACAACCTCGGCTTCGGTCTCGGCCTCGACAATACCAAGATCGGCATCGATCAGACCAGCCCGCAAAGGTACCAGGATTTCGTCAACATATTCGGCAACGACAACAACTCCATTCCGGGTACAGTCGGTTGGATACGCGACCAGCGCGACAGCGCGACCGTGCCGACCAAGGGCAGTTTGGTCCGCGCGAACGTCGAGGTGGGCCTGCCGGGCGGAACGCTGAAATATTACAAAGCGACCGAGCAGACGATGTGGTATTACCCCATATCGCGCACGTATACGCTGATGCTCAACGGCGAGATTGGCTTCGCCGATGGCATGAACGGAAAACCGCTGCCGTTTTACAAGAACTATTATGCGGGCGGCGTCAGTTCGGTGCGCGGCTACAATTCATATTCGCTGGGCCCCCGCGATTCCCTGGGTAACGTCCTCGGGGGCACCAGGCGCCTGGTCGGCAACGCCGAAGTGCTGTTCCCCGTGCCCGGGACGGGGGTAGACCGCTCGATGCGCTTGGGGCTGTTCATGGATGGCGGCCAGGTCTGGGGCGCGGATCAGAAGATCAGCACGTCGGACCTGCGCTTTTCCGCCGGTATATCGTTCAACTGGAATTCGCCCATGGGACCGTTGCGCCTCAGTTATGGCCAGCCGATCAATGCCAAACCGGGGGATAACGTGCAGCATATCCAGTTCCAGTTCGGGCAGATATTCTAAGGTTTGAGGAGACAAGGTTGAGAAAACTCGTATTTGTCGCGTTGATCGCATTGATGGGCGGTACGGCTTCCGCCGCCGAATTCAAAATCGGGTTCGTCAACACTGAAAGAGTGTTTCGCGACGCCGCTCCGGCGGTGCGCGCGCAAAAGAAGATCGAACAGGAATTCGCCAAGCGCGACCAGGAAATGCAGAAGATGGCCGAGCAAATCCGCAAGCTGCAGGAAAGCCTGGAGAAGAACGCGGTCACCATGCCGGAAACCGAGCGTCGCAACAAGGAGCGCGAGTTCGGCGAGCTGAACAAGGATTTCCAGCGCAAGCAGCGCGAATTCCGCGAAGATCTCAACCAGCGGCGCAATGAGGAATTGGCCGCAGTGCTCGAACGAGCCAACCGCACGATCAAGGCCATCGCCGAGGCGGAGAAGTACGACATCATCTTCCAGGAGGCGGTCTATGCCAGCCCTCGCATCGACATCACTGACAAGGTGATCAAGGCACTGGAAGACAAGCCGGCAGGGAAATAGTCAACGCCGATGGCTAAGGCTGAGAAATATCGCCTGGCCCAGATCGTCGAACGCTTTGGTGGTGAAATCCTCGGCGATCCGCAGACGTCGATCGGCCAGGTTGCGACGCTGGAGAGCGCCGCAGCCGGGCATATCAGTTTTTTCAGCCACAGAAAATACCGCAAGCAACTCGCCGATACACGAGCCGGCGCGGTCATCCTGGGAAGAACCGACACCGGTCTTACCGAACTGCCGCGCATCGTATCCGATGATCCCTACCTTTATTTTGCCAAGGTATCGGCTCTGTTCAACCCGCCGCAGACTATCAAGCCGGGGGTGCACAGGACTGCGGTAGTCGAGCGCGGCACCAGGATACCGGCCAGCGCCAGCATCGGCGCCGGCGCCTATGTCGGCCGCAGGGTCAAACTGGGCAAGGACGTGGTGATCGGTCCGGGCTGCCATATCGGCGATGGCGTCGAGATCGGCGCGGGCAGCCGCCTGCATGCCCGCGTCACCGTTTATCCGGGCTGCCGCTTCGGCCAGCGCGCGCTGGTGCACTCGGGCGCGGTGATCGGGGCCGACGGCTTCGGCATCGCGCAAGACCACGGTGCCTGGCGCAAGATCCCCCAGATAGGCGGTGTGCTGATCGGCGACGATGTCGAAATCGGCGCCAACACCTGCATAGACCGCGGCGCACTGGATGACACCGTCATCGAGGACGGTGTCAAGTTGGACAACCTGATCCAGATCGGACACAACGTGCGCATAGGCGCGCATACTGCGATCGCCGGGTGCACCGGCATCGCCGGCAGCACGCGCATAGGCAAGCACTGCATGATCGGCGGCGCCGCCAATATCGTGGGGCACCTCGACATCGCCGATCGCGTCGTCATCCACGCGGCCGCCGTGGTCACCAGATCGATTGAACGGGCCGGAACCTATGGCGGGCATCCGGCCGAGGACAGCCGCAGCTGGACGCGCAACGTGGCGCATCTGCGCCATCTGGACGCGCTGCGCGAACGCGTACGCCATATCGAGCAACAGCTGTCACTGCCGGGGGAAGAAGCTTGAACATCCAGGAAATCCTTGAATACCTGCCGCACCGCTATCCATTTCTGCTGATCGATCGGGTGATCGAGTGCGAGCTGGGCAAGCGCATCCGGGCGCTGAAAAACGTCAGCGTCAACGAGCCTTATTTCAACGGCCATTTCCCGTACTACAAGGTCATGCCCGGCGTGCTCATCGTAGAGGCCATGGCGCAGGCGGCGGCGATACTGTCGTTCCGCACCATGGGCATCAAGCCGGACGACAAATCCGTTTACTACTTCGCCGGCATCGACAGGGCGCGATTCAAGAAGCCGGTAATGCCCGGGGACCAGCTGGTGCTCGAGGTGAGCATCGAACGCACCGTGCGCAACGTGGTCAAGTACGCCGGCAAGGCCTATGTGGGTGAGGCCCTGGTTGCCGAAGCCGAGCTGCTCTGCACCCTGCGCCCGATATAATGATTCACCCGAGCGCCATCGTCCATCCCGGCGCGAAGCTGGGTGAAAACGTCAGCGTCGGCGCCTACAGCATCATCGGCGAGCATGTCGAGATCGGCAGCAATACCCGCATCGGCCCGCACGTGGTCATTGAAGGCCATACCAGAATAGGCAAGGGCAACCGCATTTTCCAGTTCTGCTCCCTGGGAGCGGTGCCGCAAGACAAGAAATATGCGAATGAGCCGACGCGGCTGGAAATCGGCGACGGCAACACCATCCGCGAATTCTGCACCCTCAATTGCGGCACCGCGCAGGACGCCGGCGTCACCCGCCTGGGCAGCGACAACTGGATCATGGCCTATGTCCACATCGCGCATGACTGCCAGATCGGAAACCATACGATATTCGCCAACAACGCCCAGCTCGCCGGCCACGTGCATGTCGGTGATCACGCCATCCTCGGCGGTTTCACCGGCGTGCACCAGTTCGTGCGCATCGGCGCCCACAGCTTTACCGCAATCGCCACGGTGCTGGTGCACGACCTGCCGCCCTATGTCATGGCGGCCGGCGACACGGCCAAGCCTTATGGCATCAATTCCGAGGGATTGCGCCGGCGCGGCTTCTCCGCCGAGGTCCTGGCCGCCATCAAGCGCGCCTACAAGACGCTTTACAAGTCGAGCCTGACGCTGGATCAAGCCAGGGCGCAGCTTGCCGAACAAGCCAGAACCTGCGCTGAGATCGGCGTGCTCGCCGATTTCCTGCAAGGCTCCACGCGCGGGATCGTGCGCTGACGTGACTGGGCCGCAGGTTACCATCGGCATGGTCGCGGGGGAGGCCTCCGGCGATTTGCTGGGGGCACACCTGATCGCGGCATTGCGCCCGCATCTCCCCGGGGCGAGGTTCATCGGTATCGGCGGCCCCAAAATGCAATCGGAAGGCCTGGATTCCCTGTTTCCGATGGAGCGCCTCGCGGTGCGCGGGTACGCTGAAGTGCTGCGCCATTATCCGGGTCTCGCGTGGATGCGGCGCAAGCTGAGACTCGCCTTGCTCCAAGCGCGACCAAATCTGTTCGTCGGCGTGGATGCGCCGGATTTCAACCTGGGCCTGGAAGCCGGCCTGAAGCGCGGCGGCATACCGGTCGTGCATTATGTCAGTCCCTCGATCTGGGCGTGGCGCGGCGGCCGCATCGGCGCAATTGCGCGATCGGTCGATCACGTGCTGACCTTGTTTCCGTTCGAGGAGGCGATATACCGCAATGCAGGCGTTCCGGCCACCTATGTCGGCCATCCGCTGGCCGATCTGATCCCCGAAGAGGACCAGACGGCCAGCACGCGCAACCAGCTCAAGATCGCGCCGGAGCGCAAGGTGATCGCTGTGCTGCCCGGCAGCCGTCAGTCCGAACTGCGCTATATGGCGGACACCTTCATCGCCACGGCCAAACTGATGTCCGAGAAGATCGAGCAACCGCTGTTCCTGGTTCCGCTGGTCAGCCGGGAAACGCGCGAGATCTTCGAGGCCGCACTCTACCGGGCCGGCGCGGCCGAACTGCCGCTGACCATACTGTTCGGACACGCCCGGGAAGCGCTCGCCGCTGCCGATGTCGCGTTGGTCGCCAGCGGTACCGCCACGCTGGAAGCGGCGCTGCTGAAAAAGCCCATGGTGATCACCTACAAGATGGCCGGGGCTAGCTGGCAGCTGATGCGGCGCATGGGTTACCTGCCGTACGTCGGCCTGCCCAATATCCTGGCCGGAGAGTTCGTGGTCCCGGAGTTGCTGCAGCAGGACGCCACCCCGGAAAATCTCGCTCAGGCCCTGCTCAATTCACTCAACGATGCCGTGGTGCGTGCGCGCATTCCGCAGCGCTTTGCCGCCATCCACCGCGAACTAAAGCGCAATACCGCCGAGCAGGCCGCCAGAGCCGTTCTGCCCTTGCTGCGGCGTGCGGCGGCATGAGCGTCATCTGGTGAGTGCGGTCGCATGAGGCTGATTTGCGGCGTGGACGAAGCGGGGCGGGGGCCTCTGGCCGGCCCGGTGTACGCCGCCGCGGTGATCCTCGATCCGGCCTGGCACATCGCCGGCCTGGCGGATTCCAAGGTTCTGTCCGCGACCCGGCGGCTGCGGCTGGCCGAGCAAATTCGCGGTCACGCCCTGGCCTGGGCCATCGCCTCGGCCTCCGTGGCCGAGATCGACGCCATCAACATTCTTCAGGCCAGCCTGCTGGCGATGCGCCGGGCGGTGGAGCAATTGCGCGTCGCGCCGGCCGAAGTGCTGGTCGACGGCAATCAGTGCCCCGTCCTCGGATATCCGGTTAAGGCCATCGTCAAGGGCGACAGCAAGATTCCCGCGATATCCGCCGCGTCGATCTTGGCCAAGACCGCGCGCGACGCGGAAATGCTGCGCCTGCATCAACTCTATCCGCACTACGGATTGGATCGGCACAAGGGCTACCCGACGACTGCGCATCTTGCCGCATTGGAGCGGCACGGCGTCATTGAAATCCACCGCCGCAGCTACGCGCCGATACGCAGGCTGCTCGAAGCGCAATACCGTTCCGGCTAAGAGCAAGCGCGGGGTGCCGCGCTCAGGCAAACTCGCGCAGCAGGCGAAGGAGGCTGGCCTGCTCGCTTTGCGGCCGGAACAGGTGCCGCCGCGCCGCGATCCCGCGTTTCAGCGACTGATAATACGCCTGGTGCCGCATCGCCATTGACAGCAGCCGGGCCAGCGCCTGTTCATCTCCCGGCGGGTAATAACCCGGATAGCCCGAGCCCAGCATGCCGACGTTGCCCGGAATCGCGGACGCGATCACTGGCACGCCGGCGCACACGGCTTCGGCGATCGCGTTGGCGCCGCCTTCCATGCGCGAGCTGATCACCATCAGGTTGCTGCGGCCGAGCCAGCGCAATGCGCGCCAGTGCGGCAGGCCGCCGAGCCAGCGGTAGCGCGGGTCCTGCAGCGTCAATGCCTTCGCCTGCGCCGCAAACACCGGCGTCATGGCCTTGCCCAAATGCACCAACTCGATGCTTTCCTCAGGTGGGATGAGTTTCAACGCGAGCGCGGCGCGGAAAGGATCCTTTTCCTCGCGCAAATGGCCGAGTACGCAAACGCGGAAGGTTTTCGTCGGCGGTACCGCCCTGGTCTTCACCTGCGCCGACTGATAGACGACGCGGGTCTTGGCGCGATATTTGTGCGGCAGTTCATTCACGCCCTGGTCCTGCAGCACCACCAGGCGCCGTGCAAGCTTGAGCGACGACTGCGCGCCGGCGTCATAGCGTATGTCGCGATAAAGATCGGTGCCGGTCAGCACCACCACCAGGTTTCCCTCCGGACAGGCCTGATGATAGGTCAGCACGGATGGATGGCTGCGGCGCGCGTGCAAGGCGAAGAGCACGTCGACCGGTGCCGCGTTCCACTCGATGGCTACGCTGACTTTGTGCCCGGCCGCGCGCAGCATCGTGGCCCAGCGCTGCGCCGTGTGCCGGTTGCCGGTGCGGGATCCGGCTGCCGCCGGCGTGACAATTGCAATTTTCACCTCGAGCGTTCTCGGTTAGACTGATCGCGATGTCGTTCGATCGCGCCGTCATCCTTATCCTGTTGGGGCATGAGCATCTTAGAGCAATTCAATACGGCGGGCCAGGCAGCGCAACTGCGCGCGAGCCGCGCCCGCTCGCGCGCGCTGACCCTGGATCTGCGCGGCGACCAAATGCTCGGGCCGCGCCTGCCCATCGTGAACCCCGTCTTGTGGGAACTCGGCCACGTAGCCTGGTTTCAAGAGCGCTGGTGCCTGCGCCTGCGCGACGACGGCTCGCTCGCGGAGCCAGTGCTGCCCGGCGCCGATGCCCTGTACGATTCGACGGCGATCGCGC
>Ga0182021_10005177_pt1 | contig 15414 bp, 14 predicted proteins | sample 612E3MmetaG_FD_120493 | JGI IMG/M metagenome (GOLD analysis project Ga0182021, IMG submission 120493) | Permafrost microbial communities from Stordalen Mire, Sweden - 612E3M metaG (Illumina Assembly) | ecosystem: Environmental > Terrestrial > Soil > Wetlands > Permafrost | place: Sweden... | reverse complement strand
GGATTTAGTATTTGTTTGGTTATTTCGCATTAAGCTCTCAGCATACTCACAATTCTCAGTCACATGTATGCTATAATTACCTCACGGCAAGTGACTAAAATGCAAAATTCCGAAATTATTCCCGAAGAAGTAAAAACCATCCGAATATTTCTTGGTCTGGGTTCGAATATGGGCGATCGAAACTATAATCTGGAATGGGCGCTGCATGCGCTGTCGCAGAAAATGGGGATGGGGCAGGTCTCTTCCCTATATGATACCAAGCCGGTAAGTAATACCCTGCAGGCGCGTTTCTTAAACCTCGTCTGTGAAGCGAGTACTTACCTGCAGCCGTTAGAACTGTTGACTTTCGTAAAAGAAATCGAGACCGATATGGGCAGACAGCCGGGACCAGTCAATAGTCCTCGTCCGATTGATATCGATATACTTTTCTACGGCGACCGCTTCATTAACACTCCCGTTCTGACAATTCCCCACCCGAGGCTGACCGAAAGGGCTTTTGTGCTGGTACCATTAGCGGAGATTGCTCCTGATATTGTTCATCCTCTGACCGGCAAGACGATCAATCAAATGTTACATGAATTGAAACGCAGCGCGGGTGATGCAGTGAAATGGGAAAATATGCGAGGTGAAACATGTACGAAATAGCGGTGGAAATGGATTTTGATGCCGCCCATGCTCTCCGCGGTTATCAGGGGAAGTGTGAAAGATTACACGGGCATCGTTTTAAAGTAGTCGCCGTAGTTCAGGGAAAGAAATTAAATGATATCGGACTTGCTTATGACTTCACCGTGCTTAAAAAACAGCTGGGAGAAATCCTGGTAAAATACGATCATACCAATCTTAATGAAGTGCCGCCGTTCAACCGCATCAATCCCTCTTCGGAGAATCTGGCAGCTGCAATTTACAAGGAATTAAAGAAAAAACTGGCAGAAGCGCCGGTTGCACTTGATAAGATCGAAGTGTGGGAATCTCCCCAGAGCCGGGTAACGTATCGTCCCGGCTAGCTCTTCTTTTCCTGCGGTAAAAGGTTAGGAATAGTATCCACGATAGGATAGCGCACATTACATTTCCCGCAGAACAAGGAACCGGAGACAATTTCCTTCTCGTTTTCCTTCTCGATGGTGAGCGTCAATTTTCCCTTACATACCGGACAGACAAGGATGTTCATTAAGTCTTTTTTCATAAGTATAAAAAAGTATAACATAAAAATAGTCGGTATTGCACACAAAGTGGTTTATAATTGTACAAGATGATTCCAATAATAGTTCTCGCTCTCGTTTTTATCCTGATTATCGTCCGGCGGATTGGCAGATTTCGCTTCCAAATATGGCAAATCATGGCGCTGGGCGCAATTGCTGTTCTGGCTACCCTGCAAATTTCTCCTCTAGCTGCTTTGAAGTCTATCAATTTGGATGTGATGTTTTTCCTCTTCGGCATGTTCATCGTAGGGGAAGCGCTGGTAAATAGCGGTTATCTGGCATATCTTTCCTACCGGCTTTTCCACAGAGCGAAGTCTCTGGATAGTATGGTGCTGATCGTTTTATTCGGGATGGGTCTCATGGCTGCCTTCCTGATGAATGATACCCTGGCAATTATCGGCACGCCTGTTGTTTTATTACTGGCAAGGAAGGCGGATACTTCACCTAAAATTCTGCTGTTGGCGCTGGCTTTTGCCGTCACTATAGGCAGCGTCACCAGTCCCATCGGCAATCCGCAGAACTTACTTATTGCCATTAATGGTAATGTTGCCAATCCTTTTATCACTTTCTTCCGATATCTCTTATTGCCGACACTGATAAATCTACTGCTAGCTTACTTTTTGTTGCGTCTATTCTACCGGAAGCAATTTAACCATCAACAATCAACGGACCAACCTGCATCGATTAAAGACCCTAAACTGGCGCAGCTTTCTCAAATTTCTCTAGTGTTATTAGCGGTTTTAATAGTGGCGAAAATTATCACTGTATTTGCGGGATTAAAAATCGATTTCAGATTGACCTATATTGCTCTGGCGGCAGCGCTGCCGATAATCCTCTTTAGCCCGAAAAGACTCGCTATTATGCGTAAAATTGACTGGTCGACTCTGGTCTTTTTTGCTTCGATGTTTATCCTGATGGCCAGTGTCTGGAATTCAGGTATTTTCCAGGATGTGATCAATTCTACGAATCTTGAATTAACATCCGTGCCTGTGATTATGGGTATCAGTATCGTCTTGAGCCAATTTATCTCCAACGTGCCCCTGGTGGCGCTTTACCTCCCAATGCTGATGAAAATGGGAGTGACTGGTGCGGGACTGATGGCGCTAGCAGCCGGCAGTACGATTGCCGGCAATTTCTCTATTTTGGGCGCAGCAAGCAATGTGATAATCATTCAAAACGCCGAGCAAAAATCAGGCGAAACGCTGACTTTCTGGGAATTCGTCAGGATTGGTGTACCTTTGACGACAATCAATGTTCTGGTATACTGGCTGTTCTTCACGATTATCCGGTGACATAATTATCTTTATGCCAGCGATGGTCTTGTCCCGAATCGCTTAGTTATCGCTGCCGGTTTGGTTATAGGATAAGAACCAGCAGGCGGTAATTTCCTGTCAATTTTATTAACCTGGTTAGTCCTGCTAACCATAGTTCCGATCGCAGATTTTCTACCGATGTGTACCATCGCCGGGTCGAAAGAACGTTCCCATTCTTCGGGATGATAAAGTAAGGCTTGTCTGGTCCGTACAGCGCCGGCCTTAGTTTTGGTTGCCGTCACTCGAGACGCGGATGTTTGTTCTTTGTAGTTATTCCAGATTTCAGGATGATAGAAAATCGGTTGCCGGTTAGTTTGAACGTCACCGCTCATTCTCATTGTTGTGGCATTAAGTACCATTGATTGCTTCAGATAATCCGCCCATTTCTGTGAGTCATAGAAAATTCCGGGACGGGTTGTTTTAACCTGGTCGATTGCTTTTGCTTCAGCCATTGCTGTTTGACTCATAAATTTAGCCATAGCTTCCGGGTCATTTAAAATCCCTTTATGGGCTGGTTTAATACTCTCTGAAAACTTAGCATCGGCCTGTGCCATTTGATTGACCAGAGTGGACCATGCTTCAGGGTCATAAAGCAGTCCTTTGCGCATCGTCTTGTGGATTTCCGGTGTCCTGGTGTCAGCTTGTGCCGTTTTATTCATTATCTCCGGCCAGGCATCGGGGTTATATAATAATCCTTCTCTGGCTGACTCTTCATCAGGTTCAACCATGACGGCAGTTTGCTGCATGTATTCTGACCAGGCTTTCTTGTTATGGTAAAGTCCGCTTTTTTCAGTCTCGGCGTTGCCGGATTGAACCATACCCGGCTGCAGGTCTGAGTTCATCCCCTTGTAATTTGACCATTTCTCAGGATTGTAATAAAGACCGGCTGGTTTTGGCGATAATTTGTTTACTGCTTTACCTATGATCGTCCCGAAAGCAGTTACCGGTTTGGTAAATTTTGACCAGGCTTCCGGATGATAGTAGAGTCCCTGTCGGGTAGGATAATTGACCATGGCCAGTTCCCGTGCCAGTTCTTCATGAACAATCGCGTCAGGAATGCCGCCGGGTTTGAGTTTCGGCAGCATGAATCGCACCACAACCATGCGTGACACAGCGGAAACCAGGAACATTGCTAATAGCTGACTGCCGGAAATCCGGAACATCCTGGTCAGCAACAAAGCGCTCGTCAATGTCCCCATCGCTGCGGCAAATGTTGTCAGACTGCGATGGAAAACAATATAATGTAGCCTTTGTTCAGGTTTCGTTGACTTGAAAATAAAAGTTTGAACGCAAAGGTCAAAAGCCGCCCCGACTGTGCCGGCGAATAACTGCGTCACGCACAGAAAGGGAATATTTCCCCTCGAAAGTATCCAAAATAACGGACTAAGAGGAATAAGATGTGATGCTATACCTAACACCCGCAGGCTGCCCGATTTATCTACCATTTTACCCCAAAAGGTAAGACTGATGATGCGAGCTACATATTCGCAGGAAACAATCAGAGTAAATGTCATATAACTAAATTTCAGTTCATCCAGCATATATACGGAATATAACGGACCACTCAAGTTCACCGTAAAGGCGAAGAGCGTTGCGAATAAAATGAATATACCCAGGTGCTCTTTTCTCGCTCCTTTTAAAAAGCTGAGAAAAGTAATGGTTGGCGCTGTCTGAGATTTGGCTACAGGGGGTGGGGAATGGATGGTTGTATAGAGAAAGGTGGTTGTTATTGATGCCAGAAAAGCAATACCCAGCACAATTGCATAACCTGTTCCTATATGTCCGGTAGATTTATCCAATGTGGCGCCCATCAGATAATAAGCTGTCAAATAAAAAATTCCAATAACAACTGAACGTACACTAAGATAACGCCCCATTTTTTCCGACGGGACAAGATTAGCCAACCAATTATCGCGCAATGGTCCCAACAGCGTTGCCGGGACAAGTCCTAAAATCCACAGACCGATGAGCATAATGGGGTTAATATTCTTAAAAAACAGAAAGACGAAGACAATCGGAATCCAAGTGAAGGCATTTATCACAGCCATCGTGACGACTGTTCTTTTCATCGGTGTCTTCCCTTCAACCAGGGAGGGCACCTTAATCAGCAGCGCTGCCAGTACAAGGTTTGTTACGGTGCTCAGGAGTGCGACTGTAGCGCCGTCGGCACCTGTAGCGATGATCGACGGGGATTGATAAGCGCAGCCTGCTGTCTCTGCCGAGGCTGCAGCTGCTTCTACATGGAACATATTCAGGCTGTTATCTTTTTTACTTGTTCCGCTTTTTGAGAATATCTTCATAACAGTACTTTTCCGGAATCACTAGAAAATAAATTCAAAGTTAAAATCCGGAATTTCCACATCACAAGGTGGGGATCAGTCAAAAAACGGATTAGAGGAATCTCACATTGGTTATCTTATCCGGAAAAATAGAAATACTTGCCCGGATAAACTAACCACTGTGCTGACATTTTATTCTTGAGACCTCGTAAGTTACGAGTAATGACGTAAAAAACAAAAGAAAGACGTCAATTTGCTCGTTATGGCTGCTGACTGAGCGTAAAAGAGTATTTTTAAGGCGGGTTCGTTTCAAACAGCTATTTATTTTTTCATTCTGTGGTTTCCGGTATTAAACACAACTCTTTTACTATTCAGCAGCCTTTTATTTCACCGGTGCGCCACAACTTCAGCTCATCATCAAAATCGTCTATCTCTCAAAGCGGTATTAAGAGAACCAGACCCGCGTATATTCAACTATTTATCTGCTCAGAGACAAGCCATTAATCAATTTTTTGACCAACCACTTGCCTCCTTCTAATTATGTATTATACCGTCGCTAAGACGGATTTCAAGACCTGTGAAGCTAATTATTTTATTCAATTATTGAGCATAAGAAACGGGACAGCATCAATTCATGAACGAAGATGGAAGAGGCTGCATTCTTCATTTGAAAGACGTAAATTTACTAACTTAAGTAGTAAATAATCATTCAGATTTTTCGGAGGTTCACCAACCGCTGAAAGTCAATGACTCCAGCCTCGCTGGTATTATCAACTTCGATACCGGCTTCCGAGACTGCTGCCAGACCATTCAGTCCGCCAAGAAAAACAATACCCACACGATTAGGACCTATTGGTATCTGACAGATAGACTCACTGGTGTTCCCCAGCCGATATACTCCACCTATTCCTGCTTCCTTCAATTCAACCATTTTTTCATTGACGAGAGTTCTTGACGGGGCGGGTATTTCACGGAAATTGGCCAGTATCCTGCCTTTACCTGTCTTGGCGGCTTCTCTGACACTGGTCATTCTGGCGCGAATATATTGTTCTGAAGGGTCAAGTGATGTACCTTCGTAGTAAATGATTGCGACAAAACGTTCCTGCTTCGGATTCCGTAATTCCAGTACACCTCCGAATTTAGATGATATCGGGACTCCCGATTTCGATAACACTCCATTCACCACCACGCTGCATATCGTGCCGATACCCACTTTACCTTCGGGAATAATAACCGAACCCAGTTTTTCACCCTGGTGTGCTATCACGATCAGGTCACTGACACAAAAACCGGCGGCACAAGCCTCGTCAATTATCGCCAGTGTATCCTTGAATCTGTCTTTGGGAATCAGCGAGGTGTTGATCGGAACTAAACCGGTGCGACTCTTGGGGTCGAAAGTTGTTTGGAACGCCAGCGTTTCCAGCTTTTCCAATACAAAACCGACGTGCTCAGGCGCCAAAGCTATTTTCAGTTCTTCCAGACCTTGAGCGGTCAGCATTCTACCGTCTCGGCCAAAAGGTTGCGTGTGCCCACGCTCGTCGGTAATCCGGAGATGATATCTCACTGCTCTTTCGCTCAGATAAATACCGTGCCGCTCCAGTTCTCGTGCGATAGTAATTGATCCCAGTGGATCAGATGATTCGTTCAGAACCTTGAGGATAGCTATTATTTTGCGTTCAGTTTCGGAGACAGAGCCCTGCACCATTGTTCCTGATACCTCGAAATTGGATTTTTAGTTGCTTCATGACGTAATATTACCATTCTTTGAAAAGACTGGTAAGAGGTAATCTTCTATCCCGTCCAAAAGCGCGACCGGTGATTTTTACACCGGGCGGCGCCTGCCGGCGTTTGTACTCACTGCGGTCGACTAATTTCGCTGTCTTCTGCACAATTGCTTTATCAAATCCCAGCGCAACAATTTGTTCCACTGATTTATCGTCTTCAACATATGCAGTCAGAATTGCGTCCAGAATCTCATAAACCGGAAGACTGTCCGAGTCTTTCTGGTCGGGTCTCAATTCAGCTGACGGCGGTTTGTCGATAATCGCTGCGGGAATCAGATCAAAACCAGCCTGCGCATTACGGTATTTAGTAATTTTATAGACCAGCGTTTTAGGGACATCTTTGATAACGGCGAACCCTCCGGCCATATCACCATACAACGTCGTATAACCGGTTGCCATTTCGCTCTTATTGCCGGTGGTTAGCACCAGCCAGCCAAATTTATTTGAAAGCGCCATCAGCAAATTACCCCTGACACGTGCCTGGAGATTTTCCTCAGCGCTGTCAGGTTTGGTACCGGTGAAGGATTCGGTGAGTGTATCCAGATAAGCCTGGAACGGCTTTTCAATCGAAATACTTTTTAATTTGATACCCAAATTCTGTGTCAGAGTTTTAGTATCGGTAACACTGCCGGTGGAAGAATAGCGAGATGGCATGGATATTCCAATAACGTTATCTTTTCCTAAAGCATCGACGGCAATCGTCGCAACTATTGCAGAGTCAACTCCCCCGGAAAGGCCGATAACTACTTTCTGGAATCCGTTCTTGTGTATGTAATCCCTGGTACCGAGTACCAGAGCCTGATAAACTGCAGCTACCGGGTCTAAAGCAGCCACCTGACGGGATTGAAGCGGTGGCTTATGAGCGGTTACAGGAGTAGATGATATAATAGTTTTAGTTTGATACCAGGCTGTTTTTTCCAGAACAGGGGATTCTTTTCGCCATCGAGGATCGTGAAGCCGTGTCCGAAAAACAGATTCTATGTCGAGGTCGGCAACAATAAAATCTTCCTCGAATTGTTTTCCGCGGGCGATCAGATTACCACTTTCATCAAATAAAAGGCTGTGGCCGTCAAAGACCAGTTCATCCTGTCCGCCAACCATGTTGGTATAAGCAAAAATGGCGACAGTGTCAGAGGCGCGGGTAGCAAACATTTTTTCCCGCGTTTCACCCTTACCTGTATTGTACGGTGAAGCGCTGATATTAATAATAACCTCGGCGCCGGCATAGGCTTGCACGGTGGCGGGACCTGCTTCATACCAGATATCTTCGCAGATATTAACACCGATGCCAACACCGTTTACTACATAAATCGGGCATTGATTCCCCGCCCGGAAATAGCGGTTTTCATCGAAAACGCCGTAATTCGGGAGGAATATTTTATGATAGGTTCCGATGAGTTTACCATCTGAAATCAGAGCGGCGGCATTATAAATATCGCCATCGGAATCTATATAGCCAACTACCGCGGTAATTCCCTGTGAAGCTTCAATAATTTTCTCAAGTGATTGCAGATTAGCCTGAATGAATTGAGGCTTGAACAGCAAGTCTTCCGGAGGATACCCGCAAATAGCAAGTTCAGGGAGCGTAACAATGTCCGCTTTACAAGTACGGGCAGTGTCAATCGCTCCCAGAATCTTCTTTACATTGCCGTCAAAATCACCGACTGTGGTGTTAATCTGCGCCATCGCAATTCTGAGGCGGCGCATTTTTCACCTCCAATTAGGTAAGAACTGGTAATGTATTATAGCATAGGTAAGTACCGGTCAATCTCATATTTTGAGACGTGAAGGCGGTATTGATTCCACTCTATCTTCTTATTCTCAATGAAAGCATTGAAGACATGGTCGCCCAGGGCTTCCCGTACCAGTTTGCTCTTTTCAGTCAGCGCAAGTGCTTCTTCCAAACTTCCGGGCAGTGTAAAGATGCCTCGATTTCTACGTTCTTTCTCAGACATCTCATAAACGTTTTCTTCCACCGGTTCCGGTGGTTCTAATCCTTCTTCGATACCTTTCAATCCGGCAGCCAGCATGACACTGAAACACAGATAAGGGTTGCAGGCAGGATCAGGTGAGCGTAATTCAATCCTAGTGGCTTTTTCTTTGCCCGGGCGATATTCCGGCACTCGAATCATGTCAGAACGGTTACGTTTTGCCCAGGACAAATATACAGGCGCTTCATAACCGGGAACTAACCGCTTGTATGAGTTGATCCACTGATTATTAATTGATGTGATTTCCGGAGCGTATTTTAACAATCCTGCGACATAACTTCGGGCGAGTTTGGACAGGAAATATTTGCCTTTTTGATCAAAGAAAGCATTCCGGTCACCCTTGAAAAGCGACTGATGAACATGCATGCCGCTGCCGTTAATCCCGAAGATCGGTTTGGGCATAAATGTGGCGTAGGCGCCCTGATTAATGGCAATCTGCTTGACTACCAGACGGTAGGTCATCACATTATCAGCCATGGTCAGAGCATCCGTATAACGCATATCGATTTCATGCTGGCTGGGAGCTACTTCATGGTGCGAATATTCGATACCGATGCCCATTTTTTCCAATGTGATAACCGTGTTCCTGCGCAGGTCGGTAGCTGCATCCATCGGTGTCAGGTCAAAATATCCGCCGGAATCAAGAGTTTCCGTGCTTTTTGAATCTTTGAAGTAGAAAAACTCCAATTCGGGTCCAACGTAGAAAGTAAAACCTAGATCAGCCGCTTTTTTCAGATTTCGCTTGAGGACGTATCTGGGATCGCCTTCAAAAGGCTCACCGCCGGGTTTTTTAATGTCACAGAACATGCGTGCGACAGCGTTGTGCTCAAGCGGCCTCCATGGCAGAATCTGGAAAGTGTCCGGGTCAGGTTTAGCTACCATATCGCTCTCGTCGATACGGGCAAATCCTTCGATGGATGAACCGTCAAAGCCCATCCCTTCTTCCAGCGCACCTTCCAATTCATCTATCGAGATTGCGAAACTTTTCAGAACACCGAGAATGTCGGTAAACCACAGGCGGATGAACCTTACATCATTTTCCTTTGCCATTTTGAGAACATATTCTTTGCTCTCTGTTTTTTTGTCTTTCTTTGGCATGGTGGTATGCCCTCCCTTATATTTTTGTTCTAATTTTAGACTGCATTATTACCATTATCACCAGTTCTGATACGTATTGCATCATCTACCGGTATGATAAATATTTTACCATCTCCGATATCTCCGGTTCTTGCTCCCCTGATTATAGCATTAACAATAGCAGATACGTCATCATCTACCGCCACTACTTCGATCTTAAGTTTAGGGAGGAATTCCAGCCGATATTCCTTCGAACCCCATTTTAACGGCACACCTTTCTGCCGGCCTCGACCGCTGACTTCAGTAAGGGTCATCCCATAATACCCGATTGCTTCCAGATGCTTTTTAACAGCTTCCAGTTTCTCTTCCCGGATGATGGCTTCAATTTTTTTCATCTTAAATTGCCTCCATAGGCGCGTTCTCCATGCTGGGAAATGTCTAAGCCTACAGATTCTTCGGCAGGCGATACTCTTAGGCCGATAGTGGCATTAACGATCTTGCCCAGTATCCATGTCATGACAAAAGCAAAGGCCGCCACGCTGATCACTGCAACAAGCTGTATCAAAACCTGTTTCGGATTCCCGTAAATCAAACCGTTTTTGCTGCTGGGACTTACGGCCGCGCTACAGAAGATGCCGGTTGCCAGTGCGCCCCATATACCACCCATTCCATGTACCGCAAATACGTCAAGCGATTCATCAATACCGGTTTTGGGCCGCCAGAGCATCATGTGATAGCACAAGAGCGAAACGCCCGCTCCGATAGGTATTGCCATAATGGGTTGTATAAATCCGGCTGCCGGAGTAACGGCCACCAGGCCTGCTACACCGCCGGTTACAACTCCCAGCAAGGAAGGACGGCGGTAAATCCAGCTCAGTACCATCCAGATAAAAGCCGCGGTTGCGGCTGAGAGACTAGTAGCGACAAAAGCACTGGAGGCTAACCCTCCCGCAGTCAGAGCGCTGCCTGCATTGAAACCGAACCATCCGAACCACAGCATCCCCGCGCCCAGAGCGACCATCGGGATATTGCCTGGTTCCATCGGTTCTTTCTCTTTAAAGCCCTTACGAGGTCCTAACAGCAGCGCCAAGGAAAGCGCAGAAATACCTGCTGCAATGTGAACAACGGTGCCGCCTGCGAAGTCTAATGCTCCTAATTTTGAGGCACCCAACCAACCGCCTGCGCCCCAAACCCAGTGCGCTATCGGTAAATAGACAACTGTAAACCAGAGAACTGAAAATAACGTCAATGCGCTGAATTTGATGCGCTCCACTACCGCGCCGGTAATCAAAGCTACGGTAATGATCGCAAACATACCCTGGAAAGCCATGAATAATAGTTGCGGTATGGTAGACGCATATGCCGACGGCTCTTGCCCCACTCCGTTCAGTCCGAAGAAATTCAGTCCGCCGATAATGCCTGCTTTATCAGGACCGAAAGCCAGGGTGTAGCCGTAAACTGCCCAAAGCACACTTATCAGTCCAAGACAGGCAAAACTCATCATGATGGTTGAGAGAAAGTTCTTTCTTCTCACCAACCCGCCGTAGAAGAAAGCTAGTCCCGGCGTCATAAACAACACCATCGCCGCAGAGACCAGCATCCATGCTGTATCACCGGTATTGATAGACATTTAATCTCCTTCTCATTAAGATGTCTATACTTTACTGCGATATTGTTTCAAGGATATTTCGGTTATATTAAATCTATGTTTCGTGGGGAATTGTTTTCAATGATATTTAATTCTTAACAAAACGGTAACCAATATTTCTAACGGTCTCGATATAAACGTGAGAAGGATCTTCTATTTTACTCCGGAGTCTACGGATATGGACATCTACGGTCCGGTCTCCGCCGAAATAATCCTGACTCCAGACCTGGTTCAATAATGCATCACGCGTAAAGACTCTCCCCGGATGGCTGGCAAGGAATCTCAGCAATTCGTATTCTTTAAATGTCAAAGAAACCAGTTTTCCATTGACATAGACCTCATATTTGTCCGGGTCAATGGTAATACCGGCGGTTATGATTTGCTCCGTGGAGATATCCGAGTCTCTTTTTACAAGATGTTTTATTCTGGTCGTCAGTTCTTTGGCGTTGTAAGGTTTGATCACAAAGTCGTCTACCAAATCATCGAGGCTATCCAGTTTATCCAATGAAACAAGCGCTATAACCGGTAAATCTTTTTCTGTATGGAAGTATCGGCACAATGTTTCAATATCAGGCGAACCGGTAAATTCGATCAGCAACAAACCGGCTGAGTTTTTAGTGACCTGCGCATGCGCATTATTACTGCTGATTATAGAACATTGAAAGCCGTGTTTATTTAATTCTGCACACAGTTTCACGATCTCGTCGTTTTGTCTGGCAACTATATTGATACTCAGCAAGACTCGCCTCTCAACTGTGGTTAGTGATTTTTGGCAACAGCAATGTCCTTTACACTAAAGTATTATAACCGAAATGGACGGTAAATACCTTCATTTAACCTTTTTGCAAGAAGCAGACGTCATTTCTGTTCGTGAGGTCGACTATAATCTGCGCTCCTGATGGAATCCAGAAGACACGCACCATAGCTGCTAAGTTATCTAAGAAATATTATCATGGTCTTTAATAATCAGGAAATGTCATTTGAGGAATACGGCAACCTATTTCCGTCTAAATATGTTAGCATGAAATATTTCATTCTGTCAATGGATAATCCACGTATCAGGCAACAGAGAACGGGGTAAAAACAAGACGGCCGGTTTAGCTAGACAAGCGCTATGTTTAGCGCCATACGGCAATATTAAACAAAAACCTGCCGTATTAATATCAGGAGCAGGAAAATAGTTGACTTGATTAGTATATGAAGTCCCCTTTCCTTGCGGGTTGATAGCCGTATTGATAAAATTATGTTATAAATAAAATACAGGTGGGTAACAAAAATGGATGATACGCTCCCGAGAAAAACCGAAAAACCTTGGGGCTATGAATTGCTTTATGCGCTGACATCACAATATGTCGGAAAGATCATTTTCGTTAAAAAAGGCTTTCGTCTCAGTCTTCAGTATCATAAGGAAAAAGATGAAAGCATGTATCTTTTAAAGGGAAAAGTTTTATTCACCGTTCAACCACAAAACGGAAAAATGACAGAAACCATTGGGGAACCGGGTTTTTGTATACATCTTCCCCCGATGACAACTCATCGGGTCGAAGCAGTGGAAGATGCTACTATACTGGAGGTCTCCACCCCGCAACTGAGCGATGTTGTAAGATTGCAGGATGATTACGGACGCTCTAAATAATAGTCCAATTCACTATAGCTATTAGAAGGAGGATGGCTTGTTTGTACGGCCATCCTCCCTTTTTATATTCTTGAATCGGCAGTTTATTTTTTCAGTTCTGAAGTACAATTCGGACATCTGGTAGCTTTGATCGGTATCTGGCTGAAGCAGAAAGGACACTCTTTTGTCGTAGGAGCTGCCGGTGCCGGCGCTGCAGCAGCCTCTTTAGCTTTCTGGCGGGCGTTCATCCGGGCAATTGGGCGGACAACGAAGAAAAATACAACGGCTGCGATGATAAGGAAGGTAACAATCGTATTGATAAAGCTGCCGTAATTGATGGTCACGGCTTTGGCCGCCGCGGCGTCAGCCGGGGTGGCATAAGGACCAATTGGGTTTCCTTGCTTGATAATAACAAGTAAATTGGCGAAGTCAATTTTCCCCAGAGCGAGCCCGATGGGCGGCATAATGACATCTTTTACCATCGACGCAATAATCGGGCTGAAAGCGGCACCGATAATAATGCCTACTGCCATATCGACAACACTACCTCTCATGATGAATGCCTTGAAATCTTTGAGCATACTAACCCTCCTTCACGAAAAATAATGAATAGACACGCTCACTATAATGCACTGAATTAAGTGAGTCAACATATCAGCGAAATTTTAATATTAAAGCGATCGGGCAATGGTCGGAGCCGGTAACATCAGGCATGATATAGTCTTTTTCAACATTCTCCAGAAGATTTCCGGTTACGAAAAAGTAGTCGATTCTCCAGCCCACATTTCTTTCTCTCGCTCCTGTTTTCATATCCCACCATGTATATTGTCCGGGTTCTTTATGTAAGTGGCGGAAGGTATCGGTGTAACCACTGCTGAGTAATTTATCCAGCCAGTCACGTTCTACCGGTAAAAAGCCGGATATTTTGGAGTTTTCTTTGGGGCGGGCCAGGTCTATTTCCTGATGGGCGGTATTGACATCACCGCAGATGATTATTTTATCCCCGCGAAGGCGTAAAGGTTCCAGGTAATTAAAGAATTCATTATAAAAATCTAGCTTGTATTGAAGCCTTTCGTCGCCTTGCTTGCCGTTGGGGAAATAGACATTGCAGAGGGTAAACTCCGGATATTCGGTGATAATCGCTCTGCCTTCGGTATCAAAGTTGGCAGGACCGAAACCATACAAGATGTTAAGCGGTTTTTGCTTCGTGAAGGTAGCCACACCGGAATAGCCTTTCCTCTCCGGCTGGTTCCAGTAGGTTTTATAGCCGGGCGGCTCTAATAATTCTTTTGTCAGATTTTCCGGGCTGGCTTTTGTTTCCTGCAGGCAGAGGATATCCGGCGATTCTTTTTTCAGCCACTCAAAGAACCCTTTTTTAGCTACTGCTCTGATACCGTTCACATTCCAGCACAAAATTTTAATTTCATTCATGTTTCTTCTCTCAATGCAAACTATTGAGTATTGCCGCCTGACCACTATTCGTACCAATATAATTACTAAATCACAACCATTTGTCAATGGGTTGTGAGATATATTGAACAGGTTTGACAAGTAGCAGCATATTGTTGTTTAATACGTTCACAAAATTAGAAGGATGGTTAATCATGTTTGAAGTGTTATGTTTTGGCGATTCGAATACCTGGGGAGCAAACCCGGCGACGAGTGAAAGGTTTAGCAGGGATGAAAGATGGCCCGGTGTGCTGCAGAAAGCTCTGGGCGCCGAATACCATATTATTGAGGAAGGGTTAGGGGGTAGAACCACGGTCTGGGAAGACCCTATTGAAGGTTATAAATGCGGCAAAGAATACCTGATTCCATGTCTGGCTACTCATCAGCCGCTTGATATCGTGATCATAATGCTGGGCACAAATGATGTCAAGAAACGGTTTTCCGCTGCGGCCGGTGACATTGCCGCCGGGGCAGGGATGCTTGTCGATATCATCAACAAAAGCGGCAGCGGCAGAAGCTTGACAGCGCCAAAAGTTTTATTAATGGCTCCGCCGCCGCTGGGGAAACTCACCGAACTTAAAGAGATGTTCGAGGGGGGACAGGAAAAATCGCTGAAGTTCTCTAAATACTATAAAACTGTCGCAGAAACATACGGAGCCGAATTCTTCGATACCTCGACCGTAATCAAATCAAGCGATATCGATGGTATACATCTCGAAAAAGACGCACATCAGAAATTGGGCCAAGCAGTCGCCAAACAGGTAAAAAAGATGATTCCGGTAACCGATAGCAGTGGTAAATCAGAAAAGGGTAAGGGAACGGCTGCCAAAAAGTTCCGATATTAAAAAGTTGTTGGAACACGAAAATTCTTGTTACCAATTGTTTACTGATAAAATCATTGCCAATTCCGGAAAAGAGATTTAAATCCTCTCAATACGGGTTGCCATCTTTGAACTCTTCAGATATGAGCCCGTTTGTTTCTTTCCAGCCAGTTCTACGGATAAAGAGAAACCGAGGCAATGACGCCCCAGCTGCAGGAGGACTTATTAAAATATGAGT
>Ga0182021_10005176_pt1 | contig 15416 bp, 13 predicted proteins | sample 612E3MmetaG_FD_120493 | JGI IMG/M metagenome (GOLD analysis project Ga0182021, IMG submission 120493) | Permafrost microbial communities from Stordalen Mire, Sweden - 612E3M metaG (Illumina Assembly) | ecosystem: Environmental > Terrestrial > Soil > Wetlands > Permafrost | place: Sweden... | reverse complement strand
TTCTTTTATTCGTTTTTTCAATTGATTATCCCCAAGATGATCGTTGAGCTATGATTTATTTGAATTCCACGTAAAAAATATGGTCTTCACGTTCTCTCAACTGTAGAAGAATTTTTGAAGTCCCACTTTCTTAAAAATTAGGTATAACTTGTTTGGCATTGTTCACTTCCAAGAGGACGGTTCTATTCAAAGTTTATTTTAAAAATGCCAAATAATCTAGTTATAAAACTTTTTCCCTAAGGTAAAACCGTAAAAGTAATGTTCTCCGAACTGGACGTGTTGCCGGCGCTGTCGACGGCTTTAATTTGCAGAGTATGTTTACCGGCTGCTGGAGACCAAAGGTAAGTATAGGGAGGTTCAGTACGTTCCCCGATCTTCTTACCATCCATCCACCATTCCACTTTGGCGACGCTCACCTGGTCAGTCACCTCTGCGCTGAGGGTGAGGACGTGATTGACGGGTTGGATCTCGCTGCCGCTGGCGGGATAGGTAATATGAATGGACGGCGGAACATTATCCACGGTCACCTGGATCACTGCCGTCTGGATCTGATTGTTCTGGTCCACCACATTCAAGCGGATCGCATACAGGCCGTCTAACCCCTTGGTATCCCAAACTGCCAGCTTGCCATCCTTCACCGGGGCAGTACCAGTCGCATCCACTTGCTGCCAACTTTGCGGATTGATGCCTTGCCCTACCTGAACATTATAGGAAGCAAAAGCTGATACGGCCGCTGTTCCGCTAATGGTCACTTTTCCGGCAACTGGGGCAAACAACCCCGGGCTGCTGATCTGAACCAGTGGATTGGTTTGAGTTGTGGAAATCGCATCGTAACCGAGCGGAGGAATCTTCAGACCGGCGCCGGTAGCCCATTCACGCATATTGGCCGGCACATTTACAAACACCTCTTGATCGATCAATTCAGCCGGGGTAAAAACGGTTGCCAGCAACCCGGTCTCGCGGTTCACATTTAATTTTTCATAAAGGGTATCTGCTTGCGTCGGTTCATTACCATACAAGAAAACATCATTGGTAACACTGGGGCAAATCGCGGTTGGCAGCATTCCCGAAGGGGAGCAAACCTGAATGCTGCTTACATCCGCAGGCTGTGCCCAGGTACTATCAGCCATGTTTTGAATGCTGTATTGGATGAGAGCGTGCCAGAGACCAGACGACATGCGTATATCCAGCGGGGAGACTGCTGCAACTGTTTTGTTTTCTCCCATCCAGGTAAGCACAAGTCGATCTGGAGTGTAGCCAACCGTCCAAACCTGATCTTTTGCCGCCACCTGACCGGTTTTTACGGCAGCACTGCGGCCAATTTCAAGAACATTGGGGTGTCCCAAGCTGGTTCTGCGGGTAACTTCGTCGCTTAATACATTGTTGATGAGATAGGTAAGCGAACGGCTGAGCATCGCTTGCGAATCGGGAACAGTATGATCGACCAAAATTTGACCAGAGGCGGAGCGGACTTTTAAGACCACCACAGGATCAAGGCTGCCGGTTTTAGTATTCAGAGTTCCAATCCTATTACCCTCGGCTGCCAGGGTGGCGTAAGCCTGGGCAACTTCAAGCAAGGAGCTTTTCCCACCCCCAAAAAGCAGATCAGCAGAAGCGGATTCTTGTTTCGGGGAAGAAAGACCCGTGGCATCAGCCAATACCCAAACTGTCTGCGCATCCATCTGTTCAAGCAAGGCCGCAAAAGGCGCCGTGTAATCATTCGCCAGCGCTGAGCGGACGTTTACCGGGCCGTGGAAGGAATTATCGGGGTTGTGTTGGCCGGAAACATCTGTGGGAAGGGTAGCCGGAACATCCCACTCCAGGGTGGCCGGTGAAATACCGCGGGCGAAAGCTGCCAGGGCAATAAAAGGCGTGGCCAATGACCCGATCTGATAATCTGTATTGATGATCGTGCTGGTAAGCGTGGTGGGAGCGGAATAGGCCAGGATCTGACCGGTGTGCGGGTCCAAGATGAGACCGGCAGCGCTTAAATCGGAGCTCCCAGCCTGAGCAAAGCTTTGGGTAGGGAGAAGATCGCCAGCCGGGCAGGTGCTCCCTTTAGCGGCGTCACCGGAACCAGCGGAAGATTCTATCTGAAGCAGTTGCACATGAGCCGCGCAGGTAAATTGAGTTTGCAGATCAAGATCGAGGGTAGTGATCACGTTCAGACCACCGCGTTCCACTCGGTCTTTGCCTAACTCAACTTCCAACTGGTCTTTGACCAGGTCGAGGAATTCAGCGTTGGCGTTGCTGTTTTGAGCAGGTACGGAATAGAGATGAATTTTTTCTGCTGCCGCTGAGGAATATTCAGCCGCGGTGATTACACTTGAACCGGCCAGGGATTTAAGCAGTTTTTGTTGGTTTTCCAGGGCGGCGCTGAGCGCATCGATCGGATTAAGCGCTGGCGATTGCATCAGGCTGACGATCAAAGCGGATTCAGCCAGGTCAAGGTCAGAAGCAGATTTATGCAAATAAAGCTGAGCCGCACTGTCTGCCCCATAGCTTAAATGACCGAGATACACGCTGTTAAGGTACCATTCCAGCGTCTGGGTTCGCCCATATTGGCGAATAATCTGGCTTGCCAGCAGCTTCATGCGGATGGCAGTGCGATCAGAATCGGTTTCGTTGTTCAGTAAAAGGTTTTTTACCAGTCTTTCTGCAATCGTACGGGGCTGCTGCTGCAGATCTGATAAAGAGCTGGCACCGTTGTTTTTCCAGAAGGTTGGGTCAAGGTCAGCGACAGTGAGGCGCAGCAACTGCAAGCTGAAGTGATCGGCATCATCCGGGTTGACACTTAAAAAGTGGCGCGTAACGCCGTCATTTTCAATACTGGCTAAAGTTTGAACTCCGCTGCGGTCCAACAAGTGGGTGGGCTGTAACAATTCTCCGTTTTGGCGGTTCAGCAGGGTTGGCAACTGCTCAATCGAGGGTAAGTCGTATGTGAGTGAAACGTAATAAAAACCACCGAAAAGAAGCGAACCGCAAAAAAGCAGCGCAAACAAAGCCAATGCCAGACGCGCCAGGTTTGAAAAAAAAGTATGCACCGACTGGCTGTTCTTTTGCCGGAAGGATTTCCTTTTTTTTACAAGTAGGTAAACATTTTGGCGCTTCATTGTCGTTTTTACTTTTTGGTTGAGGTACTGCTTGGTTTGGGCGTGGCACTCTTCTTCGGGGTTGGAGTGGGTGTCGGCGTTTTACTCGGAACCGGGGTTTTTGTAAGTGTAGGTGAGGGTGTCGCGGTCACTAGTTCCGTCAATTGTTTCTCCGCATCCACTTTTAAATCTTGGGGAAGGGCACCGCCAGCATATTCCTGAGCAGCAGTAAAATCTCGAATGGCCGCGCTGGCTTCATCCAAACCACGCAATGATGCGGCTTGCCAGTAGAGCAGAACCGCTTTTTGTGAATCTGTTTTAGCCAGTTTTTTACTGTAATCGAACTGATTGTAGGCGCTGCCGGCCAGGGTTTCCGCCAGTAACACTCTGCCCAGGCCTACATTGGCGTCAAAATTGTTATAGTCTACATGCAATACTGCATTGAAATCTGAACGGGCGGAGTCAGTTTGATTTTCGCTCAGATAGATATCAGCCCGAAGCAGGTATGCTTCAATGAATTTATTGTCCTGCTGCAGGCATTCATTGACCAGCGCAAGCGCTTTTTCAGAATCGCCGCCTTCGAAGTATGCCCGGGCCAATAAAATCTTCGAGCTCATATTTGTGGGTGAATAATTCAAAAAAGTGAGCAAAGGTTCAATGGAAGTGTTGTAATCGCCGTTCAACTGTAAAATCTTCGCCCAGGTTAAATATACCGGGAGCAGAGAACGGTCGTATTGATTGGCTTTTTTGATCGATACCAGCGCCTGGTCGCCATCCCCTTTGGCCAGATATGCTTCGGCGCGGTCCAATTCCACCTGCGCGTTGTTCGGCATGCTGGCATCCAACCCGGATAGATAACCTAAAGCTGCGTCCGGGGAATTTTGGGCGAGCATGAGATTCGCCAGTTCCAGATATGCCACGCTCAAATTCGGGTCCAGGCTAACCGCCTTTTGCAGGGCGGTAAGGGCTTGGTCCGTCTTTACAGGTTGGCCCTCAAGATAGACCTGCGCTTCTCCCAGATAAGGCGGTGCAAAATTGACATCGATTTTAATGGCGTTCTGGTAAGCAGAAAGGGCATTGTCAAAGGCCCCCTGGAAGCGGTAAACATCGCCCAAATGATAGTAGATATCCGCAGCATTTGGTTCACTCGCCAGCACCTGTTTGAAATAATCAGCGGCCTTTACCCAATCGCCTTTTTCGTAAGCGCGCATTCCGGCGGAATAGGCTTCAAAACGATTATGCGGAGTGGCTACATAGACGGGGGTGGGTGTAAAAGTGGCGTCTAGGGCGATGGAAAACAGTGCTGGCCCGGTAGAGGTGATAGTGGGAGTTAAAGTTTCGGTCGCCGTGGGTAGAGGAGTGACCGTCCAATGTTTGACGGGTGATATACTCGCTGATTGGCTGGGTTTTAATGCGAGATAAATTCCGAAACCGAATAAAGCGATGATGGCAAGGCCCAGAACTGAATATAAAGCTATTCTTGACCGTAAGGCACGTTGTCCAGCAGGGTTTTCATCTTCCAATTCCAGTTGAGTCTTCCAGGGGATAAAGGGCGGATCTGATGGTGCTTTTGGAGCTAATTCAGGGGCTTTTTCTCCGAGCATGCGCAGCCCCTGGGCAGCTTCTTCATTTTCCGGGTTGATCACCAGTACTTCTCGCAAACAATAAATACGTTCTTTTGTTGTTTTTACTGCTGCGCTCATCCACAACCAGTATTCAACGTTTTTTCGGTCGATTTTCAGCAACTGAGAGAAGAGTTCGCGCGCTTTCGTCAGGTCGTCAGACTGAAAAGCTGAAACTGCTTGAGTATACAGGTCTTGCTCTGGAATCATAGATTGAGTGTAGCATAGGCTAGAAAGCTGGGCAAGATTATTCAGGTATAATGCAGTTTATGACAATAAACAAAATATTCTGGATTTGGCTGCCTGCCTGCGCATGTGTTTTACTGAGCGGATGCCAGTCAGTTAATCAAACACAGACTGCTGCAGTCTTTGGTAGCGAGCAATTGACCCCCTATTTTACCGCTACCCTCACACCGACTGCAACCGCCACTCCGATCAATGCGCCCACGGCCACGCTGCAGCCGACCTTGACCCCCACAGCTCAGATTTACATTGCCAAGGGGAATGAGACGATGTGGACGATCGCGGCCAAAGCCGGGCTCACTCTTAAGGAAATTCTAGCAGCTAACCCTGATGTAAACCCATATTCACTGACTGCCGGTACGAAAATCGTGATCCCTTCTTCGTCCGCAGGCAGCTCAACGCCATCGGTTGCCACTTCCACCGCAGTTCCAGTGATCATTCACGACCCCAAATGTACTCCTTCATTAACAGGCGGGTTGTATTGTTTCGCCAACGTGGAAAATAACCAGACCTTTACCGTACAAAACCTGAGCGCTCAGTTCATATTGACTGATCTGACCGGCGGAGAAACCAAAACCGAGCCTGCCCTTTTACCGCTCGATCATTTGACTGCCGGCAGCACCTTACCCCTGTTCGCGTATTTCCCGCCGACGGTGAGCAGTTCCACCGGGGTACAGATCCAGTTACTTACTGCTTATCCCGATAGTTCCACAGAATCCAAATATTTGGCGCTCACCCTGGCGAATACAAAAACAGATATTTCCACGGATGGTCTTTCTGCTGCTGTGAGCGGCTCGGTGAGCACTGCTTCTGCTGCTTCACGTTTTTGGCTGGTAGCAGTGGCTTATGATGCCGAGGAAAACGTTGTGGCAGTGCGGCAGTTCGATAAAAAAGCCACTCTGGCTGCCGGAGCGAGCGCGGATTATTCACTTTATGATTACAGCATTGGCGGGAAAATTACTCACGTGGCTGTGTTTGGCGAAGCGACCCCCTGATCTATTGCACTCCCCAGATCAAATAATTGCCGGTGGCGCAAACCGGTTGCGATGTGCTGTCGGAAATGCAAACCTGATACACCAATATTTGTGAATTACTGAGATTACTCATCGCCGGGATGATCAATGATGCCCTTCCGTCAAGGCCTGTTTCCGGGAAAGCCGCGCTATACTGCGATTTATCCGGTAAAGTGATGGTAAGCTGCGCCTTTATTTTGGTAACCGGCTGTTGATTGTCTTTACGCAGCACCTGGATATCTATTTTTTGGGCATCGCTGGCTGAAATTTGCTTGGATTGCACGCTGGCCAGCAGTGTTACCGTACTGGGAGAGATTTCCAATGGCTGTGGCACACTGGCATCCGAGCTATCAGCCAGACCGATATACTGGCTGCCCAGGGGAGCCATCTGTACTTTTTGATCATCGGGCAGATCGGAATGGTAATCCAGGCAGTAATTCTCAAAACACTGACGGTAGGTGGTTGTGTCATATTGAAACACTTCCATAATGGGGTTTCCCGAAAATTCCAGACCGCCGTGACTGGCAATAAACTTATCAAAGCCCAGAGGGACGTGAAATCCATTGGAACCGCTGACTGGATAAAAGACCACACCGCTGGAACTATCATATCGCTGCGGCCCGGGCGTGCCCTGGATCATATTGAGCGCAATGGGTAAATTGCGTAATTTGGCTTCGTTGAGATGGTTGGGGGGAGCATAAACCACCGCGTTCGTATATACCTGTTCTTCCATCCCGTCCGCGGCAATATAGGCCTGAGTTAACGGTGAACCGATCACTGATGTATCCCCCATCTTGGAGAGGCCGTTGAGCAAAGGCTGGTTTTCAGCCGGATTGGTGCTGATCGAGACAGCCGCTTCCACCGAAGCGGTGTAACTGCAATTGCTTTTACAGGCAAAAACGCCGTATGCCATCAGGTGCACAGTGCCGGACGGATCGCTGAATTTGTGATAAAAACCCACATTCTGGAAATACTGCTCGATCCGTTTTTGTGAGTAATTCAAACGGGCCTGGGTGAGCGGTTTGCCGGTTAATTTTTCACCGGAGAGTTGATTGAAGAGGGGGAGAAATTCATCATATATGGTGTAACCGTCGACTATTTGGCTGCCCGCCTGGGCGGGCGACTGGGTTGGGTCTTCGTATACACCCATCTGGTCTCCTAACGGAGAAAGGAAAAATCGGCTGCTGTCGGTGATCAGCGGATTCAGGCACATCATCGCGTTGGAGGTGTACTGACATTCGTTGGCATCCTGAGTAAAGTTTTTTGAAATTGCCGGACCTAGTACGTCTTCTCCACCCAGCGATTGATAAAACTCACGAAAACTGGGAGCCACCTGATACACCGTATTTCCACCTGTGCTGCTTTGAGCATTACCACAGGCGCTGAGAAACAGGCTGAGAGGAAGCAAAGAGGTCAGGAGGATGAGAAGGCGGTGTTTCATGGTCACAAAAAAGGACTCCATAAAAAGTGAGAAAAAAGCCATTTACCCTTTGTAATTATACGAGATTGGCGAAATTATTTCAGAGGATTTCCTGCGCTTTCTCTCGACACTTTAGAAAGGTGATTTAGACCGTTTCCCTTCGGTGGTAGAATTTCTTGAGAATCCTTGTACTGGAGGAAGTTATGACGGAAGTTGTGATTGTGGATGCGCTGCGCACTCCGATTGGGGCATTGGGGGGATCTTTGGCCAAAGTGAGGCCTGACGATATGGGTGCAGACATCCTCAGGGCACTTATTGAACGAAACCATCTGGATCCAAAAACAATTGAAGAAGTCTATCTGGGCTGTGCCAACCAATCCGGCGAAGATAGCCGCAATGTGGCGCGCATGTCTACCCTTTTGGCCGGAATTCCCATCAGTGTGCCGGCGGCAACGGTCAACCGTCTGTGCGCTTCGGGGTTGAGTGCAGTGAACATGGCTTACCGTGCTATCCGAAATGATGATGGCGATTTGTATCTGGCTGGCGGCGTGGAAAGTATGTCGCGAGCGCCTTACGCTTTTCCGAAAGCAGAGCAGGGGTTTGCCTTCGGCGATCTGACGGCTTACGATACCTCGTTGGGCTGGCGTTTTCCCAACCCGCGCATGAAAGAACTTTATGGCACAGACGCGATGGGAGTAACGGCAGAGAACATTGCGGCTCAGACCGGAATTACCCGTGAAGCACAGGATGCCTTCGCTGCCGAAAGTCACCGGCGTGCTGTGGCTGCCGTGGATGCGGGTAAATTTGACGAAGAAATCTTACCGTTGACGGTTCCCCAAAGAAAAGCGTCATCAATCATAGTCAGCCGGGACGAACGGCCGCGGCGGGACACGACACCTGAAACCCTGGCTCGTTTGAAACCCGTCTTCCGCGAAGGCGGCTCGGTAACTGCCGGGAACTCTTCGGGGATGAATGACGGCGCGGCCGGATTGGTGTTGATGAGTGCTGAAAAGGCAGCCAGCCTGGGTCTCAAACCGCTGGTGCGCATCCTCTCCTGCGCTGCTGCCGGGGTGGAGCCGCGCGTCATGGGGTTGGGACCGATCCCGGCATCACGCAAGGCGTTGCAGCGAGCCGGTTTACAAGTCTCTGATTTGGGTTTGATCGAATTAAATGAGGCGTTTGCCGTACAGGCATTGGCGGTGATGGCCGAGATGGGGTTTGCCCACGAGATCACCAATGTAAACGGCGGCGCCATTGCTCTTGGGCATCCATTAGGCTGTTCCGGCGCGCGCATTTTAACGACTCTGATCCACGAAATGAAACGGCGTGCTGCGCAGGCGCCCCGACCTTTCTATGGCCTGGCGACACTGTGCGTGGGCGTCGGTCAGGGAGAAGCTACCCTGGTCGAGTGGATAGGGGATTGAACTACCCTGTTCGTAAGGGTAGGGGATTAAACTACCCTGATTGTAAGGGTAGGGGATTAAACTACCCTGTTCGTAAGGGTAGGGGATTAAACTATCCTGCTGGTAGAGTCTTCTTAAAAGGACAAGAAAAATTCAGTTGCTTTTAATCACGCTATGGTATTATCTAGCAGCCCGGGAACTCAGGATGAATGACTGCGGCCTGGAGAACAATCGCTACTGTACAAAATGCAATCAATACCGGATGATGAAACAGATCTGAGTTGGTGTTTTTGCGTCTGATCCAAAGACAAAATTCACTTAAGGAGGTTGGAATGCCCCCAAAGGGTCGAATCAAGGTAACCGAAATTTACTGTAAGGGCTGTGAATTATGTGTGAGTGCCTGCCCGCAGAATGTACTCGGTCTCGCCAATGATCACATCACCGTAAAAGGATATCACCCCGCAACCCTGATCGCTGAAGGTTGCACTGGCTGCGGAATTTGTTCCATCGTTTGCCCTGAAGCAGCCATCACTGTCTACCGTGAAAAAACCGTAACCAATCGGATCCCCGTTTAGGAGGTTCTGCATGGCAAGAGAGTTGATGAAAGGCAATGAAGCCGTTGCCGAAGCTGCAATTCGTGCTGGAGTAACCGCATATTTTGGTTACCCGATCACCCCACAGACAGAATTATTGGAATATATGGCCAGGCGTATGCCCGAATTGGGGCGTGCGTTTGTTCAGGCTGAGAGCGAGCTGGGCGCAATTAACATGGTCTATGGTGCTGCGTGCTCCGGTCAGCGCGTGATGAGTTCTTCGTCAAGTCCCGGTGTCAGTTTAATGATGGAAGGCGTTTCTTACATTGCCGGAACCGAACTACCGGCCGTGCTGGTGGATGTGATGCGCGGTGGTCCCGGATTGGGCAATATTGCTCCCTCACAGGGAGATTATAACCAGATGGTTCACGGCGGCGGGCACGGCGAATATCACTCCATTGTACTGGCCCCGGCCACCGTTCAGGAATCGATCAACTTAACCGTAGATGCCTTTGATTTGGCAGAAAAATATCGATCTTTGGTGGTGGTATTGAGCGACGGCTCCATCGGTCAAATGATGGAACCCTGTGAACTGCCTCCTTTCAAACCCCTGAAAACGGTTTTCCCAGATTGGGCGACAACAGGGGCCGAAGGACGCAGCAAACGCGTGCTCACTTCCATCAACCTCGATGCGGCAGCCCAGGAAGTGACCAATTTCCGTTTAATGCGCCGTTGGCAGGAGATTGAAGCCAACGAAGTGAGATACAAGACATACTTCATGGAAGACGCGAAGTTTGCCGTCACCGGTTTTGGTTCTTGCGGCCGCCTGGCACTTTCTGCGGTACGAGCTGCCCGCGCCGAAGGAATCCCGGTGGGATTGATACGCCCGATCACCGTCAGCCCTTTCCCGACCAAACTCTATGAAGAACTCAGCCACAAGCTCGACGCGTTATTAGTGGTAGAAGAGAATAACGGTCAAATGTTAGAGGATGTTCTGGTTGCCACCCGCTTCCAAATTCCCGTGGATTTCTACGGGCGTATGGGCGGTATGGTTCCCTTCCCGGACGAGGTGTTGGATGAAATTCGCCGCGTCGCCAGGGGGGCGCTGGATACCAGCGGACATCCGCGCGATCGTTGGTTAAAACGTATGGCTCAAAAGAATCTATAGAGGAGCGAACCATGGCGGATTATGATGTTGAAACAGAAACTCTGGTTTACGAACGCCCCGATAGCCTGACGGACCTCAGTACCCATTTTTGTCCGGGCTGCACGCATGGTGTGGCTCACCGTTTGATCGCCGAGGTATTGGATGAAATGAATTTACGCGAAAAGACCATTGGAGTGGCATCTGTTGGCTGCTCGGTCTTTTCTTATAACTATTTTGATTTTGACTTCATCCAGGCTCCGCACGGACGCGCGCCGGCTATGGCAACCGGGATCAAGCGGGTGCTGCCGGATCGGACGGTGTTTACCTACCAGGGCGACGGCGATATGGCCTCCATTGGCATGGGTGAGATTGTCCATGCAGCGGCTCGCGGTGAGAACATTACCGTTTTCTTTTTGAATAACACGAATTACGGTATGACCGGCGGACAAATGGCTCCGACCACGCTGCCCGGGCAAAAAACCTCTTCATCACCCAATGGGCGGGATGTTGAATCTCAGGGATATCCCATCCGCGTGGCAGAGATGCTCGCGAAATTAGACGGCGCCAGTTATGTGGTGCGGCGCTCTTTGGACGACCCCAAGAATATTCGCATGGCAAAAAAAGCCATCCGTACCGCGTTTGAAGTTCAGCAGCGCGGCCTAGGATTTTCCATGATCGAACTGCTTTCCATCTGCCCGACCAACTGGGGCATGACCCCGGTTTCATCTATCCAGTGGCTTCAAGAGAAGATGATTCCCTACTATCCTCTTGGCGATTATAAAGTCCACCCGGCAATTGCCGAGATCAAATTCTAAGGCGGAGATAAATATGCAGACCGAGATTATCATTGCCGGTTTTGGTGGGCAGGGAGTTCTTTTCTGCGGTCAACTGCTAGCATACGCGGGCATGGATGAAGGCAAAGAGATCACCTGGATCCCATCGTACGGGCCCGAAATGCGCGGCGGCACCGCCAACTGTACCGTGGTTATCTCAGATGAGGAGATCGGTTCTCCGTTTGTGCATCACCCCAGCGCAGTCATCGCTATGAATCGACCATCGCTGGATAAATATGAAGCGTTAGTGAAGCCAGGAGGGGTATTGATCATCAATACCTCCATGACCGACCGCAAGGCCGTCCGCAAAGATATCAAGGTGATCGAGATCGCAGCCAACGAAGAAGCGGAAAAGTTAGGCGATCAGCGTATGGCGAATATGATCCTGCTGGGTGCTTTGCTGGCAAATTTGCCCGTACTGCCTCAGGAGTCGATCAAAAAAGCCTTAAAAGGCCATCTGCCGGAGAGGCATCAGAAATTGTTGTCGAAGAATTTCGACGCGCTGCAGGAAGGCGCCAGATACATTCCTTAAGAATGAAAGAGTAGGAATTCACATCCTGCTCTTTTTACGCCAATACTTGGTAACAGGCGATGCAAACGGCAACTTGAACTCGAGAAACAGGGATAACCTGTTATAATCTTAACTCTTCAATATCAGGCAGCAGAGATCAGCAAGAAATCCAACATAGTCTTGTTCTCTGATAAAACGCATGATATAATAACGCTTCGCGCCGCTCAAACGGCAAGAAATTTTAGGCAAGGTGTATAAAATGAGCGATTTACTGAAAGCATTTGATGCCCCCGAAAACCCCAATATTCCAGTATTGCATCCTGGAGATTCTGTGTCTGTCCATGTGAAAATCAAGGAAGGCACCCGAGAACGTATTCAGGAATTTAAAGGCGTTGTCCTGTACATTCACAATAAGGGCAATAATTCCAGCTTCACTGTCCGCCGTATTGCCAGCAATGGCATCGGTGTGGAGCGCACCTTCATGCTGCGCAGCCCGCGCATCGATAAGGTCGTAGTGGAACGCAGCGGCCAGGTTCGCCGCGCACGCCTGTACTTTCTGCGAGAACGCTCTGGCAAGAGTGCTCGCCTCAAACAGAAATTTAACTAACCTTTCTGTCATTGCTCATATCAGGGTGCAGCCATAGTTTGGCCGCGCCCTTTATTGTATTAATTAACCGGGATATAGATCTATGATCAAACCAATCATTGGAATCACCACCAACTCCCATTTTCCCAAACAAAACTTGCCAAATGATAAACTGGCGCATACCTATATCGAAGCCGTTCAAGCCGCTGGCGGCCTGCCGGTCTTGCTTCCCAATTCATTAACCAAAGAGGATGTCGCAGAACTGCGCGGCCGTCTGGACGGCCTGCTCCTTTCCGGTGGGGGAGATCTCGACCCCGAACGTTTTCACGGTAAAAAATCAGAAAAAATCGGCGATGTGTGGGCTCCCAGAGACGAATTGGAAATTCAATTGGTGAAGATGAGTCTTGATTCTGACTGGCCCCTGCTGGGGATTTGCCGGGGGATGCAGGTGATTAATGTGGCCCTGGGCGGTACCCTGTATACGGATATCCCCGAACAATTCGTCACGACCGTCTCGCACAACTCTTCCAATGAACGGGGACGCGATCATATTGCGCATCGGGTTACAATTGTAGAAGGAAGCATTTTATCTGGCAAACTGCAAGTGCTGGGTCTTGGTGTGAACAGTTTTCACCATCAGGCGGTGGATCGGGTGGCCTCCGGGCTACAGGTTTCAGCCATCGCTGAAGACGGTCTGGTGGAAGGGTTGGAATTGGCCGGGAAGAGTTTCTTTGTAGGCGTGCAGTGGCATCCGGAATGTTTGACCCGGCAAAAAGAACAGCGGGCACTCTTTGAAGCTTTGATCCGGGCGGCTGCGGGGAACTGACCTGATGGAGGAACTATGACGGATTCACCGGTAAAAATAGGTGTGTTTGATTCGGGTTTAGGCGGGCTTTCTGTGCTGCGTGAACTGCGCCGACAAATTCCCGCACAGCCGATAATTTACATCGGCGACCAATTCCACGTGCCCTACGGGGTGCGTCCTCTGGAAGAGGTGCGCCGTTTTTCCACTGATGTGACCAATTTTCTCATCCTTCATGGGGCAAAGCTGATCGTGGTGGCCTGTAATACAGCTTCCGCGGCGGCGCTGCATTCCTTGCGCAGGCAATTCCCCGAAATCCCTTTTGTGGGCATGGAACCCGCCGTCAAGCCTGCCGCTGAACAGACGCACAGCGGTGTGGTGGGAGTGTTAGCGACGTATGCCACCTTTCAGGGTGAGTTGTATGCTTCGGTGGTCGAACGCTTTGGCAAGGGGGTCACCCTGCTGCAAAGCCCCTGCCCGGGATTGGTGACCGAGATCGAAGCAGGCAACCTGGACGGTGAAAAAACCCGCGCGATCTTGAAACACGAACTGGATCCCATGCTGGCTCAGGGGATCGATACTGTCGTCTTGGGATGCACCCACTATCCGTTCGTGATCCCTCTGATCAAAGAGATCGTTGGCCCTGATGTGCGCGTCATCGACCCGGCGCCTGCGGTGGCGCGGCAAACGGCGCGGCTGCTCAAAGAACACGGCTGGCTGGGCCAAGGGTCATTCAGGGCTGAAGTGGATTTCTTCACTACGGCAGAGCCGCAAGCCATGCAGCGTTTGCTGCCGCTGCTGGCGGGTGAAACTGCACAGGCGAAGAAAGCCATCTGGATGGAAGGAAAGCTGGTTTAATCATTTATTTTGTGGGGGATGATAGAATCAATCCATACAGTCCTGTGCTCCGTCCAACGTGAATAAATGATTTCGAATTGAGCATGTCGTTCCGAACACAGGTGTAAGGATTCCCTAGGGGTAAATTGGACGGGGTACCGGTTTGGAGATTTGAGGGTATGGAAGAGAAAAAGATCATTTTCATCGGTTTTGGCAATGTGGCACAATCCCTGTCTCATCTGCTGGCAGCGAAACAGGAGATCTTAAAGACTCAATACGGCTTTTCGACCCGCGTGGTGGCGATTGCAACCGGCCACCACGGTATGGCAATGAACCCTGCTGGTTTGAACAGCGAAGAAGCAATTGCCCTGGTGACTGCGGGTAGCTCTTTGAACGAACTGAACCGCAGTGCCAAATCTGATTCCATTATCGAACTGATTCGTGCCAGCCAGGCCGATGTGCTCTTTGAAAATTCCCCGGTGGATGTGCTCAGCGGGCAGCCGGCCGTCGATTATTTGCGCGCTGCGCTCGAATGCGGCATGCACGCCATCACAGCCAACAAGGGGCCTGTGGTAAATGCGTACCGCGAATTGACAGATCTGGCCGCAAGTAAAAAGCGCCGCTTCCTCTTTGAATCCTCGGTGATGGATGGAGCGCCTATTTTCTCTCTTTTTAGAGGGCTGCTGCCTGCGATAGAGGTCAACGGTTTTCGCGGAATTCTAAACTCTACCAGTAACTTAATCCTGGAGTTGATGGAGCAGGGCAAGACTTTTGACGAAGCAGTGAAATTTACCCAGACACTCGGTCTGGCTGAAACGGATCCAAACAAGGATGTAGATGGCTGGGACGCAGCCATTAAAGTAGCGATAATAGCGACGGTGATCATGGGAATTCCTCTTAAAATTGAACAAATAGAGCGCACCGGCATCCGCGGCATCAGCCCTGAAATGGCACAGGAAGCCGTGAAAGCGGGCGAACGCTGGAAGCTGATCTGCAGCGCCCGGCATGAGGGTGCAAAGCTGGTGGCCAAAGTGGGGCCAGAACGGGTGAAGGCTTCTTCGCCTTTTTACAGCATCAATGGCAGCAGTTCTTACGTACAATTTGAAACGGATGTATTACCGGGACTGGGCATCGTTGAATCTGATCCCAGCCCGATGACCACTGCCTACGGGCTGCTGTCTGACCTGGTCAACGCGGTGCGCAATGGTTGAGATGACGGTTCCTTTTTGGCTGGCGAGTACTGTTCTCCCAGAGTCGACCACGATCAACGCCTGGTTGAAAACCCAGGGAGTGCAGCCGCGTTGGATCGATGAAGTGATCCGTCTGGTGGAAACGGGAACTGAGAACGATCTGGGCCTGGTTGGCCTGGAAGCC